>Ga0182016_10000804_pt1 | contig 38803 bp, 34 predicted proteins | sample 712S2MmetaG_FD_120491 | JGI IMG/M metagenome (GOLD analysis project Ga0182016, IMG submission 120491) | Permafrost microbial communities from Stordalen Mire, Sweden - 712S2M metaG | ecosystem: Environmental > Terrestrial > Soil > Wetlands > Permafrost | place: Sweden: Stordalen | collected...
CGATGATGCCCATGAGGATGGAACCGAATGCGGCGGATAGGCAGGTGGCCGCGGTGACAGCGGCGAGGGGCAGGCCGGCGGCAGAGAGAATGGCGGGGTTGACCAGGACGATGTAAGCCATGGTCAGAAACGTGGTGACCCCGGCGAGGATCTCGGTGCGCCAGTTGGTGCCGAGGCGGGAAAATTCGAAGTAGGATTCCAGATGTTTGCGCATGGGCGGTAGGTTCTAGGTAAACATGGGAGGGCATAAAGGGGAAGGGGGAATGCGGGGGCAGGGAGGAGGGAAGAGGGAGCGAGGGAGTGGGGAACCTAGGGCCAGGGACTAGGGACTAGGGAATAGGGAATAGGGAACGAAGATCGTTCAGCTGTGGCGGGGTCATTGCGGGGTGCAGAATTGAACAGCGGCTGGCCGGTGGACGCTGCAAGCATCTTTAGAGTCTTTTTTTGAATCGGATCTCAATAGGTTTCTCAACTTCTGAAGGAGAACTGGAATGCCGACACTGATTACGAATGATGGGAACGAAATGTATTACAAGGACTGGGGTGCGGGTCAGCCGGTGGTGTTCAGTCATGGCTGGCCGTTGAGCGGGGATGCGTTTGAAGACCAGATGGCGTTTCTGGCTTCGCATGGGTACAGGGCGATTGCGCACGATCGGCGGGGACATGGGCGATCGAGCCAGCCGTGGAGTGGGAACGATATGGACACGTATGCGGACGATCTGGCTGAGCTAACGGAGGCGCTGGATTTGAAGGATGCGGTGCATGTGGGGCATTCAACTGGAGGCGGCGAGGTGGCGCGGTACATTGGGCGACATGGAGTGGATCGGGTGGCGAAGGCGGTGCTGATTGGGTCGGTGACGCCGCTGATGCTGAAGACGGAGGCGAATCCGCTGGGGTTGGGGATTGAGGTGTTCGACGGCATTCGAGCGGGAGTGGTGGCGGATCGATCGCAGTTTTTCAAGGATTTAAGCGGGCCATTTTATGGGGCGAATCGGGCGGGGTCGAAGGTTTCGCAGGGATTGCGGGATTCGTTTTGGTTGCAGGGAATGCTGGCGGGATTTCCGGCGTGCTTCGACTGCATAAAAGCGTTTTCAGAGACGGATTTCACCGAGGATCTGAAGAAGATGGATGTTCCAACGCTGATCATTCATGGGGACGACGATCAGATTGTGCCGATCCAGGCGTCGGCATTGCTGGCGGCAAAGCTGGTGAAGGGATCGACGCTGAAGATCTACCCGGGGGCGCCGCATGGGTTGTGCTCGACGCTGAAAGAGAAGGTGAATGCGGATTTGCTGGCGTTTATCAGGGGGTAGAGGGCGATTAGGGCGTTCAGCGGCGGTGGTCCGGCGCTACTTGCCACTGCGATGGGGTTGGGAAGAGGATTGCGCCAGCTCGGCAACTTTCTCGGCGCACCAAAGCTTGATGAGCGATTGATAGGGCACGTCGAGCTTGCGGGCGTGGTTGCGGATGGTGTTGAGAACGTCTTCAGGCATGCGCAGGGAGATCGTCTCGGTCGAGGGGCGCAGCCGGGGGAAGCTTACGAGCTTCGCCTTGGTCCAATCGACGTAATCGGTACTGTCATTTTTGGGTGATTCCCAAAAAGCGCGCTCGGCGGCCTCATTCGCGAATTTAGGGATGTGCTTGAGTGGCTTCTTCATAGGTGGCTCTCTCCTTCCGGCTCATAGGGCGCGCCGAGATTGGGCGAATCAGCGTTCTGTTTTCGCGTTCGGTGAAGGTTATGTGCAGCCAGCGATCAAGATCTGTTCGGCCCAGCGCGTGGGATCGAGGTTCGCGTTCGCTATGTTTCAAGTCCTCAGCGAGCAGCAGCGGCACATTGAGAAACACCTGCTCCACTTCGGCTTTGGTGACTCCGTGCTTCTCGTTCTTACGGGCGTTGCCTTCATCCCAGTCGAAGCCGGTGTATGGCATTTGCGGCCTCTGTATATGTTTGCAATATACAGCATGTTCCGGATTTGGCGCAATTCATCCGCTGTTGATCAGCTTGCGTAGTCCAAGATGCGGACTATTGGCCGCCCACGTACGGCGCGGCCTGTTTGGTCCAGGGGCTGGTAACGTAGCGCTGGCGGAGAAGGCGCGCGGCAGACTTGCGGATGGTGTCGACCTGGGCAAGATATTCCTTTCTTACTGGGGAATCGTCGCTGTAACCGTAGGAACTGCTGCTGTAGCGGATCATGCGGAGAACGAGGTAGAGCGACTCGGCGACGTCGGGGTCGTTGGGATGGGCGTTTGCGTAGTCGAGGGTGAGTTGGCCGAGATGGGTGTCTGCGGGGCCAAGTTTCAGGAGTTGGTCGAGCTCCTTTTGGGCCTGCGCGGTTTGATCTCTCGTGAGGAAGGAGACGGGTTCAGGGCGGCGAGTGGCGACGGTAGAGCGATAGTCGCTTCCCAGCCAATCGGCAGTCCACCAGTTGTCGCGATAGCTCTCGACAAAGTCGTATGAGTAGGAGCGCTGGACGCCGGGGTCAAGGTAGGGGCGAAGGCCGGGGTTGCGCAATAGGGTCATCAGCGGGTGGAACCCTGTGCCGGGGCCAGCCTCCTGGACGAGCTTTTCAGGCAGGAGGGGATCGAGCTTTGCGGCGGACGCATCGTCGTTGAGCAGGACGGCGCGGACCCAGGCCATTTCTGCGATGGCCTGACGGAGTTGCTGAGGCAGGGCAGAAGAGTTGGCGGACTCGATGAGCACGGAGAGCGGAGCATGCTCGTTGAAGAAGGTGGTGGCGTCTTGGCTGAACTGGACGGGTTCGGCCTTTTCCGCGCAGTCATAGACGCGTTTCGGATTCTTCATGACGTCAAGGCACTCGTCGAGCGAGGCCTGTGACTCCGATGAGGGAGAGATGACTTTTCGCGGAGCGTTGGCGAGGAACTCGGCGAGAGATGCGGAGGCGTGGGCCTGAAGGCCGAGGTAGAAGTTGATGGAGGAGTCGCGGCCGGCTTTGCGGACAAGAGGCAGTGATTGGTTGAGGAGCGCTCGGGCTTCGACTGTCTTGCCTGCTGTGATGAGGAGGCGGATGCGGTGATAGGTGAAGGACTCCGCGGCCGGCGTGTCGGACTTGAACTCGGCCGCTGCGGCGATGAGGTCAGGAGTGGCTGTGTCTTGAGCTGTGGCTTTGGATATGGCGGCGAGCAGCCAGTAAGCGGTATGCGTCTTCTGCCACTCGGCGATGGCGTGGTCTTTGGCTTCGGTCGCAGGGGACTGGAAGGTGATGAGCCAGTCGATGAGCGTGGAGTCGGAGCGAAGCTTGGCGAGGTCAGCGTAGGGCTTGGAGAAGTCCTTTGTGGTGGGGTCGGTGTTGTAATCGTCCTGGAAGTCTTCGCGGATTGCGAGTTCATCGAGATTACTGTCGAGGTACCAGGTAAGGTCGGTGAGGTGCTGGCGGTAGTCCGGGTCGGGGTTTGGGCCTTCGATCGCAGAGGAGAGTTCGCGAAGACGGGCGTCTGGCTCGATGCGGATGCGGACGAAGTCGAGTTCGTTTTGGATGGCGTGATGGGAGATGCCGGGGGGATTCTCTTTGAGGAGGGAATTTAGGCGGTCTGCTGCCTGGCGCATGAGTTTGGGGTCAAATATGGAGATCAGCGCCGCATCGTTTTTTGGCCCGGCGTTGAAGGCCTGTTGCACTATGCAGCGAGCCGCAACGAAACGCGCGATGCCACGCCAAGGGGATTGAGCATCTTGGCCGATTGCCTCGAAGCCTTTCCTTGCGTCATCAAGTTTTTTCGCATAGAACTGCGCTGCGGCAATCTGGTAGGCACGGTCGGCCTTGAGCAACGTGGAAGCACCGTCGTGCGGCGATGGGGGCATGAAGGTATTGCCCTCGATGCAGTTGGCGAAGACCGCATCCTGGCCTTTGAGCCAATCGACCAAGTCGGGGCTCTTGTCGCCCCAAGTCTTGGCTCGTGCGTTCAATGTCGCGGTCGCCACCCGGAAGGCATCGCCGTAGCAGTGCGGAGGCATGAGGCCATAGTAGTCACTCCCGTCCAACCGGTCGGGCAACTGGGAGTTCTTTTGCTGCGCAACAAAAGCCGGCGGGCCATAATTTGAGCGCGACGCTATCCATGTATCCATGGGGCTGGGATACGACTTCTTTTGACCTGCTGCTTGCTGATTCCAATGTTTTTCCCAATCCGGGTCGTTCATGGAATAAGACGGCTCGTAGGCCGCTTGCTCGGCGGCCGAGAGGGTTCCGCCGTTGAGGTAGCGGAAGGCGACGGCGAGATCCTGGCGCGGGTATGTCGGCAGCAAGACGCCGAGGCTGCCGGCGGCAAATTCCTTTGGTTTGTCGGGGCGCAACTTGAGGACGAACACGTCGGGGAAGAAGAACGGACCGCAGGCCTGGGCGGTGAAGAGGGAAAGCGCGACGATGAGGCATGTGGAGAGGACAAAGCGACGAAATACTGAACGCGTAGGGGTGCGGTGGGGGGAGTTCATGGAAGTTTCCTGTCGGCGAGGGTAGGGAGGTCGGCGTGCCAGCCGCGATCGGCGAAGAGGTAGATGCGGCGAGAGGGATTGAGGGTTTTGCGGGTCTCGGCTGGCCAGGGTTCACGCGTGGAGAGGCCAAGCGAGTTCTGACAGAGCGGTTCGCGAATCTGGAACCAGGGCGAGTCGGGAGGGACGCGGCGGCGATCCGGCTCCATGCGGAAGAGCATGGGGACGGCTTCGTCGATGGGCAGGGCAGCGATCCAGTCGTCATAGCTGCACCAAGAGGCGAGCGCGGTGATGGAAAGGGGCAGGCGAGGCGGCATCTGCGTGCGGAGGTCTTTGAGAAGCTCGGAATAGAATGGGCGCTGTGATCGCGTGGCGTCGAAGTCGACCTGGAAGGCGGCTATGCCGGGCTGGGATGCGGAGTCGGCGAGGACTGCGAGCGTCTGCTGGCGCTGACTTTGGGATGGGATGAGTCCCGGCGGAGCTGCGATGCGGACGACGCCGATGAGCGTGGTTCGATGGGGAACCGAGAGCGGCTGGCGGCGGGGTTCAACGATCACGTTGGGCGAAGCGGAGGGCGGACCGAGGAGGATGGTTCGGTCGAGCCAAGCTACGGCGGTAGTGCGGGGATCGATGGCGGTGAGGTCTTCAGGGCGCTCCCAGGCCCACAAGGTGATGAGCGGGAGGGCCGCAAGGCGCAACGAGTTGACATGGGCGGAGACAGGAAGCGGGTCTGCATGCAAGAGGACGCAGAGAACTCCTAGGGCTGCCAGCGCAGCATGCTGAATGGATCGAGATTGTGTTGCGGGCATAACGGGTGAGCGAACTCAGAACTCACAATGAGGCAAGTTGGGTTGTGCGTCAAGATGATTGCGAAAAAAGTGCATCGGGCCGGCAACACAACGGCGATGCAGAGGCGGTTGATGAGCGGGCTATAGAGGGGGCATGGCGCGGCGCATGAACTCGTCAAATAGGGGGACGGTGAAGGCGGTTTCGCCATAGAGCGGGCTGTAAATCATGCCTTTGCGGATAAGGGAGTCGCGGACGGGAGCGACGGATTGAATTTTGACTCCGAGGCGAGAAGCGATGTGGCCGGAGCGGTGAGCATTTGGGCCCATTTCGGCGAGGGCGCGCAGATAGTCTTTTTCGCGCGGGGTGAGCCGGTCGAAGCGGACACGGAAAAAGCTCTGATCGAGTCGGCGAACGGCGAGGGAGTTGGCGCGATGGACGTCGCTGAGCTCGATTGCGGGACCGGCAGCGGTGTTCCAGGCCTCATAGCCCCACTGCTGAAGGAAATAGGGGTAACCCTGCGTGACAGAGATGATTTCAGAGAGGGCTTCGCGCGAAAAGGATGCTCCTTGTTGGCGTGCTGGAATCTGAAGTGCTTCCTCTGCTTCAGAGGGGCGAAGCTGACTGATCTCGGGATACTCGAACAGGCGCTCGGCGTAGGATTTTGAGCGACCAGCGAGCGCGCGAACCTGGGGCAGCCCGGCCGCAACCAGGACCAGTGGAAGGCGTCTCTGAGAGACTCGATGGAGGGCCATGATGAGGGCGCCAAACTCTTTTTCGTGGAGGTACTGGATTTCGTCGATGCAGAGGGCGATGGCGCGGTTTCGGTCGGCGGCGGCTTCTGCCACAGCCTGAAGGAGTTCGGAGAGATCTGCTTCGAAGTCTCCGCTGTCGGCCGAGCCGGTTTCCGGGTCAATGGCGATTTCGAACTCGAGTTCACCGAGGCCCGCTTTGGCTTTGAGGCCGAGCGCGCCCAGGAAGCTGCGCAGGACGCGGAGAGCGCGACGGGTCTTATCACTGACATTTTCACGCAGATTGAGGGTGTAGAGGATGTGGCGGAGGGCGGGAAGCAGGAGTTCGGCGAGGGTTTTTCCTTCCCGCGCTTCAAGGAAGGCGGCGTGGTAGCCGGAGTCCTGTGCGTGGCTGTGGATGCGGTTGAGGACAACGGTTTTGCCGACGCCGCGCAGACCAACGAGGATCATGCTGCGGGCATGGAGGCCGCTGCGCAGACGATCGAGGGCGATGGCGGCATGATCGAGGATGGGACCGCGCCCGGCGAGCTCAGGTGGCGGCGAGCCAGCACCTGGGGCAAAGGGATTGACACGGGGGTCCATATGGGGAGATTAGCAAGATATTGGGGGTTGTGGGTAGAAGTTGGTAAAGAGGGTAGAGTTTGAGGGGTATTTAAAGTTTACGGGAATATATGTTGGAATTCGTATATTAAGATAAAGACGATAGATGGTTGATCGTGAGATCGAAAGGTGTAGGGAGTTTTGGAGGATATACTGAGAAACACGTACAAGATGGTAAGAAATGAAGAAGCGATGCCTGGATGGGCAACGGCGATAAGCTGCTTTATTGCAGGAGCTTAGCGGCTTGTTTGGCGAAGTAGGTGACGGCGAAGTCAGCGCCGGCGCGGCGGATGCCAAGGAGGGACTCGAGGATGGTTCGATTCTTGTCGAGCCAGCCGCGTTGGAACGCGGCCTGCAGCATGGAGTATTCGCCGGAGACCTGGTATGCGCCGATGGGGACGTCGAAGTTGTCGCGGGCGGCGCGGACAACGTCGAGATAAGGCATGGCCGGCTTCATGAGGATCATGTCCGCGCCTTCCTGGAGGTCGAGGTCGATTTCGCGGAGGGCTTCGCGGAGGTTGGCGCCATCCATCTGATAGGCGCGGCGGTCGCCGAACTGCGGGGCGGAGTCGGCGGCTTCGCGGAAGGGGCCGTAGAAGGCCGAGGCGAACTTGGAGGCGTAGCTGAGGATTGGGGTGTCGGGGCAGCCTTCGTCATCCAGGGCTTCGCGGATGGCGGCGACGCGGCCGTCCATCATGTCAGAGGGTGCGACGATGTCGGCGCCGGCTTTGGCGAGCGAGAGGGCGGTGCGGGCGAGGAGATCGAGGGAGGGGTCGTTCTGGACTTCGAAATCGGCTTGACCGCCGGTTTCATTGGGTGATTTTGCGACGATTCCGCAATGGCCGTGGCTGGTGTATTCGCAGAGGCAGACGTCGGCGACAAGGACCAGCTTTTTGGAGGCGGGGGATTGTTTAAGGGCGCGAAGGGCTTGCTGGACGATGCCATGCTCATCGTAAGCGCCGGTGGCCTGCTCGTCTTTTGACTCGGGAAGGCCGAAGAGGAGCAGTCCGGCGAGGCCGAGACTGGCGGCTTCTTCTGCTTCGAGAAGGAGTTGGTCGACGGAGAGGTTGAAGACGCCAGGCATGGAGGAGACTTCGCGGCGGACGCCCTCGCCGGGGCAGATGAAGACGGGATAGATGAGGTCGCCGGGCTCGAGCGTGGTTTCGCGGACGAGGGAGCGGAGGGCTTCGGTGCGGCGGAGGCGGCGCATGCGATTTTCAGGAAATGCCATGGGAGCGATTGTAATGGAACAGGGGTTAGGGGCCAGGGGTTAGGGGTTAGGGATTAGGGCGAGGGGTCAGGGAGAAGGGAGCGAGGGAGGAGAAAGATTCAATCCCACCGTAGCCACAAAAACGAGAACGTGGCGATAGTGGGACACCCAGAGATTGCTGTTGAACTGGCGAGGGCGAGTCGAAGCGGGCGTTATTCGGTCAGCGGGGGGCTGGGTAGGTTGGGGGGAGGTTTAATTGGTCGTAGAGGGTGGCGTTTCTGTAGCCCATGAGGACGACGAGGGTCCAGATGCCGAGGGCCGTTCCGAAGGGGAACTTGAGCAGGCTGAGGAAGGCGACGATGATGGCTACGATGCGCGCCCATTGGTAGCGCTCGTAAAGGCCCCATGCGACGAAGATGGCCATTGCGGTGCGAGTGAGCAATGCGATCCAAATGATGCCGAAGATGGCGTGCCCGAACCACTCCTCAGGGAATGGCGAGTTACCCCATTGGTTTCCAGAAAATGGGCCGTGGCCGAAGGGGCCGAAGTGGTTGGTCATGAAGGCGTGGGCGAAGGTGAGGCCGGCGATTCCGGTGAGCAAGGCGAAGGCGGCGTAGATGGCCCAGACAACGCTCAGGGCGCGGATTTTTCCGGCGTAGTTTTCGACTTCAAATGCAAGACCGGGAACGGGGGGAACAGCGGCGACGGTGGGTCGGCCGCATTGGGGGCAGGCTGGTTGTCCGGGAGCGACGGGGTGACCACATCCACTGCAATACATAGGGCCTCCAAAGGAGCGAACAAACAATATTACGGGAAATGGATGGGAAAGGTTCCAAATGGTGCTGGGTAGCTAAATGGGCATACGCCATGCATGAGCGCATCAGGACCGAAAAGATCGTCCCTCGGGGGCTAAAGCCCATTCCTTATTTGGCAGCTTGCGGCTCGGCTGAAGCCGAGCCCTGATACAGGACGATTCTGTATTCAGTTGATGGTCTCGCATGTCTAAAAATCGGGACACCGCGGCACCCAGAGTCTGTTAAACAATGGACGGTCAGATGACTAATGGGCGGCGGGGGCGGGGTGTTTTTCCCAGCGTTCTTCGTGGCGATCGTCGCGCAGGAGGAGGGCGACGACGTTGCCTTTGGCGTCGTGTTCAAAGGTGAGGCGAGTGGTGGCTGAGCCGTTCAGATAAAAGAAGACGCCCGGCGACTCGGCGGCTAGCTCGGCGACTTCGCCTTGCTGATTTTTTTCAAAGAGGAGGTCGGCCTGGCGATAGACCGATACGACGGGACGGCCGTGAATGTCGCGATAGTCGCCGACGAAAGTGTCGAGGAGGGCCGGAGCCAGTTTGATGGCGGCAGGGTGGAAGGGAATGACCAATCGCTCGGAATACGGTTGGGTTTCGGGCGTGGCCGAAGCAACCTCGGAGTTGGTGATGCCCGGCTTTATGGTTTCGGGGTGTGCCATGGGAGTGGTTGCCTTGTGATGTGCCAGCATCCAGCGGGGCACTTCTGGCTCGGCGAAGGCGCGAGTCCAGCAGTCGTGTTTGTATCCCTGGTAGAGCCAGAAACGGATGTGTCCACCGGCGGCTTTTACAGCTTGAAACATGATCTCGCTCTCGCGAGGCGGAACGAGGGGATCGTCGGCTCCGTGGAAGAGCCAGACGGGTGTGTGGCCGACGGCATGGGCGTACTCTGCCGGGAGGGTGGAGACCTCTTGCCAGCGCTCGGGGGCGTAGCTCCAGAAGATGCCGCTGGCGGCGATGACGATTGCGGCCCATCGGTCAGGGTAGTTGCGCGCGAGTTCCCACGCGCCGTAACCGCCGAGGGATAGGCCGGCCAGATAGGTGCGGTCGGGGTCGGCGTGAAATTCGGCGGCTTCCTGATCAAGAGTAGCGATGGCCAGGGCCTGCATGTCTGAGTCGGTCCAATAGCCGGGGATGGGGCACTGGGGCATGACGATAATGAAGGGCCAGCGGTCGGGGTGATCGCGAACAGCCTGGGGAAGGCCGATCTGCGTCTGCCACATGCCTTCTGTGCCACGCTCACCGCGGCCATGGAGGAAGAGGATGATTGGCCACTGCTTGCGATCGTCGCGACGCCACTCTTCAGGTAAATAAACCTGGAACCGATAAGTAACACCATGGAGTTCAATGCGGCGATTGAGGAAGCCGGTCTCCTGCGGGGGTTCGGGGCGGGTTGCCTGGGCCTTTGCGCGAGGGCTTGCTGCTGGGGTTGCGGACGCAGTGGGTGCGGCGGTCGCGGGAGAGGCGAAGCCGGCGAGGGCGAGGCAAGCGAGGGCGAGGCAAGCGATCTGGGAGGCGAGATAAGCACGCGAGAATCGAGGAAGACGGAACATGTTTAGAACTCAGACGCAAACCTGTGGTTCATTCGACCGACTTGGGAGGTCGGATGGGCAGTTAGAGCATCTTTCAGGGACTGGCTCATTGTAATCCCTTGCATGATTCCTAAGACTTTTCTTACGAAACGGGTGAAACAATTAAAGTGTTATGCAGTACGCCCTAATGACGACACTCGAAGCTGGAGACACACTGGACCATTACCGGCTGGACGCGATGGTCGCGCGCAGCGGGATGTCTACGCTCTACAAGGCGACGGATCTGCGGGACGGCAAGAGTGTGGCGATCAAGGTTCCCCACGATGAGATGGAAGCCGATCCGGTGCTTGTGGAGCGGTTCAAACGCGAGCAGGAGATCGGGCTTGAGCTGGATCATCCGGGGGTGGTGAAGACCTACGATGAAGGCCCGGGCAGCCGGCTCTACATGGCGATGGAGTGGGTGGAAGGCAGGCTGCTGCGGGCGATTTTGAACGAAGAGCCGCGCATGCCGGTTGAGCGGGCCACGCACCTGGTGCTGCAGATCTGCGACGCGCTGGACACGATGCACAAGCACGGCGTGGTGCACCGGGATCTGAAGCCGGAAAACGTGATGGTGGACGAAGCGGACCGGATCAAGCTGATCGATTTTGGAATTGCGAAGAAGGAAGACGCGCGGCGGCTGACGTTTGTGGAGGTATCGAAGACGCTGGGGACGCCGGACTACATTTCGCCGGAGCAGGTGAAGGGCCAGCGCGGCGATCAGCGGAGCGACATCTATTCATTAGGCGCGATGCTTTACGAGATGTTGACGGGCGAACCGCCGTATACGGGCTCGAATCCGCTGGCGGTGATGAATGAGCGGCTGCTGCACGATCCTGAGCCGGTGCGGAAGCGCAGGAGAGAGGTTTCGCCGGAGCTCGAGGAGATATTGAAGCGGGCCTTGGCAATGGAGCCGCGCAACCGGTACCAGACGGCGAGCGAGATGGCGTGGGAACTGGAGCATCCGGAGATGGTGGGTGTGGAGGATGCTGCGAGGCATACGGTGGTGGGTGGATTCAAGCTGCCGGGAGGGCGAAAGCTGGCGCTTTATGCGGGGCTGGTGCTTGCGCCGATACTGATATTTGGGTTGATGATGGTGATGGCGAGGCGGTAGGGGCCACAAAAGTACCGCGATTTTTTCGGAGACTCGTTTAGACTGTCACGATCTTCAGGCTGGGGATGAAGCGGAAGTGTTTCACATTGAGTGCGAGCACATCGAAGCCGAGGTGGAGAGCGGTTGCGCCGATGATGATGTCCTCAATGGCGATGGAAATGCCGATGGCGGCTTGTTCGCCTTCGACGCGGCCGGCAAGTTTCGCGATCTCCAGCGAAACGGGGTGAACGACCAGGCTTTGAAAGATGTCTTCGGTGAATGTTCGTCGGCGCAATCGGTCGGCATCCGTCCTGGCACAGTAGATACCGTGCGTCAACTCGATAACAGTGATGGCCGAGATAGCGCTATCTGCGTCATTCAGTAGCAGGCGCAAACGGTCGATCAATTGTTTGATGGATTCGCCACGCCGCTCGGAGGCGATTAGCACGCTGGAGTCAAGGATCAGTCCCAAATGCTCAGTCCCATGCCGAGGTATCGCGCGGCTTGCGGTTGGCGATGATTTCTCGCATATCGGCGGCGAACTCAGCGTCCATGACTGCTTCGTAGCCTCGCGCTTTCGACCGGGCCTCGATTATGGCAATCGACTCCGAAAGCGGGCGTCCGCGCGGCTGTTCGGCTGCGCGAAGGACTACGGGAGCCGAGGTCGCGTTTTCGATCACGATCTCAGCGCCGGCACGAGCGCGAGCTAAGATGCCTGCGAAGTCGCGGGCAGCTTCCTCTTCCGAGATGCGAATCGTCTCCATGGATTCGATCATACTGCCAAACTGCATTACCTGTACGAGTCGTCGCGGTGGATGACGAACTCGGGATAGGCGCCGCCGCCAAGTTCGTGTAGGTCCATGCCGATGCGTTCGCCGTCGGTGTCCACCCGGAATGGGATGAACCGGTTGATTGCCAGGAAGAGCAGATAGACGAGAGGCAGGAACAGGCCAAGGATGGTGGCGATTCCGACTAACTGGGCGAGGAACTGACTGGGTTGAGGAGCAAACAGGCCTGCGGCGATGAGTCCGAGCAGCGCGCCAGCGGCGTGGACGGTGATTGCTCCTGAGGGGTCATCGACGGCGACGGCGAGCTCGAGAACTTCGACGAGCAGAGGAGTGATGATGCCTGCGGCGATTCCGACGAGCAGGGCAGGAATTGGGGAGACGATTGCCGCGGAGGCGCTGGATGCGACCAATCCTGTGAGCCAGCCGTTGGCGCAAAGACTGGCATCGGGCTTGCCGAAACGGAAGCGGGTGACCGCGTAGGTGGCGGCGAGAGCGCCGGCGGCGGTTAGCAAAGTATTGAGGGCGGTTACGGGAAGCGAAGTGAGGGGCGCGTGGAGCCAGAGGGATGCTCCGGCAAGGTTGAAGCCGAGCCAGCCGACCAGAGCGACAAGACAGCCGAAGAGGATGTAGACGGCATTGTGTCCGGGCATGGCGGTGGCGAAGCCTTCTTTGGGGAACTTGCCTCTGCGAGATCCTGCGACCCAGACGACGGCGAGGGCGGAGAGGCCGCCGAGAAGGTGGATGGTTGCTGCTCCAGCCGGATCGAGGAAGCCTGCGCCGGTGCCGAAGTTGACGCCTAACTGAGCGAGCCAGCCACCAGCCCAGACCCAGTGCGCAAGTATCGGGAAGACGATCGCCGAGAGAACGGCGGCAATGGCACAGCCAGCGGAAAGGCGGAGACGGTCAGCGCCGGTACCCCAGGGAATGATGGCTGCCATGGCTACTGCGAGGAATTCGAAGAGCAATTCGAGTTGAGATTGAATGGGGGCATTGGCGAGGCCCTTGAGGAAAAGCGGGCCTTCTCCGAGCCAGTTCCACGGTTTGCCGGCGAGATGAAAAATATGACCTGTGCCGCCGATGTTGCCGGCAATGGTCGCACCTATGAGGGAGAAGCCGATGAAGGCGGTGGCGATGATGACCATGTTGCCGAGCAAAGCCTGGGCAGCAGAGCGGGAGCGGCCGAGACCGACATTGACGAGCGCGACTCCGGCGATGGCAAGGGGCGCAAGGATCAACAGGAGCAGATCGAGGACGATGGCGGAGTCGTTGAGGGCAGGCGCGGGATTCACTGGAGTCATCGGCTGTCTCCCGGATCGGACTCACGATTTTCCATGTGCCCGCGGACGGCAACGATGAGGCCGACGACCTCGACGGCGAGGGCACAGAGGATAAACGCGGTGCGTGGCGCGGCCGCAGGGAATAGCACGAGCGCGGCAATCGATAGAAAGAATCCGGCTGGCATCACGATCAATCCGGCGAATTTCATTTTCTTTCCTTGTTCCAAAACATTTGTTATCGCGAGTTGTGGATACTGCGAGCTTTTTGACGCCAATTCATCGAGTTCAAGAGAGAGGGGTGGTGCTTAAGAACAGGGAGTCCCGCTGACGCGGAGCGGATGGTGCCAGATTTTTTAATCGAACCTTTACGAATTCTAAAGCATTCAATCATGCGGGCCACAGATGTGTGTTGCGGCGGGCCGAGGAAGCAGGCTAGAGCGAAGGAACGGCTGATTCAGGCTGGGTGAGCAAAGGCAATTGCGATGTGATAATTTAGTCAAAACATCCCAGCTTCCGGTACGCAGGACGGCGAAGCGACGGGGGTGCTTTCCTTGAAGTGGGACACATCACAATTGCTTTTCTTTTCAAAGGATTACCGAACGGTTCCCGATTCGAAATAATTTTGTGTTTTTGAGACGGTACCCTGTTCTTGAATGGATATTGGCTGCTATATTGGGTTTTCGGGCTTCAATGCCTCTCCCTAGATTCTTGCTCAAGAAAGCTTTTTGTACACAACACTTGTGACCGCGAGCACAGTGGGGCAGTTAAACCGCAGAGCAAACACAACCAGTAGAACAAGCAGAATAAGCAGGGAAAGCATTCATGGCGCAGATATTTGATCGCAGCTCCAATGCACTAGCTCGCGCGAGCCTGGTGTTGACGGGGCTGATCGTGATCGCCCTCGGAGTGACGCTGGATCAGTTGCAGCGATCGCCATGGGTGACTCGGCAGGGGCAGCGCCCGGACCAGCCGGTTCCATTCAGCCACAAGCATCACGTACAGGGTCTGGGGTTGCAGTGCCAGTACTGTCATACGACGGTAGAGAAGTCGAGCTACGCGGGCATCCCGCCAACCAAGACCTGTATCAACTGTCATGCGCAGATTTGGACAAATGCGCAACTGCTTGAACCAGTGAGAACCAGCTGGGCCACAGGGCAGAGCGTGGTTTGGACGAAGGTTCACGACCTACCGGATTTTGTTTATTTCAGCCACGAAATTCACGTGAACAAGGGAATGGGCTGCGCTAGTTGCCACGGCCGAGTGGATCAGATGCCGCTGATGTATGCGCAGAACACGCTGCAGATGGAGTGGTGCCTGGACTGCCATAGAAATCCCGCCAAGAACATTCGCCCGACAACCGAGATCTACAACATGGCATGGGAGAGCCCGAGCGAAGAGCGGCCGGTGTGGTGCTCAGTGGGCGGCGAGAAGAGCGGAGTGCCGACGGCGCAGAGCGTGAATTGCGTGACGAAGGATCTGGGCAATGCGGCAGGCGAGGTTGCATCGCTTCAGTTGCCGATGATTGGTTCGCATGGAGTGGCGGGTGAAGTTTCCGCGGCGGCGCTGCCGATGGCTCCGGGTTACAAGAAGTTCACGAGCCAGGATGAGATGGGACATTTTCTGGTGGATCATTACAAGATTCGGACTCCCAAGGATCTGGCCAGTTGCGAGGTCTGCCACCGATGAGCGGACAACGGATGGATGAAATCAAAAACACGGCAGGCGCGCGGCTTTCAACGGCTCGTGGGAGTTTGAGGGAAACTCACGAGAATCATCCTTCGAGGGCTGAAGCCGAGGCATCATTGCCGGTTGTGATTGGCACGACTGAAGTCGTGCCCTTTCAAAACATCCAGGCAGGCGAGGAAGTGCAATTCGTGGTTGGCGCAGCGATGTCGCTGGAGGAGGTTCGCGCGAAGCTGAATGGAGTGAAAGGTAAGAAATACTGGCGGTCGGTGGACGAGCTGGCGGATACGGCGGAGTTTCAGGCTGCGGTGGAGAAGGAGTTCCCCGGATCGGCGCAGGAGTGGGTGGATTCGGTTTCGCGGCGCGGATTTATGAAGCTGATGGGCGCATCGATGGCGCTGGCCGGACTGGCCGGTTGCACGAAGCAGCCCGACGAGCCGATTTATCCATACGTCAAAGCGCCTGAAGATTTGATTCTGGGCAAGCCGATGTACTTTGCGACGGCGCATCCATTTGCGACGGGTGCGGTTCCGGTGCTGGTGAAGAGCGATCAGTTTCGCCCAATTAAAGTAGATGGGAATCCCGAGCACGCTTATAACCAGGGCGGGAGCGACCCGTATACGCAGGGAACGCTGCTTTCGCTTTACGATCCTGACCGCTCGAAGCATGTGAGCTATCGGGGTGAGGATCGCGAGTGGGCTGAACTGGTGCTCGAACTTCGGCAGGCCGCATTGGCCAGCAAAGACGGGACCGGGATCTACTTCCTGAGCAATACCGTGACGTCGCCGACGCTGGCGCGCCAGGTAAAGGAAGTGCTGGCGAAGTATCCAAAGGCGAAGTTTGCGCAGTACGAGCCGACGATTGCGGGGACAGCGCTTGAAGGCGGCTCTGCGGGGGTTTACTCGCTGGCCGATGCCGACGTAATTGTTTCGCTGGATGCAGATTTTCTTTCCGGGGCGAGTTATCCGGGGTTCCACAAGCTGGTGCGGGAGTATGCTGCGCGGCGCAAGAGTCCTGAGAATTTGAACCGGCTGTATGCGGTGGAGAGCTCGACGACCACGACTGGAATGAAGGCTGAGCACAGGCTGGGTCTGCGCGCGAGCGAGGTTCCGGCGTTTGCCGGTGAATTGGCGAAGGCGCTGGGTGTCGGCGGAGTGGATGTTCCGGCGTATGCATGGACGGACGAGCAGAAGAAGTTTCTTGCGGGAGTGGTCAAGGACCTGAAGGCGCACGCGGGGAAGAGTGCGGTGATCCCGGGTCTGTATCAGGATGCTTCGGTGAACGCGCTGGCGCAGGCGATTAATGCGGCACTTGGGAATACGGGTAAGACGGTGACTTATGGAGCCCCGTCGATTGCGCAAATTCCTAGCGATCAGAATGCGGATTTGAAGGCGCTGGTTGCAGATTTGAATAACGGCAAGGTGAATTGGCTGGTGATTCTGAGCGGGAACCCGATTTATAGCGCTCCTGCCGATCTGGAGTTTGCTGCGGCATTTGAGAAGGCGAAGAACAAGGTTTATCTGGGACCAGGATTGAACGAGACGGGCCAGAATGCCGATTGGCATGTGCCGCAGGCGCATTATCTTGAGTCGTGGTCGGATGCAGTGGCATATGGCGGAACGGTATCGATTGTTCAGCCGCTAATTGATCCGCTGTATGGCGGCAAGAGCGCGCACGACCTGGTTCAGGCGCTGCTGGATGAGCCGGGTTTGAGCGCGTACGAAGCTGTGCGGGCGACATGGAAGCCGGTAATCGGAAAGGGAACGCAGGGGGGCGACTTTGAAGCGGGCTGGCGCAAGGCGCTGCACTCGGGCTGGATTGAGGGAACGCCAGCTGCAACAGCAGCGGCAGCGAAGCCGACATCGAGCATCAAGGTTCCAGCACCGGCAGCGGGGACGGAAATCATCTTCCGCCCAGACCCGACTATCTATGACGGCCGGTGGTCGAATGTGGGCTGGCTGCAGGAGCTGCCCAAACCGATTTCAAACCTCAGTTGGGATAACGCGGCGCTTGTTTCCGGTGCGACGCTGACCAAGAACGGCTGGGAAGAAGACGAGATTATTGAGATCACGGTTGGCGTGAAAAAGGTAAACGCGCCGGTGATCGTGATTCCGGGCCATCCAGATAACTCGATCACGGTGTATCTCGGCTATGGCCGCCAGTTCGCGGGACGCGTTGGCTCTGCGCAAGGATTTAATGCATACCTGATTCGGACCGCGGCGTCGCCGTTTTACGCGACCGGGGCAGTCAGGAAGCTGGATGGAAAGTGGGGACTTGCAGTTACCAAGAGCCACTTCCAGGATCATCGCGGCAAGACCTTTGGCCAGCCGGAGGGCCACGATAATAACTCGCTCGAAGCCGATGAGGCGATTGGCGAGCGTGGAATTATTCGCTACGCGACGCTGGAAGAGTACAAGAAAAATCCCGACTTCGCGTTTGAGGGGCCCGGCCGCGAGAAGACCGACGTGGCAAATTCGTTGTTCCCTAACTGGGATTACAACGAAGCTAACGCATGGGGCATGTCGATCGACATGAACAGCTGTGTGGGCTGCAATGCGTGCATCGTGAGCTGCTATGCGGAGAACAACATTGCCGTGGTTGGCAAGCAGCAGGTGCGGATTGGCCGCAACATGCAGTGGCTGCGCATTGACACCTACTTTGAAGGCGACTTAGCGGCGCCGCGTGCACACTTTCAGCCGATGGCTTGCCAGCACTGCGAGAACGCGCCGTGCGAGCAGGTTTGCCCGGTCGGCGCAACCGTGCACACGCCGGAAGGCTTGAACGCCATGGTCTACAACCGCTGCGTTGGGACGCGCTACTGCTCGAACAACTGCCCGTACAAGGTGCGCCGGTTTAACTTTCTGCTCTACGAGGATGTCTACGACTGGGACGACAAAACGCTGGGGCTTGCACATAATCCCGATGTCACCGTCCGTACGCGAGGCGTGATGGAGAAGTGCAGCTACTGCGTGCAGCGCATTTCTGCGGTAAAGATTGAAGCCGACAAGGAGAACCGGCCGATTGTGGATGGAGAGATCCAGACTGCGTGCCAGCAGGCTTGCCCGGCATCGGCAATCACGTTTGGAAATATCAATGACAAGGGCAGCAAGGTGGCGAAGCTGCAAAGCGATGAGCGCAGCTACCAGGTGCTTGCCGATCTGAATACGCGTCCACGGACGAAGTATGTGGCTGCGGTACTGAATACGAACATCGAACTTGAAGATGCGCCGACGGAACACGCGCCGGCGAAGGGTTGAGAGGCTAGAAGCCAGGATGGCAACCAGCGAGATTAAACCGAAAGACGTGAAGATCGATCCGGCGACCGGAGAGTTCCGGGTCATCGCGCCAGGCCAGACGTTCAAGTCGGTTACCGAGAAGATCGCGGGAATCGTGCTGACGCCGGACACGCCGCTGGGCTGGTTTGCGCTCTTTGGCGTGGGCGGCGCCGGGGCAACGCTGCTGCTGGTGGCGATCACCTGGCTGTTCCTCAAGGGCACCGGCATCTGGGCGGTAACTCAGCCAGTGGCCTGGGGATTCGCGATCATCAATTTTGTTTGGTGGATCGGTATTGGCCACGCAGGAACGCTGATCTCGGCGATTCTTCTTTTGTTCAAGCAGGGATGGCGTAACTCGATCAACCGCTTTGCCGAGGCGATGACGATTTTTGCGGTGGTTTGCGCGGCGACCTTTCCGCTGATCCACGTTGGCCGCCCGTGGCTGGCTTACTGGATGCTGCCACTGCCGGTGACAATGAACGTGTGGCCGCAGTTCCGATCGCCACTGTTGTGGGATGTGTTTGCAGTTTCGACATACGCGACCATTTCGGTGGTGTTCTGGTATATCGGGATGATTCCCGATTTTGGAACGATGCGCGACCGCTCGCAGAACAAGTTTGCCCAATACACCTACGGTCTGGTTTCGCTGGGATGGCGCGGCTCGGTGCGGCACTGGATGCGTTATGAGACCGCTTCGCTGCTGCTGGCGGGCCTGGCAACGCCGCTCGTGCTCAGCGTGCATACAGTCATCAGTTTCGACTTCGCTGTGGCAGTGCTGCCTGGTTGGCACACGACGATCTTCCCGCCTTACTTTGTAGCCGGTGCTATTTATTCGGGTTTTGCGATGGTGCTGACCCTGGCTATTCCGCTGCGCAAGTTCTATCACCTGGAAGGCCTGGTCACCGATCGCCACATCGATAACATGGGCAAGGTGATGCTGGCGACAGGGTTGATTGTGGCCTATGGGTACGGCATGGAAGTGTTCATGGCATGGTACTCGGCGTCGCACTGGGAAGCTTTCATGATGTGGAACCGCATGTTCGGCCCCATGGGCTGGTCGTACTGGGTGCTGATCTTCTGTAACATCGCATTCCCGCTGACGACGCTCTGGTCGCGCAAGCTGCGCACGTCGATTCCGTTCATGTTTCTGATCTCGATCATCGTGAACACGGGCATGTGGTTTGAGCGATTCGTGATTGTCGTAACAAGCCTTTATCGCGACTTTCTGCCGTCGTCGTGGGGCACCTATCGGGCTACTCGATGGGATTATGCAATCTATGTGGGAACGCTTGGATTGTTCACTGCGCTGTTCCTGTTGTTTGTGCGCTTCCTGCCCATGATTCCAATGAATGAGATCAAGATGATGTTACCGAGCGCGAAGATCACTCCGAAGAAGACAGCGGAGGTTGGTGACTAATGCCCGCACGCGAAGGAACTTACGGCCTGCTGGCCGAATTCGACACGCCGAGCGACCTGGTAAGGGCCGCTCAGCAAGCCCGCAAAGACGGCTGGCGGCGCATGGATTGCTATACACCTTACCCGGTGGAAGAAGCGGCGGAGGCGATTGGCTTTCATCGCAACAAAGTGCCGTTGATCACGCTGATTGGCGGATTGATGGGCCTGGTGGCGATGTTCACCATGGAGACCTGGGTGTCAGTGCTGGCCTATCCGCTGAACATTGGCGGCAGACCACTGTACTCATGGCCGGCGTTTATTGTGCCGGCTTACGAGTGGACGATTTTGTTTGCGGGACTTTCGGCGGCATTTGGAATGCTTGCGCTGAATGGACTGCCGACCTTGTATCATCCACTGTTCAACGCTCCTAACTTTCGCGATGGCGCAACGACGGACAAGTTCTTTTTGTGCCTTGAGGCACTGGATCCTAAGTTTGATCTAGTGGAGACGCGAGCCTACCTGACGACTCTGGCGGCCACTTCGGTTGTGGAGGTGGAGTACTGATGACGAGTTCTCAGTTCTCAGTTCTCAGTTCTCAACAGACTTTCCGCGCCGTTGCGTTCGTGGGCTTGGTAGCGATGGTGCTTGTCGCTGGATGCAGGCAGGACATGCACAACCAGCCGAAGCTGATTCCGCAGCGAGGTTCGGAGATGTTTGCCGATCATCGCGGTGCGCGGCCGCAGGTGGTGAATACGGTGGCTCGCGGACAGTTGCACGAGGACAGTTACTTCTATACCGGTGTGGTTCAAGGTGCGAACGGCTATCGCGAAGAACGGAACGAGATGCCTTTTCCGGTGACACTGGAAGTGCTGAAGCGCGGCGAAGAGCGGTTCAACATTTATTGCACGCCTTGCCATTCGCGCGTTGGGAACGGCGAGGGAGCGATTGTTGACCGGGGATACAAGCCAGCAGGAAACCTGCACGACCAGGTACGCAGGTCGCAGCCGGTGTCGCATTACTTCTATGTTATGACGCATGGATATGGCGCGATGCCTGACTACTCTGCACAACTAACGCCGACGGATCGTTGGGCAGTGGCGGCTTACATCAGGGCGTTGCAACTTAGCCAGGCGGCAAGCGTACAAGATGTGCCGACCGGCACGCAGGTGAAGGAATTGAAGGATATCGCTTCAGAGAAGGGGCTACCCGCAGGATTTGCTCAGCCGTGGGCGCTGCCTCCGACAGCAATACAAGCTTATCCGGCGGACGCAAAGCAGGGAACACCAGGGATGGCTCCGGCCTATCCGGCGGACCCTGGGATCAAGATACCGGTTACCAAGTAAGAGCTAAGGGACTAAGGGACCAGGGACTAAGGGACTAGGGACTAAGAACAGGGACCAGGACAGGGGACGAAACGAATGGGTCACGAAGCACACGCGAAAACACTTCCCGCCGAGTTAGGCGCTCCGGCATTTGTTGATGCGTGGAAGATGCGGGCGCTTGTCGTAGGGGTGGTGTTCTCGTTGATCGCGGGCGGACTGGCATTTGCAGACCACTCGATCAACCACGTTCTGCGAGGCTGGCTGCTCGGGCTGATGTTGACGTTTGGCTGGACGGTCGGCGGGCTTGCGCTGCTGATGGTTCAGTACGTGACTGGCGGCAAATGGGGACTGCTGTTGCGGCGGCCACTGGAAGCGATGAGCCGGACTCTGCCCCTGGTCTTTGTCTATTGGCTGGTGATCGCGTTCGAGGTAAAGAAGCTCTACCTCTGGGCGCGCATCGGAGATGCAGCGGCGGCGCTGAAGGCGGGATGGATCAACGAAATTCAGGCGCACGCGATTGAGTTCAAGAGGCCGATGCTCAACCCGACGGCATTCTGGATTACCAGCATCGCCTGCTTTGCGATCTGGTACCTATATATGTGGCGGCTGAATTCGCTGGGGCTGAAGCGCGACGCCGAGTCACCGGCGAGCACACCGATGTGGATCAAGAAGCTGGAAAACATCAGCGGACCGGGCATCCTTATCTATGCGCTGACGATGTCGGCTTGCGTTATTTACTGGGTGATGTCGCTCGATGTTACCTGGTACTCATCTGTTTATGGGCTGCTGTTTCTGGTCGGTCAGGGTTACTCGGTTCTGGCGCTTTCTATCATTGTTTCGATTGGCCTTTCGAAGGGTGAGCCGTTCAAGACGATTCTGCGACAGACCGAACAGCATGACCTGGGCAAGTTTACCTTTGCGTTTGTGATGCTGAATATCTACCTTGCCTTCTGCCAGTTCCTAATTATCTGGTCGGGGAACCTGCCGGAGGAGATTCCCTGGTATCTGGACCGGATTCAGGGTGGTTGGGGCGTGATTGTCACGCTGGATTTCATTTTCCACTGGCTCATACCGTTTTCACTCCTGCTCTCGCGGGACATCAAGCGCAACAAGAAGCGGCTGGTGATGGTATGCCAATGGATGATCTTTGCCAAGGCCTTTGACCTGTTCTGGCTGATTGAGCCGAACTTCCCTGGCGCGGCGCGGCACCTTCATTTCAGCTGGGGGATTCTGGAGTACATAGCTGTGCCAGTGGCCCTTGTTTCCTTCTGGATTGCATTCCTCTGTATCCAACTGAAGACTCGTCCACTGGTGCAGACGAACGACCCGCATGTGGCGGAGATACTGGAGGCCGAGCATGCCCACGCATGATCATTCCGAGTCAGGACACGAACCGGAAGAGGTTGACGTTTCGAAAGGTTACGAAGCCACCGACGTCAAGGTTTCCGGCATCGTGGTGTTTATTGTTTCGCTGTCAATCTTCGTCGTTTGCTCAGCCGTTTTGAGTTATGGGATCGGCTATGCAATCTTCACGCATCTGGCAAAGGAAGACGCGGCGGATTACGGCCCCAGGAGCAGGTGGACCAAGACGGTGGATGTGCGTACGCTTGGAGACCTGGCTTCGAATCCAGAGTTACAGAACAAGATTGCGCAGACTACGGAACAGTTCCCTCAGCCACGGCTGCAGACCGACGATGGAAACCAGGAGATTGCGGATCTACATGCGAAGGAAGACCTGCTGCTTGAGAACTACAGTTGGGTAGATAAGTCGCAGGGCAAGGTAAGGATACCGATCGAACGGGCGATTGAGTTAATCGCCAAGCAGGGTTTACCAGTTGCGCAGCACGCGGAAGGTGCGGCGCTGTTGAGCGGGGACAGTAAGGTTGAGGTTTCGGCTCCCTTGACGAGCGGATTTGCGCGGACCGGGTATGAGCACGACAAGGCGATTCTGGAAGCAGTTGAGGGTCGCCAGGCAGGAAAGTAGAAGCACTGGTGGGACGGCGGGGTTGCCGGAGAGAAGTGAGTGAAATGCGGAGTGGGTCGATAACGCGAACGAACGGACTTATCGCAGGGCGAGTTGCCGCGATTGTGGCAGGCCTTGCCTGCGCGGCATCGCTGACGATGACGGCGCAGGTGTCCCGATACGACGAGAAGCAGATGGGGCCTGTCAGCGATAAGCCACCGGCGATTCTCAGCAGTGTGGGTATCTCGCAGAACCTGAATCAGGAGCTACCGCTTTCGCTGACATTTACGGACGACCACGGCCAGCAGGTTCAGTTAGCGCAGTATTTTGGAAAGCGTCCTGCGATTCTGGCGCTGGTTTACTACCAGTGCCCGATGCTTTGCTCAGAAGAGCTGAACGGGCTTACCGGCGCCTTGCAGATGGTGAATTTTGTTCCTGGCAAAGACTTTGACGTAATTGTGATCAGCATTGATCCTTCGGAAGGCACCGATCTGGCGGCGGCGAAGAAGCGCAGCTATGTGAAGCGCTATGGCCATCCGGATACGGCGGATGGATGGCACTTTCTGACCGGTACTCAGCAGAACATCGATGCAGTTACCAAGGCTGTTGGATTTGGCTATGTGAAGATTCCAGGGCCGGATGGAAAGCTGACGCAGTTTGCCCATGCGAGCTCGATTCAGATAGTAACTCCGGCTGGAAAGCTGGCTCAGTATTACATGGGAGTCGAGTACTCGCCAAAAGACCTTCGACTAGGGCTGGTGGAAGCTTCGAACAACCATATCGGATCGCCGGTCGACAACATTCTGACATATTGCTACCACTACGACCCAAAGACCAACACGCATTCGCTGATTGTCGCGCGCGTGGTCCAGCTTGGCGGACTTGTAACTGTCTCAACTTTGGGTGGATTCATGTTCGTGATGTTCCGCAGGGACAGCCAGCATCTCGGCGATGGCACGCCAAAAACGGGGACAAAGGTGAACGGATAACTGAATGAGCCACATCAGCCCAGTACTTTGGCAGTTTCTAGTCAAATGGATGACGGACTTCTCGCTGTTTCCGCCAGAGGCGTCGAAGATCGCGCCTCAGATGGACGCGCTGTATTTCTTTATGGTGTTGGTAAGCCTCATCGGCTTGACCATTGTCATTCTGCTGGTGACGACTTTCTCGATCCTGTATAACAAGGAGCGCCATCCAGTTGCCGTGCAGGTGGAAGGTTCTACTCTGCTTGAGGCGACCTGGACGATTATTCCCCTTGGATTGTTCCTGGTGATGTTTGTTTGGGGCGCGCTGATCTATTTCCGGGTGTATAACCCTCCGGCTAACTCAATGAACATCTACGTGGTGGGCAAGCAGTGGATGTGGAAGGCGGAGCATCCGGGCGGGCAGCACGAGATTAACTCACTCCATATACCAACTGGACGCGCAATCCAACTGACGCTGATCTCGCAGGATGTGTTTCATAGTTTCTCGATTCCGGCATTTCGCGTGAAGCGCGAGGCTATTCCAGGCCGCTATACGACAGTCTGGTTTGAGCCAACCGTGCCGGGGACGTATCACCTTTTTTGTACACAGTATTGCGGCACGGAGCACTCGCACATGATTGGCGATATTGTGGTGTTGACGCCCAAGGACTACCAGAAGTGGCTGAACGAATCGACGAGCGGCATGTCACTGGCGCAGAACGGGGAACGGCTCTTTGCGAGCCTGAGCTGCGCAGCCTGTCACAATGCACGACCGGATGCGCGCGGGCCGAGCCTGGCGAATGTATACGGGGCGAAGCTGGCTCTTTCGAACGGCGGAACGGTGCTGGCCGACGACGCTTATTTGCGCGAGGCAATTCTAAGTCCATCGCAGCACGTGACGCAGGGTTATGCGCCTATTATGCCCACATATCAAGGGCAGGTGAGCGAAGAGGGAGTTATCGCGCTGGTTGAATACATCAAGAACCTTAACTCGGATTATCGGGTTCAGCAGACGACCAACACAACCGACCTGCTTCCAGAGGGGGAAGGTAAGGCTGTGCCGGCAGCGACCGCACCGGTGAAGCCTGGGATGGTGAAGCAATGAGTTCGACAATCATAAGTCTTCCTGATCAATCGACGGCCAGGGTTCCTAAGATGAACTACCTGACCAAGGAGAACGGGCTGCTGAGCTGGCTGCTGACCGGCGACCACAAGCGCATCGCGATGCTCTATCTGATATCGCTGAGTTTCTTCTTCTTTATTGGTGGAGCACTTGCTGGATTGATTCGTTTGGAATTGCTGACGCCGCAGGCTGACCTGATGGCAACGGACACCTATAACAAGGTGTTCACCATGCATGGCGTCATTATGATCTTCTTCTTTCTGGTCCCGTCAGTACCGGCAACAATTGGGAATTTCCTAATTCCAATGATGATCGGCGCGAAGGATCTGGCGCTGCCGAAGATCAACCTGCTGAGCTGGTATCTGTATATGGCTGGGGGGCTGCTGGCTCTTTACACGATGATGACCGGCGGCGTGGATACGGGCTGGACCTTTACGACTCCGCTGTCGACTCATTACGTGAACACAAACGTGTTGACGACGGGGCTGGCGGCATTCATCGCTGGATTCAGTTCGATCTTTACCGGGTTGAACTTCATTGTAACGATTCACAAGATGCGTTGCCCAGGAATGACATGGTTCAAGCTACCGCTATTTGTTTGGGCTAACTATGCGGCCGCGGTGCTGATGGTGCTTGCTACACCAGTGGTTGCAATTGCGATCGTGCTGATTGCTCTGGAAAGAACGTTGGGAATCGGGGTCTTCGATCCGACCAAGGGCGGCGATCCGCTGCTCTTCCAGCACTTGTTCTGGTTCTATTCGCATCCCGCTGTGTATATCATGATTTTGCCAGGCATGGGCGTGATCTCTGAAGTTATATCGACCTTCAGCCGCAAGAGGGTGTTTGGTTATACCGCGGTGGCGTTCTCTTCTGTTGCGATCGCCATCTTCGGATTCTTTGTATGGGCGCACCACATGTTCATCATGGGCATCTCGAACTACGCGGTAATTGTGTTCTCGCTGCTGACGATGCTGGTTGCAGTGCCCTCGGCGATCAAAATTTTCAACTGGACCTTCACGTTGTACAAGGGATCGATCACGTTTGAGACCCCGATGCTATATGCATTCGGATTCATGGGGCTGTTTACGATCGGCGGGTTGACCGGCGTGTTTCTTGGCGTATCGGGCACGGACATTCACCTGACGGAGACTTACTTTATCGTGGCGCACTTTCACTTTGTGATGGTGGGCGGCATGCTGATGGCGTTCCTTTCGGGGATTCATTTCTGGTGGCCGAAGATGACGGGGCGCATGTATCCAGAGAAGATATCTCAATTGGCCGCGGTAGTTACATTCATCGGGTTTAACTTCACATTCTTCCCGCAATTCATTTTGGGTACGCTGGGCATGCCTCGCAGGTACGCATCTTACCCGCCTGAGTTCCAGGTGCTGAATGTGTTTTCAACGGCAGGCGCCTCGATTCTGGGCGTGGGTTATCTGCTGCCAGTACTTTATCTGACCTGGTCGCTGAAGTATGGAGCGGTTGCAGGAGACAATCCGTGGCAGGCAACGGGGCTCGAGTGGCAGACGCAGTCGCCGCCGCTGACGGAGAACTTCCCAGTTACGCCGATCATGGATCACGAGGTGTATGACTACGAATGGCTCGAAGGCCAGAAAGCAAAAGAGGTTGCCAGTGTCGGATAGCTCAGCCATCACTCACGGCGCCCCAGAGGCGGCAGGCCATCACGCGCATCCGCCGTATCTGCGCCACCATTTCGAGAGCGTAGAGCAGCAGGCAGATACCACTAACTTTGCCATGTGGCTTTTCCTGCTGACGGAAATCATGTTCTTCGGCGGGCTTTTTACCGCTTACCTGATCTATCGAAACTGGTACTACCCGGCGTTTGTGGCCGCATCGCACCAGCTGAGCATTCCGCTGGGCGGCCTGAACACGCTGCTGCTAATCACATCTAGCTTCACGATGGCTATGGGGGTGTGGTGCGCGGAGATGCGGAAGAAGAGTGGGCTGGTGTTATGCCTGATTCTGACTTTTATTCTAGGCATGGGCTTTTTGGGCATCAAGACGATTGAATACGGCGAGAAGATCGAGAAGCATCACGTTCCCGGTTTTCATTACAGCCTGAATTCATTCCTGAATCCGGATTCGGACGAGGCGGCGAAGGCTGCGGGCGACAAGCCACTGGCGCTGGATATGGCGCGGCATACCGAGGTCTATTTCTCGCTCTACTTCGCGATGACCGGCATGCACGCACTGCACATGATTATTGGCATCAGCATTCTTGGGTACATGATCTATCGAGCGCAGGCCGGAGCTTACACCGAAGGGCATGTGACGTTTGTTGAGAATTTCGGGTTGTATTGGCACTTTGTCGACATTGTGTGGATATTCCTGTTCCCGCTGCTGTATTTGATAAGTCGACACCAGTGAAGCAGGGACTAGGGACTAGGGACTAGGGACTAGGGACTAGGGACTAGGGACTAGGGACTAGGGACTAAACGAGCGAGATGGGCACAGATTGAGTTTTGGCACAAGCAATAAGGGGACACGAGGGATGAGCGAACATAGCGGGCAGGTTGAACACGGAGAAGGTAGTCACGAGCACCATATCGTAAGCCCGGTTGTTTACCTGGTGATCCTTGTGGCGTTGCTGGTGGGCACTGCGCTTACGGTTTGGGCGAGCTACGTGGATCTGGGCGAGTGGCACGTTGCGCGCGGAATTGTCATCTTCTGGAACCCGATTGTTGCGCTGGCGATTGCCTGCACCAAGGCGACGCTGGTTGTTTTGTTCTTCATGCATGTGAAATACACAACGAAGCTGACCAAGCTAACCGTGGCTTCAGGGTTCTTCATGTTCCTGGTGCTGGTGTTTATGACGATGGCGGACTATATTAGCCGGGCGTGGGGACAGTGGTAAAAACCAGTGGTTAGTGAATAGTGATTAGTTGGGGCCGCCTGCGGGCGGCCTTTTCCATTTGGGGCTGAATTCTTTCCGTGCGTATGTCTTGCGGGAACACCTTGTAGCGCAGACGATTTTTAGTGCTGGCGGTTTCTCGGCAAGCCACAGCGCCAGCACTTGTCCGCGGCACCGAAGCGCTCTCCGCAGTTAGGGCAGTCGATGGCCTTGAGTCGCATCCAGGTCGCGAGCCAGAAGACTCCAGCGAGGAAGACTATGCCAAATCCGGCGCGGTAAAAATCGGGGTTGCGGTAGTTATAGGGGCTGGACAGCAGCGCAACCAGTATTCCGAGTACGATGATCGGCACGGCTTCGCGGTCAAGCAACCATTTGGTGCGGACTAACCAACGATATTGTGGCACCTCTTGAAGTGAACGGTAGTCCGTAGGGTCACTGGGGCCTGCAAATACCGGTTCGGGCGCAGACTTGAGGTTGCGCCGGGCAGACTCGCGATCGAGCGCGGAGGCGGCGTCCGGGACCAGGTCAACGCGGTCTGATGCTACCGCGCATAGTTGGTCGTCAGTCAGGCTCCTGTAATAGTCATCAAAACGCTCTTGGGTCATGGTTCGCGGCTCGGTGTGGGGACCGTTAGCATTCAATATAGGCCCAGTTATGGCGGTATCTCCACCTCATTCCGATGTCTTGTCAGACCTTGCCAAAAATCCACGCATACTTGTGCGGCTCGGCGGTGCGCCACGGGAGGGTGGTCGTTGCGTTGTGTACTGGATGCAACGGGCGGTGCGGATTGAGGGCAATCCGGCGCTCGATGTGGCGATTGAGGCTGGCAACCTGCTGGGGTTGCCGGTGGTGGTGTACTTCCAGGTAATTCCGAACTATCCGAATGCAAATTTGCGGCACTATTACTTTTTGCAGCAGGGACTGCGGGACGTGGAGGAGGATGCGGCGGAGCGTGGGGTGGGGTTTGTGGTGCGGAGGTCGCCTTCGACCCTGGAAGGGTTTTTGGAGGAGGTTCAGGCGGCGCTGGTGGTGGGGGATGAGAATCCGTGCCGAGAGCCTGAGCGGTGGCGCAAGGTGCTTGCAGGGCGGCTTAGAGTGCCGTTCTGGACTGTGGATGCGGATGTGGTCGTGCCCTCGCGAGTTTTCGGCAGGAGTTTTGTGCTGCTGCATCATTTCCGGCCGCATTTGAAGCGGGAGTTGGATAGATTTCTCGTTGAGCAGGCAAGCCCCAGTCCGCTGAAGCTGTGGCAAAGACCGAAGGGGTTTGAAGCGTGGGAATTGGAACAAGACATTACGGAGGGATTTGCGGCGCTGGACCGGACGGTTGGGCCGGTAGACAGCTTTGTGGGTGGGACGCATGCGGCATTGAAGCGGTTGGGCGAGTTTGTAAACCTTGAGTTGAAGGACTACGGGGAGACGCGGAATCATCCTGAGGCGCGGGGTACGAGCAGGCTTTCGCCGTATTTGCATTTTGGGAATATTGGACCGATCACGATTGCGCTGGCGGTGAGAGAGGCGGCAGAGGAGGGAAAGGCGGACGCGGCTGCAGCAGAGAAGTATTTGGATGAGCTGATTGGATGGCGGGAATTGGCGGTGCTGTTTGTGCGGTATGAGCCGAACTATGACAACTGGGAATGTGCTGCGCCGTGGGCGTGGAAGTCGCTGATGGAGCATGCGGGTGATCCGCGGCCGCACTGCTACTCGATCGAGCAACTGGAGGGTGGAGAGACGCAGGACGAGTTGTGGAATGCAGCCCAGATGGAGATGGTGAGCACGGGGTGGATGCACAACTACATGCGGATGTATTGGGCAAAGAAGATCCTGGAGTGGGCTCCAAATCCGGCGACGGCGTTTGACTGGGCGGTGGTCTTGAATGACAAGTATGAATTGGATGGGCGCGATCCGAACGGGTATGCGGGGATTGCATGGGCGATTGTGGGGCGGCACGACCGGCCGTGGTTCAACCGGCCGATCTTCGGGCTGGTGCGGACGATGATGGAAGGGTCGACACGGAAGAAGTTTGACGCAGAGGCTTATATACGCCAAAACAGCGGGGATTGAGGGGTGGGGAGGTGGGTCCCCGGCTGTGTTCCGTTTTCGGACTATAATCGCTTCAATTCCAATCCCGGAAGCTGTGTGTTCTGCACGATGAATTCGATTGGGTTTCTGTTAATGCTCCCTCGGAAGATAAGAGAGGAGATGCAGGAATCGGAGTTCGGATGTGTGGCGTTATGCGGCTTATTGGGAAACCGGTTGTTCGGTCTGCGTCGACTGGAGCAATCTATCGAGAAAACCTGAGCGGGCGCGCCACTTTCTTCGGCGGGACAGGGGCGGCGGTTCTTTGCGCGGCATTTATCGGGGGGATGGGCCTTTCAATCCTGCAAACTAATTGTCTGGCTGAGACGCCGGTGCGTAAGACCACTCAAGCATCTTCCGGCGCACAATCGGGGCTTAGGACACAGGCAGTTCCTCCGCGGGAAAGAGCCAGGCGAAGATTCCTGGCACAGCGAGGGATTGTAGCGGGACGGGCAGGGAGTCTCGGCGCACCCAGACTCCGCGTGAAGGCGAGCTTTGCGCGCCCGATGGCGACGGCCGCCGCTGATGCGACGGCAGCGACGATTCCGGTGCCAACATGGACTGCATTTGGGCCGAGCGCGGTTGAGACACCGAGTTATGGATTGGTAACGGGGAGGGTGTCGGCATTGGCGCTGGACCCTGCGGACGTGGGCGGGAACACGCTTTACGTTGGGACGACGGGCGGGGGTGTGTGGAAGGCTTTCAATGCCGCTTCATCGGCTCCGAGCGCGATCGCCTTCACACCATTGACAGATGGATTGGAGGGTTTGGGCAGCGTTCAGGATTCGTCCCTGAGCATTGGTGCTGTGACGGTGCAGCCACAGGGCACGGGGGTGGTTCTTGCGGGGACCGGTGACGCGAACAACGTGGCCGATTCGTACTATGGCGGGGGGATACTGCGATCGACGGATGGAGGGCAGACCTGGAACATGACTCAGCGGACTTCAGATCCGCAGAACAACTGCCTGGGCACGCAGAATTATGGCTTTGTTGGGGAGGGATTCGCGGGGTTTGCATGGAGCACGCCGAACTCCCTGGCAGTGAACCAGCAGCCTGTCAACACCAACCTGGTGGTTGCGGCAGTTTCTCAGGCGTACGAAGGGACCCTGGTAAATGCCCAGTGGTCTGGGTTGAGCTACGAGGGGCTGTATTACTCGACGGACGCGGGCAATTGCTGGTATCTGGCGACGATAACGGATGGAACGGGCGCGGACGTTCAGGGTCCGAGTGACGGTTTTACTGCTCCGGACGGAAATGGAGCCACGTCGGTTGTTTGGAATCCAGTGCGACAGATGTTCTTTGCGGCGATTCGATTTCATGGGTACTACCAATCCCCTGACGGAGTGACATGGACGCGTATGGCACAGCAGCCTGGCGGAGGGCTCAATGGGCTTCTGTGCCCCACGAACGAGTTGCAGACGGGCTCAATCGCATGCCCGATCTTTCGCGGGTCGCTGGCGGTGGATCCGTTTACCGGGGACACTTTTGCGTGGACTGTGGACGCCAATAACCAGGACCAGGGGCTGTGGCAGGATCAGTGCGTGATAGCTGCGGGAGTGTGCACGAACCCGACGCCGACATTTGCCCAACAGTGGAGTACGCAGGCGCTGGAGACAAACACAACGCTCGGCGCGGCAACGATTGAGAATGGAGCGTACACGTTGGCACTGGCGGCGGCGCCGACGGCACCCGCGCAGGGACAGGACACGATTCTGCTGGCAGGGGCAGATGATCTTTGGCGATGCAGTCTGGCGGCGGGATGCGTTTGGCGAAACACGACGAATGCGTCGACATGCATGAGCGCGCAGTTGGCGAGCTTTCAGCATTCGTTGGTTTGGAGCGCGACGAATCCGCTGGAGATGTTTGTGGGGAATGACAGCGGGTTGTGGCGTTCGATGGATGAGATAGCGGAGGGCGGGGCGGTTTGCAGCGCGAGTGACGCATCGCATTTCCAGAATTTGAATGGGACGCTGGGATCGCTATCCGATGTGGTGAGCCTGGCGCAGGATCCGTTTGCGACCTCGTCGATGATGGCGGGTTTGGGGGTGAATGGGACTGCCGGGATCAAGACGGAGGCAGGCCCGGTGGCGGAGTGGCCGCAGATTCTGGGCGGCGATGGTGGAGCGGTGGCCATCGATCAGCGCGACAACACGAATTGGTATGTGAACACGGAGCCGGGAGTGTGGATTTATCTGTGTTCGCAGGAGGCAGGATGTACTGCGGCGGACTTTGGAACGACACCGGTGGTGACGGACGACGATGTCGGCGGGGATGGGTATTCGATGGATGTGCCTGCGCCGTTTATTGTGGACCCGGCGGACCCGACTCAACTGCTGATTGGGACATGCAGGGTGTGGCGCGGGCCGGCGACGGGAGGTGGATGGAGCAGTTCGAACGCGATCAGCCCGCTTCTGGATGCTCCGAATTTCGCAGGGCCATGCAATGGGGATGGGCTGATTCGATCGATAGCGGCCCTGCCGGTTCAAGGGCAGGAAGTGATTTACGTGGGGATGTATGGGGCGGCAGATGGGGGAGGGAATCTTGCGGGGCATGTGCTAAGGGCAGCTCTTCTGCCGAATGGTGAGGAGCCGGTGTGGAAGGATGTGACATTGAATCCAGTCCAGAACGATCCTCAGTTTGGCATGAATGCTTATGGGCACGATATATCGAGCATCTTTGTCGACAGCCACGATGCGACGGGAAATACGGTTTACGTGACGGTGGAGGGGGCTGCGAATCCCGGCGAGACGATCAGGATGGTCTACCGCTCTGTAGATGGCGGAGCGCATTGGAACTTCCTCGATTCGAATCTGCCAGAATCGCCAGCGAATAGCGTTGTGGTGGACCCGCAGGATGCCAACACGGTGTATGTCGCATTGGATACAGGGGTATTTATCACGACGCAGGCGGGGACGGGAAACTGCATCAATCCGCTGACGCCGTGCTGGTGGGAGTTTGGGACAGGGCTGCCAGTAGCACCCGTTGTTGGACTGATTGCGTCATCGCCGACGGCACAGGCACGTGTGCTGACTGCCGCGACCTATGGGCGCGGAGTGTGGCAGACGCCGCTTTGGACAGCAGAGACTGGATTGACAACGGTGCAGGTAGTTCCCGGAGAGCTGGTATTTGGAGGGATTCCGGTGGGGGTGGTGAGTGGCCAGCAAGACTTGACGCTGACCAATACGGGGAGCATCGGACTGACGATTACCGGCGTTGTGCCAAACGGGAACTATGCGGAGACCGATAACTGCACGACTTCGACGATTGCTCCGGGGGGAAGCTGTGTGCTGGATGTAACATTTGCGCCACAGACGACGGGAAGTTTGAACGGCGAAATTGTGGTGAGCTCCAATGTGTATGGGGGGCAGTTCGCGTTTAACTTGGTTGGATTCGGGACGCCGGGCGGCGCAATCAATCTGAGTCCGGCTAGCGTGAGTTTTGGTCCGGTCGATGTCGGCAGCAGTTCGGCAGTGATAACCGTGGAAGCGTCGAATGGAAGTACTCAATCGATCACATTTACATCGATCACAGTTACGGGCCCGTTTTCAATTTCGACGAGTGCGATTAACTCCTGTGGGACGGGTGCACTGGCTCCGACCAACTCCTGTCCGGTGGCGGTGACGTTTACGCCTACACAATCCGGAGCGGCTGCGGGGACTTTGACGTTTAACGATAGCGCCGGAACTCAAACGATTCTGCTGAGTGGCAGCGGGCTGGCTGCGGCGACCGACGGCGTGATACCAAGTTCGGTGACGTTCCCGGATACTGCGGAGGGTCAGCTTTCGGCGGTGCAAACCGTCACGGTGACGAATACGGGCGATTTGCCGCTGACATCCATTCTTTTCACGGTGAGCGGACAGTTCGTTATTTCGGGCTCGAGCACGGGAACGAGTACGGGAACATGCAACCGAACGCTGGCGGGGCATGCGAGTTGCGCAGTCAGCATTCAGTTCGCGCCAACCCAACTCGGGAGTTTGGCTGGCTCGGTGAGTGTGAGCGATGCTTTGCGGACGCAAACTGTATCTCTGTCGGGAACGGGGGTTCTGCCGCCGGCTCTGGGAGTGAATCCATCCAGCTTGAACTTTCTTTCGCAACAGCCTGGGGTGGTTAGCGCACCTCAGGGAGTGACGGTGACAAATACGGGTGGAGCTCTGCTGACGGGGCTTACCGCGCAGATTACTGGGGCGCCAACTGGAGTTTTCTCGATTTCGGCAACGTCTTGCGGCGCGACGCTGGCGGCTGGAGCGAGTTGCGTGCTGAATGTGGTGTTCAACGCGGCAACGGCTGGGGGAAGCGCGGGAATGTTGAACCTGTCCTCATCGTCGCCTGGCGTGGCGGCGGCGAATGTGGGGCTTAGCGGGACGGCTCAAACGGCATCGGGACTGAATGTTAGTCCGGCAATGTTGAGCTTTGGAGCAGTGGCGCAGGGTGGGACAAGCGCGGCTCAGACGGTGACGATCAGCAACACGAGCACGGTCACGGCGTCGGTGCTTTCTGTTGCAGTCAGTCAGGGCTTCAGTTGGACGCAGTACACGTGCACAGGATCGTTGTCGCCGGGGGCAAGCTGTACCGTTGGGGTGTCGTTCGCTCCGACTGCGACGGGTGTGGCGACGGGCACATTGACGGCAAGTTCAGCGGCGATTGCGACGGCAGCAACTGTAACGCTGAGCGGCATTGGAGCGGTTGCCGCGAGCATTCAGGTGACTCCGGGATCGATCAGTTTTTCAACGACTGGGGTGGGGCAGAGCAGTGCTCCCACTACGTTGACGGTGACGAATCAGGGAACAGTGGAGGCTGTGAATGGGTTGACGCTGACTGCGCCGGCGGGATTCACGCTGGTGTCGAACACTTGTGCGGCGACACTGGCAGCAGGGGCAAGCTGCACGGTGGGTGTGGAGTTTGTACCTACGAGCGCCGGGGCCACTTCGGGGAGTTTGACTGTAGCGGCAACGGGAATCGCAGGTCAAGCCATTGCATTGCAGGGAACAGGGTTCGATTTCACAATTGGGGTTTCAGGGGTGAGTTCACAGACGGTTTCAAGCGGGTTGACTGCGAGCTACACGGTGGTGCTGACGACACTGAACGGATCGCAGGGGACGTTTGCGCTGAATTGCAATGCGCTCCCGGCGAATGCGACGTGCGTGTTCACTCCAGCGAGTCCGACGGTGGGATCGGGGGCGACCGGGAACGTGACAGTGCAGATCTTAACCGGGACCCTTGCCGCGAGTGTGAGGGGCGAGCGCAGGGGATTGCCGATGGCGCCTCTGGCCTGTGGATTGGTGGTAATGATGCTGGGGTGGCGTGGGCGGCGCAAAGCTCTGCTGTTGTGTGGGTTGGTGGTTCTGATTGCGACTGGCGTGACGAGTTGCACGAGTGCCGGGACGAAGTCGGGCGGAGGGCCTGGTGGCGACGGCGGCGGGGGCGGAACAACCTCGACGCCGGCGGGGACTTATTCGGTGCCAGTGAGTGCGACGGCGGATGGGGTACAGCATAGTGTGACGCTGACGCTGGTGGTGGATTGAGGGGGGACGGCGGGCGTGTGGGGCAGGCGGGTCTGGGCAAGTCGGTTGTAATGCGATCTCTGAGTTGGCGACGATTCGCTCAGAACGCAGCCGATGAAGGAGTTAATTGCAAGATCTGACTGGACTACCTGAATTCGCCCTGCGATGCTTGGGCGTGCTGGAGGAATTCCTATGAGGACTGCAGTTGACCTGTTGGTTTTCGTTCTATGCGGTTCCCTGACAACAAATGCGCAGATTTTGCCGAATGGCGGTTGCGGTTGTGGCGTGTTGTCTTCGGGAGTGAGTTGCAGTTGCCTTTCCGCAGGGAGCACTAGCAAGCAGAGTCCGCCTAGCGCCCGCTCGGAGCTCATTGAAACTCGGGTAAGGCTCTCACCTGGCGCGCTCTTGACGAGGTGGGTTCCGGGGGATGACGAAGTCATCATTGGAATGGGAACCGGAGATCTCGAGAACGAAGCCAAATCGCCGCACGTCGACGTCTCCGTTAGCGAAGGTTCCATATTCCTGATGCCGAAAGATGAACCCTACCGTCTGCGGAACGTTGGAAAACAGGATGTCGAGGTTCGTGTTATTCGCATTCACCTGGCAAACCCTGGCTGTCAATAAATGGGGGAAACCGGAAATGGGGGAAACCGGAAATTCGCTTTTCGACGCAGCGTCTTGGGCGGGTCCTCGGCAAACCGGAAGCTTCGTCGCTGCGAGCGGATCGCCGCCGTTGGGGTTGGGTTGAGGAGGCGGATATACTTTACGTTTGGAACATATCCATCGGAGCATCACGTTTGCGGTCCAGTTTGAAAGAGGGTTATCCCTCAGGGGCTAAAGCCCGCTTATTGTTTGAGGCCTGACGTACGGGCTAAAGCCCGTACCCTTCAAGTGCGAACTGAAGCCTGTACCCTTCAAACTTGACCGCTATCGAAGTTCGCGTGCCAAAAAGAGGGGATTACGCAATGGCGGATCAGGTCACGATGGAAGTTGTGGGGCGGGTGGCCGAGTTGGCGAATCTGGAGTTGACCGAAGAAGAGTCGGTGGCGATGGTGCGGGATTTGAACTCGATTCTGGGATACATTGAGCAGCTGAACGAATTGGATACGAGCAAGGTTGAGCCGTTGTCGCAGGTGACGGAGCTGATGCAAGTGGGTGAGAAGCGGTTGCGGGAGGATTCGGTGGTTGCCTCGTTGGACCGGGCTACAGTGATGAGCCAGGCGCCGGAGACGGACGGGGTGTTCTTCAAGGTGCCGAAGGTGATTGAGCGATGAAGTACACGGAAAAGCCGAAGACGCTGAAGCAACTGCGCGCGGAGATCGAGACGGGCACGACCAAGGCGACTGACCTGGCGAGCAGCTATTTCGAACGAATTGAGCGGATCAATCCTGAACTGAACGTTTATCTTCAGCTTGCGAAAGATAGGGCATTCGCGCAGGCAGAGCGGGTGGATGGGCTGGCGGCGAAGGGTGGGCCTTTACCGGTTTTGGCGGGCATTCCGGTTGGGATCAAGGACGTGCTGGTGGTGCGCGGGATTCCGTCGACGGCGGGGTCAAAGATCCTGAAGGGCTATCGTCCTCCGTATGACGCGACGGCAGTGGAGAAGCTTGAGGCGGCTGGGGCTGTGGTACTGGGGAAGCTTAACTGCGATGAGTTTGCGATGGGATCGTCGAACGAAAATTCAGCGTATGGGCCGGTGCGGAATCCTGTGGATCCGGAGCGGGTTCCGGGTGGTTCAAGCGGTGGGTCGGCGGCAGCGGTGGCAGCGAACATGGCTGTGGCGACGCTTGGTACCGATACCGGCGGATCGATTCGGCAGCCAGCCAGTTTTTGCGGTGTGGTGGGCGTTCTGCCTACGTGGGGGCGGGTTTCGCGATACGGGCTGATAGCGTTCGCATCGTCTCTGGATCGGATCGGACCGATTGCGGGGAATGTGCGGGACGCAGCCACGATGCTGGGTGTGATTGCGGGCTTCGACGCCAAAGACGCGACTAGCGTGGATGCGCCTGTCGATGACTACGCTGCGGAGTGCGAGAGGCCGGTGGAAGGCATGTGCATTGGTGTTCCGGCGGAGTACTTTGGCGAGGGGCTGGACCCGGAGGTTCGGTCGGCGATTGAAGATGGGATTGCAAAGTTGAAGGCAGCGGGATGCACGATCAAGCCGGTATCGCTGCCGAGCACTAAATACGCGGTGCCGACCTACTACCTGGTGGCAACGGCCGAGGCAAGCGCGAACCTGGCGCGATTCGATGGGGTTCGTTATGGCTACCGATCGCCTTCATCGGAAAACCTGGCGGGGATGTATCGGCATTCGCGGGATGAAGGGTTTGGCGCTGAGGTGAAGCGTCGGATCATGCTGGGGACGTATGCGTTGAGCGCTGGCTATTACGACGCGTACTACCTTAAGGCGCAGCAGGTGCGGAGGCTGCTGGCAGAGGAGTTTCAAAGGGCGTTTGCCGAGGTGGATGCGATTGTGACACCGACCGCGCCGACGGCGGCATTCAAGCTTGGCGAGAAGACGGGCGATCCGTTGGCGATGTACCTGGCCGACATCTACACGGTGACGGCAAGTCTGGCTGGAATCTGTGGTATGACGGTGCCATGCGGGAGTACAAAGACAGGCTTGCCGGTTGGGATGCAGGTGCTGGCTAATCATCTGCGCGAGGGGACGGCGTTCCGCGTGGCTGCAGCAGTGGAAGCGGTGTAGAATTGCTTTGATCAAATTTGGTTGGCGAGGAGCTGGGCGGAGAACAGCCAGCCCTCCGGTGTTCTACGGCCCCAATCAAATTGTCCTGGTGCGCGGCTCGCGTTGGGGGACTTTAAGTCCTTGTCTCTTCCAGATCTGCTCCTGAATGAAGGAGTAGACACATGCGTCCAATACGTTGGATTTTCTTGATCGTGATGGCGTTGGCTTTTGCAACTCTGGTATTGGCTTCGGCGCTCGGCGCAGCGACACACAAGACTCATACAGTTGCTCTCTCTGCGGCAAGGAAGGTTCCCTATTCGAAATTGGGTGATCCGGCCGGGGCGGCGACGGGCGAGGACACGCTTCGTATCCGTGCATTGGTTGTTGACGATCTGATCAAAGAATGGACCACCGGCGATGCGCACGACGTAACCGATCGCAGCTTTGTGGTGCGGCGGGTGATCAAGATTAACGACAGCCTGCCTGGAGACGCAAAGAAAGCTGGATGGGTTTGGCAACGGGGGCCATGGTTGCTGGTGGACCGTGTTTCGGGGCATATCGCCGCGCTGAAGCTTCCTGACTACGATCCGGGTGTGAGCCAGGTGGTCTGGTTTCGGGA
>Ga0182016_10000807_pt1 | contig 38768 bp, 34 predicted proteins | sample 712S2MmetaG_FD_120491 | JGI IMG/M metagenome (GOLD analysis project Ga0182016, IMG submission 120491) | Permafrost microbial communities from Stordalen Mire, Sweden - 712S2M metaG | ecosystem: Environmental > Terrestrial > Soil > Wetlands > Permafrost | place: Sweden: Stordalen | collected...
GCTTGCTGGGTTTTGCTCATCCTGTATTGGAATATCAGCGCCCGCTCGAGCAAGCCCGTAGCCGAGAGCCAAAGCTGGTCCGGCAGGTTGGCCCGGGTGCCAGTTTGGCTGGGCTACATTCTGCTGGTTGCGGCATGGGCGCATCCGTTTGGCCTGCGGGTGATACCCAATACCGTTACCGCGGAGTATTCAGGGGTTGCGATTTGTGCAGCAGGCCTGTTTGCGGCCATCTGGTCACGAAAAACCCTAGGGAGCGATTGGAGCAGAGATGTCGAGTTGAAACAGGGGCACAAGCTTGTGGAACGGGGCCCGTATCGATTCGTGCGTCATCCAATTTACACGAGCCATCTGCTCATGGGGCTGGGAACGGCCGTTGCGTCGGGTTTGCTGGTAGCCTTCGTGGGACTCTTGCTTTTCTTCATTGGCTTCTGGATCAAGCTGAGGCAGGAGGAAAATCTCCTGCTGAATCACTTTCCGAACGAGTATCCCGCCTACAAGGCTCGGGTTAAGGCTCTTCTTCCATTCGTGTTTTAGGCTCCGGACAATCTGCCCCCGCTAATGCGGAGGACATGACTTAGGCGTCAAGCGGCGACACCGGGGTCAAGGCCATCACTCCCAGCTACTTTAATCATGTTCTGGAGGGTCTGCGCCCAGGCTTTCCAGGCATTCTTTGGCGTGCTTGCACCATTGCGCACAAGACATGTCGTTGCGGGGATTGAGCATTTTCTTGTCGCAGGCTTTACAGAGCCGCCTAGGATCGTCCTTGAAGAACTCGATCAGCGCCCCGCAGTGCACACAGGTCACTTCGTAAATGTCATCGAGCTTCCAGTAACGCAAGTCCTGCCCCGGACAGTTGATTTCGGCCATGCTAGGTGCTCTCCTGTTTCTACGGTATCGAACTGCGGGAGAAAGACCGAGTCTTGGTGGTAAGAAACCGGCCATTCTCGCCCTTTTCCTCGCCGCTACTATGAATCTGAACACGAGGCTGGGATAGGCGAAATGACTTATGTCACACAGGACAAGGTTATGGCGCACCGACGGCTGCGCCAGACGCGCTGGGCATCTGCGCCTGTTTCCAGGCGTCGAATCCACGGATGATGAAGATTATCAGGCAACGGCTCACCGCTCGTACGTCTCCGCCCACTCTTTCAGCTGGCCGCTGATCGCCGGCGTCAACTTTTCTCTGCGAAAGCGCCAGCGCCAGTTGCCGGACGAGCTTCCCGGCAGGTTCATCCGACCCTCGCTACCCACTCCCAACACGTCTTGCAGCGGAAACAGAACGGTGTCAGCGACCGAGGCCATCAACGTACGAATCATCACCCAGTTGATGTCGCTCCCGTCTGTGTTCAGGTAACGGCACGCGTAGGCCAGCTCCTTCTCGACGTCCGCGGCAGTGCGAATGCTGCCTGCCCCCGGTCTGCTGGTCCACCATCCGGCCACGGTGTCGTTGTCGTGTGTGCCGGTATAAGCGACGGCGTGGTGTGGATAGTTGTGCGGCTTGAAGTTGGGCGCTTGCGGATCGTTGCCGAAGGCGAATTGCAGAATTGCCATCCCCGGAAAGCCGAACTGCCTACGCAGGGATTCGACTTCAGGCGTGATGACTCCGAGATTCTCGGCAACGATCGGCAGGCTTTCCAACCCTTGCTTCAGCGCCTCGAAGAACGCGGCCCCCGGACCTTTCACCCAGGCCCCGTTGACCGCCGTCACGTCGCCGGCCGGAATTTCGTAGTGGGCCTCGAATCCGCGGAAGTGGTCGAGGCGAATCATGTCCAGCATCTCCAGCGCGCGGCGGAAGCGCGCGATCCACCACCCGTAGCCGCTCTTGGCATGTGCGTCCCAGCAATAAATCGGATTGCCCCACAGCTGTCCGGTGGCACTGAAGTAGTCGGGCGGCACACCGGCCACCACGCGCGGCCGGCCCTTCTCATCCAGTTCGAACAGTTCCCGATTGGCCCACACGTCGGCGCTGTCCAGCGCAACGTAGATTGGCACGTCGCCCATGATGCGAATATCGTTGCGCGTGCAATGCGCCTTCAGGTCACACCACTGCCGTTCGAATTCGAACTGGATGAACTTGTTGCCCTCAACCTCGGCGCGCAAATCGGTGCGCGCCCGCTCCAGCGCGACAGGCTCGCGCAGCGCCAGCCCACGTCCCCATTCCGTCCAGCTCGCCAGCTCGTGAACTTCCTTTAGCGCCATGAACAGGGCAAACTCGTCGAGCCAGAAGGAATGCCGTTCGCAAAATGCGTTGAAGGCTTCGCGATCGGCGCCGGCACTCCGGGTGAATGCGGCGAATGCTTTGCGCAGCAGCGGCTGTTTCCAGGCAATCACAGCGCCGAAGTCCACGTCATCATTAGAAAACTCAGGTTTGCCGGCCAAGTCGCGGGCGTCGAGATAGCCGTGCTCCACCAGGCGATCGACGCTGATCAGCATCGGGTTTCCAGCGAAGGCCGAGAAGCACTGGTAAGGGGAATCGCCATAGCCGGTGGGCCCCAGTGGCAGCACCTGCCAGATACGCTGTCCGGATTCACGCAGGAAGTCGGCGAAGTCGTGCGCTTCGGCGCCCAGTTCACCGATGCCGTAAGGACCGGGCAGGGAAGTGGGGTGCAGTAGGATGCCGCTGGACCGTGGAAAGGTCATGCTCGCAGTAGACCTGACACTGATGGTATCGCAAATTGAGTGACAGGGCCGCCTATCGAGGCCAATGTCCTATAATGTATACAGGTGAATACGGTGTCTTCTTCTACCCTCTCCATCCGACTGGATTCGCGGACGAAATCGAAGTTGGAAGCTCTGGCGAAAGCCTCCCGGCGTTCCAAGTCGTTCCTGGCGGCGGAAGCTATCGAGGCTTTTGTCGCCGCCGAAAGTTGGCAGTTGAGTGAGATCGAAGCCGGCATAAGAGATCTCGATGCGGACCGCGCGGTCGACCACCAGGAGGTGCGAGGCTGGCTGCAATCGTGGGGCAAGAAGAGTGAGCGCAAGGCGCCGCGATGAGAATCGTATGGTCGCGCCGTGCCATCCGGCATCTCACCAACGTTCGCGACTACATTGCGCAAGACAGTCCGGAGTCAGCCGCCGGGGTGGCCACAAAAATATTGGAATCGGTGGAACGACTGACCAAGCATCCCAATCTCGGCAGGCCAGGCCGCATCGCGGGCACTCGGGAGCTCGTTATCCCCGGCCTTCCATATGTAATTCCATATCGAATCCATCGCAACCGCGTAGAACTGATCGCGGTATTTCACGGACGGCAACGCTGGCCAGACGTACTGTAAAGGTTGCGGTGAAGCTTTCAGACAAGCCAGCCTGATATTGAACCAAGCTTGCAATGGCGGATACCGACAACTCGCAAATCAATTCGTCGTCGCCGCCACGACGTTCTTCGTCCGTAAGCGTCGAGGCTTCGCGGGAACCGTCCTCAACCCCGGACCCCGGCTCCCGTGTATCAATCCCGACCCGTCGTAGTCCCAGCATCGCTCAGGCTGTGCTGTTGGGCAGCACGTTTGCGCAACTTGCCATCGCGCTGCTGATCACCATCTTTCTCGCGCGCGAGCTGTCTCCCGCGGCATTTGGTTTCTTCTCGCTGGTCGGCACCATCTTCATTCTTGCCCGCAAGTTTCTCGATCTTGGTCTAAGTAATGTCGCCGCCCGGGAGGCAACGCGAAATCCCGAACGTGAGCGTTCGATCCTCGAAGGCCTGATGGCCTATCGACGCGTCGCGGGCGTTGTATTGGCGATCGCGCTGTTGGTCTTCGCGTTCGTGCAGAAAAGCGAGCCCGAGCGCTCCGTCTTGCTGGGAGCGGGTATCGTCCTGCTGTTCACCGAACCAGCGGCGCTCGATCCCGTCTTCCAGGTGCGCCAGGCGCAGGGAGGGCCAGCGTTGCTGAATATTCTCGGAGGCTTGCTAGTGTTGGGCGGAAGCATCGTCCTGAAAAAGCTTGCCGCCGCCGGACCAGCTTTCGCATGGCTGTTGGTTGCCCGTGAAGCACTGATTCTCTTATTTACCATGCTGCTGGGCTGGCGATTGCTGGGCTATCGTCCCCGGCCTGGTTTCCGCGGGCGCGAGCTAAGAGAGTTCATGGCACCTGCCTTGATCTTCGGTCTCGCCAGTCTGATCTACACCATTTACTTCAATTGCGATGTCTTCTTCGTCTATGTACTGCGCGGCAAAGACGAGCTGGGCGCCTACGCCGCGGCCTTCCGTCCCATCAATCCACTATTGCTGCTGCCCTGGTTGCTCATGGTGCCGATGATTCCTGTGCTCACCGCGGCTGCGAAGGATGGCGAACGCTTCGTGCGCCAGGTGCGAGGCGCGTGTGGCCTGGCGCTGGGGATGGGCGCATGTTGTGTGGTGGCTGGCACGCTGCTGGCTCCGGACTTGGTGCATGTGCTCTACCGCGGGCGCTATCTCGCGGGCCCGCTTTCTTGCGTGAACGCCTTTGGATGGCTGGCGGTTGCCCTCGGCCAAGTGTGTGTCACCACGGTGCTGACCGCGGCCTTGCTGGCCGAGCGCAAAGAGAAAGTATTGCTAGCCATTGGTACGGCCGCGTTGCTGGTCAACGCTGCGATCAACGTCGTAGCTTTGCACTATTACAACTTTACGGCTGCGGGATTCGCAACTGCGCTGACGGAATTATTGTTTCTTGTTTGCGCCCTTGTGGCCTTCCAGATAATCACCGGCCACAGTCCACTGACCCTAGGATCTGCGCTTTATCTGCTTCCCGCCATCGTGATGGGAGGAATTTTGTACTGGATGAGAGGAGGTCCCGCACTGCGGGTGACGGTTGGGATAGTGCTGGGTGGGCTGGCCGTGACGGCGATTCTGTTTTCTGGAGGCGCGCGGCAGTTCCGCAGGGAAATCGCGGCCGTCGCGCCGATCTTCTGAGCGGAGTGGGCGATAATGTGCGCTTGATTCGGCAAGCGAACCACGCTGGGTACGGATTCAAGCACCTCCATGTTCGAAAGACTGTCCCTCGGAACCGAGGTAGCGCTGCACAAAATCCAGCAGAGATAACACACGAGCTTGTGCCAGGCGCGCAGCTCGATGGGCGTCGGGAGTCCCGGCATCCAAGAAGCCAGTGATGAGCACAGTTCGCATGCCCAGTCGGGTCCCAGCTTCTATGTCGCGCAGCGAATCGCCGATCATCACACTGTTGCTGGGTTGGGAGCCAGGAAAATCAATGAATGCCTGTTCGAACAGTCCGGTTAGTGGCTTGCGGCAATTGCATTCGCCGACGTCATGCGGACAAACGTAGATGGCGTCGAGATGGGCCCCCTTGGCGGCAAGGCGCTCACGCAGCCGATCGTGCAACTGGTCCAACTCCTCAGGGGACAGCAGACCTAGCGCCACGGCGCGCTGGTTGGTGACTACAATCACTTTACGGCGCGACCGGTTCAAGACGGCAATGGCCTCCTCGACGCCCGGCAGTCCCTGAAATTCTTTCCAGCAAGTGACGAATCGGCCATCGCACGGGTTACGGTTCAGCACCCCGTCCCGATCTAGGAAAACGTACTCGATATTAGAAAAGTCCGCAGCTTGATTGTTGCTCATCGCATTTATAATCCTAATCAACAGCGGTTCCGTAATAAGGTTCTGAGAAGGCCCTCACACTCGTTGTACAACGAGGGGCGAATGCCATCTTCTTTGAATCTGGCCGGCGTTTTTGCCGACGCAATTGCAGAACACCTCACCATTATCCGTCAGTTTCAGGCGCAGCAGGATGTCTTCGAGCGCGCCGCCATACTCATCACTGACGCGCTGTTGAATGGCAACAAAGTCCTGTGGTGCGGCAATGGCGGCAGCGCGGCCGACGCCCAACATCTGGCCGCCGAGCTGGTGGGACGCTTCCGCCGTGAGCGCCCCGCATTGGCCTCCATCGCTCTTACCACCGACACTTCTATCCTGACTGCCATCGCCAATGACTATGGCTACGATTGGATATTCGAGCGCCAAGTGGACGCCTTGTGCCGCCCGGGCGATGTTGTCATTGCTATTTCAACATCAGGGAACAGCGCCAATGTCTGCGCCGCCCTGCGGAGGGCACGCGAGCTTAAGGCGAGGACCGTAGCCATGACCGGCCGGAACGGTAGCCGCTTAGCTGCATTGGCCGACATCTGCCTGCAGGTGCCCGCTACCGATGCCGCGCGCATCCAGGAATGCCATATTCTTTGCGGCCACATCCTGTGCGAGTGGGTCGAACTCGCTACCTGCATCAGCCGCGCCGTCGCGGCGCAGGGTGACGCGCAATGATTCCCGGCCTTCGTGAAATCGTTGTCCTGGTTGAATCGGGCTGGAACAACGTTCGGGTCCTCGTCGTCGGCGACGTGATGCTCGATAAGTACGTCTGGGGAGACGTAGAGCGCATTTCGCCCGAGGCGCCGGTACCGGTGGTGCGTGCTACTGTGCGGGACGAAAAGCCAGGAGGCGCCGCCAACGTTGCCATGAACCTGGCTGGCTTGGGCGCCCGAGTGGCGCTGGCAGGCTTCGTCGGCGACGATCAAGAGCAACGGAGTTTACAATCGCTGCTTGCCAAAGCTGGAATACAGCCATCGCTGGCGATAGTTTCAGGCCTCCCGACCACCACTAAGTTGCGCATCTTGTCCGGCCATCAGCAGATGATGCGTCTTGACATGGAACCTTCACATGCCTTCTCCGACGCCGACTATCAGGGCCTTCTGGATCGCACCTTCGCCGCTCTGCCGGATGTCTCGGTCGTGGTGCTGTCGGACTATGCCAAAGGCGTCCTCACCGAACCAGTTTGCCAGGCCATCATTCAGAGGGCGCGCGAGCTTAATATTCCTGTACTGGTCGATCCCAAGAACCGCAATTTTGCTCGTTATCGTGGGGCAACCGCAATCTGCCCCAACCTGAAGGAACTTTCTGCCGCTACCGGAGAACCGGTCTCCGGGCTGGATCGTCTGCTTACCTCGGCCCAGGCCCAGCTGCCATCCTTGCAAATGGAGTTTATGGCGGTGACGCTCGGCGAAAACGGAATTGCCGTGTTGCGCCCGGATTCGCGCCTGCATGCCCCTGCGGTAGCACGACAGGTCTATGACGTTTCTGGGGCTGGCGACACCGTGATTGCCGTTCTAGCGTTGGCGATGGCCTGCGGGGTTGCAATAGAAACCGCGGTCCGCTTGGCAAACATCGCGGCTGGAATCGTGGTCAGCAAGATCGGCACCGTCCCCATCCGGCGGGAGGAGCTATTGGGGGCCCTGTCGCAGGAGATCGCGCTCCACCTGGATGAGAAGGTGTTGCAACGGCATCGCCTGCTCGCTCGGGTTACAGCCTGGAGGGCTGCGGGCGAACGCGTGGTGTTCACTAACGGGTGTTTCGACATCCTGCACATAGGTCACATCCGCTTGCTGGAGCAGGCGCGGCGCCACGGCGATCGCCTGATCGTTGGTCTCAACAGCGATGCATCGGTTCGGCAACTGAAAGGGCGGTTGCGGCCCATCGTGGCCGCGAGCGAACGCGCGGGAATTCTCGCCGCCCTCAGCTCGGTCGATGCCGTGGTCATCTTCGACGAGAGCACACCTCTGGAGCTGATTGAGGCGGTGCGGCCGGAGGTCTTAGTCAAGGGGGGAGATTACACCCAGGAATCTGTCGTCGGGGCCCGCGAGGTTCGCGCCTGGGGAGGGCGGGTCGAGATCATCCCGCTGGTCGGTGGCGTTAGCACGACCAGGCTCATTGCCAAATCCGCGGCGACCAGCGCGCCGCTAACTGCAACTTCGGCATTCTCAGCTTGAAAGGAGCCATGCTGCCACCACTGTTCTTTTCCGTTCGTCTTCCCACGCTGCTGGCAATACTCTGGCGCACTTACTTCCAGCGCGACTCCGTCGTGGGGATGTCGCACAAGGGGCCGCTCTCCATCGTCATCTTCAGGCTCGATTCGCTGGGGGACGTGGTGCTCACGACGCCGCTGTTCCGCGAGCTCAAGAAAGCCTATCCCAAATCGCGATGCACGGTTGTGGTGCAGGAAGCCTACCGGCCCCTGCTTGTAACTAATCCACTCATCGACGAAGTTCTCAGCTTGCCAGACATAAAACCTCCATGGCTACCGCTAGGGGCGAAGAGGTTGCTCTCGGCCGTGCTGCTTTATCGGACGCGGTTGCGGGCAAGGCATTTCGACTTTGCCATTTGTCCTCGCTGGGACGTCGACGAACACCTGGCAACGTTTCTCTGCGTACTGACCAACGCCTCGAACCGGGTCGGCTACAGCGAAAAGGCATCGCTGGCGAAACAGCGTATCAACCGCGGTTTCGACACCGCTTTCAGTAACTGCGTCCCACCCGGTGCAGCCCGGCATGAAGTGTTGCGCAACCTTGCCATCGTGGAAGCGCTGGGCGGAACGGTGTCCGACGACACGCTGGAGATCCGATTGACCGAGCGAGACCGGCGAAAGGCGTCAAAGCTGTTGGCGCAGGTCGCCCCTTCCTCGACCTTGATCGCGATCGGAATCGGGGCGCGTAGCTCCGGCCGCAGATGGCCTTTCGAGCGTTACGCGCAGACGCTGCGACAACTGGCCGGGGAACATCCCGTGCAGGCGGTTATCGTGTGTTCGGCCGCGGAGCGTGGTGACGCAGTACAACTCGCGAACGCGCTACCTGGGGACGTTATCATCGTCAGCGGTGCACCCATCCGCGAGGTAGGTGCGGTGCTGCAGCGGTGTGATCTTTTTATCGGCAACGACAGCGGCTGCGCTCATCTGGCGGCGGCAGTGAACTGCAAGGCGATCGTGATCTCGCGCCATCCCCGCGATGGCGATGCCAACCATTTCAACAGTCCCTTGCGTTTTGCGCCGCACGGTAGTTGTGTCCGCGTCCTGCAGCCTGCTACCGGTCGCGACGGATGCAAGGCAGCTTGCAGCCGGATGGGACCGCACTGCATCACGTCGGTCGCGGTAGACCCCGTGGTGGCCGCCGCACGCAAGATGTTGCGGGAACTCCGGCCCACCAATCTTCCGCTTCCGACCAGGCCATGGCCCGATAAGGTTCTGCGCCACCTCATGCATTCTCATTCCGTTGACGCGGTTCAACGGGCGGTAGAAGCCTTACGATCGAACCAGGACCAGCCGCCGGCTCCACGTTGACCACGAGCACCCGATTGTGAACCTCAACTTGTCCACCTCACGTCACGGACGGATCATCCAGGCAGTCTGTTCCGGTACGGCGGCGAGATTGCTTACCACCGCCGTCACCCTGGTCGCTCTTCCATTGGCCGTGCGGTACCTGGGGGCTGAACGCTATGGCGTGTGGGCCACCATCACCACGACCGTGGTCTGGATCAACCTGCTGGACCTCGGTATCGCCAATACCCTGACCAATCACATCTCTCGCGCTTACGCGTTAGACGACAAGGCTTCCGCCGCAGTCTATTTCACCAATGCATTCGTCCTCACGGCCGGTATCGTCGCATTAGTTGGACTTGCATTTGCAGTCGTCTTCCCGCGAGTCAACTGGGTGGGACTGTTCAATGTCAATGCCGGGGTGAGCGCTGCGGAACTGAAGCACACGGTTGCTGCGGCGGTGGCATTGATGTTGTTGGGATTACCCTGCAACCTAACCAGCAAGCTGCTCGCCGGATATCAGGAGCTACACCGGAATAGCTACGCGATTTGCGCGGGCGCGGTGGCCAGCGTGCTCGGACTCGCGGCGGGAATCATGCTGCAGGTTTCCATGCCGGTGTTGTTCGTCATGTCGGTAGGATGCCTTCCTTTAGCTAATCTCGCCATTCTGGTTTCGGTGGTGACTTGGCACAAACCGTGGCTGCTTCCACGTCCGTCGCTTGTCCGACGCTCGGCGATCACAGAACTCCTCGACTCAGGCTCATCGTTTTTTCTGATCCAGATCGCGGCGGTAGTGGTCTTCAGCTCCGACAATTTGATCGTAAGCCACTACCTCGGGGCATCGGAGGTAACACCGTACAGTGTCACTTGGAGATTGGTGGGATTGGCTGGGATGCTGCAGTCGCTGATCTTTCCGGCGCTCTGGCCCGCCTATACCGAAGCCTATGCCAAAGGCGATTACGACTGGATTCGCCGGACCTTCGCGATGACCATGAAAGGAACGGTGGCGCTGAATCTCTCCTGCGTGATCGCACTCATGCTCTTTGGACGACCAGTAATCCGGGTGTGGGCTGGACCGAATGCGGTGCCGTCTATACAACTGCTATTCGCGATGGGGACCTGGGCGGTAGTCAGCGGATTCATGAGCGTCGAGTCCTGCCTGCTGGCCGCTCTCAATCGCACGCGGCAACAGGCTGGCTTGTCGATCGTCGCCGCGGCGATGAACATTGCATTGTCTCTGGTTCTGGTGCGCCATATCGGATCGCTAGGGGTAATCGGAGGAACGATTCTGTCCTACCTCATCGTTCTGGTCGTTCCGCAGAGCATGATCGTGCGCAATGTATTCAGGACAGAGCTCGCGACCGCGGGGAATTTGCCTCGTGCTTTTCGCCCTTCGCTTCTTGCAGAGCAAGAAACCGAGGCCAGTCTAACGCTGTGTCAGGGATTGGTGGACCCCGATTTGTGAGAGCAGAGCTAGAGAAATCCGCGGACTCGCTCCCATAGCGAATAGCGGCCAGGCTTCACCCCACCAGAAACGGATTGGTCGCGCGCTCTTTGCCGATGGTAGTGAGCGGACCATGTCCCGGCACAACAACCGTCTCGTCCGGCAAAGCCAGCACCGGCCCGTGCAGAGACTCCATAATCTTCTGGTACGAGCCGCCGGGCAGGTCGGTACGGCCAATCGATCCGGCAAACAACGTGTCACCGGCAATCAGCTTCTTCTCTGGCGCAAAGTAGAGGCAGATGCTGCCTTCGGTGTGGCCCGGCGTATGCAATACGTCAGCGGTGAGGCTGCCGGCGCTGACTTTGTCGCCGGTGCTGAGGCTGGCATCGATGGTTACCGTTTCCGGCGGTGGCATGCCGATCCACGCCGCCTGCACATCCAACATTTTCAGCAGGGCGTAGTCGTTCTGGTTGAGGAGAACCGGCGCGCCGGTTAAGCGCTTCAGCTTCATCGCTCCGCCGACGTGGTCAATGTGGGCATGGGTCACCACAATCTGCTTAACGGTCAGGCCGTGACGCTGCACCACCGCCATCACGTCGTCGATATCGTCGCCGGGATCGATGACGATTGCTTCCTTGGTTTGGTCATCGCCCACGACGGAGCAATTGCACTGCAGCGGGCCCACCGGGAAAATCTCGTGAATCATAAATCCAAGCTACCACGAAGTGGCCTGGCGATTCTTGCCAACCAACTAGCCGCGGGCTTGAGTTAGCTTGGAGGTCTGCAGTAAACTGACCCACCCGCCGCCGCGGAGGTAGTCGTTGGCGGCCGACATCAGAACGCTGGACAGGAGAAGACTATGGACCGCATCAGGTTCGTGACTCATCGGGGCCAGCGAATTTTGTTGTTGGATTTCACTGGCTGCAGCGCTCAGGAAGTTACGGCAACCGCTGATCGAGCCCCGGAGATTGTAACCCGCGAGCCGTTGGATTCCGTGTTGCTAGTGGCTGACTTCAGCGATGCCGAGTTCACGCGTGACGCTGTAGAACGCATCAAGATTGCGGCCGCGTTTGACCGGCCGCATATCAAACGAGCCGCCTGGGTGCTGACCGAAAATCTGCCCAAAGCGTTGTACGATTCCATCCGCAGCTTTTCCGCCCGCGAGTTTCCCGTCTTCACTACAAGGGACGAGGCGATGGACTATCTTGTGAGCTGATTCCGGGTCCACGACCACAAACAAAAGCCCCCGCCGCGGCGAAGGCCGGAACTTTGGCGCAGCGTCCTATCGGTTTGGCCCAGCCGGTTGCGGAACGGAAGCAGGTGGTTTCTGTTGCGCGGGCACCGACTTAGTCGGCGCGCTACGCGTGCCTTCCAGCACTGACCCAGTACGGTTGGCCCTGCGCGCCGCAAATACCGATAGCGTGATGGAGGTGAGCATGAAGCCGATGGCTGCCCAGGTCGTAGCCCTGCCGAGCACGGTTGCGGCGGTGCGGGTTCCGAAGGCGGTCTGGCTGCCCATGCCACCGAAAGCAGCCGCGATGTCGCCGCTCTGCCCGCTCTGCAGCAGCACGACGATGATGAGAAACGCACAGATAATAACGTGGATAACGGTGATCAGCACAACCATGTAGCTCTCAACTCTCTCTTCAGGCGAGCGGCGCAACTGGGCGCGCTTCGTCGCCGGTGTCGGAATCTCTAAACGTTACTGGCAACCTGCACGAGGTATGGTGCGGAAGGGGGGACTTGAACCCCCATGCCTCTCGGCGCCACCCCCTCAAGATGGTGTGTCTGCCAATTTCACCACTTCCGCACACACGTCCGGATGCAGAGGCATCGCGGGTTCCAAGCAGAAACGTAGAGGCCAAACAAGTATAGCAAAGACGCCAGCTACGGAAAAAGCCGTCAGGCGCGGCTCATCGAGAAAATGACGCGCCACCTGCTGGAAGAGGCGGGCTTGGCCCCGGGCATGCGTGTACTGGACGTTGGCTGCGGTGTCGGCGATATTGCCTTGTATCTGGCGCGCATGGTCGGACCGGCCGGAGAAATCGTTGGTGTGGATAAGGACGGGTCGGCGCTGCACACCGCGCGCCAACGTGCGGCCTCCGCTGGGTTCAGCAACGTCCGGTTTCAAATCGGCGATTTCGGCTCACTTCCAGGCGGCGGCAAGTTCGACGCTGCAGTTGGCCGGTGTGTGCTGTTGCATCAACAAGACCCGGTGGCAGCCCTGGCAGCGGTCGCCACTCATGTGCGATCGGGCGGAATGGTGGCTTTTCAGGAGCCGTGGTTCTCCCGAGGATTTACCTGTCCCTGCGCGCCCTTGTTTGATCTGACGATAGGATTTCTCCATAAGACAGTGCGGGCAAACGGCCTGGATAGCGATATTGGACTCCGTCTTCCCGCCATGTTTCTTGCCGCCGGCTTGCCCTTGCCGCAGCTCAGCTTCGAGATGCTGATCGCCTGCGACCCCGCATCGGAGATCTACGATTTCGTTGCCGATACGGCGCGCAGCCTGCTTCCTAACATGGAGCAACCAGGCATCACGACCAATGACCTTTGGCAAGTTGAAACCTTGGCGAGCCGGTTACGCGATGAAGCGGCCACTCTTAGCAGTGTCGTAGGAATCATGCCGTTGATGGGCGCGTGGTGCACAACGCCATAGCGCAAACGCGAGCAGTCGAGACCCTGGAGGAAATCAATGGACCATCTGGTAATCGGTGCAGGGCCGGCAGGGCTTCAGCTGGCATACTATCTGGAGCAGGCCGGCCGGGACTATCTGGTTCTGGAGGCAGGTGCCACACCGGGAACGTTTTTTCGCACCTTCCCGCGTCATCAGCGCCTTATCTCGATCAATAAAACTCATACAGGATGCACCGACCCCGAGCTCAACCTGCGCATGGATTGGAACTCCCTACTGTCCGACGATGTGGGACTGCGCTTTACCCAGTACACGGAACGCTACTTTCCCGATGCCGAAGATATGGTGCGATATCTAGGTGACTTCGCGGCCGCCTTTCGCCTGCGTATTCAGTACAACACTCGCGTCGAAAAGATCACCCGCAACGGCAGTTTTCGCATTGTCACCGATCGAGGCCAGGAGTATGAGACCAAGCGGCTGATTGCAGCCACCGGGGTCTCAAAGCCGTACCTCCCGGTGATCCCTGGTATTGAAACGGCGGAGTTGTACGACGTATGTCAGTCGATCTTCGCGACTTCGTCAACCAGCGCGTACTCATCATTGGCAAAGGCAATTCCGGGTTCGAGACCGCTGACAATTTGATAACCACCGCCTCCGTGATCCACGTTGCCGGCCCGGGCTCCATTCGCCACGCGTGGAAGTCCCACTTTGTGGGAGATCTTCGCGCAGTCAATAATAGTTTCCTCGATACTTATCAGCTCAAGTCGCAAAATGCTCTAGTCGACGGAAACATCGAGCGCATCGAGCGTGGCAACGGCGGGTACTTGGTCACCGTTAGCTTTGCCCGCGTCAGCGAGGTACAGAAGAGCCTTCGCTATGATCGAGTGATTGTTTGCACCGGATTTCGCTTCGACGCCTCGATATTCGACGACCAGTGCCGGCCGGAGCTCGTCATCCGCGATCGCTTCCCAGCAAAAACTTCCCAGTGGGAGTCAATCAACGTTCCCGACCTGTACTTCGCGGGAACCCTGATAATCAGCACGAGCCAGATAGCTCCCATGACGGCTAGGGACTTCACGAGCGACATTGCCTCATTCATTTCCTTGTCGCATTCGCTCGCCCCGGCTTCCGTAAGTAAGGCGATGGACATTGCCGGTAGAAACCATTGGCATTCCCTGCGACACGCATACTTTGTCTGGCTGTTGATCTGTACAGCAGTCGTGGCGCTCGGAGTCGTCTTGGAAGAGATAAAGCCACGCGTCATGGGCGCGATCGACCCAGTAACGGGGTTTCGCGCACCCAGACCCATAATCTCAGTCATAGCAAGGCGCATAGCTACTGTCGGATGGATTCTTATCGTTGTCGGTGTGATCGGAGAAGGCGCATTTGAAGCCTTGGTCGCTGGTGCAGACAGCCATCTCCAGGAGATCACTGACGGAGCCCTCGGAACCGCGATAACCCAAGTTGGAATACTAGAAAAACAAGCCGAAGGGTTGCGAAAAGAAGCCGAGGATGAACGGTCGGCACGCGTCGAGCTTGAAGCAAGCGTGTCGTGGCGACGCCTCACGAAACAACAAAAATTCGCCATTGGCACGAAGCTGGCGACAGAATACGCTCCGGAACTGACCAGCGTTTGGTACACCACCGGAGACGCCGAAGGCTCAAGCTTCGCCGCCGACATTGCTGAGATTTTGTCAGATGGAAAGATGTGGGTCGTCCCACCATTAACCCTTCCTATATCCAATGAAGAATCTGCTAAGACAGGAGATCCAATAAAGCGATGGCCAACAGGAGTTAAGCTTGCCTCGACGAAAGACGTAGCCAGTCGCTCTTTGGCCAAGGTGCTTGCCAAGGAGCTAAACGACAGGGGATTCGACTCAGGTATGGACGCAATCATAAATGCGCCGGGCCTACTGACCGATAAGCAGCCAAGCGTTATGATTGTGGTGTGCCCACGACCCCAAGGCCCGCAGGGAGAAGCAAAGCTGCGCGCGGAAGCCAAGAAAAAACAACAGGCGACAACTAGCCAGGACGACCACCATTGACCCTGTGGACGCGAAACGGCACCACTACCGATCGCTGGGAGGAGGTGATGCGCAGCATGGTTCAGCTCATCCTAGGGACGTACATGGTGTGGGATGCTCGCCGGCTGCGCTTGTGCGATACCTATTTCGACGCCCAGCAACCCATCGCCGAGGCCGCAAGAGAAGCAACTCCGGCCGGTGCTTGCCCGTATTTCGCTGGCACCGAAAATCGCCCGTCCGTTCATCAGTAATTGGGGGCCCTGGAATCGCTCCTGCACTGCTCGTTTGACCACGTGCTGGGAGTCTTGTATTCGGCGAGCGGCAATGCGTCGCCCAGTGGGCAGCCCTTCGAAAGACTAACCGGACAGGAACCGAAACCGGGCACGGATAGAGGCGGTTTCCTTTCTTTGGGCCTCTTCCTGTGACGCGCAAGAACTTCAGCGAGAGATATCGAGTCCACTTCGTTCTATTGCCGCAGCAGCATCGACACCCGCGGAAACACGAAATGCCCGGCGGCATCGTCGATGACATTTATCTGGCAGGTATAGAAGCCAGGCTTCAATTCCGAGAGCGGTACCTCCAGTTGAAAGACGGCCGCATGACGGTTGGGGACACTGATTTCCTGAACTTCCGTCAGAGACGTCTCATAAGCTTTCACGTCGCCCTTGAAGAAGGAAACATTGCTCAGCAGCCGAACCGCGTCTTTCGCAACCGTATTAGCGTGGTTGCCAGGCGTTCCGTTCCGGCCGCTCGCAATCGTGGCAGGGGCGTTCCGACTCCGTGCCGGATCGTAGACCTCGTAGTAGAAATACAAATGCTGCCCGCTGGAAAATACTCGTGTCACGCTCGGCACAATTTCCGAGCCATCATGAATCAGCGGATCGTTCGGATCATGCTTGCCCGCGGGCTGGACCTGGCTGGCCAGTACGATCGAGCTCATCTTCAACGGCGCGGACTTGAGATCGGGGACCGTGAGGTCAGTCTCAAATGCTCCCATACGCCCGCTCTCGTTTTCACGTACGACAATCTTCAGGTGAAACTTTCCCGGCGGCAACAGCAATCCATTGTCGTACTGAACGTTCTTGCGCTGCACTTCGTTCGCCGCATTCACCGCGAGTTTCACGGTGTCACGAATACGACTCGCCGGAAATTTCTTCTCGTCCGTCACCAGTCCGAGCACATCCAAGGTCGCCTTGTCCTGATCGCGACTCCGGATGAATGGAATCTCGGAACCGGGGACGATCAGCGAAATCGGCACATAATATTTGTTGTCGGCAACTCTGAAGTATCCGGTGGCAAGATAAAGCGATAGGTCGGTGCTAGACAAATCAGAGGCAAGCTCTTCCTGAAGTTGTCGCTCACGCTCTTCTTTATTCGAATGCTTGTAGTCAGCTGCTGCGTAATACCCCTTGCGATACTCCAGCTTCAACCCTGGCTGATTGATCCGCACCGTGATCCGGCGAAATTTTCCATCGCGCGCGGTATTGGTGCTGTGATAACCGAGCAGGTAGTACATGGTCATGTCCTGCTGTACACCGCGAAAAACCTGGCTAAAATCGTTGGAGTCGAGATAGGCGCGGCCGCCGGTGTCGACGGAGAGCGAGACCAGCGTCTCCTGCGTGGTGAAATTGGAGTTCAAATCGTTGAGTGTCGCCTGTCCTGAGTAAGGCGAAGTTCCGCGCAGGCTGGCGTTCTGCGCTGCGCCGCCGGGAGGGAGCGCTTGCAGACCGCGAATGTCCATCGTGTAGATGGCCATGTTCGCCAGGACGGCTGCGTTGGTGGCTGAGCGCAGTTCCGACTCATTCTCGATGCCGGTACGGTCCATGCCGCTGGAGAAGTAGATGAGCGCCTTTCTTTGCGGAACGCTGGCCACTTGCAGTGCGATGGTGCGCAGAGCTTCCAGTCGCATGTCAGTGTTGAAGATGTTGTATTCCGTGTCGTCAACCGTGAAGGAATTAGCATTGTCGGGAGTTCCTTCGGTCGTACCGACGCTGCCCTCTTCGAAGCCGGCGCCGGCGCCGAGGTTGAAGCCCTCAAGAACCTTCTTTAGCTTTGCGCGATCGGAAGTGAAATCCTGATTCACCGTGATGGTATTGCCCAGCGACACGACCGACACCAGGTCCGCCGGCTGCATTTGTTTATCGATATAGTTCTGCGCTGCCTGAGCGGAGCGCTCAATCTCATCGGGTTGCATGGCCGACAAATCGAAGAACAGGATGATGAGCCGCCGGTCCTTGATGGCCTGCTCTTCTGCCGAGATCGCGGGACTTGGGTTCTCGGTCCTAGCGATCGTCTTCTTCGGCATAGAACTTAACAGGTTCACCTGCTGGGTCGCCACGGCAGGCGTGTTCTCCATGTTCTCAATGTCGAAGCTGGAGACCTTTTGTGGCTTGTTGTCCTCCAGAACGGTAAAGTCTTCCGGCTTCAAGTCGCGAACCAGGTTTCCGTTGCGGTCGCGAACCGAGACATCCACCAGCACCAGTTCCGATTGCGTTTTGAAGGTGTACTCCGCCTGCTGAGCAAGCGCCAGATCAGGGCACAGCAACGTGCCTACGATGGCCAGCGCCATCAGCCCCTGCACTGCAATCTTCGGACTTCGCTGCATACGTTTCTAAAACCTGTATCTCGCTGTCATCAGAACGGAGCGCATGGCGCCCACCGATATGACACGCCCAAACGTAGGCGAGTTCACCACGGTATCGATGGTGGTATAGGCCGGGTGGTTGAAAATATTGGTAGCCGACATACGTACTTCAAACATACGCGATTCCTTCAGCGGAAAGACCTTGGTCATCGCCATGTCGAATACAACTTCGCCCGGCCCTTCAATGCTGTTGCGGCCAGCGTTGCCGTACTGCCCCGTCGGCGGAATGACAAACGCGCCGACATTGAACCACTCCGCGATAGTGGGATTAGACAGGCTGACGGGCTCGTCGGTTAGGTTGGGGCGCAACGTTCCATTGACGCCGCTGTTCACGTCGGTGAAGGAGCCAAGGATACGCGGAGTAAAGGGAAATCCCGATGCGATGGTCCAATCGCCGCTCCATTGCCAATCTCCCAGCACGTCACGAGCGATGCCCGGGCCCGTAAGCCACCGCTTCTCATGACCGAAGGGCAGTTCCCACAAGTAATCGGCGGTGAACTTGTTGCGCTGGTCGAAACTGGAGAGTCCGTACTCACCCTTCAGGTTGGATGGGTTCTGTGCCACCGAGGCTTGCCCAGTAACGGTTCCGGTCGGGCTGACCAAAGACGAACCTGCGCCGATGGTCGAGGCATCGTCGAGCGACTTGGACCACGTATAAGTACCCCCGAGCGAGATGGCGTGTGCCAGTCGCTTGCGCAGGCGGACGGTGCCCGCATTGGCGTTGGAATCCGCAACCGAGTCCTCGTAGTAGAAAGCCGGCACGGCAGGATTCAGTAGTCCCAAAGGAGTTCGATTGGGCGCGTCCAACAGATCGAGATGAGTTCCTTTCGTCCCGGTGTAATCCAGGTTCAACACCAAGGTTGGGGTGATGGTCTGCTGGAGGTCGAGGTTCCAGATCTGCACATAGCCCAATGGATAATTCACGTTGACCGCATAGTTGTTGGTGATGGTATTCACCGGCGGAGCTGGAAATCCGTTTTGCAGCGTCAAGTGTGTGGCTTGCGACTCGACGTTTGTCTGCGTGATGGAAAACGGCGGCTGGAACGCCAGATCCTGCGCAATGTTTGCGTAGGCCGTGGTGTTGTAGTTGATGCCATAACCGGCGCGCACAACCGTATCTTTGTATACCTTCCACGCGATGCCCACGCGTGGCGCAAAATCATGGTGGTCGGGATTCACCAAAGTGTTCGGGTAAACCGTTCCTGTCAGTGGACCGACCTGGCCAGGCAAAACTGGAGCGACCGCGCTAAGCCCCGGCGCAATATCCAAATTGACCATTCGATTGGCAGTCTCGCTGAAAGGCGAGACATACTCGTAACGGAGGCCGATGTTGAAGCTCAAATTGCTGCGAAAGCGCCATTCGTCTTGCGTGTAAAGGTCCCAGGAATTGCCGCGAAAATGATAGCCATAGGGGCTGTTGCCGTACTGCACCGCAGTTTGTTGCGGCAGACCCAGCAGAAAATCGGCGAAGTCGAAGCCGGTTCCCGCGACCGGTTTGCCATCAACGACCTCAGACGTGTTCAGTCCAGTAAAAACGAAGCTGCCGCGCGGATCGCTGGCGGTGTCGGTATTGATTTCAAGGCGACGGAAATCCCCGCCCCAGCGCAGAGTGTGCTTCTTGTGGGTATAGATCATCTGGTCGGTGAAAGAAGCGGTCTGGTTGCGATCAGAGACCGGATTCGTGTCCTGAAGGCTTCCGAAGTTGGTAAAGGAAAGATTCGGCAAGCCCCAATCAGCCGGATTTTGTGAAACTCCGTTGATACCTAATAGGCCGGTGACATTCGTATTGAACGCGTAAAGATTGTTGGTCTGGATAGTGCTGAGGTTGTACTCCACCCGAAACGTGTTGATGAGCCGGCCGAAACTGCGAACATAGGCAATCGGCACGTCGTAGCCATGGGTGATGGTCGTTCCGCCCACGCTGGGGTAAGCATTGGTCAGCGTCTGGTCAGATTCGTGATAGTGGAAGCCGATGGTCAGATTGTTCTGCGGACCGCGATTGCGTCCCGGGCCACGCGCCCCAGACGAGCCGCCCAGGGCCTGATTCAGGCGAAAGTTGAGATCGTTGCTGTCATTCTTCGCTGCACTCACGGAACTGAAGTTCTGGAACTGGCCCGGCAGGTTGGGCAGAGGAATGTATGCCAGCAGCCCCTTGGCCGCGGGGTTGATCATGTTCTGCGGAATGGTTGCATTGGAGAACGGAAGCCCGGTTGCCGGATTGAAGATCTGTACGGGACCACCGTTCGCCAACGTCTGCGAGAAATTGCCGCTACGCTCCAGCAAGGTGGGCACGGTTGAGAAGTAGCTGTATGGCGTATCGCCCAACGTGCCGTTGTAGTGCAGAAAGAAGAAGGTTTTCGCGCCATTGTAGACATGAGGGATAATTAGCGGCCCGCCGACGGCTCCTCCAAACCGCTGCTGCAAGTAACCCGGATTTGGTATTGGATGACCGGTCAGCGAATACTGCGCGGCGTTCAGGGCGGCGTCATCCGCAGAATAGTAAAGTGTGCCATGCATCTGGTTGATGTTTGCGCCGCGTCCGCCCATCCGCATGGGGCCGCCGCCACCTCGGCCGCCGAATCCCCCGCCCACTGGCCCACCTGCCGCGCTGGCGATTCCGCCTTGCTGGAAGCCAGAGCGTAACTCGTCGGCGCTCATGCCGGCGAGACTGGGCGAGTTCGAACCCGAAACTGCGACCGACTCTGTCGCTATGGTTGGCGGCACACCCGGAACCGGCATGCCTGAAGGCGCCACGGAGTCGCCGCCATTCACGCCCTGATCTCCTGCCTCACTCTGAACGGATAAAGCCTGGAATCCACGGCTGCCCGTTCCCCGGGCTCCGGTTCTTCCCTGCATGTTGCCTTGACTAGATTCGGAACGCGAGAGCAGAGCGATGTCGAGATCGATTCGCGGATTCTGGTTCGCGGGACCGACCGTCACCCGAGACTGTGCCGCTGCGAACGCTGTCATCTGGGCGCGCACCACGTATTCTCCGTCCCCAGGCAACGTGAGTTTGTAGCTGCCATCGGGCTGCGTCCAGCTGACCACCTTTTGTCCGGTGCCGTGATTGACCGCGGTCACCGTGGCTCCGGGAACTGGGATTTTGCCGGATTTCACCACCCCTTGAAGGATTCTCACCTGAGCTGCTGGAGACGGCGTCTGGCTCCAGGAAAAGCAGCCACAGAGTAAGACGCCGGCCAAAGCCGAGAGCAAAGCAGGCCCTCGGTTCAGGACAGACTTCTTCCCGGACGAAGAAATAACCAGGAGGGACATCGGAGTTTCACGAGTGTAACTGACGTCTTAGTGAGGAAACGGTCCCCACCAAGTCAGCACCAAATCCGTCGTCGGGGCGCTGCATCCCGATTGGTAGGTCAACTTTCAACCTGAAATACATATTCCCAAGAATGGGCCGAGTAGTTCCGTAAGAAAGGCAATAAAAGGGCAGACGGGCGACGGGGGATGCTTTGTCATCGGATAGCGCCAGGATGCTGTCGCCGCTACGCGGTGAAGAGATTCAATGAGACTGGATGCCCATGTCCTTACCTAGACTGAGCTGGTCGGACTGCAGCGCCTCAAGTTCTTTTTCCAGATTGGCTGCAGCGTTTACCAGGCGACTCGACTTAGGCGTTGTCTGCTCCAGTTGCTTCGAGAAGTCCTGGGAGGATTTGCCAAGAGCTGCATCCGATTTGGTCAGCTTCTTGGCCTGATTCTTCAACGTGGCTTCCTGTGAATCGGTAAACGATCGACGAAAGTTCTTGGTATCGCTCAAAGCCTGTTCGATGGAATTGTGCAGGGCAGTGGCCTTGCTGGTCAGAGTTTCTGAATTACCCGGCCTCGAACCCTGATTCTGAAAATCATGTGCCTGCTGCCGAGCGGCCTCTGTGTTCTTGGTCATCAAGCGGAATTGCCCGATCTGCTCGTCGGTGGCTTGTTCCGCTATGGCATGTTTGAAGCCCGCGACGTCTGGATCTTCCGGCTGTGTAGCTGTCCCGCCATTGGTGCCCGAGGTGCCGCGATTGCCCCCGCGTTGTCCCACAGCGGCAAGCTGAAACGACAAGAACAGCATGGCAATAACTACACTGCGCCACATCACAGGACTTCTCTCTGGCAGATATAGAACACAGACTAGCTTATAGGACACTCTCTGATTTAGCGGCACTTAATCGTACCGATTTCTAGGGCACAGCAATCCGCCGCCGCAGGAGCCCCGAAATGGAGACGCGCAGTGCCGTCGCAGCCCGGCACGCCATTCTGTGCCTGATGCCTCTCGGCGACCCTTCCTACGCAATCAGCTCGAACACGGGATAGTTCGCCGCAATGCTGACGAATGCTTGCGCGTCAGAACCAGCCGGGACAGGGAAGTAAGGCTGCACCGCAGTCTTGAAGCTGTCGAGGTAGGCCTTCAGCAATGCTGGCTTCTCCGCGTCCGGCACCGGGCGCAGCCGATAGCTCTGCCGCCAGCGTCCTTTCTTAAGGGCGATCACTCCCGCTGCTTCCGCGTTGCGGACCCATTGGGTGCGTCCTCGGGGAGCAACCAGAAAGCGCTTGTCTCGGAGCTCCAGCAGGTCGATAGGCGTCGAGTAGAGCTTTCCCGACTTACGCCCACGCACTTCGAGCAGGTAGTTGTGCTTCATGCCGAGGCCCAGTCCAACCAGGAACCCGAAGAACCGGTTGAATAGGCGCTCGACCGCCGTCGGCTGGAGAAAGGCAGGCGGGCTGGAATCGGTTGCCATAGGTCTATTCTATGTTGTGAGGGATTAGGCTGACCGTGCTATTCCGGGTTGTCGAATCTTGCATCTCACGTTGCCTTTCAGACCCCCACTCTGATATTGTCCGCGGCATATCAAGAGTTGTGCCGGGTGGAAGAGCGTCTCTCTCGGCACGGAAAACCAAGCTCATCAGCTGCAGCCGAAATCAGGGGAGGTTGGAATGGCATTCTGTCCCAAGTGCGGTACCCAAATGGCGGACAACTCTGCATTTTGTCCCAACTGTGGTGCGGCTGTGGCCCAGGTAAATCCCGCAAGCTCCGCTGCGCCGCCGCCACCCCCGGCTGCCAGCTACAGCGCCACCTCCACTGCGTCGGCTCCGCTGGAGGAGAATGTTGCCGGTGCGCTGGCCTATCTCGTTGTTCCTGCCATCGTGTTCTTACTGATCGAGCCCTACAATCGCAATCGTTTTGTACGTTTCCATTCGTTCCAATGTCTTTTCGTTCTGGTGGCGCTGATCGTGGTTGACATCGGGCTAGCTATCATTTCCTCAATCCTCCACCTGGTGCCGGTGATCGGCTGGTTCGTTGTAGCGTTGATGTGGCCGCTGTATAGTCTCGCCGTTCTCGCACTCTGGCTGCTGCTCGTCATCAAGGCATACCAGCACCAGATCTACAAACTGCCGGTGGTGGGCGATTTGGCGGAGAAGCAGGCTGGAGTGTAGAGGGATCAAACCTTCCTCTGCAGGGGCTGAAGCCCAAGTCTTAGAACCGTTCTCTACGGCATGGCTGAAGCCATCCTCTGATACAAACCTCGATTTCGCTCAGTGCGCGTACGACTCGTAATTTCGTTCGGTGCATGCATCGCACCTTCAATTCGATTCATGGGCGGATTAGATAGCGTGTAATCGCCAGTATTTTTATTCACATGTTCAACACGACTGCGTCCATAGCGGTTCAGCACCTGCTGTTTTTGTTTCTGCTTGTGATCGCGCCCGTCTGGGATTTCTACGACACGAGCCGCCTGAAGCGAAGCCCAAGTTCGGCGGGAAAAATTCGTTATTACAAGACGCTCTGCGCCTGGTTATGGATTGCGTCCGGCGTAGCTTATCTTGCTGTGGGATTCCGCCCGCTGCTCACGATCAGCCCCGCACCCGGCGAGGTCTCATGGCTGTTCGATCACTCCTGGGTTCGCTGCCTGGTAGAAATTGCGATTGGGTTGTTCGGCGCGGTCATGCTGCTACCCGTCGCCATGGTCGTGCGGAAAAAGTTGAAGAACGAGCCGCGGAAGTACTCCTCAGCGGATGCCATGAAATCGCTCGACTACTTTTTCCCCGCGACCTGGATAGAGCGCCGCTGGTTCGCTTTTCTCTGCATCACGGCGGGCGTCTGTGAGGAAACCCTCTTCCGCGGCTTCCTGCTGCATTACTTCCACGTTATCCCCGGGACGTTCAATCTCACCCTGGCGCTGCTCGGTTCGTCCGCCATCTTCGGACTGAATCACCTCTACACTGGCGCCAGCGGAGTTTTGGCGAACATCGTCGTTGGATTCCTGATCGGACTGCTGTTTCTATTGACGGGTAATCTTCTGATTCCGATGGTCTTCCATGCGATCATGGATCTTCGAATGCTGGTGATATTGCGGCCTCCGTCCGACGATTAGCTGGCTCCGAGGATGGATTGCTTCACCGCGGGCGGCAAGCAGTGATTATCTATGCCGTTTGACATCCCCGCTCGGAAATGCCATTTCTAGATACTTTTCATTTTGAGCAAACGCCAGGTGGGCAGAGTCTTTTATACTGGACAGCTTCACCGCACCAGAAAGGACCAGTGAGGATCAAAGTCTTTTATCACGACAAGTGTTTCGACGGGGCCTGCTCGGCGGCACTTTTTACGCGCTTTTATCGCGAGCGCATTCGCGAGCACGTCGACTTCGAATACCAGGGGCTGGTGCACCGTGCGGGTGCCCTCTTCAATGATGAGGATTTCACCGGCGACGAAAATGCCATTGTGGATTTCAAGTATTCTTCCTCGCCGCGCGTTACCTGGTGGTTCGACCATCATCAGAGCGCATTTCTCACACCCGACGACGCCTCGCACTTCGAGCAGGAGCTGAGCAACACCAAATTCTACGATCCCGATTTCCGCTCCTGCACGAAATTCATTGCCTCGGTGACCGAGCAACGGTTCGGCTTCGACCCGGCTCCAGCGGCGGAGTTGATCGAGTGGGCCGACATCATTGACGGCGCTCTCTACGACGATCCCCAATCTGCGGTGGAGATGAAGTCCCCGGCCATGAAACTGACCATGGTGATCGAGTCGAACCAGGATCCGTTGTTCATTCCCAGCCTCATCAAGACTTTGGCCTACAGGCCGCTGGCCGAGATCATGGCTGAACCAGCCATCGCGGAGCGAATCCCTTCGCTCATGGAACGTCACCGGCGCTCGATTGAGATCCTGCGCGAATGCGCCGTGTGTAAGGATGGGACAATCTTCTTCGATCTTACCGACTACGACCTGGAAGGCTATAACAAGTTCATCCCATACTATCTGCACCCGCATTGCGTGTACAGTGTGGGGCTCAGCAAGAGCAGTTTTCGCACGAAGGTCTCGGTCGGCTCCAATCCCTGGACCACGGTGGGCCACATGGAGAACCTGGCCAAGATTTGCGAGCGCTACGGCGGTGGAGGGCACGCGCGCGTGGGAGCCATTTCATTTGCGCCGAACAAATTTGAAGAGGCTCGCCGGGCCGCCAAGGAGATCGTCGCCGAATTGCGCGCCAGCTATCGGGCGCATGAGGGGAAATAGCAGAAAGCCGTTTCCGGTGGCTGCCTTCCAGCGTCTGCGATGCCGCCACGACTACTTGGACGAAAACGCCACGCAAAGTTTACATCTCGGTGACAATCCAGCGAAGCGGGCGCAGTACTCTCTGAGTAATGGCACTATGTCGGCGGATGGGTAGGTCGACGCGGACCAGCGACTCCTAGGCAGTTCCCGTCCGCCGATTGGTTACGCCCGAAGTTTTCGGGCGTTATTGGAAGAGAAAAAGCTTCCCGCCAGAGTGGGTTCGAGGTGAGGGTGCGACGGCGGTCGCGGACCCGAAAACCGCGCCATCTCCGCTCCTTGTGGCGCGGTTCCACAAAAGGCACGGCCGCTCTCCGTGCCTTTGTGTTTCTCTTCTAAGGCGACCGGGTTAGTAAGCCAGCAGGAGGCGCAGGTCGCGAACGTTGTTGCCGGTTGGTCCGGTCATGATTGCGTCGCCCAGCCCATCGAACAGCGGGAAGGCGTCGAAACCCTCCAGCGCCGCGGCAACGTCCAAGCCGCAATGCCGCGCACGTTCAACGGTCGACCCGTCCACCACTGCCCCGGCGGCTGGGCTGTTGCCGTCGATGCCGTCAGTACCGGCGCTTAGCACGGTGATGTTCTCTCCTGCAATCTTCTGAGCGCAGTAGAGCGCGAATTGCTGATTACGTCCACCCACGCCGGACTGCGGTCCCACCTTGACAGTGACCTCTCCGCCACAGACCAGGCAGGCGCGGGAGACGCCGTGGCGTAACTCGCGCACGCGCCGCAGCAGATGATCGGCAGCCTTCCGGTAGTCCCAGTCATCGCAACCGTTGTCTATTTCCACGGCAAACCCGTACAACGCAGCCTGCTCAACCGCGGCATTCACGGCGGTGGCGTTCGACAATACGGTGGCGTAGTGGGAGTGCGTGAAGGCTGGATCACCCGCCTTGGGCGTCTCCTGTAACTGCTCGCGGTCGAACAAGGCTCGCACCGACGGGGGAAAGTGTTCCAACAGCCGATAGCGTTTGACGATGTCATAGCAATCGGAGACGGTGGTACTGTCGGGCATGGTTGGACCGGACGCGAGCGCATCCAGCGCATTCTCCGGTACATCAGAAACCAACACCGACGCCTGTTGCGCGGATGCGGCGGCCCCGGCCAAGCGTCCGCCTTTAAGTGCGGACAAGTGCTTGCGGACGGCGTTGATCTCGGCAATGGGTGCTCCCGAGTGCACCAGCGCCTGGTAAGTTGCCACCACATCGGCCAGCGAGATACCGGCGCTGATGGGCTTCTCGGCGATCGCCGAAGCTCCGCCGCTAATGAGGTACAAGACCAGGGTTTGCGGCGAGGGCGACTCCAGCAGCTGGAGAATGGCGTCGCCGGCGCGCAGCGAATCGGCATTGGGAAGCGGATGACCTCCGATGAAATAGCGAAAACCCAAAAGCTGGGCCAGCGGTGCCGTCGGAGCAGCGACAATTCCTGCGAGGCCGGTGCCCACAATGCCGCTGAGGGCCTCCGCCATGGTGTGGCCCGCTTTGCCGATGGAAATTACCAGCGTCCGCAGAAAGTTTCTCAGATCGTAAAGCTCGTTACCGATCCGAAGATGTCGGCTATCAAATTGGAGGTTGCGGCGGAAGGCCCGCGGGATGCTGCACTCGCTGAGGGCGTGCTGGAACATGTCGCGGACGTGGTCGCGCATTTCGCGCATTGTGGCTGCGGACGCTGGATCGGCGGGAGCCGGGGATGAGTGGGGCATGGGGTGAGATTATAAGCGGTCGCCTACTGGGCGCCGTGCAACAATTCTTGTAGCCAGCTCTCTAGCGTAAGCCGCATCTCGGTGAGATGGCCTGCGAAGAAATGGTCGCCAGGTACAAACACCAGTTCCTTGGGAGCGGCGGCTTGGGCCACTATCCTCTCCAAAGCCTGATGTGGGCCGTATTGGTCGTGATCGCCGCTGACGAAGAGCTTAGGCTTTTGGCAATCGCGCAGAAAAGAGTAGGAGTACAAACGGCCTTCGGCTTCAACCGGAGTTCCGATCGAAATTAGTGCCTGGACGTCCGGATCGGGACAGGCAGCGCGCAGTCCGGTGGCCGAGCCGAAGGAAAATCCCGCGAAGATGATGGGCAGAGCGAACTCGTGCTTCAACCAGGCCAGCGCAGCTTGTACGTCGGCAATTTCGCCGCGTCCCTCGTCGTGCTCGCCGGCGCTCAATCCCGTGCCGCGGAAGTTGAAGCGCAGCACCGGAAATCCGAACGAGTTAAGAGCTTTCATGGCGTGAAAGACGACTTTGTTGTGCATGGTGCCGCCGCCGAGGGGATGAGGATGGCAGATCACGCCGGCGTGTGTGGTAACAGGAGAGCCTACGTTTAGCAGGGCTTCCAGACGACCAACAGGTCCATCCAGGAAAAATGATTTGATAGCTGGTTGTGCGATGAACAATTTACTTGCCTTGGCGCGAAGCGAAAGCCTGTCGCGGAACTGCAGGCCAGCGGAAGTGCGGGCCCGATCCGGCACACAAACTTTAGCCCCGCGGGCTCGCTATTCACCGCGGGGCGTTCAGCTCCGCGGTCTAGGACCGCAGAGCAAGAGATAATGTAACTCAATTCGGGGTTTGAGAAATTACTTTTTCGCAAATCATTTGCCTTATGGTTGCGGCCGCAACCCCGGCACGCATGTTAAGGGCCATCGCAACGCTAGCTCGGGCCCCGCGTATTTACAGGCTCATCTTAGCGGCTGAGCAAAAAGTGCTCCGTATTTTGTTTCGGGAGTCTGCAAGAGAATTCACTTCCGATTTTGCAATGACGTTGATGGGCAGGCTCTGGTCGGTAGCTCGTAAGGCCAATTCAAGCGGGAGCAGCGGACCGAGCAGGGCATACTGTACAAAGGACCATATGATTCGCTTCGGTATTGTTGGATTCGGACGGCACGCGACGAAGCGGCTGATGCCTGGCTTTCGTCAAGCGAAATGCTGTCGTGTGACCGCGCTATCGCGGCGCGGCTTGCAGTGGGCCCAGGAGTCGGCGCGGGAGTTCGGGGTTGAACATGCGTTTGCCTCCGCGAGAGAGTTGTGCGCCTCGACCGAAGTGGACGCGGTATTCGTGGCTACTCCCGATGCGCTGCATCTGGCGGATGTATTGGAAGCGGTCCGTCATGGCAAACCGGTGTTGTGTGAAAAGCCGATGGCAAGAAGTGGCGACGAGGCGCGGGCGATGGTGAGCGCTGCTCGCGAAGCGGGAGTCGCGCTCGGAGTGGCCCACGTTATGCGCTTCGAGGAAAGTGTAAAGCTCTTTCGCAGTCAGATCGCTGCCGGTGTAATTGGGCAGCCGCAGGTGGCGCGCGCCGACTTTCTGGCCCCGCTGCTCAGCAGCACACGTAAGTGGATCAACGATCCCAACCTGGCGACGGGAGGGCCGCTTGCCGATGTGGGTGTGCATTGCATTGACACATTGCGCTTCATCCTGGGCAGAGAGGTGGTTGCGGTATCGGCGCGGGCGCATCATGACCAGCACTGGGTGGTTGAGGCGTCGGGAGCAATGTTGCTGGAATTCACCGGAGGAGTGTTGGCGACGGTTTCAGTCTCGGCCCGCAGTCCTTATCGAACGTTTCTCGAAGTTGCTGGGGAGACTGGAGTGCTTTCTGCGCTGAACGGGCTAAGCATCGACCAACCTCCCGTCGTAGAACTGAGACGCGCCTTTGAGGTAATCGAGAGCAGGGAAGTTTCCAATGCGAATGCGTACGCGGCGCAAGTCGACGCCTTTGCCGCCGCCATCGAGAAAGGCCGGGACTTCGAGGTTCCTGGAGAAGAAGGTTTGCGCAACCAGTTAGTCTTGGACGCCGCTTTCCGCAGCGTAAAGACGGGCAGAGCGGAGCCCGTGTCACAGTGCTAGCCATAGAAGCGACTGATCACAGAAGCGCGGAGACGAGCGATCGATATGTGGCCGGACTCTCCGGGTTTAACAGGCCACTCATTCCGTGGGCGCAGGCGGAACCGGATGGTGTGGGAGCGCCTCCGGCATCTCCGACACGTTCCACGCCCATGCCGCCAGAAACGCCGCACCCTCGTTGATCTGATCGGGAATCACCTTGTCGAAGGTGTCGGTCTGGCTGTGATGCACTTCGCGATAGTGTGCCGGCAGCTGCACGCAGAAGTACGCAGGCACTCCTTTGTCCAGGAATGCGACATGGTCTGAGGCGCCGAAGTAACGCGTGCTGAGCGGTTGCAGATCGAAAACTTCCTGCAATGGCAGGTATATCTCGCTCATTAAGGGAGCGGTTTCCCACAAATTTTCAAGCGCAATGCTGAACACCTTTCCGGTTCCCGTGTCGTGAATCAGCACGGCATCAATCTTCGAGAGTTCGGCGGCATGGTTCTTGACGAAGGTGTCGGCGCCGATACCTCCTTGTTCTTCGCCGGTGAAGAGGATAAATGTGATGGTGCGCTTTGGTTTCCAGCCCAGCGCCTGTAACGCGCGGGCGGCTTCAAGGGTGGCCATGGCGCCAGTTCCATTGTCGAGAGCGCCCTGTCCGAGGTCCCACGAATCGAGGTGCCCGCCAATGACGACTCGCTCGTCGGGATGTTCCGTGCCCTTAATTTCAGCGACCGTGATCGAAGCTGGTACGGGCTTGTCGGTGAAGGTGTCCTGCAGGTTGAACTTCATGGCGGCAGGCCCGACCTGGAGCAGCCGATAGAGCAAGGCGTAGTCCTCGTGTGTCAGGAATGCCATGGGAACGTCAGTCGGAGAATATTTGGGAAAGCCGCCAGTCATGGTATAGAGGCTGTCGGTCTTGCCGCTGTCCACCAGGATCAGCGCAGGTTGTTCGGCGGCGACCTGCTTCATTAACCCTAAACGCGCGCGCCGTCCCATGTTCGCTTCGGGCACTCCGGTTGGCGGCGGAATGACTGCGTCATAGGCGTTCTCTGGATTGGGATCCAGCTTCGACATGTCAGCCGGTTTGCGCAGCATGACAATCATGCCTTTGAGCTTGCCTTTGTATTGGTCGAAGTCGGAAGGCTTCTGGAGGTTCAGCACCATGACGCTGCCGGTTACCTCGCCCTTGGTGGCTTTGCTCCAGCCGAAGGCATGAATGCCGATGCGCTTTTGGATGGGGCTGGTGATCTCCGCCGTCTCCAGACCGCGCGTCCAGCCGTGTGCGATTTCTGTCGTCTCCAGGTGCGCATCGATGCCATAGCCCTGGAAGCGCTTGAGAGTCCAGTCGCTGGCCGCCTGCATTTGCGGAGACCCAGTAAGGCGAGCGCCAATCTGAGTGGTCAGATATTCCAGATTCTTTACCAATTCGGAGTGCGTCTTCACTTCAGCGGCGATCTTCTGGTCGGCGTCTTCCATTGCCTTGCGATAGGCGCTGCGCTGCTCGGTAGTGCGCTGGGCGGGAGCTGATGCGGCAGGAGATTGGGGACCCGTTTGCGGCGACTGCGCCAGCAACACAGCGGAAAACAGAATTACAACAAAAAAAGCCGGCAACTGGCGACGAATTGGAAACATTGCACCTTCCTCGAAAAATCGGCGAGCGATTGATCATAGCGGCTCTGCGATGGTTTGCGCCACCGCAGAGCGCGGAAGGCGAGTCGCCGGTATTCGGGATTATTTCAGAGTTATACCGCCCAATTGCGGCGATCGATAAAGGTCTTGGGCTCGTAGGTCTTACCGCGAGCCAGTTGCCGATCCTCGCGTTTGGAACTCCACAGCAGGATGGGGCCGGTGATGGCGCGGACCAGCCGCGTAGCTGCGCCAAACTCGTGTTCGATCTCCCGCCGCAGTTCGCGAATCCTGATGGAGACGGAGGCGTTGGTTTTCTTGAGCCGCCGCTCCATCACCCAGAGCGCTGCGTCGTAGGTGGTGCGCAGCTTCACTGCCTCGCTGGCGATGCGTTGACGGACACGCAGGTCGGGATGGTCGTGATAGCGCTTCCAGCCCTGAAAAATCGTGTCGCAGATTCGGAATAGGCTTGGGCCGTTGCGCTCGAAATCGAAGCGGAAGGCCCAATCGAGCAGCCGCTTCGAGTCGTCGCGAGAAATTGCGGCGTGCTCAAAATTGAACTTGAACTGGCCATGAATGTCGGCGGGGTCGACGCCATCGAGCATCCGGCCCTCTTGCTCCATCTGCTGGAAGAGCGGCGTACCCGGGACCGGCGTGTACAACATGAACTGGTGGAAATCCGTTCCGTGAGAGACGGCAAACTCAATCTCCTGGCGAATGTTCGCCAGGGTGTGATGCTCGAGGCCGACGATGGTCGAGCCCAGCAACTTGATACCGTGGCCCCGCAGCTCCGTGGCCAGCGCTTGAGTATCGGAGTTGCGTAACTTCGCATAGGACGAGTTGGGCGATTCGAGACCGAGCCAGATCCAGGAGACGCCGAGCTGGACCAGTTCTTCGATGGTGTACTTGCGAATGGCATTAGCGGATGAGAAAACGTACAGCGACCAGCTCTTGCCGGCCTGCTTCATGCGGGCGAGCAACTGCATGGCGCGCGGCCGGTTGAGGAGAAAGTTTTCGTCCATCATGAAGAAGGAAGAGACATGCATGGATTGCTCCATGTGCTGCATCACGTCGAACAGCTCATCTCCGGATTCGTAGAAGTTGACGCTCTTGCCTTTGCCTCCGAAGAACGCCGAGGTAGTGCAGAAGTTGCAACCTAACGGGCATCCAACCGAAGGAATAATAGTGGCTGCCGTATCGCGGGTGTTGTCGGGAACCCGCATTCCCAGCACGCGCATGCCGAAGCCAGAAAGAATTTCAGGATGCAAAATGGGAGCGCTGGGATCTTCGCCGAGATAGCGGCGCATCCAGCCGATGCCTTCACCGCGCACGATGCAGTCCGCATCAATCAGTTTGTCGAGACCCGGAATGGCGGCTACGTGCCCGCCGACGATGATGGTGGACTTGGGCGAGAGTTCTCGGACGCGGCGGCACATCTCGCGGACCTTGCCGAAATTGGGGATAATGCCAGAGATACCGACAACGTCGTACTCGGTTGAAGTGAGTTCGCGTTCGAAGCGCTCGAGCGTAGGGAAGTCGAGTAAGGTGCTAGGAGCCGAGAGGTTGCGCTGGATCATCATCAGGCCCCAGGAGCGATGGAACATGCGTAGGGAAAAGCTGCCTTGGGCGCGGGTGACCTGATTGTGATACAGCTCCATGGGATTGATGGCGCGGCTGCCAAACTCGTCATCGCGCGCATAAGGTCCGAAGACCGAGCTCAAGAGCACGCGCGCCTGGGTCCCTTTGGCATGGGGGACGATTGCATCGCAGTTTGATGTCGATATCATGATTCAATGGTAAGAAGATGCTGCGCTACTTTCCGTGATATGCGGCACGCTCGAGTTGAAATGACAGAACTATTACATTGCCGCCGGATTTGGGAGAACAAGGGACCAATACAAAGTAATGCCACTGAGCGGAAACAACGAACATCGAGAAATTAATCCCTGGCTGATCGCAATTGCGGTCATGTCGAGCACCTTCATGGAGGTGCTGGACACGACCGTGGTCAATGTTTCGCTGCCCCACATTGCCGGCAGCCTGTCGGCCAGCAACGATGAAGCAACATGGACCCTGACGTCGTACCTGGTTGCCAACGCTATTATCCTGCCCATGACGGGCTGGCTGGCGGGACGCTTCGGGAGAAAGCGGTTGCTGCTGCTTTCGGTCAGCGGGTTCACGGTTGCGTCATTCTTATGTGGGTTGGCGCCGACGTTGCCTTTCTTGATCGCCTGCCGGGTGATACAAGGAGCTTGTGGGGGCGGCTTGCAGCCGCTGTCGCAAGCCATCCTGATGGAATCTTTCCCGCCGGAAAAGCGCGGGCAGGCGATGGCTTTCTGGGCGCTGGGAATTGTGGTTGCTCCCATGCTCGGCCCGGTTGCCGGCGGCTGGCTCACCGACAATTACAGTTGGCGCTGGGTGTTCTATATCAATGTGCCTATCGGGGTAATTGCTCTCATCCTGACGCAGGTTTTCATCTTCGACCCGCCGTACCTTCGGCACCGCCAAAAGACCGGGATTGATTTTTGGGGGATCGGGCTGCTGACAGTCGGCATTGGCAGTTTGCAAATCATGTTGGACAAAGGCCAGGAGGACGATTGGTTCGGCTCGCGCTTCATTGTCACCCTGTGCATCTTGGCCGTGGTGGGATTAAGCGCGCTCATCGTGCGCGAGCTGACGGCCGAACATCCGGTGCTGGATCTCAGCGTTTTTAGGTATCGATCGTTTGCTGTGGGCACGTTCTTGATGACATTCATTGGCTTTGTTCTCTATGGCAGCACGGTGCTGTTGCCGTTGCTGATGCAGGTAATTCTGGGTTACACGGCAACCCACGCCGGCATCACCAATCTGCCGCGCGGCTTGGCGTCGTTCCTTATCATGCCGATTGTGGGCCGCTTAATCGGCAAGTTCGATAGCCGCAAGTTACTGGGCATCGGACTGGTGGCGTCGGCTTACGCTATGTGGGAACTTTCCAAGTTCAGCCTTACGGTGGCGTCGGCCAACTTCTGGTGGCCGCTGATGATTCAAGGCGCGGCTCTGGGTTTCGTCTTTGTACCGCTTACCACCATCACCAACAATCCCATTCCCAATGAGCGCATGGGCAATGCCACCAGCATCTTCAACCTGATGCGGAACATCGGCGCCAGCATGGGTATATCGATGGTAGAGACCGTGCAGTTCCGCAATCAACAGAAGCATATCAACATTCTTGGGGAGCACGTTTACCCGCAGAGCGGTGCTGCCCAGCAGGCGCTGGAAGGCATGAAGGCCCACTTCATGAGTCAAGGATCGAGCGCGGCGATGGCGACGCAGCAAGCCTACGGAGCGGTATGGGGAATGGTGCAGCGGCAAGCCGCCATGCTCTCCTACAACGACACTTTCCTGTTTCTAGCGATTGTGTTCGCCAGCATGATTCCGTTTGTGTTCCTGCTGCGCAAGCCGAAGGGGAAGCCGGGCGCGGCCATGATGCATTAGCCGGGAAGAGTGGTTTGCGTGTCAGATGAGCTAGACTGCTTTCAGTTCATGGAGCGGTTACGGATGGGTAGGAAGCTCTGCTGTCTCTGGGTGCTGTTTCTGGGGCTTGGGCTCTTTCAGTCGCTGGCGGCGCAGTCCCCGGCCCCGCAGTCCGCCGCGCAATCCAACCGCGCGCAGTCTAAGGCGACGCCATCCAAGGCGAAGACCGTCAAGCCGCCGGCGTCGGACTGGTGGAAGCATGCCGTTTTCTATGAGATTTATCCGCGCAGCTTTGCCGACAGCAATGGTGATGGCATCGGCGACTTGAATGGGATCAACTCCAAACTGGATTACCTGAAAAAACTCGGCGTGGATGCCATCTGGATCACGCCATGCTTTCCATCTCCACAAGTGGATTTCGGATATGACGTTTCCGACTACGAGGACATCGATCCTACCTATGGCTCACTGTCGGACTTTGACCAGATGCAGAAGGAAGCGCGGCATGACCATATTCGCGTCATCCTCGACTTAGTGTTGAACCACACTTCCGACCAGAACAAGTGGTTCATCGATTCGCGCGCTTCCCGCACCTCCAAGCATCGCGATTGGTACATCTGGAAAGACGGCAAGGGGACAAACCAGCCTCCGAACAATTGGCTGGCGCTGTTTGGCGGTTCGGCGTGGCAGTTCGACGGCAAGACCAAGCAGTACTATTACCATTATTTCTATCCTCAGCAGCCTGACCTGAACTGGCATAATCCGGCGGTCAAAGACACAATGTTCGACGTCACGCGCTGGTGGTACAACCGCGGCGTTGCGGGATTTCGCCTGGATGCAGTGGACATTCTGTTCGAGGATCCTGAACTCCGCGACAACCCCATACTGCCGGGCAAGAACGCTTACGGCGATCCGAACATGCAGAACGAATACAACACTAAGCTGCCCGAGGTGCATGACATTCTGAAGGGACTGCGGCAAGTGGCGGACAAGTACGACGCGGTGCTGGTAGGAGAGACGGCGACCGACAATATCGAACAGCTCAAGGAGTACTACGGCAACCAGGACAACGAATTGCAGATGCCCATGGATTTAATGTTCATGAAGGTGAATGAGCTGTCGCCGCCGGAATTCCGCAAGCAGATCGCGGCGGTGGATTCTGCCGATGGCTGGCCGGTTTACGTTCTTGGCAACCATGACGTTGTGCGGTCGTACAACCGATACGGCGACGGGAAGCACAACGATGACATCGCCAAGGTAATGGCGGGACTGTATCTCACCTTGCGCGGCACTCCGATTATGTATTACGGAGAAGAGATTGGGATGCAGAACAATGATCCCAAGTTCAAGAAGGACGTGAAGGACCCGATAGGCAAATTGGGATGGCCACATGAGAAAGGGCGAGACGGTGAGCGAACTCCCATGCAGTGGGACAATACTCCCAATGCGGGTTTCACTAAAGGCATCCCGTGGCTACCGATTCCGGTGAGCTATAAGACGCACAACGTGGCCAGCGAACTGAAGGATCCGAATTCGATTCTGCTGTTCTATCAGCACCTGCTGGCCTTGCGGCACAGTAACCCGGCGCTGCTGGATGGCGATTATGTCGCGCTGAACCAGGACGATCCCAATGTGATGTCGTACCTTCGCCGCTACAGGGGTGAAGCTGTCCTGGTGGTGTTGAACATGTCGGGAGTGCCGCAGAAGGCGAGCTTCGATCTCGCTTCGCAGGGATTCGCCTCCTCGCGAGCCAAGACGTTGCTCACGACCACGCCGGCAATGCAGGGCAGTGCAGCGCTATCGGATATGGCGTTGCCGCCGTTCTCCGTGTACATCGGGGAAGTCACAAAATCTGCCGAAGGAGACTCGGGCAAGTAGCCTGACACCTCCGTTCTATTCCGCCAAAGCCGTTCATGTTACAACTGAGAGCGGACCGATCCATGAACAGCAAGCGCACTACCATTTTCTTTCTCAGCGCGCTCCTTGTGCTCGTGCTGCTTCTAGCGCTTGTCATCACGTCGCCTTTTCTTAAGCCGTTCGCATTTGCCGTGATTCTTGCGGTTGTCTTCCAGCCATTGCACGAACGGGCGCTACGCGCCACAAAACAACGTCATGCCTGGGGAGCGTTGCTCTCTACGCTGGGCGTATTGCTGCTCTTCGGCGTGCCCGCTTTCGTCATCACGACACTGGCTGCGAATGAGGCGCTGAGTGCCGCGCACTATTTGAGCCGCCGAAGCGCTGAAGAGGGCGGATTCACGATTTTCGTTACAACCTTGGCGGCCCGCCCGCTTCACTTTGTCGGGCAGTGGGTGGACGTTTCCAAATATGACTTTACGTCCCTCATCAGCTCCAGCACCCAGAAGTTGAGTGTCTGGATGTTCGGATTCGGCGCGGCGGTCCTGGGCAACCTGGCAAGATTTACGGTCGATGCGCTGATCACGTTCGTAATCCTGTTTTTCCTGTTTCGCGAGGGCAAGGATTGGGCGTATCGTGCCGGCCGGCTTATTCCGCTTTCGCCGGTGCAGGTGGCGCGGCTTTACGCGAACATTTCTGACACCATCATCGCCAACGTTTACGGCATCCTGACCGTGGGCGCCGCGCAGGGCGTACTCACCGGCATTGCCATGCGGATTGTGGGTATGCCGTCGTCATTGTTGCTGGGTCTGGCGGCGGGATTGGCGTCGATCATTCCGGTGGTTGGCTCCGCGCTGATCTGGGCGCCGGTTGCGATCTATCTTCTGGTTACAGGCGCGATCTGGCAGGGCGTGTTCCTGCTGATCTGGGGCATTGTCGTCGTCAGCAGCATCGACAATGTGCTGCGTCCGTGGGTGGTGGCAGGGCGTGTGGAATTGCACCCGATGGTGCTGCTCTTCTTTATCCTGGGAGGGGTAGAGGCGTTTGGATTTCTGGGATTATTCCTGGGCCCAGTAGTGGCTTCGGTCTTGGCGGCAGTGTTTGCCATCCTGCGCGAAGAGCTGAGTGAGCCCAAGGAGGCGCCGGCGGGGTTCGCCGATTAAAGTCTCAGTCGGCGGTGAGGGGCGAGTAGAGGTTGCCCTGGGTGCGCTCGCCAATGCTCGCCAGCGCCTTCACAGCGTACTCCTGGAAATGCGGCGAATTGCGATGTGCCTCGAGGGCAGCCTGGTCGCGATATTGTTCGTAGATGAAGAAGTGACGCGGGTCAGTCTTGTGTCGGTGAACCGTATACATCAGGCATCCTGGCTCCTGGCGGGAGGCGGTCTGCAGTTTGGTGAAGATTTCCGCGACTTCGTTTTCGTGTCCGGGATTTGCTGTCCAGGTTACTGCCAGTACAACCATCGAAAGCCTCCGAGCGAGAACCTATCTCATAAGTCGATTTGTATCAGGGCACGTCTTCAGACGTGCCGCAACGGCGCCAACCATGACTTGGGCTTCAGCCCCTGAGGGGACCTGTTCTTGCAGGGGCTAAAGCCCTAGCCTTTTGCTGCGCTTCGCCCGGCACGACTAGAAGTCGTGCCCTGATACAACCCAGAACAATTGCGAGACGAGTTCTAGGTCGATTTCACGCCAGACGTAAACGCGGCCCGGAGAAGTTTGGAGCGAGATCGATCTGCTACGTGCCCAGTGAATCCAGCACCTGAGCAAATTCCGCCACAACCATGGTCTGCTCGCGGTCTGGACCGGTGGAAACGATTCCTACCTTCGCGCCCGATTCCTTCTCGACAAATTCCAGGTAGCGCTTGGCCTTTTCCGGCAGCCGGTCGTAGCTGTCGATGCCAAACGTGCTGCTCTGCCAACCCGGCAGCTTGGTGTAAACCGGCTCGATCTTCTCGTACCCGGAGATCTGTGCCGGAATCTGTTGCGTCTCTTTGCCGTCAATTTTATAGCTGACGCAGATAGGGATTTGCGCTTGATCGTCGAGCACGTCGAGCTTGGTGACGACCAGCCAACTGGTGCCGTTAATCATGTTCGAATAGCGCAGTAGTGGTAGATCCAGCCAGCCGGTGCGCCGCGGACGCCCGGTTACGGCGCCGAATTCGTTGCCCTTCTTGCGCAGCGCCTCGCCGATTTCGTCTTTCGATTCGGTAGGGAAGGGACCTTCGCCGACACGCGTGCAGTAGGCCTTGGTCACGCCGATCACGGTATTGATCGAGGTCGGAGGCACGCCGGTTCCGGTCGCCGCCCCGCCCGACGTCGCGCTCGATGAAGTCACGAAAGGATAGGTCCCATGGTCGATGTCGAGCATGGTGCCTTGCGCTCCTTCGAACATCACGGATTCGCCATCGGCGATGGCGCGATTCAGCAGCAGCGCGGTATCGGTGACGAACGGAGCAACGCGGTCGGCAATGGCCGAGTAGTCGGCGTACATCTTGTCGGGATCGAGAGGCTCGCTGTTGAAGAGCGCGTGCGCGATGGTGTTCTTTTCGTGGCAGGCGTTCGCAATGTGCTTCTGCAGAAGGTTCTTGTCGAGTAGGTCCTGCACGCGCAGACCGCTGCGCGCCATCTTGTCCTCGTAGGTGGGACCGATGCCGCGGGA
>Ga0182016_10000810_pt1 | contig 38661 bp, 26 predicted proteins | sample 712S2MmetaG_FD_120491 | JGI IMG/M metagenome (GOLD analysis project Ga0182016, IMG submission 120491) | Permafrost microbial communities from Stordalen Mire, Sweden - 712S2M metaG | ecosystem: Environmental > Terrestrial > Soil > Wetlands > Permafrost | place: Sweden: Stordalen | collected...
AAGCCGATGAGCAGCACGATGCCCAGCGCGACCCAGGGCGTGAAGACGGCCATGATCAGCGCCAGCGGATGCGTCACCGAGAGCGCCGGCAGCGACGTCATTCCTTTGGAGAGACAGGCGTTGCCCAGCGGAGCGCAGACAGCAACGAGGCTGAGAACCATGTATTGGCGCGGCGAGAGTGAGTGTTGAGGCATTCGGTCGTTCAATTTATCCGTTCGAGGGCGAAAGAAATGAAAGCGAACGCCGCATTCCTGGCCGCTTGATTTCGCACGGTCCTGGGGTGGCCCAGGTCTCGATTCTGAGACCTGGGATACCACGATAAAGACGCCGAAAAGCGCGGCCTGAGACCTTCCCGCAGGTACCGTTGCGGTGGTTTATGCGCCGGCGCCGGCGGCTGCGGGAGGCCCGGCCTGCTGTTTGCGCGATTCCTTTACCTGCCGGTTGCGCTGTGCGCGCAGCTTCAGGAACGACTTGGCCTCGACGTAGAGCCGCGGCAGGTCGCGATTCATAAAGGCTTTCCAAATCACGCGGAAGGCCGCCTTGGGACGGAAATAGTACTCGTCGTAGAAGCGGTGCACCATCTCCATTACGTAATCGGTGGGCAGGCCGGGATACTCGATGTGCGCCATCTGGTGGCCGCCGCTGTCCTGCATGTCCTTGTTGGTAATGAAGCCGTTCTTCGCCGCGTACTCGTAGAACTCAGTTCCGGGGTACGCGTGCGCGATCGATACCTGGATCGTCTCGCAATCCAGCGTCTTGGCGAAGTTGATGGTGTTGCGGATGGACTGCTTGGTCTCGCCGGGCAACCCGAGAATGAAGTCGGCGTGAATCGTCAAACCAAGAGAATGGCAATCACGCGCGAAGTCCCTCGCCCGCTCCACAGTGGCGCCCTTCTTGATGTTCTTGAGAATCTGCGGATCGCCTGACTCGAAGCCCACGATCAGCAGCCGGCAGCCGGCCTCGCGCATCGCCTTCAGCGTCTCGTAGTCCGTGGTCACGCGCGAGGTGCAGCTCCAGGTGATGCCCAGCGGCTTCAGCTTTTCGCAAAGCTCGACGGTCCGCACCTTCTGAATGTTGAAGGTGTCGTCGTCGAAGAAGAATTCCTTCACTTCGGGGAAGTTCTCCTTGGCCCACTTCATCTCCGCCGCCACGTCGTCTGAGGAGCGCTTGCGCCATGCGTGGCCCGAGAGTGTTTGCGGCCACAGGCAGAAGGTGCACTGCGCCGGGCAGCCGCGCGTGGAGTAGAGCGCGATGAAGGGATGCAGCAGGAACGGCACGTTGTAGCGCGTCACATCCATGTCGCGCTTGTAGATCTTCGTTGCCCACGGCATGGCATCCAGATCTTCAATCTGCGGGCGGTCGGGGTTGTGCACCACCTTGCCGTCCACCTTATAGCTGATGCCGAGAATCTCATTCAGCGGTTTGCCGTTGGCAAACTCGACGACGGAATAATCGAACTCGCGCCGGCAAATGAAGTCCAGTGCCGAACACTCGTTCAGCGCGCGGTCGGGATCGGTGGTCACCGGTGGACCCACGAACGCGATACGGATCGACGGATTCGCCGCCTTGATGGCTTCGGCAAGCCGCTGGTCGCCCTCCCATCCGACCGTGGAAGTGAACAGCACAAGGAACTCGTAGTCCTTGCAAATGTTGATGGTCTCCTCGGCGGAGACGTGGTGAGGCGGCGCGTCGAGCACCCGCGAACCCTCGAGCAAGCCGGCCGGATAGGTGAGCCAGACAGGGTACCAGTAGGACTCGATCTCGCGCGTTGCCGGCCAACGTGAGCTGGCGCCGCCGTCGAAGTTCTTAAAGGAGGGAGGGTTGAGGAAGATTGTTTTCAATGGCATGGGCATCAATCCAATTCTACCATTCACGATCATTCGTTCGATGGATTCGCGGCCGGTTCGGCGGCAATCTTCGCAAGGAAGATGAGGGCCATTGCAGTCCATAACCCTCACAGAATCAATGTGCTTTTCGCCAAGTTTGCGATTTCGGCACCCGCCCCCAGAAACCTCACCCTAGTTACGGCTTGGGATGCAGCTCGTCCAGCCAATCCTGCATGTGTCCCAGCGCCCTTAGCAAGTCCAGCCGCGCCTTCGTCAGCTCCAGCCCCGCGTCGAGCGCATCCACGTACTTCTGCCGTTCATCGATGCGCGCCTGCTGCTCGGCCGTGGGCGAAAGTTGCGGCTGCTGGTTCGGTCCGCTGCTGGCGCCGTTGCCCAACGCCAACGCGGCCTCCACGCTCTTCAACTGCTCATCGGCAATCTGCTGCTTCAGGCTGGCGATCTCGGCCAACGCATCCAGTTCGCGCAGGCTCGCGCTCAATTCAGCAATCTGCAAATCGTTCTGCTGCTGCGCCTGCTCCGCCTCAACCCGCGCGCGCAGCGCTTCGGCGGCCGACTCGCGCGACTTGGCGTGCAAGCCGAAATCGATAATAGGAACCTTGATGGAAAAGCCGCTGCTGAAGTTGTTGGCGGGAAGGGTACCGTTGGGATCGACAAAGTACTGTCCGATGCTGTTGAGGAGCGTGGTGTTGCGGTTGTATTGCAGGCCGAAACCAATCTCCGGTAGCAGCCACAGGTGTTGTTTATCGCCGCGCGCCCGGCGCTCTCTCGAGAGCGCAAGTTCCTGCGCCGCCTGAACTCCCGGCGTGGGCGCCGGCGTGCGATCGCCCGTCACCGCCGGAATCTCGGGAATACTCGCGCGATCGGGAGTAATCGAGCCCACCGGCAATCCCGTGAGTGTGGCCAGTTGCGTGGCCAGAGTGGCGGCGCGGGTTTCCAGATGCAGACGGCTCAGCTTCAGTTGCGCCGCCGTCAGTTGCGTCTGCAAGAGCGTGCTGAGCGGATCGACGCCCGCCTCCGCGCGTTGCTGCTCGATCCCGACCAGCCGCGCCGCATCCTGTTCCTGCTCGCGCGCGGCTTCCAGTTCGCGGTCGACCGTGTCCAGCTCGATGTAAGCCGTCGACGCATCGAGCGCCGCCTGTTCGCTCGCATCCTTGAGCGCCAGTTGCGCCGACTGCAACCCGGCCCGCGCCGCGTGAATGTACTGGATCTCCGGCATGGAGAAGACCAGCGACTGGATCGTGCTGTCCCAGATGGTAGGCAGAGAGCCCGTGAAACCGACCTCACGAAGGGCCGGCAGACCCGAACCAAAGGCAAGCGACGGGATGAAGGCGTCGCGGGTTTGCGACAGTTGCGCGGCTGCCCTCTGCACGTCGGCCTGCGCCAGCCGCACCGTCGCGCTGTTTTTCTGCGCCAGCTCCACCACGATGGTCAGCGACACCTGCGCCGGCGCCACGGCCGCAGCAGCGGCAAGAACCACGCCGGCCAGCGCAAGGCGCCACGCGGTGCGCGAATTGTCCGCGGCTCTCACGCTCGATCTTCGCATCAATGTTCGCAATCCTAGTGCCTCGCGTCCTGGGGCGGATTATATTCGCGCGCCATCGCGGCGGCCGCGGCAAACTCCCGTTCGGCGCCGGCCGCGTCGCCCAACCGCTGCTTCAGCCGTCCCAGCCGAACGCGCGCGATGAATGCCGGAGCCTCTTCGCTCTTCGACGAGCCCGCAAGATAATCTTCCAGCATCTTTGCGGCCAGCGCAGGATCGCGATTGGTCTCGATCAAAATGCCCGCACCGTCATAAAGCCCCACGCCGGAGTGCTTGTCGCGCGCCGCCGCCGCCACACAACCGTGAATCGCCGCATCCAGATCGCTCCATCGCTGCCGGCCGCGATATAAGTTGGCCAGAATCGTCCACTGCTCCGCGGGATGCGGACTGACTGCGATCGCCTGCTTGAAGTCCTGCTCGGCCGTGACGTAATCCTTGCGCGAAACCGCGATATTTCCGCGCAGCTCGTACGCTTTCGCGGGATTCACCTTGTCCAGTTGCGCGGCAATCGCCTCCGCTTTGTCCAGGCCGCCGCCCACAATGCCCGGTGCGTCCTTGTAAAACTGGCCCAGGTCGGAGAGCGCTCCCGCATTGTGCGGATCGAGTTCGACGGCCTGCTGGAACTCGCTGCGCACGCGCTTGCCCAGCGAATATGCCGACAGAAACGAGGCGCGGTCGGCCTTTTCGCCCAGTGCGCGCCCTAGCCACATGTGATCCACGGAACTCGTGCCATCCAGGCGCACCGCCAGCTCGCATGCCTTCACCGCCAGGTCCCACTGTTGCAATGTAAATTGCACGCGGCAGATCAAATTCTCGGCCTCCGCCGCGCCCGGCCCCTGGGTGGGCAGCGGCGCCAGCAGAGCCAGCGCCTTGTCGGCCTCGCCCGCCTGCAGTGCATCGTTCGCTTGCTGGAGCGTGGCCGCGGGAATCTGCGCGCGCATAAAACCGCTCGCGGCGATCGCCAGAAGCGCCACCGCCGACAAAACCCTTCGCGCCCTCGGCCTCACCGCACTTCCTTGATCGGCACGCCCTCCTGCAGGGGCTGCCCGTTGGTGGTTCCCGTGGCCACTGTGTCGCCCTCCGCGAGTCCCGAGTGAATCGGCACCTGGGTCAGGTTCGGCGATCCGATGGTCACGTCGACGCGCTTCAGCTCGTCCCCGGCCACTTTGTAGACAAAATATTTTCCGCTCTGTTCGTGAAGGGCCTCGCGCGGCATGCTCAGCGCATTCGGCTCGCTTTCGATGGTTACCGTCACCGTCACGTTGGTGTCGGGCAGCAGGTCGTCTTCCGTGCCGTCCAGGTCCACCAGCACCTCGCCCACGTTGCGCGTGGTGTAGGTCACCACGGTCACCGGCAGCCTGGAGAGGTGGCCGTGCCACTCGCGGTCCGGCTTCGCGTCCCAGTGGATCGTCACCTTTTGTCCCGTCGCCAGGCGGCCCAGGTCGGGCTCGTCAAAGTAGCCGCGCACGCGCTCCTGGTGCAGGTCGGCCATTTCCACCAGCAGCTTTCCGGCCTCGGCGTACTCCGAGGGCGCTGCGTCCAGCGTGTAGATGGTTCCCGTAATCGGCGCGTAGATCGAAGTCTGTGCTTCGATGTGCTGCGCCGCGGCCAGCGCCGCCTCGGCGTCGTTCAGCGCGGCCTGGGCGCGGGCAATCTCGCCGGGCGAGTAGCGGTGCCGCGCGCTTTCCTCCGCGGCGTTCAAGCTGGCCTGCGCGGTCTCCAGCCGCGATCGTGCCGCCGCAACTTCTCCCGGCGCAGCGGCTCCCGTCGCGGCCAGTTTGGTCAGCGCATCCAGATCGTGTTGCGCCTGGTCGCGCGCCAGCCGGTCCTGCTCGATCTCGGCGGCAGACGCCTGCTGCTCGGCTTGTGTGCCGTTGTGCGTCGCGGCGTCCAGCGCGGCCTGTGCCGTCTTCACCGCGCTCTCCGCACTCGCCACCTGCGCCCGCGCCGCCACGTCGTCCAGTTTCAAAATCAGCTTGCCCGCAGGAACCGTGTCGCCCTCTTGGGCATATACGGCCTTCACCGTGGTGGCAAGCGGGCTATAGAACTGGTAATTCGTAACCGGTTCCACGCGGCCGGTGTTGCTCACGGTGTTCTGCAGCATCTCGTGCTCCACGCGCGCCACGCGCACCGGCAACCGGTCCCGCAGCAGGAACCGCGCCGTCAGAAACACGGCAATCAGGACAACTGCCGCACCGATCCAGAGCCATGTACGGCTCATTTGCCTTCTTGCTTCAACCATGCCGTTAACCAAGGTCAGTATATAAGACTCGAAAACTTGAAGTGATTGATCCGGCCGTCAGGGAGAATACTCGGGCGCCCCTTCCTTTCCGCGTTGTCGCCGCGGCGACCGGAAAGGGTGGGTTGCGCTGCCGACCCGTTGATTCGCTAGCTCCGCCAACTCCGCTAGCACCGCTAACCCCGCTAGAATAATCCCATGACCGCTCCCCGTTACACCGACGAGCACGCAAAGGCTGGCCTCGACTTCAAATTCCCCCCCATCGAGACCTGGCAGAACCAGTTTCCCGGCTACGAGATCCAGATCGACGATCCCGAGCTGACCTCGGTCTGCCCCAAGACCGGCCTGCCCGATTTCGGCGTGCTCACCATCCGCTACATGCCCCGCGAGCGCTGCCTGGAGCTCAAATCCCTCAAAGAATATCTCTTCTGCTACCGCAATCTGGGAATCTTTCAGGAAAACATCGTCAACCAAGTCCTCGAAGACGTTGTCAAGGCCTGCGATCCGGTGTGGGCCATCGTGAAAGGCGAGTTCCGTCCCCGCGGCGGCATCGGCACCACCGTCGAAGCCCGCTGGCCGCGGCCGTGACCGGAAGCCGAGGCGCACTGGCCGCGACCGCCAAAGTAGATTGGCTGTTAAATGCTGGCTCCATCGGGCGGCGGAATTGGCGGCTGTGGCGAGGCCTCTTGCTGAGGTGGAGCAGGAGCCTGTGCTTGCACTGGAGGCTGTGGCTGCGCGGGAGGTTGCGAGATAGGAGCCACGGGCCTTCTCTTGAAGGGATTCCAACGGGTGCGAATCCGCTTCAGCGGATGCTTCAACCACTTCGTGGCGAGAATCTGAAAATCCTGATAGAGAGTATCGGCGGTTAAACCGTCAACGCCGGGGTTCTCCCGTCTGAATTTCTCACGGTACTTGTCGATGAATTCATGAAAGAGAGACCAGTGGGCGACGACGGTGTTGTAGTACATCCGCTTGTAAGTTTTTTCGTCGAATGCGCCGGTGCGCAAGCCGCTTGCCATGAACTCATAGGAGTTCAGCACGTCGTAAATGGCGCGCAACTCTGCGGAATCTTTTTGAGCGAGGATGGGGTCGAAGTCAATCCTGCCGGAGCCATCCTGCACGGCGCGGATGGTGGCGCGAGCTTTGATCAGAACTTCGTCTTTTTGCTGATCGCGAACGATGTCGACTGTGGCGCGGCGGCGCTCATGGCGGGAAGAGGATCTAACAGTGAGGATGGCTATCCATGCCGAGATGGCAAGGAGGGCGTTCTGAAACCAAATCTCGTTGAATACGCTCGAATGAGCCCATGTGGGGAACTGCGACACGAACTGCTGGAACCAGCCTGTTGAGGCCGCCAACATCATGGAGTTACTTCACAACTCCATCGAGAGTGACCTTCACTACTCCGTCGTTTCTCATGACTGCTTCCCTCCACACTCAGTTGGATGCCCGATCCGACCGCGAAGATTCGGTGAATCAGGCCCTGAATCCTCTTTCACTTACCGGATCCTCATCGTCTGGCACCAGGTTTCTGCCCGTTCTCTCCCAGTTATCGGCATCCCTGGCCGATGCTTCAGCCGCACCGTGCGGCTTGGAGATCACATACACTCCCGCACGACAATATAATACTACGATCTCTGCTGATTCTGTGTAACTCTCTATGAAGAAGGCGCGGACGGTTGGCCCTTCAGGAGCGGAAGTCGCCAGCCTGAACGTCTGAAGGCCCACCATCCGCCACCGATCCCAGTCCGATGCGAAATTCCGCCTCCGCGGCGGCATCGGCACCACGGTCGAAGCGCACTGGCCGCGCCCATAAACGGAGCGTTCCTCCTGATAATTGATCTCTGATCCGTGCCTTCTTGTTCCCTCGTTCCCTTGTTCCCTGTCTTTGTGATATTCCTTGTCTTTCGCGACGCTTTCCTCTGAAAGAGAGCCGCTTGCCAAACTTCCTCCGAACTCTGCGTCCCCGCATGAGCCCTGCACTGGGCACGGTCCTGCTGCTGATCGCGCTCAATCTGCTCAACTACCTGGACCGCTACATCCTCAACGGTGCGCAGCCGCTCATCCAACAGGATTTCCACGCGACCGACGAGCAGATGGGCCGGCTCACCACGGCTCTGTTCTTCTTCTACATGTTCGCCGCGCCGCTCAGCGGCTGGCTGGGCGACTGGCTTCGCCGCAAGCCGCTCATCATCACCGGCGCCATTCTGTGGAGCCTGGCCACGCTCGGCAGCGGTTTTGCTCATAGTTACTGGAGCCTTTTTACGCGCCGCGCCCTGGTGGGCGTCGGCGAGGCCACCTTCTGCATCTACGCCCCGGCCGTGCTCTCCGATTTCTACCCCGAGCGCGACCGCAATCGCATCCTCTCCATCTTCTATCTGGCCATTCCCGTGGGCGCGGCGCTCGGCTACCTGGCGGGCGGGGAACTGGGCAGCCTATGGGGCTGGCGCAAGCCATTTCTCCTCTGCGCGGTTCCGGGGCTCATCATCGCCGCGCTTTATGGAGTCTGGGGCCGCGAGCCCGTGCGCGGCGCAAAGGACCGTTACCAGGCCCCGTCCAGACGGATCGACTCCTGGGCTGCGCTCGAGCGTGTCGTCAAGAAGCGGCTGCGTCTCTTCAAGATGGGCGCGTTCCTGACGGCGTTTAGCGTGGCGGCGGCCACCTTCACCTTCGGCAGCGTCCGTTTCGCGCGGCCGCGCCTGCGCCTCTTCAGGAACCCGGCCTTCCTCACCTCGACCTTCGGTCTGGCCGCCATCACCTTCGCCGTAGGCGGCATCGCGGCCTGGATGCCCACATTTCTACATCGCTCGAGCGGCCTCACCGTGGCCAATGCCAGCCTGGTCGTCGGCGCCATCACCATCGTCGACGGCATCGGCGGCACCATCGCCGGCGGCTGGATCGCCCATCGCTGGCAGCGCACGAACCATCGCGCTCTCTACCTGATCTCCTGCTGGAGTGCTGTTCTCACCCTCCCCTTCGGCATCCTGGTCTTCTTCGGGCCGCACTCCACCACCATTCCCGCGCTCTTCGCTGCTGAGTTCTTCATCTTCCTCAACACCGGCCCGCTCAACGCCGCCATCGTCAACTCGGTCCAGGGAGCCGTGCGCGCCACCGCCATCTCCATCAACCTCTTCTGCATTCACGCCTTCGGCGACACCTTCTCGCCGCAGATCATCGGCGCCATCAGCGACCGCTCCAACTTGAGCATCGGTCTCGGCGCGACCCTGGTTTCGCTCGTCATCGCCTCTTGCATCCTCTGGTACGGCTCCCGCTTCGCCCCGCCGTTTGAAGAGGCGCAACTGCCTTGAATCAAGTTCATTTGGGCAGCTCCACAGTTTCACAGTTTCTGTGTCACCGCGCGGTTTTGTTCGTAGGTTATTGATTCTGCAATTGTTCCAAACCACACAGTTTCACAGCCCGTTTTTGCGTTCTTCTTGGGGTGGCGTCAGGTTTCAGGTGTCAGGTTTCAGGTGTCCGGGGGGAGGGGGGAGGGGGTGAAGCAGAAGTAGGGAGTGGCCAGTAGGGGGAGGGGGGAGGGGGGTCGGAATCGGGGGTGTAAAGCAGGATAGGGGGCGGCCAGTGGTGAGTAGGGAGTGGGGGGGGTACTGACCGGGGACATCGTTGACAGATTAAACCGGGCAGATTCCTGACGCTTCCAAGCGCGGCGCGGCTTCGAGCTGACGGGAATGCCCATGAAAAGATTGTGGGCCAAAAGCAGGAAATTATCTGCAAAGGACCCAAGGATTATTTTGGCGGAGCCGGTATGGCCTCGTCACTTTGCGGGAAGCGTCTCCTGGTCCCTGGTGTTCATGAACGCGCGATGGCCACCCTGCGCCCTCAGGTTGGGATCGTAGATCGGTGGCCGCTCTTGTTCGGCGTTGAAGCCGTGCGCCAGCAGCGGGTTGGGCTTGAACTTCGGTGGCCCGCCGTAAAACTGCCGCGCATGGCTCAGGATCATGCCCGCGCGCCCGTGCATGGGCTGGACGATGCCACGAATCTGCACGTCCCTGTCGTGATACTTCTTCAGCTCGCCGACCTCGTCGTGATCCTCCCAGAAGCTCACGACGGTGAAGCGGCACTGCTCGTCCGTGGTCTCAGGCGAGCACACGTCCAGGAAGCGCGTGCCATCGGGAAGCTGCACTACCTCATAGATATGCGCCGTAACGCAAACGTCCTTGTTGAGCATTTGCGCGGCTTGTTCGGCAGGGATGCACGGCTTGGGCTTGGCGGCAAAAGCCAGCGCGGGCGCAAGCGCGGCCAACAGGATGAAGAATCCAACTCGACGCAGCACCAAGAAGCGCCTCCAAACAAGATTGCCGAAATCGTAGCGCGAAATGGGCGGGAATGGGAAGCGATGCCAGCGGACACAAAAACAGATCTGGAGAATCTCTAATCGGAAAAACAAAAGTGATCGCGGCCGGTGTCAACCGATACGGTCGTTTCCACTTCAACCGCGTTGCCATTCAGAAGATAGGGTTTGTATTTGTACTTCCGAACGGCGTCAAGGACGGCTTTGCGCACTATCTGGGGCCCGGAAACCACCGTGGGATGAAGAACATCACCATTCTTATCAATCCCAATTGCCACGATAACGATGGCTTCGATGCGAGTGTAACGCCCTAATGTTGAACAGACAAAGTCAGCTTTGTGGATCAGCAGCTTCTCCGCCACTTTGGGTGAGATTCGCACCACGCTGGGAGGAGGCGCGTGCGGAGCGCCGCCAGTCTGCGCCGGCACGACACAAGGTGCGGCGAAACATAGAAGCATTGCGCATAGAAAGGGCCTCATGGCAAGCAATTGTACGCGCGAAGCGCATTGGCCTGCGAAGCATCCCTCAGGGGCTAACCCGCATTTCTCACAGATGTTTCGACGGCAGGGGTAGTGGGCTATTTTCAACCGTCGGCTGCCCTGCGGGGGTCCGGAGACCCCCACTACAGCCGGTCAGGAGACCGGCGCTACTCCTCCGGTGATTACGCAGTCAAGTGGTGAGAGTACCAGGCCGAAGATTATCGTGCTTCTCATCGATTGTGATAAATTTCCCACGTAACTTCGTTCGTGCTACGCGGGAACCCGACGTGGAAGGGATGCTCATGACTGAAGCCGAAGAGATTCACTTACCCGCTGAACAGCCGACCGGTGCTGGGGCGCCTGAAGGTCAAAGCGTTTCCTGGGATTTGAAGGTCGGCTCGCGGGCTCGACGGATATTCGTGATCCTCGCCTGGATCGGCATTCCGCTATTCGCGGGCATCGTCACTTATACGGTTTGGCTCAACGGACGCGGCAGCGCCTTTATCGAAGCTTCTCGCGATGAAATGATTATGAGCAATTGGAGGTTCAATCCCTCTGCGGGAACGAGTGACCTTTCGAAACAGATCGAGGCATCCGTCCACCAGGCAATCGAACGGGACGAGTATCTTCTCGACAAGCTCCTTCTGCTGGTAAGTGTCTATTCGACGATCCTTAGCTTTCTGGCATTAGGCACGGTGATCGTGAGCCGCCAGGATGCCAAAGAGCAACTGCAAAAGGTACGCGAGGACACCAGAGCGCTGGCAGAGGAAAGCAGGCAGCGGATCGATAAGATTCGCACGGAAGCGAAGACCGAGCTGAAGGATCTCAAAGAGCAGATTCGCGCCGAGTTCCCGATCATTTCTCAACTGCAACGTCACGTCCTGGACCTGATTCTGGAACTCGAGACGAAATATCCCGAAGAACAGAATGTGGCAAAGAGGCTTCCCGGCAGCAACTGGAAAACCGAGGTCCGTCAGCAACAGGTGCTTCTTGACGAGTTGCAGATTGTGGCAGTGAGCGTGATCGTGCTCGACGAGGAGCATCTGTTAAAGCTCTATCTTGCATTAGCCCGTTCTTACCTGGTGCGTTATCAAACCGGGTCTCAGACCGACGACGATGCGGCGCGGGCCTACCTCTATGCCGATTACGCGATTCGCAGCTCTCCCAATAACGCCGAAGCCTGGCGCACGAAAGGCGTGATTGCGCTGATCCGGTTCGATGCTGCCGATGAGGCAGGGAAGAAAACGGGGGAGATCCAGGATCTGCTGCGGAGCGCGAAGAGAGATCTGATCGAGTGCCTCAAGATAGATCCAAACGACCTCGGAGGTTACTTCAACCTCGCGATCATCCACGATAAGGATTTGAATCGCAGCGAAGCAATCCGATTGAGTCAGGAAGCGCTTGGCAGGCTCGACAAGATTCCCCGGAAGAGCCTCGAGAAATTCCTGCCGGACGTTTCAGTCAATCTGGCGTGCTACCTGGCGGACGAGTTCAGGGACGCGAGCGAAACTGCGAAGAAAGACGAACTTTGCAAGATGATCGTTGACGTGTGCCGCGAATGCCGGACTTACCTTCGGGATGTGCTGAAGAGCAACAAAGCCAAGGAGGGATACACTGAAAACATGCGGAGGGAACTCAAGGAAAAGGGAGATTTCAGAGGGTTGCCGGAAGAAACTCACACCGCTCTAGAAGAACTCGCGGGCGCGCCGTGGTCGAACGGAACAATTAGATCGCAGCAGACAGCAACCCCACAACCCGCCGGCGGGGCGGCGGTATGAGCTACTCAATAGAAGAACTAAGTGATGGGATCGCCTTTGCGCATAAATTCCTCAATTAGAGTGTATACCCATTGGCTTTTTCCGACAACGAAGACTTCCGTTGAAGGCGCTTCGATCGTTTTCCGTTCCCTGTCTACCGGTCATTGATCCCTGATTCACCGCATGCCGACGAGATCCCCGCTCTTCGCGCCCTGTCCGTAGTGGCTCTCCACGTAGTTGTCCAGGATCTGCTTGAACTCGGCGACGATGGTGTCGCCGCGGAGCGTGGTGGCGAGTTTGCCGTCTACGTAGACGGGAGCGACGGGGTCCTCGAATGTGCCGGGCAGGCTGATGCCGAGGTTGGCGTGTTTTGATTCGCCGGGGCCGTTCACTACGCAGCCCATCACGGCCAGCTTCAGCTCCTCCACGCCGGGATACTTCTTGCGCCACTCGGGCATGGAGGTGCGCAGGTAGCTCTGAATCTGCTCGGCCAGTTCCTGAAAATACGTGCTCGTGGTGCGGCCGCAGCCGGGGCAGCTCGTGACCTGCGGCATAAAGCTGCGGATGGAGAGCGATTGCAGAATCTGCTGCGCCGCCAGCACCTCTTCCGTGCGGTCGCCGCCGGGCTTGGGCGTCAGGCTCACGCGAATGGTGTCGCCAATGCCGTCGAGAAGCAGCGGCGCAAGGCCGGCTGTCGAAGCGATGAGGCCTTTTGAGCCCATGCCGGCTTCAGTCAGGCCCAGGTGGAGCGGGTAATCGCAGCGCGCGGCGAGCTTCGAGTAGACGTCGATCAGATCGCGCACGCCGCTCACCTTGGCCGAGAGGATGATCATGTCGTGGCCCAGGCCGTGGCGTTCGGCTGCGGCGGCGGATTCGAGCGCGCTGGCAATCATGGCCTCGATCATCACGCCGCGCGCGGGCAGCGGCTCGGCCTTCTTGCTGTTTGCGTCCATCATGCGCGTCAGCAGCGACTGGTCGAGCGAGCCCCAGTTGACGCCGATGCGCACCGGCTTTTGATTCTCGACGGCGCACTCGACCATGGTGCGAAAGTTGTCGTCGTCCTTGCGGCCGATGGAGACATTGCCGGGATTAATGCGGTACTTGGCGAGAGCGCGGGCCGCGGCGGGATACTTTTTGAGCAGGATGTGGCCGTTGTAATGGAAGTCGCCGACGATGGGCACGCGAAGGCCGCGTTTCTCGAGACCTTCGACGATGTGCGGCACGGCGGCGGCCGCGCCCTCGTTGTTCACCGTGACGCGCACAATTTCAGAGCCGGCAAGGGCGAGGGCCGCGACCTGCTCGATGGTTGATTGCACGTCGGCCGTGTCGGTGTTGGTCATCGACTGCACGACAACCGGGACCTCCCAGCCGACGCGCACGTGGCCAATTGTTACGGTTGGGGTCTTTCTGCGTTGAATCTCCGCCATGGCTCTAGTTTACCTGCAAGTGAGCCGAATCGCATTTCTCGCGAAACCAGGAATTCGAGGTCAGGCGGGGCCTCTGAGGGCCGGGAGGCCCTCAGTACAGCCGGTCAGGAGACCGGCGGTACGAATTCTGGATCCTTTCCTATTCCGCGACTCCGCTAGACATGAATCTTCACTGGCCAGGTCTTCCAGATGTCGGAGCAGTAGTCGCGGATGGCGCGGTCCGAGGAGAATTTGCCGATGCGCGCCACGTTCAGCATGGACATGCGCGTCCAGTGCGCGGTGTCGCTGAAGGCCTGATCGATGCGATCCTGGCAATCGATGTAGGACTGGTAATCGGCAAAAAGCATGTAGGAATCGTAGTTGAGCAGCGATTGCACGAGGGGGTCGAAGAGACTGCGGTCACCGTGCGAGAATTCGCCGCCGGCGAGAGCGTCGACGATCTGGCGCAGTTCCGGGTTGGCTTCGTATACGGAGCGGGGATGGTACCCCGCGGCGCGTTTCTGTTTGACCTCCTGGTCGGTGAGGCCGAAGAGGAAGAAGTTGTCGGCGCCGACCTCTTCGCGAATCTCGACGTTGGCGCCGTCGAGAGTGCCCACAGTGAGCGCGCCGTTCATGGCGAACTTCATGTTGCCGGTGCCGGAAGCCTCCAGGCCGGCGAGGGAGATCTGCTCCGAAAGGTCGGCGGCGGGATAGACGCGCTGGCCGAGCGTGACGTTGAAGTTGGGCAGGAAGACGACCTTGAGCCGGTCGCGCACCAGCGGGTCGGCGTGAATGACCTCGGCGACGGAGTGGATGAGCTTGATGATGAGCTTGGCCATGTGATAGCCGGGAGCGGCCTTGCCGCCGAAGATGAAGGTGCGCGGCTGCATGGCGATATCGGGATTGAGCTGGAGGCGCTTGTAGAGCGTGAGGATGTGAAGCACCTTGAGGTGCTGGCGCTTGTACTCGTGGATGCGCTTGACGAGGACGTCGAAGAGGGAGTTGGGATCGACGGCGATCGAGAGCGTGTCGTAAATGTGGGCGGCGAGGCGTTCCTTGTTGTAGTGCTTGATGGCGCGCCACTCCGCGGTGAAGTCCGCATTTTCAACCAGAGGCTCGAGCTTGCGGAGCTTTTCGAGATCGTGAATCCAGCTTTGTCCGAGGCGCGCGGTCAGCAGGCGAGCCAGACGCGGGTTGCCAAGGACCATCCAGCGGCGCGGCGTGACGCCGTTGGTCTTGTTGGAGAATTTCTCCGGGCTGAGTTCGTAGAAATCGCTCAGGACGCTGGATTTGAGCAGTTCGGTGTGCAGCGCAGCCACGCCGTTGACGGCATGGCTGCCGAGCGTGGCCAGATGCGCCATGCGCACGTAGGAGCCGTCGATGATGGAGAGACGGCGCAGGCGATCTTCGTCGCCGGGGTAGCGGGAGCGGACGTCTTCGAGGTGCCGGCGGTTGATCTCTTCGATGATTTCAAGATGACGCGGAAGCAGGGCGCCGAAGAGGCTAACGGGCCACTTTTCAAGAGCCTCGGGCATGAGGGTGTGGTTGGTGTAAGAGAGCGTCTGCGTGGTGGCGCGCCAGGCCGTATCCCAATCCATCTCGTTCTCGTCGATGAGAAGGCGCATCAACTCAGCGACGGCGATGGCCGGATGCGTGTCGTTCATCTGGATGGCAAAGTTGCGATGCAGGTCGGCCAGCGGGCGTTGCGCCAGCAGCTGGATCTTGACAATGTGCTGCAGGGAGCAGGAGACGAAGAAGAACTGCTGTTCCAGGCGCAGTTGCTTGCCCTGGATCTGTTCGTCGTTGGGATAGAGAATCTTGGAGATGTTCTCGGAGTTGACCTTGTCCCTGACGGCGGCGAAGAAGTCGCCGGTGTTGAAGCTTTCGATGTTGAAGGACTCGACGGCCTGAGCCGACCAGAGGCGCATGGTATTTGCGGTGTTGGTGCGGTAGCCGAGGATGGGCGTGTCGTTGGGAATGCCGCGGACCAGCTTGGCCGGAATCCAGCGCACGCAGAAACCGCCTTTTTCGTTGCTGTATCTTTCGGTGCGGCCGCCGAATTTGACTTCGAAGGCGTCTTCAGGGCGCTCCAGCGCCCAGGGATTGCCGAGACGCAGCCATTTGTCAGTGGTTTCCACCTGCCAGCCGTCGCGAATCTCCTGGTCGAAGATGCCGTATTCGTAGCGAATGCCGTAGCCGATGGCGGGAATGTCGAGCGTGGCCAGGGAATCCATGAAGCATGAGGCAAGACGGCCGAGGCCGCCGTTGCCAAGACCCGGTTCGGCCTCCTGCGCGATGAGGATTTCAAGATCGAGGCCGAGCCGGCGCATGGCCTCCTCGGCTTCCTCGTAGATGCCGAGGTTGATGAGGTTGTTGGCCAGGTGCGGGCCGGTGAGAAACTCGGCCGAGAGGTAGCAGACCACGCGGACGTCCTGCACGCGGAAGTTAAGAACCGTTTGAATCCATCGCTCGACCAGGCGATCGCGGACGGTGTGCGCGAGGGCCATGTAGAGATCGTTGAAGGTGGCGCGGTCGCGCGACCGGCCCTGCACGAAGAAGAGGTTGTCGAGAAAAGAGTGCGCCAGAGCATCGGAGCCGGCGGCGGTTCTCATGGTTTTCAGCGATCCTTCAGGGCCGATATCGGGCAGAGCAGGAGCGGACATTTTGTACCTCGCATTCGAGAGTGAGCCGCGATGAGTTCGATACCATCGAGAGCTGCGCGGTTGGACAACACGCCAATGGCATCACCATAGAGCGGGTGGCGCGGGTGGATAGTGAAAAACCCGTCAAAATTGCGTCAGGATTTGAGCATGCGATAGGTTGATCCAAGACACTTGTATCGGCAAAAGCATTCGAGAGGTTAGTCTGGGGAAGATGGGAATGGTGAGAAATCGCTTAGACGAGGATGCTTTCGGGACACGGACGGATGCGGAGACGGCGGCGGTGCGGATTCGCGGCCTCCATAAGGCCTTTGGCGACGTGCGGGCCGTCGACGGCATCGACCTTGACGTCAAACCCGGCGAGTGCTTTGGGCTGCTGGGACCGAACGGAGCAGGGAAGACCACGACCATCGAGATTTGCGAAGGGCTGACGGCGCCGGACGCGGGCACGGTCGAGCTGCTGGGCAGGAACTGGCTTGGGCACGGGGACGAGCTGCGGCAGTTGATCGGCATTCAACTGCAGGAGACGCAATTCCCCGACAAGATTACCGTGGAAGAGATGCTGCGGCTCTTTCGCAGCTTTTACCGGCGTGGCATCACGGTCGATGAGGCCGTGGGCCGCGCGCAACTCGAAGAGAAACGGCGGGCGCGCGTGGGCGGGTTGAGCGGCGGGCAAAAGCAGCGGCTGGCCATGGCCACAGCGCTGGTCGGCGATCCCGAGTTGCTCTTCCTCGACGAGCCTACCACGGGCCTCGATCCGCAGGCGAGGCGGCACTTGTGGGACCTCGTAGAACGACTGAAGCAGGCGGGGCGCACCATCATTCTGACTACGCATTACATGGACGAAGCCGAGCAACTGTGCGACCGCGTGGCCATTATGGATCACGGGCACGTGATTGCTCTGGGCACGCCCAAGGAGCTGATTGCGACCGTGGGCGGCGAGGACATTGTGGAGTTTGCGGTTGGCGAAAAGGAAACCGCAGGTCCCCATTCGACTGCGTCCGCCTCAGCGGACTTCGCTCAGGGCAGGCTTTCGACTCCGCCGCTCGCGAAAGACGCGAGCGGCTCCGCTCAGGATGAGAGAGCAAAGGAAATCGACCTGCAGGCGCTCAAGGCCATTCCCGGCGTGCAATCGCATCGCGTGGAGGAGGCGTTGCACCAGCTTTCGGTGAGCGAGTTGCACACCGCCGTGCCGCGCATCTTTGCCGCGCTGGAAGAACAGGGGTTGCATCTGAGCGAGTTCCGCACCCACTCGGCCACGCTCGAGGATGTTTTTGTGCGCATGACGGGAAGGAATCTGCGCGATGAATAGGCTGGTGTTGAGCAGTTTGTATCAACTCACCGTAACGCGGCTCAAGCTGACGCTGCGCGAGCCGGAAGCCATCTTCTGGATCTTCGTCTTTCCTATTCTGCTCGCGGTAGGATTGGGGATCGCGTTCCGCAACCGGCCGGCGGACGTGCTGCCGGTGGGCGCAACCACGCCACAACTCGTCGAGGCGCTTGCCGCCGACAAGGGTTTGCACGCGACCCAGATGGATGAAGCCGCGGGCGCGCGGGCGCTCGCTACCGGCAACATTCTGCTGCTGGCAGTCGCAGACGGAAATGCGGTCGAGTACCGGTACGACGAGACCAATCCCGATGCCAGAACGGCGCGGATTATCGCCGACCGCGCGATTCAGATTGCGGCGGGGCGGCGCGATCCGGTCGCGGCCGGGAATCGGCTGGTTCACGAGACCGGCTCGCGTTACATCGACTTTGTGGTGCCCGGCCTGCTGGGCATGAACCTGATGGGCTCGGCGATGTGGGGACTGGGCTTCGCGATTGTCGATGCGCGCGCCAAAAAGTTGCTCAAGCGCATGGTCGCCTCGCCCATGCCGCGCTGGCAGTACCTCGCATCCTATCTGCTCTCGCGCCTGGTCATGCTCGCCATTGAGGTCGTGGTGCTGCTGGGTTTTGCGCGGGTCGTCTTTGGCGTGCCCTTTCGCGGTTCGCTCGTCGAGCTGGCTCTCATCTGCGTGCTCGCCTCGCTCACTTTCTCGGCGCTGGGCCTTCTGGTGGCCTCGCGCGCCCGCACTATCGAGGCGGTCAGCGGCCTGATGAACGTGGTGATGATGCCCATGTGGATCATGTCGGGCGTATTCTTCTCGCCGTCGCGCTTCCCGGCGATCCTGCAGCCGTTTATTCAAGCTCTTCCGCTCACGGCGGCCATCAATGCCGTGCGCGGCAACATGCTGCAGGGAACGGAATTGGGGCACATGATGACGCCTTTGGCGATTCTGCTGGCCTGGTTCGTTGTGCCGTTTGCGGTGGCGGTGAAGGTGTTCAGGTGGAGATGAGGGCTGGACCAGAACTGGTTGCATCAATCATCGGAAGCGATTCAATGACATCCCTCAGGGGTTAAAACCCCGCTGTTTACGCGCCTTTTATGGCACGGCTAAAGCCGTGCCCTTTCAAAGCCGAATTCATGCAGCGAGTTCCAGTGTGCTGAGTCAGAAGCTCGCTGAAAAGCAACCGCAGATCCTTCGACTCCGTTTGCCGCAAAAGGCGCGGCAATCTCCGCTCAGGATGACAAATCTATTATTCAATCAACAAGAAGCGCGGCAATCTCCGCTTAGGATGACAAATCTACTATTCAATCAACTTCTGACTCAGCCCACTCGATCAAGATCGGGGAACACGGTCAGTCAGACGGAAGCGCAGGCACTGCGGGGCTGTGGGACGGAGGGAACTCTGTCAGTGGATGATGACGGGGGTGGGATTGGCGTAGTAGCCGTCGCGGGTGCGGACGACAACGCCGGGCCGATCGACGCGGATTTCGACGTGGTGGTACTCGTTGGGCTTTTCGGAGGGCAAAGGATCGAAGGAGATTTGATACCAGGAGTCTGCGTCGAGGACGCACCTCTGGATCATGCCGGGGAGATCGTTGCTGGAGATGAGCGTGAGGCCTCCGCTCTGGACGGAGAGCACCTGAGGGCTGAGACTGGCGAACTGCGCGTTGCCGGGATTGGTTACGCCCTTGAGAAAGGTCTGATAGTAGTTGGCGCTGTACATGGATTGAGAGACGCCGACGGGGTCGATGTTGTAGAAGGCGATGTTGTTCTGGCGCAATTGCGTGGAGAGGTAGACGGCGTCGCCGAAGATCTCCTGTTGCTGCTTTGCCGTCATCTGGGCGTTGGGGCCGGAGAGAAGAGGGAAGCCAGGGGAGATGAAGAGGACAATTTTGCGCCCCGGCAGCTTGGAGGCGAAGGCGACGAGTTGATGGATGGCCTTGATGCCGATCTCGAAGCGATCGATGGAGCTCCACTGGGCGCCGCGGCCGATCTTGCGAAGGCCGATCTGGCGGTGTTTGAGATCGTCGCTGAGCGCCATTCCGTTGGTGGAGAAGCGATTCGCAATCTGAAGGCCGTCATCGGTGAGGACTGCAACAGTGGTGGGATGGGCCAGTACGCCTTCCTTTTCTCTGAGGAATTTGTCCGTGCCGACGCGGATTTCGGCCAGTAATTCGTAGGGCGTATTGACGGCGTCGAGGTAGAGGATGACCTCGACCGGTTCGTCGGCAGATGTGAGGACCGCGAATGAAGTGATGGGGCGCGGGGATTTGTTGTCGAGAACCGTGAAGTCCTGTTGATGGAGGGTGGTGACAGGCAGACCGGATTTGGTGTAGACGACAACGTCGAGTTTGATGCTCTTTGAAGGCGGCGTGGAAGAGGGTAGCTGCAAGGAGGGCTGGGGCAGTTGTGCGAAAGCGGCGAGCGGGAGCACGAAAAGCGCGGTGAGGGATGCTGCAGCGAACCTGGTGAAGGACATGGGGAAGCTCCTCTCAGTATCGCGAGTGAAAGGCGACTCTGGGGACGAACGCCAGGCAGGATACCGCGGCAGAGCCATGATACAGGAACGGATGTGAGGCTGGCGCGGGGAACCGGCCCTGCGGGATGGGGTTGAGCCGGCAAAAACATCCCTCAGCGGCTAAAGCCGAGGCCGTTTTGACCTATCCATTGGCACGGCTGAAGCCGTGCCCTTTCAAAACCTGCTGCTTTGGGCGGTTCATCATCTTCGTGCGATTGCCCTGCCAGGGCCAGGCGTATGAAGAGCGACGAAATCGGGCTGCGCCATGGGGCCTGTCCTCTAAAATTGACGAAGATGAGTGGCCAAGATCATGACCCCGGAAAGGAAGGAACCATCCTCGACGGCAGCAGATTTGTCCGCGCCTGCCTGCGCAAGCCGGTGGACCGCACGCCGGTGTGGTTCCTGCGCCAGGCCGGCCGCTACATGCAGGAATACCGCGATGTGCGCAAGCACCACACGCTGGTAGAGATCTGCAAGATGCCGGATCTGGCTGCCGAGGTGACGATCACCGCCGCCGAGAAGCTCGGCGTGGATGCGGCCATCATCTTTGCCGATCTGCTGCTGCCGCTGGAACCGATGGGACTGGACTTCGAGTTCCAGGCCGGCGAGGGCCCGGTGGTGCATCGCCCCGTGCGGACGGCTGAGGACGTGCTTGCGTTGCGCACGGATCGCGCGGGCGACCTGGGCTACGTGGCGCGGGCCATTGAGAAGGTCACGGCGCACTTCCGCGACCGCCTGGGCGTGATTGGATTCTGCGGCGCGCCCTACACGCTGGCCAGCTACATGATTGAGGGCGGCGGCTCGCGCAATTACATTGAGACCAAGAAGCTGATGTACTCCAACCCCATTGCATGGAGCAGCCTTTTGGAGAAGCTGGTCAAAGTATTGACGGAGTATTGCCACCTGCAGGTCCAGGCAGGCGCAGACGTCATTCAAATCTTCGACAGTTGGGTCGGCTCGCTCTCGCTCAGCGACTATCGCGCCTACGCCTTCGAGGCTTCAAAGCGGCTGGTGCGCGCCGTCGAGGCGATGGGCGTGCCGGTGATCTACTTTGGCGTGGAAACCGCCGGCTTGCTCGAACAGATGGCCGAGACGGGCGCCGACGTGATCGGGCTGGATTGGCGGCAGCCGCTCGACGAGGGCTGGCGCGCCGTGGGCCACGCGCACGCGGTGCAGGGCAATCTCGATCCCATCACGCTTTTTGCGCCGCTAGATGTGCTGGAGCAGCGGGTTGGTGAGATTCTGCGCGCGGCCAACGGACGGCCGGGACACATCTTCAATCTGGGCCACGGAATTGTGCCGGCAACGCCCGTCGAGAACGTGCAAGCCGTGGTGAGAATGGTGCACGAGTTCCGGCTGGAACAGAGAACAGGGACCAGGGACTAGGGACGAGTGCTTAGACCGCGTGAATTGGTAATTTCTCATGGACAAGCGTGGACCGGGAGGTCCACGCTACAGCCGGCCAGGAGGCCGGCGCTACATTCATTTGATTACGAAATCATGCGGTCACTGTACTAGGGACCAGGGACTAGAGCTGGCTACATCCATGCTCCAATCCGCTTGAAGAACGTCCCTGAGGGGCTAAAGCCCCTCAATTTATGCGCCTTTCACGGCACGGCTAAAGCCGTGCCCTTTCAAAACCGGATTTATGCAAGCAGTTCCAAGGAACTGGCGAGAGTTCAGGCAGCGAGATACTTGAATGGCTAATCAGGCAGTTTTGTTACTGGCTCATGGAACTCCGGAGACCGTCGAGCAGATTCCCGAGTACCTGCGCAACGTGGTGAGCGGGCGGGTGCTGCCGCGGTCCGTTGTCGCGGAGATCGAGCATCGCTACGCGCAGATCGGCCGCAGCCCGTTGACCGAGATCACATTTGCGCAGGCGAAACTGGTGGAGGCGGAGCTCGCCGCGACGGGCCATGCGGTTCCCGTCTACGTGGGCATGAGGAATTGGCGGCCTTATATTCCTGAGGTGGTGCGGCAGATGCGCGCCGACGGCATCGAAGAGGCCGCGGTGATCTGCATGGCGCCGCAGAATTCGCGGACCAGCGTTGGGTTGTACCGGCGGGCGGTGGAAGCGGAGGCAGGGGAGCTGCGGATTGACTTTACGCCCGGCTGGGCGCAGCACCCGCTCCTGGCTGACGCGTTTGCCGAGCGGTTGCGGCCGGCACTGGCCAAGCTGAGCAAAGAAGTTGGCGATCCAGTGCCGGTCTTGTTTACGGCGCATAGCGTGCCCACGCGAACGGTGGAAGCGCCTGCCGCAGACGCCGATGCCGGCAAAAGGCTCTGGCCGGGACAGGGCGCCGATCCCTACGCCGGCGAGGCACGGCACACCGCGGAACTCGTAGCCGCGCGCGTGCCGGAGATTCCGCGGTGGTGGTTTGCCTTCCAGAGCCAGGGCGCGAGCGGCGGCCCATGGATCGGGCCCAGCGTCGAGGAGACGCTGGATCGGATTGCGGGCGAGGGCGTGAAGGTGCTTCTACTGCAGCCGATCGGGTTTCTCTGCGACCACGTCGAGATTCTCTTCGATGTCGATATTCTCTTTCGCGGCTACGCCGCCAGATCGGGCATTCGGCTGGAACGCCCGGAATCGCTCAACGCATCGGTCCCATTGGCCAAGGCAGTTGCCGATCTGGCTCACGAAGGCTTGGCACGGCTGCACTTAACACAATGAGCTGAATCCTGTGTCGATTCGGGCCGTTCCATGCACGATGGCTGGATAGTGGCTCGGTTTGAAAGAAACCGTTCGTCAGGGGCTGAACAGGCTGCGGAAAAATGGCGAACAGCGAACGAATTCTTGAGCGGAGCTCCCGCAGGGGCTAAAGCCCTCCACTCATTTTGCTGCGGTTACGGCACGACTGAAGTCGTGCCCTTTCACGTTTCGTCCAACTTGCAGAGTTTTTCCGCAGCCTGTGAAGCCCCCATTCATTTTCGGGCCTTTGCGGCACGACTGAAGTCGTGCCCTTTCAAAACAGATTCAAACTGAGCCACTACCGATGGCTTTTGCCGGTTGCTGCCGGGTTACTTGGGTACTATAATTTGAACAGTTTTCGTGGCATCCCATTGTTCAGCAATATAAGATCGAGGCAAGCCTTAGAGGGACGTTCATCCCTGGTGATTTTCCTTGCATCGGCAAACAGAAAGCCTTCGCTGGAAGGTGGGCAAGCGGCTGGGTTTTGATGGGGCACTACTAGGGGTCTTCCGGGGGAGTAGGCATGTCAGAGCAGATGGTTCAGGAAATCCTCGCGGAGAGTATTTCTGAATCGCGTTCCGTCAGGGAACAAATTGTTTGTCAGAAGTGCGGAAGCGGGAAGGTCCAACGCGTCTTTCGCGATGGCTTTCTGCAGCAGGTAGTCTATCCCCTCTTTGGGTTCTATCCCTGGCGCTGCACAACCTGCGGTAGCCGTACACTGCGTCGTAAGCGCCGCAGAAGGAAGACTCCGGGCGGCGCAGCAGCCCAGCGAAGAAGAAGATCCCTCTAGTGTTTAGACCACATAAATTGGTTATGATTCCTGGACAAGCGCGGGCGGGGACGCCCGCGCTACAGCCGGTCAGGAGGCCGGCGCTACAATTCGCCCATTACAGATTCATGCGGTCACCGTACTAGCAGAAACTCAGGCCCGGAAGAAGTTGCGGGCCAGGAAGAGCACGTTGGCCGGGCGCTCCGCCAGGCGGCGCATGAAGTAGGGATACCACTCCGTGCCAAACGGAACATACACGCGCACCTTGTAGCCATCGCGCACCAGGTTGCGCTGCAAATCGCGGCGCACTCCATATAGCATCTGAAATTCGAAATGCTCGCGGCCGATCCCCCGCGACGCGGCGTAAGCCTTGGTTGCTTCAATGATCGCTTCGTCGTGCGTGGCCAGCCCGTGGTAAATCGGACTCAAGAGGAGCTTCTGGCTGAGCTTGAGGAAGCTTTGGTCGACGTCTGCTTTGCGCGGATACGCCACCTCGGGCGGTTCCTTGTACGCGCCTTTGCAGAGCCGGATGCGGATGCCGTCGGCGAGCAACTGCTCCACGTCGGCTTGGGAACGGTAGAGGCAGGCCTGAATGACGACGCCGCCCGCGCCGCGCGTGGCGGCGCGGGCATGGATGCGGCGCACAATGCCGAGCGTGATTCCGGTCAAGCGCGAGTCTTCCATGTCGATGCGCAGGAAGTTGCCCGCGGCGCGGGCGTGCTCGGCGAGATTGCCGGCGGTGGACTCGGCCAGCTGCGCCGATTGATCGAGGCCCATCTGCGTGGGGCCCATTTGCGTGAGGCCCATTTGCGTCAGCTTGACGCTGATATTGGCGTTGAGGCCGCGGGCGGCGATGGAATCGAGCAATTTGTGGTAGACATCTGCCGCCCGGCGCGCTTCGGTTTCCGACGTGACGCTCTCGCCCAGCGAGTCGAGAGTGACGGCGATGCCCTGGCGATTGAGGCTTTCGGCGACGCGCAATGCGTCGTCAGGCGTCATGCCCGCGATGAAGCGCGAGTTAAGGCGGGCTCCCAGCCGGGAGTGCTCGCAGAAACGGCGTAAAGGGCGGTTATGGGAGAGCGCGATGAAAGCGGAACGAAGAAGCGGCATGACTTGCCCCGCGAAAGGGGGTGTGCCAGCGAAGGCCCACTCCGCGAACACATTAGTTTCGCATATCGGGGGCGGGGGTTGAGACCGGGAGTGCAATGGACAGGGCGGATTGGTACTACAGTTGTACTTCGATGAAACGCCGCAAAGGGACAGGGGCCCGGGCCTAAAGGCCCCCTTTTCTGCGGCTCTTTCAGGGGCCTGAAGGCCCCTGCTTCCTCCGAAAAAACCTGTCTGCATCTGTAGTATTAGGCCGCCGGCCAGCGGTAGTGGCCGAAGGCGCGATGCGGCCAGAATTCCGCGAGCAACGACTCCTCGGCGCCACGGCCGATGTTGTGCACGACGTGCGTACTGAGTCCCTGGGCAGTCGCCGCGCCCTTCTGATACGGCGCTGGAATGCCTGTGACAATTCCGATGTGCGGCTGCCCTGAGTCGAGAATCCAACTGAGAATGTCGCCCGGCGCAAGCGGCTTGGGAAATGCATTGCCCGGCACGGCGCCGGTTGCCACCCAGATCGCGGCTCCGGCGCGCTCGAAGTAGGTTTGCAAATTCAACACGCGGCGATGGTCGATGTTGGCGTCGGGCCGTGTTTGACGCCAGGCTTTACGGGCCGGATAGGCGTCGAAGTGCTTCATCATGTCTTCGTGCACCAGCTTTTGCAGGTCCAGGCCCAGGCCGTCACGCGCGGCGCGAATTACGACATCCGCGCAGACGCCGGTATTGCGAGGCACGTCGCCGCCCGGATAGGGAATCGACGTCCATCCCGGATCGTAGCTGGTGGTGACTCCCACCTGGGCGCGGGCGGCAATAGCCAGGCGCTCGCCGGGCGTGGGATTGGCCCACCCCAGCCTCTCGGCAAGGATTGTGGCCGCCAGTGCGCCGAGAAATTTTCTGCGCTGCATCGCTTGTCCTCTCGCTAGTGGTGTCCGCCACAAATAGGATCATTTTCCGAGACCGGCGAACGAAATGAGTCCGTAAAAAATACTTCCCTCAGGGGCTAAAGCCCGGCGCATTTTATGTTGTTTACGGCACGACTGAAGTCGTGCCCTTTCAAAACATAAATGAGCATCTGTGTGACGGACACCACTAACGCACCTGGAACAAGGTGCTGCCGTGCGGCGGCAAGATAAAGCCTATGTCCTTGGATTCCTTGGTTGTCGAATTGTCCCATGCACTCTGGGCGGAGTATTTTCGATCGTCGAGGCCGAGATCCTTCCAGGTAGCATGCACCGCGGCTGGAGCCGATCCGAGATTAAAGAAGGCGAAGAACTCGGCGTAGCCGCGCGCGCGGGGTGCGGCGACCGTGGCTCGCCAGACGCGGATGTTTTCAAACCCTGGACCGAGCGTGGAAACATCGACCGGGTGGCTATAGCCGGCGTTCTGGTTCACGAAAAGAACCATTTGGTTGGTGAGGAGGGAGCGGGTGAAACTGTCGAGATGCGTGAGGTTGCCGCCGAAAATGAGCGGCGACCGCACCACCGACCAAAGAGTGAATTCAGTGCGCTGCTCATCCTGCGTTTCGCGCGACTGCCGCGCCTCACCCCAGCCGGGGTGGGGCCCAAGCCAGCCTTCGGGGAGCATGTCAGCGTCAGGCCAGTTGCCGGGGCTGGCATAAACGCACCATTCGGCCAGGCGGTCAAAGGCGCCCTGCAATCCGAAGGGGAACTCATCGCTGGTCGCGTCGGGGAAGGTCCATCCATCCCAGCGATCGTTGGAGATGCGCCACATCTGCGCATATTGGGCGACCTCGGTAGCGTGGCTGAAATCGGTGGGACCGGGCGAGAGGCTGAGCACGATGGGACGGCCGGTCTTGCGGATAGCCTCGGCGATCTGGCGAATCTCCGTGGGACGATAAGGATGGTCCGAGATGCAATCGACTTTGAGAAAATCCACCCCCCAGTTCGCATAAAGCCTCAGCATGGAGTCGTAATAGGCCTGGCCCGCGGCATTGTCCTTCACGCCCCAGTTGCCCTCGTCCCAGGGGCAGGGAGACGCAGTGTCGACGGCGTCGGCCGCAAAGAAATTCGTGCCGGCAATAGGAAGATTCGCCGCAACCACCTGGCGCGGAATGCCGCGCACAATGTGAATGCCGAACTTAAGCCCCCGCCCGTGCAACCAGTCAGCGAGAGGCCGGAATCCTGCGCCATTGGCGGCCGACGGGAAGCGGGCCGGGTCGGGAATCAGGAGGCCATTGGCGTTCCAGAGATATTGCTTTTGCTCCAGAGTCTTGCCCTCGGGGTTGACCATGTACCACCCCTCGTCGATAACGGCATATCTCCAGCCGTATTGCTCGATCGAGGCAAGAACGGTGGCGTTCGCCTGGAATTGCTCTTCGTCAATGGTGAATCCGTAAGAGTCCCAGCTATTCCAGCCCATGGGCGGAGTGGGCGCAAGCTTCTGAGCAGAGCTCAAGCTCGGGAGGAGACACGCGGCTGCAAGCAGAGAGGCAGGGAGGAGGGCGTGCTTGGTCATGACAAAACGTATAGCACACTCCGGGCTAGGTGGGGTTCACTGAAAAGGAACACTTGTGGACTGGGCGCCGGGTTATCCTACGAAAATCCGCAGGGTAACAACGGATTCAAGCAGAGGAGTGTCCATGAAAAAGGTGTGGAAGATCGGAAAACTTTGCGTGATGGCGCGGGGTTGCGCCCTGGCTACTGTCTTTTTGGGTCTTGCCGCGCTCGCACCGGCACGGGCCGCAGGGGAGAACGGCGCAAAGACGATTCAGGCGCTCTTTGTCAGCGACATCCACTTCGAACCGTTCCTGGATCCGGAGAAGGCCGTGAAGCTCGCGACTGCGCCGGTAGGGGAGTGGAACGCCATTCTTGCTGCTCCCGCATCAGCCGATGCCGCGGCGCGGTGGGCGAAAGTGGAGCAAGCCTGCCCCACGCGCGGCGCGGACACATCTTTCGCTCTTTATCAGTCGAGTTTGCGCGCTATTCACGTCCAGGCCGGCGATGCAAAGTTTGTGATTGTGAGCGGCGACCTGATTGCACACTCTTTCTCCTGCAAATTCGCCGCGGTTTTCCCAAAAGCTGCGCCCGCCGACTTGAGGGCCTTTGTGGAGAAAACCATCGCCTACGTTCTGGCTGAGTTGCGCGCCGCGCTTCCCGGCGTTCCTGTCTATGCGGCGCTGGGAAACAACGACTCCGATTGCGGCGACTATCAACTCGACGCCAATAGCGCATTTCTGAAAGAGAGTGCAGAGAATTTTGCGGCCGATCTTCGCGGACCTGAACAAGCGCAAGCGCGCGAAACCTTTGCGGCTGGGGGCTATTACAGCGTGAGCCTGCCTGCGCCCCTCAGGAAGGCGCGGCTGCTGGTGCTGGACGACTTGTTTATGTCGGAGAAGTATCAGACCTGCGGCGGCAAGGCGGATGCTGCGCCCGCGGCTCAGCAAATCGCCTGGCTAAAGCAGCAGTTGGACGCGGCGCGCGAGAAGAAGGAGAAGGTCTGGGTGATGGCGCACATTCCGCCCGGAGTGGATTCATACTCGACGGCGAGGAAATGGCAGGCCCTGTGCGCGGGAGGCCAGCCGAAGATGTTTCTCGCCTCCGAGGCGCTGCCGGAAACCCTGGCTGAATATGGCGATGTGGTGCCCTTGGCGATCTTCGCGCACACGCACATGGACGAGGTACGGCTGCTGGAACCGGGTCCAGGGAACGAAAGAATGGCGGAGCGGGGAATCGCGGTGAAGCTGGTGGCGTCGATTTCGCCGATCGACGGGAACTTGCCTTCGTTTACGCTGGCGAGCATCGATGCGGGGACGGCGGTGATGAAGGACTACCGGGTGATCGCGGCGTCGAACGCGACGGGCGTGGACACGAAATGGGCCGAGGAGTACGACTTCGCGAAGACGTATAAGGAGGACGGGTTCACTGCGATCGGCGTGCGGGACGTGATTGCGGGGTTCGGAGCCGATCCCGGAGCTCGGCAGACCGCGAGCCAGAGCTACCTGCGCTACTACATGACCGGCGTCGATATGCGCATGATGGCGCTGATCTGGCAGCCGTATGTGTGCTCGTTGACGAACGATACGACGGATGCGTATAGAGAGTGTGTGTGCCGCAGCGCGCCGTGAGGCAGCGGACTCAGCCCGGATTTCTCGCAGATGTATCGATTGCAGGGAGAATGGCCTGCCTTTAACCGCCGCCTTCCCGGCGGGGGTCTGGAGACCCCCGCTACAACCGGTCAGGAGACCGGCGCTACAAGGTACTAGCGCGAGCCGACGGCCGCGGAGTAGCGAACGCGCGATAACGGCTCGTCTTTGGCGGCTAAATACTCATCTACGGCGGCTGCGGCCTTGCGGCCTTCGGCGATGGCCCAGACCACGAGCGACTGGCCGCGGCGCATGTCGCCGGCGGCGAAGATGCCGTCGACCGAGCTCATGTAGTTGGTGGTGGCAATGTTGCCGCGCGCATCGAGCTTGAGGCCAAGCTGCTCGATCATTCCGTTGCGGACCGGGCCGAGAAAACCCATGGCAAGTAGAACCAGATCGGCGTCGAGCGTGAACTCGGAGCCGGCGATGGGCTCAAACTTCGGTGGAGGGCTTACGCGGATGGCGTGAAGCTGCTTCACGTTTCCGTTGGCGTCGCCGGTGAATTTGAGGGTGCCGATGCTCCAGTCGCGGTTGCCGCCCTCTTCGTGCGAACTTTCGGTGCGCAGTTGCAGCGGCCAGAGCGGCCACGGCGTGGTGGCGGCGCGCTCCTCGGGCGGCTTGGGCATAATTTCGAACTGATGCACGCTCTTTGCGCCCTGGCGATGGCTGGTGCCGAGGCAATCTGCGCCGGTGTCGCCGCCGCCGATGATGATGACGCGCTTGCCGGTGGCAAGAATGGAGCCCGCGGCTTGCATGGATGCGAGGAGAGCTTCTTCCGAATCGCCTTCGTTGCGGCGATTCTGTTGCGGCAGAAACTCCATGGCAAAGTGAATGCCTTTAAGCTCGCGGCCGGGAACGGGAAGGTCGCGGGGCTGCTCGGAGCCCCCGCAAAGCAGGATGGCGTCGAAGTCCTCGGTGAGCGACTTGACCGGCACATTCACGCCGACGTGCGCGTTGGTCTCAAAGACCACGCCCTCGGCCCTCATCTGCTCGATGCGGCGGTCAACGATATGTTTTTCGAGCTTGAAATTAGGAATGCCGTAGCGGAGCAGGCCGCCAATGCGGTCGTTCTTTTCAAAAACCGTTACGGAGTGGCCGGCGCGGCGCAGTTGCTGCGCGGCAGCCAAACCCGCGGGTCCGCTGCCCACAACTGCTACGCGCTTGCCGGTGGCCTGCTCGGGCGGCTCGGGATGAATCCAGCCCTCGTCCCACCCTCTATCAACAATCGAGCGCTCGATAAGCTTGATGGAGACGGGCGGCTGATTGATGCCCAGTACACATGCGGCCTCGCAGGGAGCGGGGCAGATGCGGCCTGTGAACTCGGGAAAATTATTCGTCGCGTGGAGGCGGCGGACGGCTGCCTCCCAGCGGTTGTTGTAGACGAGATCGTTCCAGTCGGGAATGAGATTGCTGACCGGACAGCCAGTGTGGCAGAAGGGCACGCCGCAATCCATGCAGCGCGCGCCCTGCTGGCGCTGCTTCTCCTCAGGGAACGGCTCGTAGATTTCGAACCAATCCTTGATGCGCTCGCCGGGGTTGCGCCGCGTGGGCTGAGCCCGTTCAATTTCTAAAAAGCCAGTGACCTTACCCATGTTGCTCCGCAGGGGCTAAAGCCCCGTTCGTTCATCTTACGTTTCCGGCACGACTAAGGTCGTGCCCTGATACAAGCGCCGTCCCTACGGGACTCGGGCTCTTCTTCCTGCTCCCGACCCCACGCTGAAGCGCGGGGCTAACGAACGCTGCGCCTCCGGCGCGTTGGGGACGACTAAAGCCGTGCCCGGATACAAACGCCGTCCCTACGGGACTGCTATCACAATTGCTATCGCCCAACCCCACGCTAAAGCGCGGGGCTAAAGCATTTTCGCAATTCCTATAGGACGGGTTTCGTGGTTTCCCACCCTTTTCACAAAGAACGTGAAAAGGATGGGGCACGGAATTTCCTTACACCATCAGTGAAAATGCTCTAACACACTCTGCGCCTCCGGTGCGTTGGGCGCGGCTAAAGTCGTGCCCTTTCAAAACGCCGTCTAAGCCGGCTTCGCCACAGCCTCGACGAGAGGCGACGAAAGGATAGGTGGTGCGTAAACCGCTTCCGCGCGCGCGATGCCGAGCACGCGCTTGTACTCGTGCGGGAAGACCTTGATGAACTTCGGCTGCACGTCGGACCAGTGTTCAAGAACCCATGCGGCGCGCGGGCTGCCGGTGGCATCGCGATGGCGCGCCAGCAGGCCGCGGATTGTTTCAATGTCTTCGGAGTGGACGAGTGGTTCCAAATCCACGCTGGCCTGGTTGCAGCGGCGCGTGGAGAAGTCGCCCTGCTCGTCGTAGACATAAGCGATGCCGCCGCTCATGCCCGCGGCGAAGTTGCGGCCCGTGGAGCCGAGGACAACGACGAGGCCCCTGGTCATGTACTCGCAGCCGTGGTCGCCCACGCCTTCCACAACAGCGGTGGCGCCGGAGTTGCGGACGGCAAAGCGCTCGCCGGCGATGCCATTGAGGAAGACCTCGCCGGCGGTTGCGCCGTAGAGAACCACGTTGCCCACCAGAATGCTCTCCTCGGGCAGGAAGCTCGAGGTCTTGGGCGGATAAGCGATGATGCGTCCGCCGGAAAGTCCCTTGCCGAGATAATCGTTGGTGTCGCCTTCGAGTTCGAGCGTAACGCCGTTGGGCACGAAGGCGCCGAAGCTCTGGCCCGCCGAGCCGCGGAACTTGAAGTGGATGGTTCCATCGGGTAAGCCGGCCGAGCCGTAACGGCGCGCAATCTCCCCGCCCAGCATGGCGCCGACGGTGCGGTGCACGTTGCGAATGGCGAAGCTGGCCTCGACCTTCTCTTGAGATTCGAGGGCAGACCGCGCTTTCGCGATGAGCGCGTGGTCGAGCGCGGGCCCCAGGCCGTGGTCCTGGCAGGTGGTGCGGCGGCGCGCTACGCGCGAGGGCAGCGTGGGCGCGTGAAGGATCGACGAGAGGTCGATGCCCTTGGCCTTCCAGTGCGCTTCGTCGATGTGCACGTCGATCTTCTCGACATGGCCCACCATCTGGTCGACGGTCTTGAAACCGAGCTTGGCCATGTACTGGCGCATCTGCTCCGCGACAAAGAAAAAGTAATTGATGACGTGCTCAGGCGTGCCGGTGAAACGCGCGCGCAGCACGGGGTCCTGCGTGGCAATGCCGACCGCGCAGGTGTTCAGGTGGCACTTGCGCATCATGATGCAGCCCATGGCGATGAGCGGCATGGTGGCAAAGCCGAACTCTTCAGCGCCAAGCAAAGCGGCAATCACCACGTCGCGGCCCGTTTGCAGCTTGCCGTCGGTCTGCACGCGGATGCGCGAGCGCAGATCGTTCAGGAGCAGGACTTGTTGCGTCTCGGCCAGGCCCAGTTCCCAGGGCAGGCCGGCATGCTTGATGGAACTGAGCGGCGATGCGCCGGTGCCGCCGTTGTCGCCCGAGATGAGCACCACATCGGCGTGCGCCTTGGAGACGCCTGCAGCGACCGTGCCGACACCGACCTCGGAGACGAGCTTGACCGCGATGCGCGCCTGCGGATTCACATTCTTGAGGTCGTAGATGAGCTGCGCCAGGTCCTCAATGGAATAAATGTCGTGGTGCGGCGGAGGCGAAATCAGGCCGACGCCGGGGATGGAGTAGCGAATCTTGGCAACGACTTCATCCACCTTGTGGCCGGGCAACTGGCCGCCCTCGCCGGGCTTTGCGCCCTGCGCCATCTTGATTTGCAGCTCGTCGGCGTTGACCAGGTAGTTCGTGGTCACGCCGAAACGGCCGCTGGCCACCTGCTTGACGGCGCTGCGGCGCAGATCGCCGTTGGCGTCGCGTTTGAAGCGCGCCTCGTCCTCGCCGCCCTCGCCCGTGTTCGACATGCCCCCGAGGCGGTTCATGGCGATGGCGAGAGTCTCGTGCGCTTCCTTCGAGATTGACCCGAAGCTCATGGCGCCGGTCGTGAAGCGTTTCACGATCTCCTTGGCCGGCTCGACCTCTTCGATCGCAAGGGGCTTGTCGGCGTACTTGAACTTCAGCAATCCGCGCAGCGTACACAGGTTGCGGTTCTGGTTGTCGATCAGGCCGGTGTACTCCTGGAACGTGGCGAAGTTGTTCTCCCGCACCGCGTGCTGCACCTTGCTGATGGTGAGCGGATTGAGCAGGTGATACTCGCCGCCCTCGCGGTATTGGTAATGGCCGCCGACCACGAGATCGGTTTCCGATTCCGTGAGCGGCTGGAAGGCGTACTGGTGCTTCATCAGCGCCTCGCGGGCCAGTACGCCGAGGCCGATGCCCTCGATGCGCGACGCGGTGCCGGGAAAATACGCATCGATGAGCGACTTGTTCAGGCCCACCGCTTCAAAGACCTGCGCGCCGCGATAACTTTGCAGCGTTGAAATGCCCATCTTCGAGAAGGTCTTGAGCAAGCCCTTGTTGATGGCCTTGATGAAATTCTTCTCCGCGTACTCAGCCGTAAGTTTTTCCGGCAGCAATCCGCGGCGCTTCAGATCGTGGATGGTCTCGATGGCGAGGTATGGGCTAATCGCGCTGGCGCCGTAACCGATGAGGAGTGCAAAGTGCATCACCTCGCGCGGCTCGCCGCTGTCAATGATCAGCGCAACCTGGGTGCGGGTTTCCTCTTTCACCAGGCGATTGTGCACGGCGGCCATGGCCAGAAGGCTGGGGATGGGCGCGTAGGTGGGATCGACGCCGCGATCGGAGAGAATCAGCAGCGTGTAGCCGGAGTTGACGGCGTGCGAGGCGCGGGCGCTCAGGTCGTCGAGGGCGAGCTTCAGGCCCTTTTCGCCATCCTCGGCGCGGAAGAGCGTGGGCAGCGTGGTGGCGAGCAGATCGCCCGAGGAAACGCGGCGCAGCTTTTCGAGATCGCGGTTGGTGAGAATCGGATGCGGCAGCTTGAGGGTGTGGCAGTTCTCCGGCGCCTCATCCAGAATGTTGCGCTCCGTGCCGATGTAGCTGATGAGCGACATCACCAGCTCCTCGCGAATGGGGTCGATGGGCGGATTCGTGACCTGGGCGAAGAGCTGCTTGAAGTAGTTGAAGAGCGGTTGCGGGCGGTCGGAGAGGCAGGCTAGCGGCACATCGCTGCCCATCGAGCCCACCGGCTCCGCGCCATCGGTGGCCATGGGCGCCATCAGGATGCGCAGATCCTCTTCGCTGTAGCCGCAGGCGCGCTGGCGGCGCAGCAGGGTCTCGGGATTCGAGGCAATGACGCGGGGCGGCTCGGGCAGAGCATCGATGGTGACCTGCTGCTCTTTCAGCCACTCACCATAGGGCTTGCGGCTGGCCAGCTCCTTCTTGGTCTCGCCGTCAGAGACGATGCGCTGCGCGACCGTATCGACGAGGAACATGCGTCCGGGCTGCAGACGGCCTTTCTTCAGAATGTCCTCGGGCGGGACCTCAATGACGCCGGCTTCGGATGCGAGCACGACCAGGTCGTCCTTGGTCACGATGTAACGGCCGGGCCGGAGGCCGTTGCGGTCGAGCGTGGCGCCAATGACTTTGCCGTCGGTGAAGGCGATGGCCGCGGGGCCGTCCCACGGCTCCATCAACGAGGCGTGATATTCGTAAAAGGCGCGCTTGTCCTCGTCCATGTCCGGATTGCCCGACCAGGCCTCGGGAATGAGCATGGCCATGACGTGTGGCAGGGAACGGCCGGACTGGTAGAGGAATTCGACGGCGTTGTCGAGCGAAGCCGAGTCGCTGCCGCCGGGAACGATCACGGGATACAGGTCGTTGATCTTGCCGCCGTGCAGCGGGCTCGCAAGCACCGACTGGCGCGCGTTCATCCAACTGATGTTGCCGCGGATGGTGTTGATCTCGCCGTTATGGCAGACGTAGCGATAGGGATGGGCCAGCTTCCAGCTCGGGAAGGTGTTGGTGGAGAAGCGCTGATGAATCAGGGCCAGGGCGCTGGTGACGAGCGGGTTGGCCAGCTCGAAATAAAACTTCTCGATCTGCGGGGCCAGCATCAGGCCCTTGTAAATAATGGTGCGGCAGGAGCAGGAAGGAGCGTAGAAGGTCTCCTTATCCTCGATCTCCGAGGCCGCGATCTCGTTCTCGGTGCGGCGGCGCACGCGGTAGAGCAGGCGCTCAAAGGCCTCTTCGTCGAGGTCCTGCGGACGGCGGAGGAACAATTGTTCGATATACGGTTGAGAGCGGCGGGCCTCGCGTCCGACGGCGTCGCCGTTCACCGGCGTGTCGCGCCAGCCCAGCACCTGGCAGCCCTCTTCCTGGGCGATGCGCTCAAAGACGCCTTCGCATTGCAGACGGATGTGTTTCTCCACCGGCAAAAAACACATGGCGACGCCGTAGGCTCCAGCTTCGGGCAGCGCGATGCCCAGTTCGGCGCATTCACGCACAAAGAAAGCGTGGGGAATCTGAATCAGGATGCCGGCGCCGTCGCCCGTCTCCGGGTCGCAACCCGCCGCGCCACGGTGCGTGAGGTTGATGAGTATCTCAAGGCCCTGGCGAATGATCTCGTGGCTCTTTTCGCCGCGGATATTGGCGACCAGGCCCATGCCGCAGGCATCGTGCTCATCGCGTGGATGATAGAGGCCCTGCGGTTGCGGAGCGCGGAGACGACAGTCTGAGAGTTCCATGGCAGCCCTTACGAGCGGGATTTTGGTTGCGGAATACCGAATACACAACCGCTCTGCGATTTCAGTTGCGAAAATCGCCTTGCGCCGAGTCGAGAGCTTTGCGTGAGCAGATCCGGCCGCATCCGGACGCTGCGCTGCTTTTAATATAACCAAATTTCCCCGAAAACGCAGTAGATCCTTTCATCATGAGGGACCGGCGCGGATGGCCGGAAGGGTTCTTCCGCCGCATGTGGCGTGTTTTGTGCCGTATACTCGGTTCGAATGGGCACTTCGAACGATACGATTCTGGTCACCGGCGGGGCGGGGTTCATTGGCTCGAACTTCGTGCTCTCCTTAATGAACTCGGGCGGCGCGGCGCTGGTGAATCTCGACCTGCTGACTTATGCCGGCAATGCCGCCAACCTTGCGTCCGTCGCGAACGACCCGCGCTACACGTTTGTGCGCGGAGACATTGGCGATGCGGAACTGGTGGCGTCGCTCTTGCGCAAGCATCGGCCCCGGGCGATCGTGCATTTTGCCGCCGAGAGCCACGTGGATCGCTCCATCGTTTCGCCGGAGGCGTTTGTCAGGACGAATGTGCTGGGGACGTTCACCCTGCTCGAACAGGCGCGCGTCTACTGGGCGGAACTGGACGAGACCGGCCGCGCGGCCTTCCGCTTTTTGCATGTGTCTACGGACGAGGTGTACGGGACGCTCGGCCCCAACGATCCGGCCTTCAGCGAGACCACGCCGTACGCGCCGAACAGCCCCTACGCGGCGTCGAAGGCTGGGTCGGACCATCTGGCGCGAGCGTACTTTCATACCTTCGGGCTGCCCGTCGTCACCACCAATTGCTCGAACAACTATGGGCCGTTTCAGTTTCCGGAAAAACTGATCCCGCTCGTGATCCTGAACGCGCTCGAAGGCAAGCCGCTGCCGGTCTATGGCGACGGGAAGAACGTGCGCGACTGGTTGTTTGTGGAAGATCATTGCGCGGCGATCCGGAGGGTTCTCGAAAGCGGCCGTCCCGGCGAAACGTACAACATCGGCGGCAACAGCGAGCGCGCGAATATTGACGTGGTGACGGCCATCTGCGACCTGGTGGACGAGATGCGGCCGCAGGCAGGAGCAGCGCCGCGACGGGAGCTCATCACCTATGTGCAGGACCGGCCAGGGCACGACCGGCGCTACGCGATTGACGCCCGCAAGATTACGCGCGAGTTGGGCTGGAAGCCGGCTGAGCAGTTTGAGACCGGGCTGCGCAAGACGGTGCGCTGGTACCTCGAAAATAGCGAGTGGGTGAATAGCGTGCGAACCGGGGCTTATCGCGAGTGGATTGAGAAGAACTACGCGGAGCGGGCGGAATTGTGAGTCTGGAACGAAGAAGATGAGGCTACAAAGAAACAAATGCGCAAATTCAGCAAAAACGATTTGATGAATCGGCGGGTTGGCGCCGCATTCGCGGCGTTTGCAAGTTGGCAGGTTGGCGTCAACGGGTGAGTTTTATGCACCGTGGGCCGGCAACGCCAGGGAGAGGCTAGAAAGCTTAATGAGGATCGACCGATGAAAGGCATCATTCTTGCAGGGGGATCGGGGACGCGGCTTTATCCCGTCACTCACGTGGTGTCGAAGCAGCTACTGCCCGTCTACAACAAGCCGATGATCTACTTCCCGCTGAGCACGCTCATGCTCGCCGGGCTGCGGGAGATCCTGATTATCTCCACGCCGAAGGATACGGGGCGCTTCAGAGATCTGCTCGGCGACGGGCGGCGCTGGGGTCTCGGAATCAGCTATGCGGTGCAGCCAAGCCCGGATGGGCTGGCGCAGGCCTTCCTGATCGGGCGCGATTTTATTGCGGGCGACACCAGCGCGCTGGTGCTCGGCGATAACATCTTCTACGGCCAGGGATTCTCGAAGCAGTTGCAGACGGCGGCGCAGTTGCAAGATGGCGCGGCGGTATTTGCCTACCCGGTGGAAGATCCGGAGCGCTACGGCGTGGTGGAGTTCGACGAGGCGGGCCATGCGGTGAGCCTGGAGGAGAAACCGAAGACGCCGAAGTCGCGCTACGCGGTGACGGGTTTGTACTTCTACGACCGCGACGTGGTGCGCATTGCGGAGACGCTCAAGCCCTCGCCGCGCGGCGAGCTCGAAATCACCGACCTGAACCGGCGGTATCTCGAGGCAGGGAAGCTGAGGGTGGAGATCATGAGCCGCGGCATGGCGTGGCTCGATACGGGCACGCACGATTCGCTGCTCGAGGCCGCGCTCTTTGTGCACACCATCGAACGGCGGCAGGGGTTGAACATCGCCTGTCCCGAAGAGATCGCTTACCGGCAGGGATTCATCGACGCCGCGGAACTTGAAGCCCTGGCGCAACCCATTGCCAAGAGCGGCTACGGCCAATACCTGCTGGCGTTGCTGCGCGAGCCGTATTTTGCGGCGGGAAGCGAACCATGAAGATCGAAGCCACTGCGTTGCCTGGTGTGATGCTGCTGACCCCGGCGATTTATCGCGACGACCGCGGAGCGTTTTCCGAGACCTTTAACTTGCGCCAGATGGCGGAGGCCGGTCTGCCCACGAATTGGGTGCAGGACAATGCCTCGATCTCCAGGAAGAATGTGTTGCGCGGAATTCACTACCAGATTGTGCAGCCGCAGCAAAAGCTGGTGCGCGTGACGCATGGCGCCGTGCTCGATGTGGCCGTGGACCTGCGCCGCAGCTCGCCCGCGTTCGGCCGCCATATGGCCATGGAACTGAGCGGGGATAACGGCAGAATGCTCTGGATTCCCGAAGGCTTCGGGCACGCTTTTCTGGTGCTGAGCGAAGTGGCAGGTTTTGCCTACAAGGTGACGGATTATTACTCCCCCGAAGGCGAGCGAACGATTCTGTGGAACGATCCGGAACTGGCCATTCCATGGGCGCTCGCGGAGGGCGATGCGATTGTTTCCGAAAAGGACCGAAACGGCACAAGATTTCGGGATGCAGAGGTTTTCTCCTAAGCCGGGCGGGTTCATAGCGTCGGAAAGGCGCGACATTCAGGCGCAAGGCTGTTCAGTCAAGGAGGAGTGCGGGCGTGGACGCCCGCACGACAGCCGGTCTACCACCCCAACGAGCAAAAACCGCTCGTTGGGGACCCCGGTCTGGAGACCGGCGCTACACCCTGCCGCGGCAGTCATATTTCCTAACTGAACAGAACTACTGAGGATGTCCCACCCATAGTTGAAAGTTGAGCGGCGGTTCAGCCTGATTCTGAAAGAATCGGGTTGCCACACCTTGAAGGGAGAACCGCCGTGAAGAAAGCTTATCGCACCATCCGCACGC
>Ga0182016_10000814_pt1 | contig 38569 bp, 32 predicted proteins | sample 712S2MmetaG_FD_120491 | JGI IMG/M metagenome (GOLD analysis project Ga0182016, IMG submission 120491) | Permafrost microbial communities from Stordalen Mire, Sweden - 712S2M metaG | ecosystem: Environmental > Terrestrial > Soil > Wetlands > Permafrost | place: Sweden: Stordalen | collected...
AACGATGTGGCCAAGGCGCAGGTGTTCAGCGACGTTGACTCGGCCTACGAATTGGTGCGCAGCAACATCGCCCTGCTGAAACCGTATAAGGCCAAGTACAACGACGAGGCGCTCAGAGTGCGGGACGAAGTAGATTACGCGTACATGCATGGCGGAGCATCGTTGATGGACTTTTTGAATGCGCAGAGCGACTACCGCCAGGTACAGCTTGCGTATGCGCAACTGATCGGCGCCTACATGACGGCGGCCGCGCAACTGAATCTTGCCGTGGGGCGCGAGGTGATCCAATGACCGGATATCGAGAGGCCAATCATATGCTGATGAACCGCACCGCGTTATTGCTTGCGTTTGCCGGCTGTTTAGCGCTCGCCGCGTGCAAGAGCAAAGAGAGCGGCGACACCGGACCGGCGCAGGTATCGGTGGTGCAGACCGGCGACATGAGCCTCGTGAGCGTTGACAAGCCGAACCAGTTTCCGCTGGTGGATGCCGAATCGTACGACGCGCCGTCGCAGTTAGACGTAACCGGATCGGTGTTCCCCGACATCGCGCGTGAGATTCCGGTAATCTCGCTGGCCAGCGGCCGTGTGGTCGACATTAAGGCGCGGCTGGACGACTACGTGAAGAAGGGCCAGTTGCTGCTGAAGATTCAGAGCCCCGACAGCTCGAATGCCTTCGACACATATCTGAAGGCGCGCAACGACGAGATCATGAACAACAAGGCGTATGTGCGGGCCAAAGATTTGTACGCGCATGGCGCCATTTCGCAAGGCATGCTTGAGCAGGCCGAGGATGCGGAGAACGATTCGCTGGCCGATCTGAAATCGGCGGAAGAGCAACTGGACACCCTGGGCATCAACAAGGACCATCCTTCGCCGGTGGTCAATGTATATTCGCCCATCTCCGGCGTTATCGTTCAGCAGTTTGTAACGCAGGCCGCGGCCGCGGGTGTAACTTTCTCTGGCTCGGCGACGGCATTTACGGTGGCCGATCTCTCGAGCGTGTGGATTATCTGCGATGTATATGAAAAAGACATACCGAAGCTGCAGCTGGGCCAGGAGGCGAAGATCGTGGTCCTGGCCTATCCTGACCGGCCGCTCATCGGCCACATCTCCGACATTGGTCCGGTGCTCGACCCGAGCATCCGCACGGCGAAGGTGCGCATCGAGGTGCCGAACCCGGGCTTTCTGAAGCTGGGGATGTTTGTGACGGCGACGTTCCAGAGCCTGAAGAAGGAGCATTTTACGCTGGTGCCCGCGGCGGCGGTGCTGCACCTGCACGATCGCGACTGGGTGTTCGTGCCGGCCGGCGACAACAAGTTCCGCAGAGTCGAGGTCAAGGCCGGCAATATGGTCGGCGACAAGCAGGAGATCCTGGCTGCGGTTGAGAATTCGAAAGAAGTTCCGTTCCAGAGCGGCCAGCAGGTCGTCTCCAACGTGCTGCAGCTCGAAGCGACGCTGGAGGCGCAATGATTCGAGGGCTTGTCGATGCCGCGTTGAAAAACCGGCTGATGGTCATTGGCATGGCCACGTTTCTCCTGATCTGGGGCGCGATTTCATTTAAGAATCTGCCCATCGACGCATATCCCGACGTAGCCAATAACTACGTCAACATCATTACGCAATGGCCCGGCCACTCGGCTGAAGATATCGAGAAGCAGGTCACCGTTCCCTGCGAGATTCAGATGGCTGGAATTCAGCACATGGAAAACCTGCGTTCGTTTACGCTGGCAGGGATTTCAAGCATCATGATGAATTTCGACGATTCCTCTGACGATAACTGGAATCGCGAACGGGTTCTCGAGCGTTTGAGCCAGGTTACGCTGCCTGGCGGGCTGGTGCCGCAACTGCAGACCGACTGGAGCCCTGCGGGGCAGATCTACTGGTACACGCTGGAGAGCAAGAATCCCGCCTACGACGTAATGGAGCTCAAGTCCATTGCGGATTGGACACTGACCAAGCAATACAAGAGCGTGCCTCATGTCGTCGATCAGGCGACTTTCGGCGGCCTCACCAAGGAATACCAGGTCCGTCTCGATCCCGAAAAACTGATCGAATACAACCTGAGCATCTCGCAGGTCGAACAGCAACTCGCTAACAACAACACTAACGCCGGCGGCAGCTTCATCCAGGCCGGCCCGCAGCAAATCAACGTGCAGGCGCAGGGCCTGTTTCGCACCGTCCAGGACATCGAGAATACAGTCGTTGCGCAATCGGGCGGCACGCCCATCCGCATCCGCGACATCGCGATCGTCGACGAAGGGCCAAAGATTCGTCTCGGCCAGATCAGCAAGGCCTGGTACGACGATAAGACTCACCGCATCGTGGATGCGCCCGATGTAGTTGAAGGCACGCTGCTGCTGCAAAAAGGCGACGATGCCGATCCCGCGATCAAGGGGATTGAGGCGAAAACGATCGAGTTAAATGGCACTGAAGCCCAGCCGGCTCAACCAGGTGGCCTCTTTCATCGGGCCAAGCCGGCCGAGAGCGCGACGCCGGGGATACTTCCGCCTGGCGTCAAAGTTGTTCCCTTCCTCGATCGCTCCGACCTTGTCCACTTCACCACCCATACCGTGTTGCACAACCTTACTGAAGGCATCCTGCTTGTCGTCATTATTCTGTTCATCTTCCTGGGCAACGTTCGCGGCGCGTTCATCGTCGCATGCACCATTCCATTTTCATTGCTGTTCGCGGCAACCTGTCTCAGTCTGAATCACATTCCCGCAAACCTGCTTTCGCTTGGCGCGCTCGACTTCGGCATGGTGGTCGACGGCGCGGTGGTGATGATCGAAAACATCATCCGCCATCTCGGCCACAAAGAAGACCCTCGAACCAATTTCGAGAAGATTGTTGGCGCCGTGCATGAAGTGCAGCGGCCGGTCTTTTTCGCAATCACCATCATCATTACCGCCTACATGCCCATTTACACGCTGCAGGCGGTTGAGGGGCGCTTGTTCCGGCCGATGGCGTGGACGGTATGCTTTGCGCTGGCGGGCGCGCTCATGTTCTCAATCATCATCGCGCCCGTGCTTGCCAGCATGCTCTTCCGCAAGGGCGCCAAAGAATGGCACAACCCGTTTATGGTCTGGCTCACCAGCCGCTATCGTCCCGCGGTCGGCTGGGCCATGGACCATCGCGGAGTGACGGTAGGCCTCGCTTTCTGCGCGCTGGCTCTTACCGCTTTCATGGGATTCAGCGGCGTCATCGGTTCCGAGTTTCTGCCGCATCTTGACGAAGGCGCCGTCTGGGCGCGCGGATCGCTTGCTCCTTCGACCGGTCCCGATGAGAGCCGCAGAATTGCCGAACATGCGCGGCTTACACTGGCCTCGTTTCCTGAGGTGACTGAGGTAGTCGATCAAATCGGCCGTCCCGACGACGGTACCGACTGGACCGGCTTTTTCGATACCGAGTACTACGTCGGCCTCAAGCCGAAAGAAGAATGGAGACCGGCCTTCCATCAGAACAAAGACGCACTGATCGCCGCCATGGACAAGGAACTGGAGAAGACTCCCGGCGTCATCTGGGGTTTCTCGCAGCCCATAGAAGACAACATGGAAGAGGCGGTCTCCGGCGTCAAGGGCGAGTTGTCGGTAAAGATCTATGGCGACGATCTGCGCACACTCGAGGCCAAGGGCAACGAGGTTGTCGCAGTCATGAGCAAGATTCCGGGCGTGGCCGATCTGGGCTTGTTCCGCGTCATCGGCCAGCCCAATCTTACTTTTGTGGTCGACCGCGACGCGTGCGCTCGTTACGGCATCAACGTGGCCGATGTCCAGGACGCAATTCAAACCGCGATTGGCGGCAGCGCCGTAACCGAACTGCTGCAGGGCGAAGCGCAGTACGACGTGGTGCTTCGTTATCAGCAGAAATACCGCGCCACGCGCCAGGCGATCGAGAATGTGCGACTGCTCGCTCCCAACGGCCAGCGGGTCTCTCTGGCGCAGCTCACCAAGGTGAATACCGACGACGGCGCTGAAGAAATCTATCGCGAAGGCGAGTCGCGTTACATCGCCATCAAATACAGTGCTCGCGGCCGCGATCTGGGGTCAACAGTGGCAGAAGCTATCAAGAAGGTAAAGGAGAACGTGAAGCTGCCCACGGGCTACCACGTCGAGTGGGCGGGCGAATACAAGAGCAAGCAACGCGCCGATGCCAGGCTCGCGCTCATTACGCCCATCACCATCATTCTCATCTTCATGATCCTTTACCTCATGTTCCGCTCGTTCAAGTGGGCGATGCTCATCCTGCTTAATGAGCTGCTGGCGCCGCTGGGCGGTCTTATGGCTCTCTTTGTTACGCATACCAACTTCAGCGTCTCGGCGGCCATCGGCATGCTCGCGCTTTTCGGCGTATCGGTGCAGACCGGCGTCATCATGCTTGAGTACATCAACCAGTTGCGCGTCCACGGATTCACCATCAAGAACGCCGCGGTCGAAGGCGCAGTCCTTCGCCTGCGGCCTATCATGATTACCAGCCTGGTGGCAACGCTGGGCCTCATTCCTGCGGCGCTGTCGCACGCCATCGGCTCCGACTCGCAGCGCCCATTTGCGATTGTGATTGTAGGCGGCTTGATTGCAGCGCTCATGATGAGCGTGTTCCTATTGCCTACGCTCTACGTTTGGGTGGCCGGAGAAAGCGATGTTTTGCCTGCTCCTGAGCCAGGCTGGGCGAGTGAATAGACCCTCGGCGCGGCGATGCGACGGCTAACAGCGCAGATTGGCTGGTTTCGCCAGGCGCAGCCGTGCCGGCCTTGACGTGAAGTGTAGCTATGGGTCATCATGCTGCCCTGAATCCCGTTTTTTCCTGATCCGGAGGCAAGATGAACAGGCAAGCGGTCTGCGAACAGATCAATCAGGTTGGCATTATCCCCTGCGCGCGCGTGAAGGCGCCCGAGCACGCGCAGTTCGCGGCTGAAGCGCTGTACGCCGCCGGTATTCCCAACGTGGAGATTCCCCTCACGCTGCCCGAGGCTCCGGCAGTGATTCATGATCTGGCGGCGCGGTATCCCACCATGGTAGTCGGCGCCGGCACCGTGCTCGACGCCAAGTCCGCGGCGCGCGCAATTGATGCCGGCGCGCGCTTTATCACAAGCCCAGGCTTTGTTCCCGAAGTAGTGAGCTGCGCAAACGAGGCCGGCATTGCCGTTTTCCCGGGCGCATGTACCCCCACTGAGATAATTGCCGCCTGGAAAGCCGGTTCCGATTTCGTAAAGATCTTTCCGGCGGCGACGGTCGGCGGAACGCACTATATTCGCGCGCTCAAGGTGCCGCTCGGCCACATACCGCTCATCGTTACAGGCGGCGTGAACCAGCTCACAGCCTTCGACTACATTCTGGCCGGTGCAAGCGCCATTGGGGTTGGGGGTGAATTGGTTCCCAGTGAGGCCCTGGCGCACCGTCAAAGCGACCGCATTCATGAACTCGCGCGCCGGTTCCTCCAAATGGTGAGGGAAGCGCGGGCCCAGCTTGAGTCCGAATGAAAGGAAGGGGCGCCATTAGGGGGTGATTTCTCGGCCAATCCCTCAAACGTCGTCAGCAGTTTCTTCGTCGACGTGTGCCGAACCTATACCAAAATGTGGATTATTGTTGTTTTCTCCGGTTTCGTGGAGTTTTTGGAGGGTCTTCCGGTACCACCAGGCTGCCGCAATCCCGCCGAGTAGAGCCGAGGCCGCGGCGACGGCTCCCAGTTTCAGCAGGCCTCCCCGTGGCGCATCCTGGTTCGATGGCTTATGTAAAACAGCTGATTCTGAATGGCTTGTCATTTTTTATAAACGGTTTTACCCGTCAATTCTCCCTCTCCTTACAACCTGAGAATGCCTCAACCGCTCCAAATTCATTGGCCCGTTTGATGCAAGATAGATGAGGAAGACATCTTGAAGTTGCAAAAATAAATTCTGAAATTTGTACTTGTGTTTTTCCGAATCTATGCTATGGTGTATATATTCCGGTTGTGGAGGTGGTCGTACTACCCTTCGATCCGGAAGTAAGTTGCGTCACTGGCCTCCCGGCACGGACAGAAAACGTCCGTGCCGTCTTTTTTTGTCTTCGGAGACGTCCTCTCCTGGCGCATTCGCCCTATCCATCTAAAACGCCATCCAGCTTCAACCACCGCACAATTCGCTGTCGGTTAAAATGGCATTTGAAGAGGTACCATGACCAACCGTTCCCGCGCCCGGTGGATTCTGGGCTTTGCCGCGAGTCTTCTCACCGCGGCCAGCTACGCGCAATGGTCCAATCCAGCTGAAGATGTGCCGGCCTACCACCCTTCAGCACCGTTGAAGGTGGCGTCGCTGCCGCCCATTCTTTCCGGCAGTCAGCTTACCGGGCCACAGTTTCAATATCCGTGGCAAAGGCATGTCTATCAACAGGTAGCCAAGGTCAGCAGCGTGGTTTACCAGCTCCCCTGCAACTGCCGCTGCGACCGTTCCCTGGGCCACACCAGCCTGCGCAGCTGCTTCGAGGGTTTGCATGGAACCGAGTGCTCAACCTGCGCCAAGGAGGGGTTCTATGCCTACCAGCAGACAAAGCTCGGAAAGACCCCGGCCCAGATTCGCGCAGGCATCGCTCGCCACGATTACGAGGCCATCGACCTCGATAAGCAATAACCGGAGTTCCAGCCCGGCCTGTTGCTGATTACGCCAGCGTGTTTGCGCCGGTTGCCAGATCGAAATCCTTTTCTGTCAATCCGCCCGCATCGTGCGTAACCAGCGACAGCCGTACCCGCCTATATCGAATATCGATGTCCGGGTGATGACCGGCCGCTTCCGCCGCCTCGCCCACCCGGTTCACAAAGGCGAGTGCTTCACGAAAATCCTTGAAGTTGAAGGTCTTGACCAACTCGCCGCCGTCAATTTTCCAACCCTGCAGACCGGCTAGCCGCCTTTCCGCATTTGCCGCTGAAACAAGCGTCATCTTTTCGGCTCCTCAATAAGATTTGGATGCAGTGCGGAAGGAAGAGACTAAAGCTCCGAGTCAGGCGACTGGGTCATTTGGAAGGTGGAGAACCGTTTGTTCTGCCCGCTGATCTCCGAACGCAGCTCCTGCCATAGCTCGTTGGGAATCTTCAGGAACACTTCGACCACGGTGGGATCGAACTGCGTGCCGGAACAGCGCAGAATCTCCTCGCGAGCGGCGTCAAAACTACGGGCCCTGCGATAAGGGCGATCGCTGGTGATCGCATCGAGTGTGTCGGCTACGGCAAAAATGCGCGCTCCGACGGGTATCTCGTGGCCGCGGATGCCGCTCGGGTAGCCGCTTCCGTCAAAATGCTCCTGGTGGCAAAAAACAATCTCAGCTGCGCCGGCCAAAAATGGAATTTTGCGCAGCATGTGATAACCACGAGTACAGTGCTCGCGCATCACCGATTGTTCATCGTTTGTCAGCATGCCGGGCTTGCGCAGAATTTCATCGGGAATCGCCATCTTGCCCACGTCGTGCAAAAAAGCTCCACGAGCGATCACTTTGATGTCGGCGGGCGGAATTCCCATGGCCCGCGCCAGTGCAATCGTGTAAGCAGTTACCCGCTTGGAGTGGCCTTCGGTCTCTGAATCCTTCAAGTCCAACGCGTCGCCCAGGGCTTCAAGCGTCACGTCGTAGGAGTGCTCAAGATCTTCCATCGCATGCCGCAGCATCTCGGTGCGGGCGCGCACCATTTGCTCAAGGCTCTGCTGGTAGTTGTGGCTCTCGTCGAGCACCTGCTTGTGATCGAGTGCGCGATGCACCGTGCTCATCAAGTGCTCACGCTCAAACGGCTTCAGCAGATAGTCGTAGGCCCCCCGCCGCATCGAGTCGATCGCCACGCTTATGTCGTGGATGGCGGTGACCATCACCACCGGAAGATTCGGCAATTGCGTATGAATGCGTTCGAGAAGCGCGATCCCGTTCACATCCTGCATCACAATGTCTGTGAGTACCAGGTCGAAGGTATTCAGCGAAATCGCCTGGAGCGCTTCGCGGCCATTCGAGGCCAGCAGTACTTCGAATCCGTGCCGCTCGAGCGTGGAGCCGATCATCGATCTGACCTGGTTCTCGTCGTCGACAACCAGAATCCGCGCGATTTTGCGTGGGGCGTTATTCGCCCGCGCCGCTCCATCCGCGTCCGGCTCTCCAGCGCGATCCGGTGCTCCCGGTCCTGCCAGGTCCAATGCCAAGCAGTGTCCTCCCCCGCCTATGCTGCTCTCGAATGACAACGTAAACTGTGGTTTCGGCAGCTCTTCACAACTCCCCCCGTTGATCCAGCAAAAACCTGCGCCTACCGGGGCCGCAAAACTCTATCTCTTCGACTCATTGAGCACCCGGGTTTCAGCCCATCATTCCGCTCAGAATCGCCAACAGGTAAATCGAATGAATGCTCTTATTTCAGTTTGACCATGAATGACCTCGAAGCACCATACGCCCACGGGAATTTGAAATTCGAGATCGTAAGGAAACCCTACACCGTGCTCCCGCGCCCGGGCAACAGCTTTCATAGGATGAAAGATGTCAAATGCGCTAATGGAGGCGTCCAAACGCTGAAATGTAAAGACATACGGTTGAATCCGCCAAAGCCCCTGCAATTCACCGCCGTGAGTTGATTCTCGGTCTGCTTAACTTAATTGAAAAATCTCGCGACCCTGTTTTCTCTAGAATAAAGTCACTGTCTCATTTTGAGTCATTAATCGCCGATTCCATCAAGTTGTTTTAATGCTGAATTTACCCACTTCGGCCCCAACGCCGCTGCCGTTACTAACTGTGCACACCTTTTGTTTCTCGGCTCGCGCGGCGCTCCGCAGCCCATTTCTCTTTCACTATCTGATGGCTTCGGCCAACTGCCAGAGCATCCGCCGGCACGTCCTTTGTTATGCAGGACCCCGCACCAATATACGCACCGTCTCCCACGCTGACGGGCGCCACCAGGGTTGAGTCGCTGCCGACAAATGCGTTCTTGCCGATGTGCGTCTGGTGCTTGTTTACGCCGTCGTAGTTGCAGGTGATGGTGCCGGCGCCAATGTTCGATCCTTCTCCGATCTCGGCATCGCCAAGATAAGTCAGGTGATTTGCCTTTGCGCCTTTGCCCAGCCGCGCCTTTTTGGTTTCAACAAAGTTGCCCACGTGCGCACTCTCGCCAATCTCACTTCCGGGGCGCAGATGAGCAAACGGCCCGATACGAGCGCCAGACTCAACGGTGCTCTCGCTCAAGACGCAACTCTGGCGCACCAGCACGTCATCGCCGAGGGTGCAATTCTCAATCACCGTGTACGACCGGATGGTCGAATCGGCGCCGATCCGTGTTTTGCCCAGCAACTGCACAAACGGCTCAATCACTGTGTCGGCAGCCACCTCAACGTCCTCATCGATTACGCACGTCTCCGGCTTGAAGATCGTCACTCCCGAGTCCATGAGCCGCCGCGCGGTTCGAGCCCGCAATGCCGCGTCCAGCGCGGACAGTTCCGCAATGGTGTTTACGCCCAGCAGCTCGTCAAACTCATCGGTCTTGAACGCAACCACGCGTTCGCCGGCTGCCGCGAGCAGTTCCGCCATGTCAGTCAGGTAGTACTCGCCATGCGGATTTGCCGTTCCAAGCTTGCCCAGATTTGCGAGCAGCGGCGCAGTTCTGAACGCGTACATGCCCATGTTGATTTCGCGCAGGGCAAGGTGCTCTGGTTTCAGGCACTTCTGTTCCACAATCGCCTGAACTTCAACCGAGTCAGCCGATTTGCGAACTACGCGGCCGTAGTTCATGGAGTCAGGCAGATCGGCGGTGAGCAGCGTCATGGCTGCACGTTGCTGCTGGTGGAACTTCCACACTGCCTCAATGGTCTCGGGCCGGATCAACGGCACGTCGCCTGAAAGCACAACAAAATTTTCATATCCGGCGATCGACTCGGCCGCGCTTTGAACTGCATGCCCCGTCCCGCGCTGGACTGTTTGTTCAACAAAGCGGACGCCAGTGTGCTCGACGGCGGCACGCACGCTGTCAGCCTGGTGGCCGATCACTACAACTATGTCGTGAGGAGCAGCGACTTTGCTTGCCGACGCAATTACGTGCAGCAACAGCGGCTTGCCGCCGATTTCATGCAGCACTTTGGACCGTTTAGATTTGAGGCGTGTGCCCTTGCCTGCCGCCATAATCACAATGGCCGGGGTGGGCTGCGATTTTTCCTGCCTGCTTTCCATATTCCTGCTCACTCTTGCTTTCCCGGGCCTCCTGCGCCCGGCGGCATTGGCGGCCGCGGAATGGTGATGTCAATGGGCTTTACCGGGCCCATATTCAAGGTATCCAATCCCGGCTTGATCTCAGATTCGTTGCCCACCACGAGCACCGCCAGTTTCTCGGGATGAATATACTTCCTGGCGGCTGCCGCCACATCTGCGATGGTCACCTTTTCAATGGCTGATTTGTAGGTCTCGAGATAATCCGCGGGATAGCCGTAGAACTCGAGCTTCTCGCGCTCGGCCAGCACCTTGTCCTTAGTGTCGTACTCAAAAAGGAAAGAATTCAGGATGCTGTCTTTGGCGCGCTTCAACTCCTCTTCAGTGAAGGGGGTGGTGTTAAGGCCGGCGATCACTTCCATTGCCGCCTTGGTCGCATCCACCGTGGAAACGCTCTTGGTGAGCGCCTCGGCTCTGAAGCCGCCCACATGATCGTAGGGCATTGAGACTCCCCCGCCGACGGCATAAGCGAGTCCCAGCTTGGTGCGGACAGTCTGGAAGAGGCGGCTGCCGAATCCTCCACCGAGAATCTCATCGAGCACCGTAATGGTCGGTGCGTCAGGATTGCGACGGTCTGTTCCAACTCCAACAATCTCCACGTTTGATTGGTCGACGTCGGGCTTGTTGACGAAGTAGACGCCTGGAGTTGGGCCGGGCGTAACGTCGTGGCGCGGCGGCTCCGGGGTTACCGGTGGCAGCGATTCGAAGGCTGCACGCACCTTCGCTTCCATGGCGGCGCCATCGAAATCTCCGCTGATGCCCACGATGAGTTTGCCTTTGAGTGACCGATCGTGCCATGCCTGGAGGTCGGCAACGGTCACCGCGCCAATGGTCGCGAACTCGGGCTGCCGCGTGTAAGGACTGTCGGGGCCGTAGGTCAGCTTGGCCGCTTCGCGCTGGGCGATGCCGCTCTCGTCGTCGTTGCGGCGAATGATTGCGGTCGCTTCCTGCTGCTTGGCCAGCGACAGTTTCTGCCGGCTGAATTTGGGGTGGAAGAGCAATGCCATTGCCAGATCGAAGACCTGGTCCGAATCTCCTTTCAGCGAGTCCCACTGGATTGCCGTCGAATCGTCATCGCCGCCGGTCTCAACGTGCGCGGCGCGGGCCTCAAGAAAATCGTCCATTGCATCGCCGCTCATCTTGTCTGAGCCGCTGGTGCGCCACGCTTCTCCGTAGAGATCGAGCAGGCCAGTCTTCTTCGGGTCGACGTCGCGCGAGCCGCCGGGAATAAGCACGGAGCCGGAGACAAACGGCAGCTCGTGATCCTCCTGCAGGAATACCACGATGCCGTTCTTGAGCTCGATCCGCTTGGGCTGCTGCGGATGAAATTCATGCAGCGGCGGAACAGGAATCTTCTCCCAGGGCTTGGATTGCTGCGCGGCGAGGAGCGACGGAGCTGCGACCAGCAGCACAAACACGAAAATTGCCGCTCCAGCGAGAGCCCTGATCTCTGATCTCTGATCTCTGATCTCTGCACTTCTCATTGCGCACCTCCCTTGGCCTGCGGGCCTTCAGCCGGTGGCGCGTCTGTGTCGATTTCGGCGGTGGTGCGGTTGCTGGCGATGAAGACCTTGTTGGCCACGCGTCGGATGTCGTTTTTGGTCACCGCATCAACTTCCTTAAGCTGCAGGAACAACTCACGCCAATCGCCATAGCGTGTCTGGTACTCGGCCAGCGAACTGGCCAACCCCTGGTTGTCGGCCAGGCCGCGCAGAAGATCGGCTCGGGCGCGGGTTTTATACATCTGCAATTCAGCGTCGGTGACGTCGGTGGTCTTGAGTTTTTCCAGCTCTTTATGGATTGCGTCGCGCATCTCGGCCGGCGTGTGTCCCGGGATCGGCACGGCGTAGAACGCGAACAGGCTGGGATATTTTTCGCCGGGATATCCTGAGAAGCCCTGGGCCACGGCCGCGATCTGCTGCTGCTCAACCAGGCTGCGATAGAGGCGCGAGACGCGGCCGTTCGACATGATGTCGGTGATGGCGTCGTAGACGGCATCGTCTGGGTCGAGATAACTGGGCCGGTGGTAGCCCTCCACGTAGAACGGTTGCGTTTGCTCGTGGACGACGATGGACTTTTCGGCAGTCTGGGTGGGCTCAACACTGGTGAGATCTTCAGGCTTGGGTCCCGCGGGCACGCGGCTGAAATACTTCTCCAGCATGGGCATGGCGGTCTTTGCGTCGATGTCGCCCACGATAGAGACCACGATGTTGGCGCCGACATAATACTTGCGGTGCATGGCCATGGCCTCAGTGGCAGTAATCTGGCTTACTTCACTTGGCCAGCCAATGTTGGGCCGGTGGTAAGGGTGAGTTTCATAGGCCGTTGCCACAAACTGTTCCACCAGGCGGCCGACGGGGTCGGAGTCGACACGCATGCGGCGCTCTTCCATCACCACGTCGCGCTCTTTGTAGAACTGGCGCGGAACCACGTCGTACAGGCGGCCGCTCTCAAGCCAGGCCCAAAGCTCGAGGCGATTCTCGGGCATCGACCAGAAGTATTGCGTGTCGTCCAGGCCGGTTTCGGCGTTCAGGCCGTGGGCGCCATTCTGCTCGGCAACCTCGGTGAACTGGTTGGGGATGACAAACTTATCGGCGTCGGCCTGCGCCTTGAGGAAGGCCTGGTGCAGTTCTTCGAGCTTTTTGGGGTCGCGGCCCACCTGCTTCAGGTACTCGGCCTCGAAAGCGTTGTTGGCCTCTTCAACCTTTTCGAGGGCGACCTTCTCGGCGGGGTAGTTGGTGGTGCCGATCTGGGTGGTGCCCTTGAAGGCAAGATGCTCAAACATGTGGGCCAGGCCGCTGTCGCCGCCGGGGTCGTCCACATCGCCCGCGTCAACAAAGGTGGTGTAGCTGAAGACCGGCGCTTCAGGCCGGTAGCAAATGATGATGGTGAGGCCGTTGGGCAGCACCTTGGTGGTGATGCGCTGCTCGAAACTCTTGAGGTCCTGCGCGCGGGCCGATGGCAACGCGATGAGGACGATGAGAGTAAAGAGGCAGGCAAGGCCTCGATGGATTGAACGGGGGAACTGCATGAAGCCTCCAGGCCGCGGGGGTGAAATCAGCTCGAACGTACATTCCCAAGCTAGTTTGCGGGGCTTCGTGTTAGCAAGTCGGAGAGGCAGCGGGGTTAGCGGAGTCAGCGGAGTCAGGAAAGGAGCTGAGTTGGCGGGTTAGCATCGCTCCCACCCAAGCCGGTAGCCGCCGAACAGCGTCGGATGCATCGCGTGATCTTGACCCGGCGAACAGCGCGAACTATTCTCCTTGCGACCAGCAGCAATCAATTTTGGCCGTATGATTTCGAGCGCCGGGAGGGCGGCTTATGGTTCAGCAGCAGCGTGTTCTTCGCATCGTACGAATTTGCTTTCTTGTCTACGCCATTGGGCTGTTGTGGGTGATGCATATCATCAAGCCGACGAACGGGGCGCCCGCGGATCCGATCATTTACAAATCGATTGCAGCGATCGCCGTCGCCGATGGGTTTATGGGGATTTTCTTGCAGCGGATGTTGCTGAAGGCCAAGGCCAGGCCTCTGCCGAATGGCAAGATGCCAACGGCGGCTCAGCGATGGCTCACGGCGAATATCCTCCGGCTTGCCTTTGCCTTGTCGACATGCCTGTTTGGATTGGTGCTGCATGTGCTCGGTGCGCCGGAGCGACTGGCGCAGGCGCTGGTGATTTTGGGAATTCTGTTCATGCTGGTAAGGCCGGGCAAGCCGCCAGCCGACGACCCGGCCAACGCGCCCTACGGCTCAATCGGGTAAAGCAGCAGGGAAGCAACCATAGATCGTAATCTTCGGCTACTGGCTACTCGCTACTGGCTACTGGCTGTTTCCCCCGCCTTGACCCCGCGAAGTGGACCGCCGTATGCTGCCAGCGGTTGCGCATGGCGTTAAAGTTGCCGCCATCGCGCAGAGGGGAGCGGCTATGACCGAAGCAAGCAAGACTGCGGCTCCCGCAATTCCAACCTCGGTTCGGCCCCTGCTTGTTCGGCGCGCCGCCGTGCTCGGCGCCGGAACCATGGGCTCGCGCATCGCCGCGCACCTGGCCAATGCGGGCATTCCCACGCTGCTGCTCGACCTGCCGGCGAAAGATGCGGGGCCGTCATTTGCTGAAAAAGGTTTGGCCGCGCTGGCCAAGGCCAAGCCTGCGGCGTTTTATGAGGCAGGGCTGGCCGCGCTCGTCACCACCGGAAACTTCGACAACGATCTGCCCAAGCTCGCCGATTGCGATTGGGTGATTGAGGCAGTCGCTGAAAATCTCGAAATCAAGACGCGGCTGCTTGAGCGGGCGCTGCCGCACCTGAAAAAAGACGCGGTTCTCACCACAAATACCTCGGGGCTGCCGGTTGCAAAAATAGGCGCCGCGCTCAGCTCGCACCAGCAGCGGTTCTTCGGAACGCACTTTTTCAATCCGCCAAGATACATGCGGCTGCTCGAGGTAATTCCGGCTGCGGAGTCGGATCCCGCGCTGGTGGCGGCATTTGCCGCGTTTGCCGACCGGCTGCTGGGCAAGCAGGTGGTGTTTGCAAACGACACGCCCAACTTTATTGCCAACCGCATCGGCATTGCGGTGATGTTCAACGCCGCCAACCTGATGCTTGAGCAGGGTCTGACGGTTGAAGATGTAGACGCGCTGACCGGCTCGGCGCTGGGCTTTCCGAGGACGGGCACCTTCCGTCTGGCAGACATGGTGGGCATCGACATACTGGCACACGTGGCGGCGAATTTTCCCGCGGGAGTAACGCGTGGGCGCTTTGGCGATGCGCTTGACGAGTTGATGAAGCGCGGTTGGATCGGCGATAAAGCCGGCCAGGGCTTCTACAAAAAAACGCGCGGGGCAGACGGAAAAGATGAACGGCTGGCGCTCGATCTGGAGACCTTTGAATATCGACCAACGATGAAGCCGGCTCTTCCATCTCTCGAAATGGCGAAAAATGCCGGATCGGTTTCGGAGCGGGTGAAGCTGCTGCTCGGGAACGATCCCGCGAGAGATAAGGCCGCTGCGTTCTTATGGCCGTTCCTGAGTGCGCTGTGGACGTATGCGGCCGATCGCATTGGCGAAGTGGCCGGCGATGCCGTGTCCATCGACCAGGCGATGAAGGCGGGCTTTAACTGGGAGCTGGGCCCGTTTGAGTTGTGGGACGCGGCGGGGGTGAAGTCGACCGTTGCGCGGATGAAGGCTCTGGGGTTGCCGGTGAGTGCGCGAGCTGAGGCGCTGCTGAACTCTGCGCCCGACGCGAAAGAGGTTCCGTGGTATTCGACCGACGGCCCGCAGTGCTACAACCCCGTGTCTAATCATTGGGAGCCGATCGCCGCAACACCCGGCCATGCGAGAGTGGCAGATTTCAGGCAGTCGCACGGCGTGGTCAGGAGCAATCCCGGCGCGTCGCTGGTTGATTTGGGCGATGGAATCGGGTGCATCGAGCTGCACTCGCTCAAGAACGCGATTGGCGGCGACGTGCTGGCCATGATTTCGCAGGTGCTGAACCCGGCGTCGGACTCGGTGCGTGATTTTGCGGGCTTTGTGATCACGGGCGACCGCGACAACTTCAGCGTGGGCGCAAACCTTATGCAGCTTCTCATGCTGGCGCAGGAGGGCGAGTGGGACGAGGTCGCCGGAGTGATCAAGGCGTTCCAGCAGATGACCCAGGCCATCAAGTTTTGCCCCAGGCCGGTGGTGGCTGCACCGTTTGGCCTGGCGCTGGGCGGCGGTGCCGAGATTTGCATGCACGCGGCCCGCAGGCAGCCTCATGCCGAGACGTACATCGGGCTGGTTGAGGCGGGGGTTGGACTGATTCCCGCAGGCGGGGGCACAAAGGAAATGCTGTTGCGCGCGGTGGATTGGGCTGCTGGGCTGGTCGGGCCTGAAGCAGCGTCTGGACCGCCGGCACGGTTTGCGCAATCGGCAGAGATGTTGACGGCGCTCAAGCGGGTGCTGGAAGGGATCGCGATGGCCAAGGTGTCAACCTCGGCCCTGGAGGCGAGAGCGCTGGGGCTGCTGCTGCCAGCCGACCGCATCACCATGAATCGCGAGCGTTTGCTGCTTGAGGCCAAGGCGCAGGCTGCGGTGCTGGCTGAAACCGGCTACACTGCGCCACAGCCGAGGAAGGTTGCCGCGCCGGGCATCGCGGCGCTGGCCACCATGGAGACGGGCATCTATTTAATGGGCGAGGCAGGGTACGCCTCAGAGCACGACCAGAAAGTGGCGCGATGGGCGGCGTACATCCTGGCCGGCGGGAGGGTGACGGCGGGCACCGTGGTGACCGAGCAATATTTGCTGGATTTGGAGCTTGAGGCGTTTCTGTCGCTCTGCGGCGAGCGAAAGACGCAGGAGCGGATCGGCTTTACATTGAAAACCGGAAAGCCGCTGCGGAACTGATGCTACATACGTACGTACGTATGGTAAGATTGTGATCTGGAGGGCGATATGTATCACGATCCAAGTACCGTGCTCTCACCGAAAGACAGGGTCAAATCCGTTGAAGTTATTTATGATGCCGGACCGGTCGACGGCAGCTGGTCGGTTGCTCGACTCAAGTGGGACGAGGAGACGAAGGTAGGGATCCGGTGGAACGGGGACTCAGAGAGCAGCAAGGGCCTGCCGCAAGCACGTGGGAATCCCGCCTGGTTTGTTCTTCCCGGCGAACTCGGTTCAGCGGTTTTGGCCGCCGCGCAAGCCCTCAGGCGGCAGCGTCAAGCGACGCTGGTAGAGGAGTACAAATTGATGGCCGCGGATCGGGAACGGGAGTCTGAGGCAGAGGAGTGGACGGAAGGGTTGATCGGCGATGCCTATTGAACGAGGAGGCGTGTATTGGGTGAACTTCGACCCGGCAACCGGCGGCGAAATCCAGAAGACGCGTCCGGCGATTGTTGTATCGAACGACGCAGCCAACGCGGTGCTCAACAGGGTACAGGTCATACCAATCACGTCGAAGACCGATCGTGTTTACCCGGGCGAGGCTCTCATAGAGATTAAGGGTGAAAAGCGCAAGGCAATGGCAGATCAGTTGACCACGGCGAGCAAGCTGCGCTTTGGTTCCAGGCTCGATCTGTTAAGTACCGAGGATATGGGCCGCGTAGAGGCGGCGATTGCTGTTCAGCTTGGATTGCAGTTGAAGCAAATTCCATGATCGTTCGTTCGAGAATCGCCGCTGCTGTGGTTGTCAGCTCCGCGTTGATAGCGTCGAGCGTGTCGGAACGGGAAGGCGTCGCTCAATCTGACGCTCAATCTCTTGACGCGTTCAGCACCTCGGGGACGGTAACGCAGAACGGACAAACGCATCAGTACAGGGTGGAGCATTTGCCCGCGTCGTCGTTTCCTGCGCTGCCCACAGCGGTGGCTGCGGAGCTGAACCGGAGAGAATGCCTGATTCCGCAGACCTACCAGGCGCACGGACCTGAGAACGTGATTCACGGGAGTTTCAGGCAGGCGGGCGAGCGCGATTGGGCGGTGCTGTGCTCGGTGCACGGAACTGTCTCTCTGCTGGTGTTTTTTGCGGGCGAGGCTGAAAGCCCCACGGTGCTGGCCACGGCGGCGGAGACTACGCGGCTGGAGTTGGACAATGCAAGTGGAAAGCTGGAATTCGACTGGGGTATCGACGTGGCGTCGCCGGAACTGGTGCACGAGGCGCAGTCGGACATGCGGCGCCGGCCGCCAAGGCTCGATCACGATTCAGTCGCCGATTCGGTCATCGACGGGGTTACCACATACCACTTCTATGCGGGCAATGCGTGGACAACCGTGGAGACGAGCGATTGAGAAAGACAGCGAGTCAGCAAGTCAGCGGGTCGGCAAGTCAGCCGAACGGGCAGCAATCTTGCGGTGACCGTAATTTCTGTTCACCGTCCGCCGTCCACTGTTCACTGTTGTGGAGCATCTATGGCTGAAGCCGTTATCGTTAGCGCTATACGTACGCCGGTAGGCCGCGCGCCAAAGGGTGCGCTCTCGACCACCCGTCCCGACGACCTTGCCGCAATTGCATTGAGCGGCGCGTTGGAGCGGGTTCCCGGCCTCGATAGGGCCGAAATCGACGACGTAGTGCTGGGTTGCGCGCAGCCTGAAGGCGAGCAGGGACTCAACCTGGCGCGGATGGCGGCGCTGCGGGCAGGCCTGCCAATCGAGATTCCTGGCGCGACGGTGAACCGGCTGTGCGCCTCGGGCCTTGAGGCGATTGCCCAGGCCGACATGCGCATTCGCTCGGGCGGCATGCGCGTGGTGGTGGCGGGCGGGGCCGAGTCGATGAGCCTGATCCCCATGGGCGGCAACAAGCCGAGCCCCAATCCGTGGCTGGCAGAGCACTATCCGGCGTCGCTGCTGACGATGGGGCTGACGGCGGAGCGGGTTGCGAAGCACTACGGCATTTCGCGCGAAGACCAGGACGCGTTTGCGCTGGCGAGTCATAAAAAAGCGCTGGCGGCGCAGGCTGACGGGCGCTTTGCGGAGGAACTGGTCACGATAAAGGTGGAGGCTGCGAAGCTTGGCGCAAAGGCCAGCAAGCCTGCGGCAACAGAGATTCTGTTTGCCGCAGACGAAGGTCCGCGCGCCGATACGTCGGCCGAAGCGCTGGCCAAACTCAAGCCGGTTTTTCATGCGCAAGGTACGGTGACGGCGGGCAATTCATCGCAGACCTCGGATGGTGCAGCAGCCGCAGTGCTGATGGAGGCAGGTCGCGCACGGGAGCTTGGTATTGCACCGATCGCGCGGCTGGTGGCGTACGCGGTCACAGGCTGCCTGCCCGAGGAGATGGGCATCGGTCCGATAACGGCGATTCCCAAGGCGCTGGCCAAGGCCGGTCTCAAGCTCGACGAAATTGAGCTGATTGAATTGAACGAGGCGTTTGCGGCGCAGGCGCTTGCGGTGATTCGCACGCTGGGCCTCGACCCCGAGCGGGTGAACGTGAACGGCGGAGCCATTGCGCTCGGTCATCCGCTGGGGTGCACGGGCGCCAAGTTGACGGCTGCGCTGCTGGCCGAGATGGGCCGGCGTGGTGTCAGATACGGCATGGTAACGATGTGTGTCGGTGGCGGAATGGGCGCGGCTGGGATTTTTGAGCGGCTTGGTTGACGCGGGCTGGGTGGTACGATTCTTCTGGCTAGCCATGAGCCGCTGCACCAAGGCCGGAGAGACATTTTCATCTAAGAGGAAGCGAATCAAGCAGCCCAGGATCGCCGACGCAGTTGCAAAGGTTTGGGCGCGGTGCGAGCAGGCCGGTATGCCAGCGCATAGGTGCGTGCGTACTCGAAGTCTGCCTTATTGAGCGTGGGAAAGTCCTCGGCGAGTTCCGCGTCGGTCGCCCCTTTTTGAATAAGGCCGGCCACGTGATCGATGGCGATCCGCGTCCCGAGGAACACGGGCGTTCCGCTCAAAATCTCGGGGTCGGAGATGATTCGCTTATTCATCGCTCTCAGCCTGGCATGATTCCAACAACCTTTGGCGCACAAAGAAGGACGGCCAAGATTACCTTGGCCGTCCGCTTGAGATGGAAGTCTAATGCGAACTACGCCTTGGCGGTGGCCACGGCCTTGAGGCGGGCGTTGAGGCGCGCCTTGTAGCGGCTGGCGGTGTTGGCGTGCAGAACGCCCTTCTTCACGCCCTTGTCGAGGGTCGAAACTGTCTCACGGTACTGGGTTTGTGCGGCCGCGGCGTCGCCCTTGACGAGGGCCTCGCGGAGGGCGCGAAGGCTGGTGCGCACCTGGCTGCGGTTGGCGCGGTTCACTTCAGTGCGGGTCACTGTCTGGCGGGCGCGCTTGAGCGCCGAAACATGATTTGCCATGGATATTCCTTCTTGATTTTGAGCCCTGCTGCCGGCAGACCCGCTGAGGGCCCCAGATGTTCAGGGAAATTAATGCGGACATGGGGTGCAGCTAAGTCCGCATCCCTCGCAATTATCCAGTTTACGGGAAAGGGGTTGGGGGGTCAATGGCTAAGGGGCAGGGAACCAGGGAGCAAGGGACCCAGGGAGCAAGAAAGCGGGCTGGCCGCGAGCGGAATTGGGTTGCCGAGGACGCCCACGCTACTGCCAGGATGGAGCCCGGCGCCGCATCCCTAATTCATTCTGTCGCCGCGCAGGTATCCGCCAAGGCACTTGCTGAATCAAAATTAATGAGAGGCGGAATTGACGCGCGGCAACTGTCGCGCTACTCTCAAGGCCAGATACCGGAATTGGTCGCCAATACCATCCCGCGGTCCTTTCAGGCAGCCCAGAGCAATTGCTCTGTCCTGCCTCCAGTCCTCCGGTTCGTCAACAGCCAGCAGCCGGCTCCCTCATTGCCTCTGACTTCCTTAACTCCATTAACCGCCTTGCTTGCCTCTGCAAGGTTTGCGGCACAAGTATCCTCATCGTTACCGGCCGTCGCCCAAGGGGCCGCGGCCGGTTTTTTTATACCACCCTCAACCCAGCTCCGGAGGCTATAAATACCTTTGAAGATCGAACTGGAGATTACTCCCAACCTCGAGCCGCTCTTCGGCACTCGCGATGAAAACCTCAGACTGATGGAAGATTCGCTCGGCGTGCGCATTGATTTGCGATCGGACGCCGTACATGTAGAAGGGCCCGACGAAGGAGTGTCGCGGGTCCAGCGCATCTTCCAGGATTTTGAAGCGCTTCGTCAAAAAGGCATCAATCCCCACAATGGCGAGCTGAACGGCATGTTGCGCCTGGTGGTGGCCGACCCGGCATCGACGCTCAAGGCGGTCGCGGAAGCGGGCAAGCAGCGATCGGCGGGCATTAAGCGGATTGTGCAGCCGCGCTCTGTTAACCAGCGGCGCTACATTGAGGCCATTGAGCAGAACGACATGGTTTTTGGCGTGGGCCCGGCCGGTACCGGCAAAACCTATCTGGCCGTAGCCATGGCTGTGGCCGCCATGAATGCCAAAAAGATAAGCCGCATTGTGCTGGTGCGGCCGGCAGTTGAGGCCGGCGAGCGGCTGGGCTTTTTGCCCGGCACGTTGCAGGAAAAGGTCGACCCTTACCTGCGGCCGCTCTACGACGCGCTTTACGACCTGCTGGAGCCGGAGCGCGTGGAAAAAATGCTCGAGAAGAACGTGATCGAGGTTGCGCCGCTTGCCTTTATGCGAGGCCGCACGCTCAACGACGCGTTCATCATCATGGACGAGGCGCAGAACACCACCATCGAACAGATGAAGATGTTCCTAACGCGCATGGGCAACAACTCCAAGGCTGTGATTACGGGCGACATTACGCAGATTGATTTGCCTAACCCGCGCAAATCGGGCCTGCTTGACGCGATCAACGTGCTGGACGGGGTTGAGGGGATTGTGTTTTGCCACTTTGCGGACGGCGACGTAGTGCGCCACGCGCTGGTGCAGCGGATTGTGCGCGCTTACGAGAGCGCCAAGCCGCAGCAGCAGGAGTTGCCGCTTACGGGGTCGATCGAGGTGAACGTTGCGCAAGGGGAAGAGCGGGCGCAGGGGCATACGGCGAAACCGCAGTAAGGCAGGGAATAAGGAGTAGGGAATAGGGAGTAGGACGCGGGCCGCAATCGCAAAGCGATTGCGGCCCGTGCGTTTAGGGCGCCAGGAGCTTGGGGCACCTCAGGGATTTCGCGCGTTCGCGTATCATCTGAATAGACCCGGAGCCGGTCAGCTTCACTCACTCGGCCCCGCGCACGATGATCCTCCTTGATCCAGACTTGGACCCCGACCCCGCGCCGCAAACCAAACCGGCGAAGACTGTTGCGTCTGCCGGCCTTTCTACGAGATCGTTGGCGCTTTTTCTGCGCAAAGCTCAGACCTCTGTCCGGTTGCGCGGACAAGTGAGCGTATTGCTTACAACCGACGCGGCCGTCAGAAAACTCAATCGGCAATTCAGAGGGATGAACAAGGCGACGGATGTGCTGAGTTTTCCGGCCGAACCGATCCCGGGCTTCAAAGGCTCCGAGCAGCCGGCCGGCGATCTTGCCATCAGCGTGGAAACTGCGCGCAAACAGGCTGCTGCCTTCGCACATCCCCTCGGAACAGAATTGAAAGTGCTCGTCTTGCACGGTCTCCTGCATCTGGCCGGATACGATCACGAGATCGATGGCGGTGAAATGGCAAAGCGGGAAGGCACGCTGCGGGCTAAGCTTGGGTTGCCGCTGGGGCTTATTGAACGTGCAGCAAGCGAGCCGGCGAGTCAGCAAGTCAGCAATTCAGCGCGGAGGCGCACGCCATGAGCCTCGGCGGCGCCATTCTCGTCTTCGTGCTTGCGGCCATTGCCACGCTGGCTTCGTATATCAGCCGCATCTACTCGGAATTCGGCAAGATTCTTACCCGCGAGGTGCAGGAGAATCTTGACGCGTGGGAAGAGCGGGTGGAACCGCAGATTGGTTTGACGCGCGAACACGCGGCGCTGGGGGCCGCGGTACTGCAGCAACTCGCGCTGGCCATTATCGCGCTTGAACTGGGCGCTGTACTTTTTGATCGCGCGCCGCATGCGGGCCCACCCAATGCGGCTGAGATTGCGCAGGCCGTGCTGGGCGTGATCCTGGTGGTGGTCTTCTGCAATCAGCTCTTTCCTTCGCTCCTCTTCAACCGCACCAAAGGTTTGTGGGCAGCAAAAATTGTTTGGCCTATTCGATTGCTTCTCTGGATTACGACGCCGATCACGGTCTTCATCCGCTTCTTTTTTTCGGTGGCGTCGCTGGCCGAGCATCCGGTGGACCCGGCAGAGGAACCGGCAGCCGATGTTGAAGCGCTGATCGAGGCCGGCGAAGAAGAAGGAATTCTGGAACAGAGCGACAGCGACCTTTTGCGCTCGGCAGTGGAGTTTGGCGACAAGCTGGTGCGCGAGGTAATGACGCCTCGGCCCGAGATTTTCGCGGTGCCCGAAGCCATCACCCTGGAGCAGTTCCTCGAACTGCTGAAGCAGCATAATTACTCGCGCGTGCCGGTGTATTCCACATCGCTCGACACCATCAACGGGCTTGCGTTTGCGCACGACCTGCTGCAGATTACCGACGATGAAGCGCGAACGCGCACCGTGGCCAGCATCAAGCAGCCCGTGGAGTTTGTGCCTGAGACCAAGCGCGGCTACGAACTGCTGCGCGAGATGCAGCGCGAGCAGCAGCACATGCGCATTGTGGTGGACGAGTACGGCGGCGTGGCGGGCCTCGTGACGATTGAAGACCTGCTCGAAGAGATTGTGGGCAACATCCGCGACGAACACGAGCACGACCTGGCGGTGGAAGTGCCGCAGCGCGAGCCCTCGGGCGCGTGGGTTGTGCCGGGCAATTTCCCGGTCGACCAGTTGGGGGATCTGTTCGGCGAACCCGTGGAAATGAGCAGCCACTACGAAGCCACCACGCTCGGCGGCCTGGTGAGCGAGATTGACGGACGCATTCCACTGGCGGGCGAAGTGGTGATGATTGACCCGGCCGGCATCAGGACGGAGATTGTGGAGTCAACCACGCACAAGGTCGAGCGGGTAAGGGTGTTTCCGCCGGTACACGATGAGGATGGGACGGAGTAGGGGCACCAAGTCAGGACCGAGTCTCCCGAGTTTAAGGCCCGCTTTAAAACAAGCTGTCATCCTGAGCGGAGAATGGCGCGTATTTTGCGCCAATCGTAGTCGAAGGATATGCAGTTGTTTTTCGGCGAATTTCGGATTCGCCGCGCTCATCGCAATCGTGCAGAAACAGAGGCGTCTATGTTCGGTTTAATTCTTGCTCTTGCAATTACTTCAACGTGTCCGCTGACAATCGCAATCGACAACAGCGGAACGCTTTTTTCGAGCCGATTCAGCGGATGGTGCGAAACCAGCACTAAGGCGCTCGAAAACGAACTGAAAGGAGGATGTTATAACGATGCCAATCCGATACCTTTCACGTCGATCAAGTTGCTTCTTACCAGGGATGCTCCAAAGCCAAAACTCGATCGGGTGCTCGCAATCCTGAAAGAAAAAGGTTGGAGCAAAGATAAAATCGATATCCGAGTGTGGGACGGCAAGCCTCCGAAACCAGGGCGACGGTGATGCATCAGGTCGCGCCTGGTTTATGCCCGATTTTAACTGTGCTAGTGTTCTAAATAATGGCTACGACTGCGCGCATCCCGCTGATTGAATACCTAGACGCTGCCTATCGGCCAGACCGCGAGTTCGTGGATGGAGAGATCAGGGAGCGGAACGTGGGCAAGTGGGAGCACGCAAGAGTTCAGTGGCTGTTGGCGCATTGGTTTGGCAATCACGAGAAGGAGTGGGAAATCACAGGCAGTACGGAACAGCGAGTGCGCGTATCGGAGAATAGGGTTCGGGTGCCCGACTTGGTCGTCCTGACTGCCGGACCTCAACCGGATGTGTTGGTCGCCCCGCCGCTGCTCGTCATCGAAATCCTTTCTCCCGAAGATAGCTATTCCGATACCCAGGAGCGCGCCCAGGACTATCGCACCATGGGCGTGGAAACGATTTGGATCGTCGATCCCAAGACGCGCACAGGCCGCATGTGTTCCGGAGCCGATTGGGTCGAATCTCCGCGCCTTGAAGTAAAAGGAACACCCTTGTATGTCGATCTTCCCGGTATATTCAGCCAGTTGACTTCGGTTTGAAGGCTGCGCGTCTAGAAGGATTCAAGCTGGTCCGTTTCTTCCTGCCTTCCATTCCCGCCACTCTTCCGCGGTGATTTCATATATCTCGCTGGGGAATCTGCCTGAGACGTAATCCTTTTCGCCGCGGCCGGCGAGGCGCATTCCCATGCGCTCTGAGACGCGGATCGAGGCGCGGTTGGGCACCGCCTTCGACACGCGGAGCACGGGTTTCGAGAGCGTGTCGAACCAGAAGTCGTTGATCCAGACGCAGGCCTCGGTCATCAGCCCCTGGCCTCGCCACGCTGGATCGAGCCAGAAGCCGCGATGGTCGGTTTCGCGATCGGTAAGAGTAATGGATCCGATAATTTGGTCCGGCGCCGACTTGAGGCGGAGGTTCCAGATCCACTGTCCGCCGCGCTCAATGGCCGGCAGCGCAATGTCGCGGATGTAGGCGAGCGCGCCGTCGGGCGGATAGGGCCAGGGAACGATGTTCTTGAGATAGCGCACGATCTCCCACTGAGGAAACAGGGCCTGAATCTGCGGTGCGTCTTCAAGCGCTAACGGCTTGAGAATGAGGCGCGCGGTCTGGCCCGTGGGAGTCATGCGGAGATGATACCGCGGAGCTAAAGCATTTTCGGAAATGATGTAGACCGGAACCACGGCCGCTGAGTGGGTTTTTCCTTAAGAAAAACCCACATGTGCGACTCTCAAAAGTTCACAGTATTTCAGAAAATGCCGTAACCTGCATTTTTCACAAGCCCTCCCAGTTCAAAGCCGCAATTCGCTGCCTGCCCTTTTGCATGGAATTACGCGCATTGCGCGTACAGTTGGATCATGCAGACCGTTGAGAATAACTCGCCATCAATCCTTTATCCTGGCAAGCCTCCGGGTTCCGAGTTCCTCCGGGCAAGTGTGAAAGCTCAAAAAACATACCCCTCCCCCCCCCGGGGTGCTCAGAAAGTAAATAGGGTAGCGGGAAGGTCAAATGCAAGCAACTAAATCAAGTTAGCTCATAAAATGTAACAAAAAACGCTGTTACATTTATTCCGACACAAAACCCGATCTAAAGGACTTACAGCACAAATCTCCGATTTTGTTGCGCAAAATGCGTGTTCTTGCGCGTCCTGAACATCTATCGTAATCAATTGAACTTGAATGATTTACATCGCGTTTTAAATGCTCGCTGGTTTTGCCGTTTTCGCACTAAAATCCGCCGCAAAGCCACCAACTCCCGAAACAGTTCAAGGAATCTTGAGTGAGCAAAATTGGAGTAAAACGGAGCTAATTTGGCAGCGCCCAGATTTGGTTGAGTTGATTGTGGCCGCAGGTTTGCATCGTCACGGGTTGGCCGGTTGCGGCGGCTGACTGATTGGTGAGGCACATGCCATCGCTCGTATGCACCAGGTTTCCGGCCAGCGTGTAACGCCAGTGTTGCGCATTGCTGCCATCGCACGCTTCGATTGCTGGCATGCCGCCCGCTGCGCCAAGGCACCCATCGGCCGATTTCAATTCGCCGTGCGGCGTGACGGTCCATGTCTCGGCCGCCGCGCCGGAACAGTCTTCCACTGTGCGTGAAGCGGCCAGGCAGTGCGCGTAGCCGTCGATTGATTCATTCGATTTGTCGGTAGTAATTACAATCACGCCGGTACGCGTGGGCAAGCCGCAGACTGGGCGCAGGTGAATGCGCCAGAGGGAAGTGTCGTGCGAGTCCACATTGGCCTCCAGACCGGAGAGCGACACCTGATGCACGCCGTTCCAGAGGTCTTCGGCGTCGAGCCTGCAGCCGGCAACTGCCGGGAAGCCGAGGTCGGCGGGATGGATTTGAATTTGCATGGCCGCATCGCCGCGATTGAGAACTGCAACTGCATAGTCGCCGCCCTTGAGCGGCTTCAACAGAAGATCCATCTGCGGGGTGCGGCGCACCAGTGTGGCCACGCGGCCCAGTGGGTCCTGATCGACGGCGATCACTTTGCGATTGCCCAGAATCGCGATGGCGTCGGGGCTGAGCTTACTTACATCGGAGCTTAGGATGAGCGGTACCGACATCATGGACCATAGAGCCATCTGGCTGCGCGATTCAGCCAGGCTTAGACCGCTGTCGCCGCCGATGATGAAGTCGGCATCGTTCCAGTTGCCGGGCTTTTGAAAGCGCCCGAGCGGCAGATTGTAGGCATAGTTGAACAGCACGCTCTTGAAGCGCGGTTGATCCGGATTCTTGGTGTCGTAATTGGCCATGTCGTCGCCTTCACGCCAAAGCTGGCCGTAGCCGCGCACCCAGGTGAGCACGTCGTACCACTCGGGACTGAACTCGAAGTAGGCCGGAGCCGACTCAGAAAAGACGATGGACCGACGCACGCTCTTGATCGCGGCTTGCTCGGCGGCGTAAGCCTTGCGGTACGCATCGAGGTTTTCCTTCACATCGTGAGGGTCTTTCACGTAAAGGTTGCAACCGTCGAGCTTGAGATAATCCACGCCCCAGGACGCGAACAGACGCGCATCCTGCAGGAAGTGATCGCTCTTATCATCAGGGCTTCCGCCTTGAGGCCAGCCGCTGCCTGCGTACCCGCCGCATGTCGTCGAACCCGAGTCCTCGTAGATGCCAAACTTGAGGCCCAGATGATGAATGGCGTCAGCCAGCGGCTTCATGCCGTGCGGAAAGCGCTCGGGATCGGGCTGAAGGTTGCCTTTGGCATCGCGCGTTTTCAGCATCCAGCAATCGTCGATGGTTACGGTGTTATAGCCGCGCGCCGCAAGGCCGGTCTTAACCAGCGCAGTGGCGTTGTCGAGGATGGTTTGCCCGTCGAATCCACATTGATAGTGAGCCCAATCGTTCCAGCCCATGGGAGGCGTGAGCGCGAGCGCTTGCGCATTGGATTGAGAGGCAGTGAGCCCGAAGCAAAGACTGATTAGCCAAAGCGCGACGATGGGTATGATCAGCCGGCGTGCCGGCGAGAATTTGAAATGCATTGCGTTCGAAGCTCCTTGGGCGTTCACTGGGCCGCCGGTTGAAGTTATATACCACGATGGCGGGGATGGGGAATGCGGGCCTGGCGCGACGTTGGCGGGTTGGCGCGGTATCCCACCCTTCCGGCACAAAACGCCGAAAGGATGGGGCAATCTGCGTGGGTGCACGTGTTCAAAAGCTGGTCCGGCTTTTTTCGCGGATGGTTTTGATTTCTGCCTCAGGTATGTGCAGGAACTCAAGGAACTCCTGATGTTCCTCTGGAGCCGAGCGTTCGAATTCGGCATGCCAGCGGTGCATCTGGTCATCGCTTAGTCCGCAGGCTTTCATGATTGAAGTCCACTTCTGCTTGGTGATCATTTGTTCTCTCCTTAGACTCGTGTGGCGCAGCAACTTGAGAATCGAGGCCTGGTGCTCGCGGCGAGTTCTTATCTCGTCGTCCAACTCCATCAACCGGCGTCGCAACACACCTGCAGCTTCGCCGGCCGGCCGATCAAGAACGGCACGAATGTCATCGAGCTTGAGGCCCGCATCGCGATAGGCGCGGATCTCAAGCAGGCGCCTGAGATCGCGCTCATCGTAAAAGCGGTAGTTGCCCTGGCTGCGCGCTGGAGCTCGCATCAGCCCGATGGATTCGTAGTAGAGGAGCGCGGTGCGGGTGAGCCCTGCGCGACTGGCAAGTTTGCTTACGGTCCACATGGTCTACTCCAACTGTCGACCCTATAGTTATAGACAGGTCAAGCGGAATAGTGAAAAGTGAACGGTGAACGGGAGTGCGATTGCCATCCACGATCCACGAATCACGACGATAATAGAATCTGGAGCTGAATTTGAAGTCTGGATTTGTAGCTATTATCGGTCGCCCGAATGTGGGCAAGAGTACGCTGTTGAATGCGCTGACGGGCGAGAAGGTGGCCATTGTAACCGCCAAGCCGCAGACCACGCGTAACCGCATTCTGGGTGTGGTTGAGACGCCGGCGCGCAAAGGGCAGCGGCAGGCGGCGCAAATTGTATTTGTTGACACGCCGGGGGTGCACAAGCCTGGAACGCATCTCGACCGGAGGATGCTGCAGGAGGTTCACGACGCGCTGGAGTCGCGGGACCTGGTGCTGGTGCTGGTGGATGTGACGCGGAGAATACCGTTTGAGGATGAGCGGAAGATCGCGGGTCGGGAGACCCGCGGTACAACCGGCCTGGAGGCTGGCGGTGCTTCTGACCTGGGGACTGGCGCTACTTCTGGCCCGGAGCCCCGTGGCACTTTGCGAACGGCTCGAAGCGGATCGTGGGCTAGCGAGGATGAGTTTCTTTTTTCGCTGGTGCGGAAGGTGGATTGCCCGGTTTTCCTGGTGTTGACCAAGATCGATTTGATTCGCAAAGACGAGCTGCTGCCGCTTATCGACGCACTCACCAAGCAGTACAACTTTGCGCAAGTGATTCCGGTGAGCGCGCGCAAGCGGGACGGCCTCGACGTACTGGTCGAAAAGATTGTTGAGGTTCTGCCCGCAGGGCAACGCTATTTCCCCAAAGACCAGTACACCGACCAGCCGGTGCGGTTCATGGTGGCCGAGCTTATTCGCGAGAGCATTTTGATTGAGACGGGCGAAGAGGTCCCGTATGCCGCCGCGGTGGTGGTTGAGGAGTTTATTGAGCCGGAACCGAAAGAGAAGAGTCCGCTGACGCGGATCATGGCGGCGATTTACTGCGAGCGCGGGGGCCAGAAGGCGATATTGATCGGCAAGGGCGGATCGAAGTTGAAGGAGATTGGCACGGGGGCCCGGCGCAAGATTGAGTCGCTGCTGGGCACGCGGGTTTATCTCGAACTGCACGTGATTGTGGAGCCGGGATGGCGCGAGTCGAGGGCGTTTGTGGAACAGCTGGACTGGCGCAACCAGATTGAGAAACTGGCCGAGGATCAGGCCAATGAGCCGACCGGCGATGAGGAGGCGTCTTGAATTGTGAAAGGCTGCAATCTGCCTGATTCATCGTGGCTTGCATCGCCGATTTGCCGCGAAAGGCGGCCCCGGCAAAGATTTGCGATGCGATTTTTCATGACAGTCAATTGAATCAGGGATTAGATTCTCTGCATGGTGCTCGCCGAAGCCGATTTATACAGGGCAATCGCCGAGGACGAGATAAGACCGGCATTTCAGCCCCTGATTGAGTTGCGCACCGGACAGTTGTCCGGGTTCGAAGTCCTGGCCCGATGGAACCATCGGGAACTGGGCGAAATTGCGCCCGATGAGTTCATTCCCGAATTTGAAAGAAGCGGGCTGATCGATCAGCTCTCGCGGGTACTGCTTGAAAAGGCGTTTGCGGTCCCGCTCTTCCGCGAAAGCAATTTCAGCCTGGCCATCAATATCTCACCGAATCAGCTGCTGGGGTCGAGGCTTGCCGAGCGCATTGCCGAAGTTGCGTCGAAATACATTTTCCCGCTCGATCGATTGACAATCGAAATCACCGAGAGCGCCCTGGTTGACGATCTGGAGCGCGCGCGAGCCGTCGCCTGCGAGCTGAAAGACCTGGAGTGCAAACTGGCGCTCGACGACTTTGGAACGGGCTACTCCAGCTTGCGCCACCTGCATGCATTGCCCTTTGACGAACTGAAGATAGACCGAAGTTTTGTGAGTTCGGTGATTGAAAAGCGCGAAAGCCGCAAGATTGTTGCGGCCGTGGTGGGCCTGGGGCACAGCCTGGGTTTGACCACCGTGGCCGAGGGGGTTGAAACCGAAGAGCAGGCCAACATGCTGGTTTGGCTGGGCTGCGACCTCGGACAGGGATGGCTTTACGGGCGGCCGGCGCCGGCAGCGGACCTGCCGGGGGTGGTTGCGGCGGTCAGGCCAGTTACGGCGAGCGTCCTGCCCCAGTTTGCAGGAGGCGGATCGCTGACAAGCATTGAGGCGCAACCGGCAGAGCGGCTGTCGCAGTTGCAGGCCATTTATGACGGCGCCCCGGTGGGCCTGTGCTTTCTCGATCGCAAGATGCGCTATGTGAGCCTCAACCGAAGGCTCGCGCAACTGAACGGGGTTCCCGCAATCGATCACATTGGCAAGAGCGTCGCCGAAGTGATTCCGCACGTGTTTCCCATGGTCGAACCCTTCATCCTGCGGGCCCTCGACGGCGAACCGGTGATCGGCGTGGAGGTTCAAAAGCCGAAAACCCACCGCGGTGAGGGCGAGACGCTGCTGCTCTCGTACCAGCCGGCGCGCGATGAGGGCGGCGAAGTGCTGGGCGTCTCGGTGGCGATTATGGACATTACGGGACGGAAGCGCACTGAAGCCGCGCTTAAGGAGAGCGAAGATCACTATCGCCACATGTTCGAGCTCAATCCGCATGTGCCGTGGGTTTTGAATGAGAAGGGCGAAGTGATTGAAGCCAGTCCGAATTGGAAATCCTATACCGGCCAGGCGGATGAAGAGGCGCTGGGTAATGGATGGCTGAAGATGCTTCATCCCGATGACATTGCGCCGACCTTGAGGGCGATTGAGCGCACGCTCAAGACTGGCGACCCCATCGACGTAGAGTACCGGGTGCGCGCGCCGGGGGGCGATTGGAGATGGATGCGTTCGCGCGGAGCGCCGCGATTTTTGCCGTCGGGGAAGGTCATTTGCATCTACGGCGTGGTGGAAGAGGTACACGCGCACAAGCAGGTGAATGCAGAGCTGCTTAATTGCCAGATTGAGCTGAAGACGGCGGTGGACGCGGTGCCGGTAGGAATTGTGCTGGCCGATACGCAGGACCTGCGCATTTACATGGTGAACCCGGTGGCGGCCGAGATTTTTGAAGGTGCGCTGTTCGCGGGCCAGACCCTGACCGAGGTAAGCCGGCTGCCGCTCAAGCGAATTGACGGCGCGGCGCTGAGGCCGGAAGAGTTTCCGCTGGCGAGGACGTTGCTGCGCGGGGAAACGGTGGGCGCGCAGAGGTTGAAATTCACGCGCGGCGACGGGACGGAGATTCCCCTGGATATATCGAGCAAACCGGTTTTCGCAAGCGACGGGTCGCTGATTGGCGGGCTGATGATGGTGTCGGATCTGAGTGGGGCGGTTTGAGGTTTGTGCTATCCCACCCTGGCGACAAATACAACTGCGTCGCCAGGATGGGGCAACCACATTCATCAAGCGGTCAGGACTCTACTCGTGGTGCTCGCCACACTGCAGCATGAGCTGCCCGCCGCCTTGATCTGCACCACCTCAGGTTGAATGTATCCCTGGTTGGCGTCGACCACGTAGCCCTCTGTGTATTTGTCGTGGTGACGGACCCAGGCCATGCTGTGACGCAGAGCCTCTTCGTCGCGGCCTTTGGGCATGTAGTCGAGCCAGTTGTATGTGCCCACCAGGATGTCCAGGCCGCGCGCATAGGCCGTGTAGGAGTGGTAGATGGAGCCTTCTTCAGCCTTGATAAAGGCGCTGAAGCCGGGTCGCTCGTCGGCGGGGAAGTGCGCCATTTCGTAGTTGTAGTAGACCTCTTTCTGGTTCTTCTCCTCGGTTGTTGCCGAGACGTTGAAGTCGAAATTGAAGTCGGAGTTGAAAGAGGAGTACCAGTTGAAGCGCCAGCCCATGCGCTCTTTGAAGCGGGCAATCTCGTCGTAGGGAGCGTGGGAGACGGCAACCAGGTTTACATCGCGATTGGCCAGGTGAATGGTCATGCCGTCGAAATGATCGGCAAGATACGAGCAGCTGGGGCAGCCCTCAGTCCAGCCGGGGCCGAGCATGAAGTGGTAGACGGCCAGCTGGCTACGCTTGCCGAACAGATCGCCGAGGGAGCTCGTGCCATTCGGGCCTTCGAACTTGTAGAGCTTTTCGACCTTTTCCCAGGGCAACTCGCGGCGCTGGCGGCTGAGCTCGTCGCGCAGATGCGTGAATTCCTTTTCTTTGGCGAGAAATGCCTTGCGGGCCTCGACCCACTCGTTATGCGAGACGACTTTGTGCTGCTTAATTTCCGGAGCTGTGGTTGCCATGATTAACCTCCTGGTTTTCGGTTGACGGTTTTCTGCGCAGAATCCTAGTGGCGACAAAGGCGCCGATTCCGCCGGTCGAGGTAGCGCTGCCGGCGATGACCGCGGCAGTGGCGATGCAAACTGGACACATATCGATCCTCCTGACAGCGGGCAAGTGGGGAGCTGGTTCACGGCCTGCCGGGGACCCTACTTTTTCTCGGCGCGCTTGCGCAGCTCTTCGTGGATGAAGGTCCAGCCTATGGTCACGCCTTTGCGATGTTCCTCTGAGACCAGCCCGAAGCCGGCGTGAACGAACTTGATGATCGTCTCTCCGTTCTCGTGGCTGAGACGATATTGCACGTTGTTGGTCACCGGATGCGACATGAAAAGCGGCCCGTTGAACTCCAGCAGTGTGGGTCTTTTGATGGCCTGAACAGTGGCCCAGTAATGGCCGTTGCCGTTGCCGAGGTCGCGGAACCACCGTCCGCCGGGCCATGCTTCAATGATCATCGGCATCGGGGCGCCGGGGGTTTCGCTGCCGGGCCCGAGCTGTTCGAGCAGTGCGTCAAAGGTCACTTCAAGCGACGCTTTAACGCGGATCTCCTGCTCGATGCGCAGAGTCAGATTCTCAATTTCGGTTGCGGCTAACGTGGTCATAGATACTCCTTGAGGAATTTTCTGGTTGAGGGCCGCCGGCATCGCGCCGGGGAAAATAGTTACTTCGCGCGGGTTGGTTACTTCGTTTGCGCGCTGTTTTTCATCTCGGCTTCGGCACGCTCTTTCACTCGAATCAGTTGGTGGCGCCAAAAGCGCTCAAATGTTTGCGTCCACTCATGCATGGGTCTGATTGCCTCGGCATTGGTGCGATAGAGCCGGTGGCGGCCGTTGCGGCGAACGTGCACCAGCCCCACGTCGCGCAGAACCCCCAGGTGCTTTGACACCGACGGCTGGTCGAGCCCGATGGCGATTACGATCTCGCCAACCTGGCGTTCAGTGCCGGCCAGAAAGGTAAGAATCTCGCGGCGTCGGGGCTCGGCGACGGCGTTAAAGGTGTCGGAAGTGGTAGCGGCTCTGGCCATGGGAGAAACAATACATTCCCATATCGGAATATGTCAAGAGAAATCTTGACGACAGGGAGCAAGGGAACGAGGGAACAAGGGAGCCAGGGAGCAAGAAGCCAGTAGGAGGTAGGTTGATGCTCGTGCTAAGAAACTACTGGCTATTGGCTACTGGCTTTTCAGCTGCTCGTTGCTTTTTCCACGCTACAATCCAAGCTGAGTGCGGCCTATGAAAGACGAGACCAACCCGCCGGTTACGCGGAGCTTTAGCTCCGGCGAGGCGAGTTTTCAAGCCGGGCAGAAATGGGGCCAGTTCGAGCTGCTGGAGCGGGTTGGCCGGGGCAGCTTCGGCGAAGTGTACCGCGCCTGGGATTCGAGCCTGGAGCGCGAGGTGGGGCTCAAGATCCTGCTGCCGCGTTCAGTGGATGAAGGCGCGCAGTACGAGGAGTTGTTGCGCGAGGCGCGGGCGCTGGCCGCGGTGCGGCACCCTAATATTCTTCCTATTTATGGAGTGGACCGCCACGACGGGCGCGTCGGTTTCTGGACCGATTTTGTGCACGGCAAGACGCTGGCGGCGGTGGTGCGCGAGCAGGGTCCGTTCGGCTACCGCGAGACGGCGCTGATAGGGCTTGACGTAGCCAGGGCGCTGAGTGCAGTGCACCGGTCGGGGCTGGTGCATCGCGATATCAAGGCAGAAAACGTGATGCGCGAAGAGGGCGGGCGCATTCTGCTGATGGACTTTGGGCTGAGCGCGCTGGCCACGCGCCAGCAGGAGCTGGCCGGCTCGCCGCGCTACATGGCGCCGGAGCTGTTTCGCGGCGCCGAGGCCTCGGTTGCCACCGACATTTACGCGGTGGGCGTGCTGCTTTTTTACCTGGTTTCGGGTCATCATCCCTGGGCGGGCGAGCCCGCGTCCGGCAAGCCCCAGACAACAGGAGACGAACCGACAGCTGTTGCCGAAGAGGTTCGGAGTTCAGGAATGAACTCGCAGAGGATGCGAGCGGCAGGTGACGGGGCGGGTCTCACGTTGCTCGATTACCGGCCCGACCTGCCAGAACTGTTTGCCAGGGTGATTGAGAAGGCCATCGACCCCGGCCCGGCCAAGCGATTTCAAAGTGCGGGCGCATTGTCGAGCGCGCTGAGCGAGACTCTGGGCCTGCCGGCGGAGAAGATTGAGCCCGCCAAGGAGAGCAAGAAGCGCGCGACGTGGGTGGAGTCGCCGGTGGTGTGGGTGCTGGTTGCCGGCGTGCTGATCGCGCTTATGTGGCGAGCTGGGATTTTTCACCGCAAGCCTGCCGGGCCGGCCGCGCCGGCTTCCGCAGCTGCATCGGGCGATGTGAACAGCGAGTATTTAAAGGCCGATGCGCTGCTCAAGCGGTACGACCAGAAGAAGAACGTCACTGACGCCATCGACATCCTGAACGGAGTGATTTCTAAAGATCCGAATTTTGCGCTGGGGCAGTCGGAGCTTTGCCGGGGCGATTTTCAGCAGTATCGAGTCACGCGGAATCCCGAGTTGCTGAAGCAGGCACAGGCGGCATGCAACCAGGCCATTGCGCTCGACGGAACTCTGGCGCCGCCCTATGTGACGCTGGCGCGGATGAGCGCGATGGCCGGCAATACGGCGCTGGCCACAACCGAGGCGCAGAAGGCATTGCAGCTCGACCCGCGCAGCGCCGAGGCCTATGGCGCGCAGGCTGAGGTGCTTGAGGCCGAGGGGCGCGATAGCGATGCGATTGGCGCAGTGCAGAATGCGATTAACCTGGCGCCCGACGACTGGCGATGGCAGGTGCTGTTGGGCGCTTACTACTATAACGATGGAAGGCTTGCGGATGCGGCCACTCAATATCAAGACGCGGTCAAGATTTCGCCTGATAACGCAATTGCCTTGCGTAACGTAGGCATGGTCGATATGCAGCTGGACCGGCTGCCGGATGCAGAGAAAAGTCTGGAAAGATCGGTCGAGTTGCAGCCCACCTTTGCGGGTTATTCAGACCTGGCCGAGATATACAAAGCGGAAGGAAGCTACCGGAAGGGAATCGAGGCAAGCCAGAAGGCGCTGGATCTGAATCAAACCAATTATCTGGCGTGGGGAAATCTGGGAGCGGCCTACCTGCGCGCGCCAGATGGCCGGAGCGAGGCAATCAAGACTTACATGAAGGCCATTGAACTGGCGGAAGCAGCGCGCAAGGAGTCGCCGCAGGATTCGATGCTGCTTGTCTCATTGGCCGGATACTACGCAACCATTGGCGATGCCGCCCATGCCTTGCCGCTTTTGCGCCAGGCGGTTGCGCTCGATCCTGATTCGGCTGATGTTTTGTACGTCGCGGGCGATGGGTATGAGCTGCTGCACCAGCGCGACCAGGCCATACCGCTGATCGCCAAGGCGCTGGCGCTCGGTTACCACTTTGTCCAATTCGAGCACGAACCCGAGCTTGCCGCACTGCGCCAGGACCCCAACTTCAAGAAGGCCCTGCTGGCCGCGCAGCAAAAACATTTACTGGACAGCCATAACAAAAACGGATAAGTTGTGCGTTATGAGCACAACCACGGTAATTCTGAACGAAGACAGCATGGGCCTGTGTGTCCCGAGCGTCAACAGCGTGCCGATTGAAGCGGGCACGCAAGTGACGTTCAAAACAGCACAGGGAGTGAGTGCGGCATTGTATTTTTCCCCTGCAACCGCCGCGATTCTCTCGCCCACCCCCGGCGCCTCAGTTGCCATTCCTCCCGGTCAGAGCGTCACCTACACGGTTTCCTCGGTGGGAACGGCTGCCTATGGCGTGTTTACTCAACCCCCGCAGTTTCCGGCTCCAGGCTTTTTCGACTTTGGCGCACCAAAAACTCCCCCTGTACTGGTCATCTCGCCAGGCATGGGAGGTATTGGGTTCAGCGTTGCCTCAAATCCTCCTTCGACCAAGCAATAACGAGACACAGGCCTGAGCGGAACGGTAGTCGTGCGTTTCGCACTGATGCGTGTCTCCGATCCTCACTGAAAGAGAACGATACGGAAGCAGGGTGGGAGCAGCATTTGAGCTTCGCCCTGCGCCCCGGTTTGGCTGTACAAACTGCGTTGCCGGCAACTCTCTCGATTCTTCTCCTCCGGTTCTTTCCCCATCTGCCTTGCGGAACTGGTGAATCGCTTCTAAATTATTGATACAGAGTCACCGAGGCCTTCCCCGATCCCTGCTTCACATCCAAGTTCCGGCCGCACTCTGTTTGCGTACAAACTGAGGGACAACCAATGAGCGGTTCTGATGCGCTGCTGTACTTTAACGGCATCAATGGCGCTACCGGCCGGTACGATCTGGAGCCAATGCCCGCAGCCGCTCTCTCTCAGGTCGCGCAGGGCATCGCCCCAGGGCGTCCGGATGACAAAGCGCATCTCGATGAGCTGAAGCGGCGTTTCCAGCGCGACACCGAAGCGCATTTCGCGCCGAAAGAAGGCGTCAATCCCAAGAATCTGGCTGAGACGGGCTGGGGCGTGATCTTTGCCTTTGGCGCCGATCCCGCGGTGTACGAGGCGCTGAGCCCGCTCTTGAAGTTGCGCAAACAGCAGGCTGGCGACAAGTACAAGGAGTACCTTGGGCCGCTGGCCTACCGGGGCGCGTCAGCGGATTCGCCGGACGAGAGCAAGCAGGCCTTTCTCGCGCGTAATGGCGCAGGACCGGGACCGGTTGACCCAAGCATTGTTCCCTACTACCTGCTGATCGTGGGCGACCCGGATGCAATTCCGTTCCGGTTCCAATATCAGCTTGATGTGCAATATGCGGTGGGGCGCATCCACTTTGAGACGTTGGCCGAGTATGCGGCTTATGCCGCGAGCGTGGTGGCGTCCGAGACCGGAACCCTTGGGCTGAAGAAGCGCATGGCTGTGTTTGGCGTGGCCAATCAGGACGATGTTGCCACCAATATGAGCCGCGACGAACTGGCCTCGCCGCTGGCCGATTGGGGCGCAACGCAAGATGGCTGGGCGGTGGAGAAGTATGTGAGCGGCGACGCGACCAAGGCCAGGCTGGCCGCGGTGCTGGGCGATGCGCCGGCGTTTTTGTTCACGGCAAGCCACGGCATGTGCATGCCTGACGGCGATCCTGGCCAGGCTGCGAAACAGGGCGCGCTGGTGTGCCAGGACTGGCCGGGCCCGTCGTGGCAACAGGCCATCCCAGACAGCTTTTATTTTGGCGGCGACGATGTTGCGAGTGACGCGCGCATCTTTGGCTCCATCACCATGCACTTTGCGTGTTTTGGCGCCGGGACGCCGAAGCTGAGCGATTACTCGGCGGCGGGAGCTCCGCCGGCGATTGCGCCAAGGAGTTTTCTTGGCCGGCTGCCGCAACGGCTGATCGCGCATCCCCGCGGCGGCGCGCTGGCGGTAATCGGGCATGTGGAGCGGGCATGGGGATGTTCGTTTCACTGGAACCGTGCAGGGAGCCAGACCGAGGTTTTCAAGAGCACCATCAAGCGGCTGCTCGAAGGGCATCCGGTGGGCTCGGCTCTGGAGTATTTCAACGGACGCTATGCCGAACTTTCGACCGATCTGTCGACGGTGCTCGAGGATGTAAAACGCGGCGCCACGGCCGATCCCTACGAGATTGCAGCGTTATGGACGGCCAATAACGACGCGCGGGGCTATTCGGTAGTGGGCGATCCAGCAGTGCGCCTGAGGTTTGTTGAAGATGGAAAACCGGCTGACAGGCCGGTATTGGAGGTAACTTTGCCAACGACACAAGATTCACTTCCCGCCGCGCCGGTTGCGCAGGTGGCGGCTGTTAATCCGCTGTTGACGGATTATGGCGTGCTCGATTCGGTACGGGGTGCGGCGGCGTCGCTGCAGGATGCGGCGCAGAAGATGGGCGCCTGGCTGGCGTATTCGTTTCTAACGGTGACCAGCGTGCGCGTGACGACGGATGTGAGC
>Ga0182016_10000815_pt1 | contig 38558 bp, 48 predicted proteins | sample 712S2MmetaG_FD_120491 | JGI IMG/M metagenome (GOLD analysis project Ga0182016, IMG submission 120491) | Permafrost microbial communities from Stordalen Mire, Sweden - 712S2M metaG | ecosystem: Environmental > Terrestrial > Soil > Wetlands > Permafrost | place: Sweden: Stordalen | collected...
CACTTTCGCCTTTGAAGTCTGCTGTTGGTATCGCCACGGCATGGTAGCCTTTCTTTGGAGTCAGTATTTGGCCCTGACATTCAAAAGCAGCAAGGATCATTCCTCGCTGCCTTTGATGTTTGGTCGGTTAGCCTTACAAGCTTACGCCGAACCTCGCCGCCCGTTTCTCGAATGACTCATCACCTTTCGCCAATTCGAGTTGGGCTTCGGTCAGTAGCCAAGGCACCGGCGTCACGGCTGGGCGATTCCAATTGGTACCGGATTGCTCGATCCGCCCTTCGGCGCGTGAGAGCAATTGACCGTACGCGACGACTTCGGCCTCGTGTTTCGCAATCGCAATTGCTGCTAGGACGCGTTCCTCGTCGCTGATGTTCTTGTTGGCAACTGTATCTTCGGCGACCTCAACCTGCGTCTTTGCTTGTTCGAGGTATGTATTGCAGTAGTAGATCATCGACTGCAAACTTTCGAGTTCGGCTACTGACGGCGCGTTGTTGTCCTTGATCGTCGCTTCGAGAACGTCATTCGACTTCGCAGCGTTGGCGGCGTCAATGAGCGCCCCAAGCTGGCCCAGCGTGAACACGCCGAGCTTCACCATGCGGACATTACCATCCACGATCCCATAACCCGATAGGTACAACGTGGCATCGGCGAACTTGTAGCTCACGTGAGTCTTGTTCGGGCCGCTTGTCCATATCGCGGCGCGCTTGTCAGAGTGCTTGTTGTGATACACGTAGCCGACAGCCTTGAGTGTGGCCTTGATCACACTCGGAACTTCGGGCCGCTTATTCTCATTGGCGCGCTCTTGCACTTCCTGGCATGCCCGCGAGCAATAGCCGAGGCGCGCTGAATTATTCGGACGCTGTTCGACTTGAATGAAGAACGTACGCGGCTTAACTGTTTGCTTGATTCCGCTCGACAGATTCCATCCTTGCGTAACGTCGCGAATCTTCTCGAACGTATACGGTGCGAACTCGCGAACGATCTGATTGTCGCTGAGGTCTTCGGTTGTCTTGAACTTTCCGCGACCGTAGCCGTTGTAGGTCTGACCAAGATTGTGCGAGCAGTTCTTACGAGTGCATTTCGTTGCGCGCAGCTTGGCGACGAACGCTTTACCATTGTCGTTGAGTTCGATCTTCCCGCTGTCGGTAGTCGTGGCAAGTGTCGTGAGCTTCTTATATGCGAGGTTGCGCGCTTCGGTTTCGACATCTTGATTGATGTTGATGTATCGCGCTTGTTTGCCGACTTGCTCTTGCAAGTCGGCATCAGTGAGCGTGAGGAACTCGTCGGGAATCTTCACATCAGCTACGAGGTCAGTCGGTTCGCGGTAGAGGAGCGAGGCGGTCGTGTCGATGGTCGTCATGTTAGCGTGTAGCCTTCTTGGTGTTGAGTGCGTTGTGTGCAGCGATCTTCACTTGCGTGTCGTCAATGTCGGCCTGCGTCAATGGTCGGCGTTTCATGCACACGTCACATTTGCAATATCCGTCGAACGGGTTGTGTTCAATCTCGGTGTGCAGTTCATTCTTGGTTCCGAGTGACAAGTTGAGGATGCGGAGAGTGCGAGCGATGCGATCCTGACGCTCGTTGAACGTCAGCGATTCACCAAGTAGGTGAACCGTTTCGAGCAGTGAGATCGCGTCTTTGACTTCTTTGGTGCGAGCCATGTTATGCCACCACGCCGAACTCACGCGCAATCGCCTTCATTGCTGTCACGTGCAGTTCAGCGCGCAGAACCGAATTGCCGCCGAGGTGGTCCGCATTGTCTTCGGTGATGCGTTCCATCGTTTCGTTGACAGCTTCTTGCAGCTTGTTCCACGCCTTGCTATTCATCGGTAGCGCCGCTTCGCAAGCGAGATCGTAGAGCCGGTTCCATTCGGCGTTCGCCTGCTGCACGATCTTCGCTGCTGCACGTGCATCGCGGCGGTGATCGCGGATCACTTCGGTCTTCGCGTAGTGAAGCACTTGATGAGCATTGAATCCTTGGCTGAGAAGCGTGATCGTGATGATCTCGCCGCACGTGCAGCTTACGTCTGCCTTGTGTTCGTTCGGGTTGCAATCGACGCGATTGAGCTTGTGGGAGATCGCGCCGGTCTTGGTCGTGGTGGTCATGGTCGGTTGTAGCCTTCCTGGGTGGCGGGTGAGTGTCTCTGCGGAGACAGTTAGGACCCCCACCATCACTCTCCTTCCTTGCGACCCTCCCCATCGCTCACGATCTTGCGGGCAACGAAAGAGGGCAGACACCCGGCGCACAGGTACCCACCCTCGATCCAGGCGTACATCGTCGCTTCTACGGCCCTACAGCGTAGGCAGGCGAAGCGCCTCACTATCTGCCGCAGGCAGGCGATCAGTGGCGTCCTGGCGTCCGTGGCGTCCCTCGCTGCCTATGCTGGGCGGCTTGCCAACCTTGGCTCGCGATCCGCCCGAGGACCGACAGGGTGAAGGCCACGCCGACGAGCGCCCACGCTCCGCCAATGTGGTAGGCGAGGACGCCGATGGCGGCGGTGAGCAGGTAGGCAGTCGGCCCAGGTGCAGCGGTGGCGTGACAGACGTTGATCGGCAGGCACGGCGAGATCACCGGCGCGTCACCGAACTCCATTCCGATCACCTTGCTGTTCTCGTCAATCATTCCGATGGGAGCTTTGCGAACGCCGTCTTCATTCGCGATGGTGAGATAGGCGTATTTCATGTTACGATTCTATCATGGACTTCACTCGCTTAGAATGCCGCGATCTACTTAGCAACGTCAACAAGGTCAACGTCGATCCCGATGTCCTTGCTAAGTTGATGATGGGTGCGAATGTTTCGCACTCAACGTTCGCACCCGGTTCTGTAACGTCGATCAATGCACCGGGCGACTCGATTACCATTGCACAAGCTGTCGATCTGTTTCCGCCCTATGATCCGGTGGTCTATACTGACGCGCAGCTTGCGAAGATTCAAGTGCCGGATGCGAATGCGGCGGGTGGTTATCGCTCAGCGACACAAGCCGATGTTGCCGAGATCAACAAGCTCAAGCGTGACGCACACGAGCGTGAATGGAGAATGCGCGCAACCTACAAGGCGAATCTCAATGAGCGCGATGTGGTCAATGCTGCATTCGATGCGCCCGAACGTCCGAGTGGGTTCACGCCGGTGTTGGAACGCGTTGCGGTCGGCGAGAATAACGCTGCCGGTGATGTGTGCGTTGTGATCGGCGTTGATGGTGAATCCGTGTTCAAATGCAAGGACGGTCACGGTTACAAGCTGTCGCGATCCCTGCGGACGTGCCCGCAGTGCTTCCTTGCTGGCGGCGGTGTGGAAAGAGAAGACCCCGGCGCAGTGGCCGGGGCCGATGGTCGATGGTAAGCGTTGGCGGTGTGATGGTGATGCTGCTAGGTGTTCTCGCTGCCAGTGTGATCGTCGGCATCGCGCTCATTACCATTCGGTCAGAACTCGATCTCCTCTTGCAAGTCCTCGAATGGGTTTTCCGGCATGTCCACTACGCTCTCGTCAAGCGCTTCGGGAATCTCGATCTCGATGCGGTCGAGTGTCCATTGCTCGTAGCTCGACGCCCATTCTTCGTACGCCTGTCCTCGATCCGACTCTTGCCACTTCTCGCTGCGCTCGCCCATGTAATCGCGAATCTCAGCGGCGGCGCTGGCGTTGGCCCAGCCGTTCGCTGCGTCTACTTGTTCGTTGTGGTCGTTGATCGCGAGTTCTAGTGCTTCACGCGCTGCTTTGACGGCTTCGTTGTATTTCGTTACTGCATCTTCGAGATTCGAGTAAGTCGATTGCAGTTCAACATAGATTGCATCGCGTTCAGCTTGAACTGCTTTAGATAACCTCTTCAAGATTGTAGCCTTCCTAAGCGGTAGTGTTGTGAACTGATCTAATTGTAACACGAGCGCATTCAATGTCAAACCGACAGTGAGCGCATTACCATTCACGTCAATGTAGCGCGTACGTGTGTAATTGCACGTAAGATCGAGTTGAAAGATAGTGTTTCACCGATTTCGGTATTCTGCAAATGCGAAACGCACCGTTTCCGATGCGTTTGCAGTAGTGCGCCTAATTCGATTCAGTCTGTAAAGACTACCTCAATCGGTAGCTGCTTCGATTTCTCTCATAGCTGCATCGAAGTATCGCTTGGCGTCGTCGTCAGGCTTCTTGCTTGTGTACTCGATCATAACGATTTCCCTCGCATTGCGGAACGCTTTTGTCCATGTCGCTTCTGCGGTAAGGTATTGTATGAAACTCGGTGATGTACCGAGTAAGTCTGCGATCTCTCTCGCGCTTCGTCTTATCGTGACATTCCAACCGCGAAGTGAATCGTCGGTTGGAAATAGGTCGCGCTTCATCATGTGTTCGATCATGGTTTGAAGGCGATGAAGAATCTCACGCCGTTCGCTGTTCTTCAAGCCGTCTAGCTCCTCGATGATGTGTTCAACGTCAAGCTGATCGAAGTGACCGGCACGAAGAAGCTGTGATTGCTCACTTGTCCACTGAGCGAAGTCGGTATCGTAGGCGGTTCGCATTGTTATCATGTCGCGTGTTTGTCCTTCCGTGTGTTGCGCGCTATGCAGGCGTCGATCTCCTCATCGGTCATGTTGCCCCAGGCTGATGTGCCGTCATCGAAGATGAGCGTGTCGCCTTCCATCCATGCATGCGGGTTGTCTTCTGACGGTGTGCCTTCATTCGTGAAGCCGGGAAGATTCGTGCGTTCCATTACCATTCTGCTTTCCAGTACACACCGCGAGCGTGTCTGCGTAGTTCTTTAGCTTTCACCATGCGGCTGAGTGTTTGATCGACCATATCACGAGACACTGTACCGTTCAGCACTGCGAGTAGCTGCGTGATGTTGAACTTCGCGCTTCCGAACGTATCAATCGCTTGCGCGACTTTCTCGGCATCGCTGCTCTCGACGCAAATGACATCACCTTGTTGGAATGTGTGAAAGCTGATGTGCCACGCACACTGTCTGCAATCACCATTGGTATCGAAGTGCGGACTGCCTAATGGACGACGCGCTACAGCAGTGAGTTGTTCCATTATCATTCTGCTTTCACGAAACGACGTTGCCGTGTGCCTTGGAACGTCGTTTCGTTGGTGTCGCTGATGTACCGCTCTTTGAATCCGAACGGCAGCACATAGCCGTCATCTATGAAGACCCAAAGGTGATATTGATTCGACGTATCGACGAGGTGTGATTCGCGTGGGAAGATTTGGACCGCATCGCGTTCGGGTCCAACGATCATGTTCTTGATCGTCTGCAAATCGCGCCAATCGTCTATGACAGCGCGATCTATGCGCTTGATCGACAGATGCGCCATTTTTGTACCATCGTCGGCGATGATGCCGCGAATCGACACGGCATAGCGGTCGTTGCGGAACATGCGTTGTTCAAGGTGAGCTTGAACGTATGTTTCCGCTCGCTCACCGGAAACGATTGCATGCTTGCGAATGCGATTGAGATATTCTTCGCTGTTGTTCGGCGCAACCTCGATGAACGGTTCCATCGGTCGCTGCATGGTGCGCCGACGATGGCGGCTCGCCATTATTCCCGCCCTTCCAATATCGCATTGAATTTCTGATCAAGTGCCTTCAACAGATGAAGCACTTCGGTTACAGCTTCAAGAATACGTGTGAGCTTGTCGTCATCCACTATTTGCCGTCCTCAACGAAGTTGAAGTAAACGCGTGGCAAGTGTGTGAACTCCATGCTGCCTTTCGCGCCGTCGCTGCGGCGGCGAACCACGACGAACGGTGCCATGAAGCCGAGAACCTCGAACTCGACGCGGAGAGCATCAGTGTCCCAGGTCTTCTCGGTGGTCGCTGCGAGATCGGCAGCAGGAGCGTTCGTTGCGATCATTGTGCGGCGGATTGATTCGGTATCGTCTTGCATTGTTGTAGCCTTCTGTTGAGTGTGAGTGATTTATGGAAACGACGTGAAACGTCGGCATCGCTATGTCAAACAGAACTTTAACTTATGCTTCCTCCTGTTCGAGAGAGAGAAGTTCAGCTAACACTTTCGACGGGAGTGCAGCTTTGATGGCGAGTGCTAAGGCGCGCATTTGAGCGCCTTCGGCTGACTCGCCTTCACCACTAACGATGTGACGCTGCCCGCCATAAATGGCGGCAACGTCTGCCGTCCACCGTTGTCCTTGAGCATTGGCGCGTTCAATCGTCACGGTGACGACTTCAAGTTCGAGTGCGATGGATTGCGCGATGGCGACGAGTGTAATTGCTCTCATTTGGTCGGTTGTAGCCTTTCGATAGCTTGCGCTTGACTCCAGAACAGCCGTGACACCTTCGAGGTTGCAATTCGACGATCTTGTTTCGTGGACCGTCACAGGGGTTTCCCGGCGTCCGGTAAGGGGTGATGGGCGTGCCGGATACACGAGAGGCCAACGCAGCTTCCGGGGGAGGTGCGCTCTACCGACCCCTGGGTGTCGGTCCCCGCCTCGCGCTCAAGCTGATTAGCTCGAAAGCCCTACGCCGAAAGGCCCCATTTAAGGAAGCGGCGGCGATCCTGGGCAACGGGCGGCAGCACCTCGACGTGTCGCCGGTCCTGTTGGATTCCTCGACGGCGAGCTATGACGCGCCAACCCGTACGGCCCAGGTCATCATCCTTGAGGTCGGTCGCGGCAACTCACGCGACAAGCACTTCTATGGTGCTGATACGATCAGAAAAGCTGCTGTTGATAAAGTATTCGACGGCGCGCAAGCTTACGCTGATCATCCTGGTCTTGATGAAGACATCAATCGACCGGAGCGTAGCGTAAGAGATTTGGTCGGCTATTACTTCAACACACGCGAGGTTGAAGTTACAAATTCGACCGGTGAAACAGTGCCTGCACTTGCTGCAAGCATGAAGATACAAGAGGGCGCTGATTGGGCGATAGGTTTAATTCGCGAAGCGATCTCATTCAACACGCGTTACCCGAACAAGACGTACGTTGGCATTTCCATTAACGCCGATGGTGACGTGTCGCCCGCAATCGTTGATGGTGAGCAGGTCAACTATGTTCATCGTATTACCGAAGCGTTCTCGGCAGACATGGTGACAAAACCGGCGCGAGGCGGTAAGTTCCTCGCACTTGTGGAGTCGCAAAGCGGTTCTCACAAACCAACCAAAAAGGAACAAGCTGTGGATACAAAGATATTCGAGTCCGCTGCTCGACTTCGGAAACAAGAAGGTAGCGGCGAGATTGACAGGGATGAGTTTCGTTCGCTCGTCGCTCTCATCGAAGCGGAGCAAAGCAAAACGATGGGCGCAACTCTCGGCGAGTCAGCAGCTAACGAGAAAGACCTTCTTGAGTCTCTATCGGAAGCTGACAAGAACGTATACAACAGTCTCGATGAGGCCGACAAACCTCCGTGGCTAACAAAGAAAATATCCGAAGCCAAACTCAAGGCGAGCAAGACGCGTGAAGCGGACGGCGCTGACGGTCAAGACGGCGAGGATGGCGAGGATGGTGAGGATGGTCAAGACGGCGAGGATGGTGAGGATGGTGAGGACGGCAACGACGGTAAGAATGGAAAATCAGTGAAAGAATCAGTGCGCGAGTCCGATCCGAAGAAAGCTCATCCGGCGCTATTCGCTGCTGCACTCCGCGAAGCGCGCTCGGCGGTGAGCGGTGATGTCGCAGCACTGCGCGCCCAGGTTGCCGAGATGACCGCACGGAGTACGATGCGCGAGAGCATCGACACCGCGAAGCGCAAGCTCACCGAATCGTCGCTTCCTGCGGCGGCGGCAACGATGTTGATCGAATCGCTTGTCGGCAAGTCGTCAGGCGAAATGGATCGACTCATCGAGGCGCAGGTCGCATACCTCGATATGCTGGGCGTCAGCAAGACCAACAAGCAAACCGCAGGGGCCGGTGAGAAAACACTGCCGCTGCGCGAGTCCGAGTCGAAGGCGAACGAATCGTTCATCTTCGCAGGAATGGGCGGTAACTAACGATGCCGAGCGGTGCAGGAAATACGTTCAGCTATAAACTGTCGGACGGCAGTATCATTCTCATTCCCGATCTTACCGGTGTGTTGCCGGTTTATCAGGGTCAAATTGCTGTTTGGGATGCGACTCTCAACGGCGGCAACGGCGGCGTTCGCGCAGCATCAACGCAAGCCGACATCGCAAACTTTATCGGTGTTGCAGAACAAAACTCGATTCTCAATTCGCTGCTCGAACAGCTTCCTACGGTGCGCGTCGGATTCCAAGGCGTGTACTACTTGAACACGACGGCTGCCGAAGTTTACAAGTACGGCACAAAAGTGTTCTTCAACGAATCCATTGCCGGTGCGTTGCAAGTCACGAGCAACACAAACGCGGGCGCACGTACGATTGCGGTTGGCTACGTGATCTTGCCCAATCAAACAATGCTTGCCGGTATTACCACTGTCACCGGTGCTGCGGGAGTTCAAATCCCGGTTGCAATCATCGGTCAGTGGCCGGTCGTCGGACTCGCGTAAGGGAGCGCGTACAACATGGCACGTTTATCATTGTTGCAGCGCCAAACCGCGAATCTCGAAGCGCAGCAAAACCGCCTCGCCGAATCCATCCGTAAACGGATGAAGATCGAACCGAAGAATCTCGTCAATCTTATGGAAAGTGACGATTTCTCGCTCAAGCGTCTGCGCGAGAACTGCGTACGCAACGAGTCGCGGCTGATGGAAGCGAATGCGGATTCCGCGTTCGGTCAGTTGCTGCGTTACGGTGTGCAGCACTTCATGTTCGACGCCTATCAATCGGTGTCGGATTTCATCTATCCCGATCTCGTCAGTGTTCGGCCCAGCACGAATCGCCAAGAGTGGTACGCACCGCTTTACGGCGTCGAGATTCCTCGTGACGTTCCCGTTGGAGGAAAGTTCGAGGACAGCAAGATCAGCGGACTCGACCGTGAGTTGGTCAACAAGAAAGTTGGCCGCATGTTCAGCGTCGAACGCGAACTTATCGACGATGATCAGACCGGTCAAGTCGAACAACGCGCAAACGGACTCGGCGAACGCCTCCGCTACAAAGAAGAAGCCGACGTTCTCGGCGTCGATGTCTTCACGCTAACCCCGCTCGGTCGCGGTGTCGTCGGCGCTGCTGGTGTGTCGTACACGACCGCGAAAGGCAATCGACCAACGACGTACGCGAATCTTGCGCAAGCGGGACTCGAAAACGCCGACATCGCACTTCATAACATTCTCGATCCGGTCGGTAATCGGATCATGGTCAAACCGAGTTTGTTGCTCGTGTCGCCTGCCGATAAGTTCAATGCTGCAAAGTTGTTGAACTCAGCGTTGCAACCGAGTGTACCGGGTGCTCCGGGGCAAACATACACAACGGCGTCGTCGGGCTTGATCGGCTATACCGGTACCGTCAATGCGCTGCAAGGGCTCTACACATTGAAAGTGTCGCGCTTCTTGCCCGCAAACTACTGGTATTTGATTGAGCCGAAAACGTCCATCGTATTTCAAGATCGCGATCCCTTGGAACTCACGATGGAAGCGCGTGACGCCGGTACGTCATTCGAACGCGACGAGTACCGCTGGCGCATTCGTCGCCGGTATGCGACCGATGTTCTCGAATACCTGTACCTGTATTGCGGCAACGGCGTGTAGTTTGCAACGTTTGCAATCAACGGCAACATTGTTCGCAAGAATCATGCTCCGTTTGTTGCAGAGTCGCTCGTGAACGTAACGCCTGCATAAAAGACCTGGGGCGGAAGGGACCTGATGCCCTTCCGTCTCGGGGCCAAGAAAGGATTACCAATATGGCTAGGATTCGTGAAGGTACAAGCGGTGGCACCGATCTACTCGATCCGCAAGATCGTATAACGGATAGCGAACGCAGCGAGAAGATCGAACCGTTAAACGAGCGTATCGAGGACTCGCTGACTGCTGCACTCCAAGCAGTGCTTCGTCGCGATCCTGGCGGGTATGTTGCGCAAAAGCAATACGTGATCATGCGCGAGAACCTTCGTGACACAGAGATCGTGTTCGACAGGTTCTATTTCATGCTCAATCTGTTGGTGGATATGCTGCCGTCGCCAATGAGCGAACCGGAGCGCGTGGCGACCGAAGCTCACGTCAAGGAACACGCTAAGTACGCCCAGCAATCAGATTTGAAGTATCTGCCAATCGTCGGCACTGCATCGTTAAGCGACATCGAGAACGCGCTGCGCTGAATGGCTACGACTCTTGCCGCGCTGATCACATCATGTCGGACTATCGCTGCTGATGGCCCGTCTGATAACTTTCAGCGCGCTGAGAACGTCAACGATGCTGAGTTTGGATTTCCAATCGACGGCTACAACACCACGTTCGTGACAAAGAATATACCGGTTGTTCCAGGTGGCTTTCAAAAGGTTGTCGTTGATAATATAACTCTCGTGCCGACTGCATATACTGTCAATGAAGCGATTGGTGAGATCGTACTTTTAGTACCACCGTTGACTAGTATCTACGTGTCATACTACTTCTATTTGTTCGCTGACGTTGTGTGGACGGAGTTTATTGTCGGAGCATTGCAGCTAACAAACCTCTCTAGCGGCGTTGTTCTGACTGATGTTGCTTCGCTCCCTGAGAACTTCATTCCGGTCGTCAAAGCGTATGCGAACTCCTATTTCTGCCGCCGTGTCGCGAATCAAACCGGTCTATGGTACAACCAACGCTTACAAGAGCGCGTTGAAGATCGTGACAATATCAGCGCAAAGTGGTTGAGACTCGCGGAGTCGGCGCAAAAGCAGGCTGATGCACTGCTTGTCCAAGCGTATTCCGGTAATGCATCTCAGAATGCGCCATCATTTCGCATCGGCGGTTTCCAACCGCAATCGTATACGCCGAGTCGTTGATGGGCATCGTCGCCGGATCGCTGCGTAACGGAACGTTTCAATCGAAACCGATCATGGATTTGGTTTATGAATGCTCGGTCTTTCGGAGCAGCCATTCATATACCGGTGCCGGATCGTTGCGGGTATCGTACGCGTTGCTTCCCGGCGTGACCCCGTGTGATGTCGCGCCGCTGACTGATATGCTCGTATTGCCGGAGGCTGGGCAAACCGAGATCGTCACGCACGTCGTTCACTTTCCTGCCGGTACCAACATCGCTACGCGTGACGTGATCAAGATCGTGTCGTCACGAACTGGCTTCGGATCAATCGGTACGTGCTATTACATTACCGATGTGTTGCTACCGTCCGAGTCAATTTCTTATGTGCGGTGTCGTGCAACAGTCGGTAAAGAGCCGACAACGGGCGCATCGTGAGCTATACGCTACAAGTCTATCTTACTCAAATGTTCCAGGCGAATGCTGCTCTCGCGGCGTTGCTTGGCTCTCGATCTGACGGCAAGCCGTCTGTCTTCCCGTATCATCATCGTGACATAACAAACCCGACATATCCTTTGATTACCATTGCGCGTTACGGTTCCAAAGTAAACAACGCTATGTTCAGCGACACAATGTATGCAACCATGATGGATGCGCCAAAGCTCGCGATATGCTCATGGTCGCTAGATGATGTCGATGAGGCTGTTGCGGTGATGACGATTATTCGCAATACCATTCGGCCACCGTCGTTTGCCCCCGGTAATGCGTACTTCGCGGGCTACAAATTGACCGAACGAAGCTATCGTGACGATCTCTTTGATGAATCAATCTCTGCATATCATGTGCATTGCGAATATGATGGATGGGTTCAAGAAAAGTACGGAAACCCGCAGCCGGTACCGTCCCAATGAAACTGATCGCACATCAGCGGTGCAATAGCTCACGCTGGGATGTGTCGCTCCGACATGTCGAGCCACATGCGGTTGTCGAGCTACGGATTACCAATACGATGAACGGGCGGCAGGTCGAGCATTATGTCGAGAGTGACGGTGAAGGGCTTGCAGTCGTAGACATTCCCGATTTCGATGAACATCATTCAATCCTGGCGCGTGTGTTAACAGAAAGTAACGGTCAAGTGCTGCATCGGTTCTTGTTCGACAGTAAGGACGATCCAAGAAAGCTCTCGATGTCGGCAGCAACAGTTCTCCAAGAGTCAGATAGCGTAATGCTATCTAAGGAAAGCTAAACGCTATGTTCAACTTTTCAGCAGGTCGTGCGCGTATTCTTCCACCTCCCATTGCCGGTGTAGCACAAAGTTATCTCGAACTCGGCGTTGTGCAATCGGCATCACTCGAACTCAAGGTTGACTTGAAAGAGCTTCGCGGCGCATACAGATACCCAATCGCGGTGGCTGATGGAAAAGGCACGGCGAGCGGCAAGGTAACGTTCGCCCAGCTTTGGCCGAACACACTTAACGCGATCTTGAGCGGAACACTCTCGAATCCGACGACGGGCACAACGTTGTCCCCGCAGCCACCGGTAGCAATCGTTGGTGAAGCGCATTCAATCTCTGCTGGCGGTACGGCAACACTCACTCAAGCTGCGTTGATGGTTACTGGGTCCGAGGTCATCACGGTGCTTGATGCCACCGGTGATGCCGTATTCTACACACGTACGACAGGAACGGCAGTATCGTCGTCAATCGGCGGCAAGACGGCGGGCACGTACACAATCACTGCGGGTGTTCTCACGTTCGCATCGGCCGATGACAATCTCAATCTCCTGGCGAGCTATCAGTATCTTCCTGTAGCTGCAACCTCAATCAACAATGACAAGATTGCGCTCGCTCAAATCGGCATGAACAACGCACCGACGTTTCAATTGATGTTGATCGGAACTGGCGCGAAGAACATCTACAACAGCACGGCGCAGCAATTCATCGTGCAATTGAACGCATGTCTTGCGCCGAGTTTGAAGATGGATTTCAAGCTCGATGACTTTACGATGGCTGATCTCGATTACCAAGCGTTCATCGACGTGAACGGCAATCTGGGCAACATCTACATGATCAACCCAGGCGGCTAGTCGTTCAGCGGACGGCAAATGAAAGAGCCGGTGAGTTGCTACACCGGCTCTTTTTCATTGGTTGCGCTGCGACGATCTTTATTTCTTGGTCGTCGGCGTGAACGCGGTGATGGACACAGTGAGTCGGCTGACGGCCCACCCGAGCGCGCCGAGAACGTCAGCCGTGGCGATGCTATCGAGCTTTGTAATGGCACCCGTTGCGAGGCTCCCCACGATAGCTTGAACGATGCCGCGTGATTGTCCCGGCAACACGTCGTAAAACGCGTTGAGGGCGGCGGTGGACACGTCGGCAACGATGCCGGGTACCGCGCCGCTCACATGGCCGATCACGCTATGTGCGAACACGAGAGCGTCGGATGCGATCACTTGTCCGAGTCCAACCGCGTCGGCGACCGGCTTCTGTACGGCCGGATCGCTCGCGAGGATCGCCGTGTAGTTCGTTGCTGGTGTCGTCATACGCTGGTTTCGGCGGCGCTCCGAATCGGTGCGAAGCCGTTGAGGTGCTTGTACGTGAGAAGGGCGATGTAATTGTCCGGTGTACGCCGATCCGTCTTGGCGAGATCGTTGAGCCTTTTGATTTCGTCGGCGTCGGTGATGCGAAATGTGATGCTCAAACCTTCGGCCTTTGCACGAGCTTTGCGTGGCGCTTTCGCCGGTACTGCTTCACTGTGCGGTGTCGTCACGGCGGTGTCGCCTTTCGCTGCTGGCCGAGCCACTGTTGCGCTACTATTCATTGGTCATTTACCTTGCAAGACAATTGGTGAGTTGCAACTTCGCAATTGGGCAACGTTGCTGTTGTGAAGTATCCGTGTTTTGCTCGTACTTTCCTGTCGGAATGTGTTGTATCGTATCAGAGTTTTGCAACGTAAAAGTGCCGAAAGTGTAGCGCCAAGCATAACAGAAAGTGAAGGCAGCAATGAACGGTTCATCGACACTCGATCTAGCGCGACAGCAGCAGGGCGTTGGCCCAGCGGCGGCAGCATCATCAAGGAAGAACGAGCGCGTCTGGAAGATGTTCAACGACGTGGAGAAGGTCGCCGCGATCAAAGGCGCGTCGTCTACGATTACCATTGGCAGCGGTCACGAGGCGCGTGAGGTTCGTATCCGGCCCTTGAACCCGCGAACGCTTATCACGTCCTACGGACTTATTCGGGACATCCTCGTTCCGCTCATGAAGGCGTTCGAGCCGAGTCCCGATGGATCGCGGCGCGATGTCAGCATGCAGTCGATCTTGAGTTCGCTGGGTGACAATATCGACAAGGTGCCCGAACTCATTTATGTGATCTTGCAGCGCGGCAACGAGATCAGCAAAGATTGGCTCGATGAGAATCTCGACATCCTTCTCGACTTGCAGCTTATCATTCCGATCTTTCTCACACAGAACGGACTTGGTAAGCTAATGGGAAACGACGAGGCGGCGATGAGCGCCGCGAAACAAATAGTGGACGCGTCCCCGCAGACGGTGGCATAACCAACGGCGTTCACTTTCTCTGTCGCTGGTATGGTTGGACGACTGACTACGTGTGGGACACGCTCACATTTGCTCAATTCCTAATTGCGATTGAGGAAATGCAGACGCAGCAACGCGCAGAGAACGGCATCACCGAAGTGATCATCGGCTACGTTGGTGAAGAACCGCTCGATCAAGCAGGTCGCGGAGATGTCACCAATCTTACTGAACTCGGAACGCAGTTCATGGATGCCGGTACGCTTTACCAATCTTCGCTTGACGGTCTGCCCGACGACATTCGCAGCGTGGTTCTCGCCGAAGCGCATCGTCAGGAAACCGGCACGGTTCTTCCAGCAACGTTCTATAAGCTAGACAAGAAACCGGAGTAAGATAATGGCCGACGCTGAGATCAGCTTAGTCGCATCACTGCAAGCCGACATTACTGACTTCGTAGATAAGTTTCAGCATGATGTGCCGCTCGCAGTGCAGGGCGGTATGAAGTCGGCCCAGGATGCAATCAACAAAAGCTCAAGTGCGATACAAGGATCGCTAGGCGGTTTCATCGGTATCATTGAGCAGACAACGAATCTCCTTCACGCAACAGAGATCGCATTTACAGCGACCGGTGTGGCAGCAGTAACGTTCTTTGATCTCCTTGCGAATGATGATATTAAAGACTTCGGCGGTGAAATAGTAAAGATCACCACATCGCTTGAGAGCATGGGTCTTGTTTTGGTCGATGCTGTTGCCATTGTTGGCCTAAGTCTTGCGAATATTACCAAAGGTATTGATGAAGCTGGAAAGACTGCGTTAGCAGTGAACCGCATTGCCTTGACAGCTTTTAACAGTCCACCACCGGAACCATTCGAGGCGTCACGCAAAGCTGTAAAAGCGTTTTCCGATCAATTATCTATTAGCACTGGCATCGCGCAGCGTAAAATCTTAGACGGCATCGACACACTTACAGATTCAAATACGTCAATTGCGACATCAATGAAGATGACTGATGAAGCTGCAAAGTATGCTATTGCAACCGGAAAGGATTTCGCGACTGTTGAAAGTGAGTTGACGCAAGCACTCGCTGGTAAAACATCAGCAGCGGTAGCGGACAATATAATAACAGATAAGCAGGCCAAGGAAGGTATTAAACTTTCGGAAGTCTATAAGTTGATGGAAGAACGCATTAGGGGTGGCGTTGAGGCTTATAGCAATAGTTTACCCGGTGCGATGCAAATCACAGCAAATCATTTTACGGAAATGATGAGTCATCTAGCTGATGATAGTGGAATAATACCCATTCTCACAAAGATCGCGCAATGGGTTGACAGACTATTGCCAGCCATTAGACGACTCGCTGATGCTGGTATTGTCATACTCCAAGCGGCGTTTCGCGCTCTCAAACCAACGATTGACGTCATAATTGCGGCGTTTGAAAAGCTCGAACCAATTGTTGTGAAGTTTGCTCTCACGACGGGAAATCAGATATGGGCAGCGTTCAAATCTATTATTCCGACCATACAAGCATTTGCCACAGCATGTCTTGCCGTAGGACAAGCGTTATTTACTGAACTTCTCCCACGGATTGAAGATTTGTGGCGCTCGTTCATGTCACTCGCACCCTCGATGGCAGATGTAATCAACAACAGTCATTACTTTAGTGACGAAATAAAAGGTTTATGGCCGGGGTTGAATGCAATTACCGAGCGAATCGGCGCGTGGAATAAGTCGATGGATGCGTTTCATCCAGCATTGCGTGGTGCCTCCGATAGCGTAAAGATATTCGAGGAGTCGTTACGTGCTATAGAGCCACTTGTGAAGATACTCGCTCCATTGGTGCGCCAATTAGCATACGATTGGATTCGCAACTTTGAACTTATGATATTGGGCTATAAGTTAAAGTTAGATACCATGAACTTTCAAACAGATATATTCGCCGCAATCTTTGAGGGTAAATGGAAAATCTTAGGCAGCGACATCCTAAAGATCACGGTAGACTTGGGGATGTTGCTAGATGCAAATGCGTATCATTTCTTTAGTCAATTGATTCTTGGTACTCAGGCGTCGTTTGACATGTTGATCGACGTTGTGAAACGTGGAAGCGATCTTCTCGATGATGCTTTAAGTTTTGATGCTGCACGTCGCAAAAGAGCATTGCAAGAGGCTATAAACTTCGACGACGGGGAAACATTTGCGGATTATTATCAAAAACGCAAAGATGCGATGCAAGGCTTTTTAGACTACGCCGGTTCCGGTGCCAGTACGGGTGATGACGAACTCACAAAGTATTTGAAGAACGCGTCAAAGGAAGCTGACGGATTCCTGACCGCAATTCAGAACATTCTAAATGGCAAAGACAATATAGTTCAAGGCCAAAAACACACGAAGCCACCTCACACTGATACAGATACGATCAAAGAGTTAAAAGAAGGGCTATTTCCATACGAGGAGGAGATACGAAAGACCGGCGTTCTGCTCGAAGAACTTGCAATCAAACAAGCCGCCATCGGTAAGATCGACACGGCGGAGAAACTGGCTTATTCGCAAAAGTTACTGAATGAACAAATAAGGCTAACGAATCTCGAATCACGAGAACAAGCTGCACTTGCCGCCGCAGATCGTGAAGCAGCAGCAAAAGTCACGAGTATGATCGGGCATTATGATGGCGATACGACGGAGCCGTTGGTAACATCGCAAAACCTACTTCGATTTAGTATCGATACGCTACGTGAGGCGATTGAGAGCAAGAAGAAAGATCGTACATACGATCCTGCACTACACGCAGCGAGTGGTGGAGTGCTAGGTAATATGGATGCACAAAATGACACGAACAAACGAAACGCTGCACCAAAACCAGCATTTGATCCCGCATTAAGCGCCGCGAGTGGCGGAGTGCTTGGTGTTAAATCGGACATTATACCGATCATTCCAACACGTCCAACATTGAATCCGACGACGAATCCCACACTGAATCCGACACCTACAATTATCGAGGCCATTTACAGGTGGCTAACGTCACCCATGTTTGGCGTAGCCAAAGCCGCAACATTGCCGAGTGAGTCAATTCACCCGCAACACGGCGTTGCTAAACCTGCTTCCGCATCAAAAACAACATATACGTTCGATGAGATCAAGGCGTTATGGGCGGGCACAGGCGCAGACGATGACTTACAGACAAAGATGGCGTTTGTCGCAATGGCGGAGTCAAGCGGCAACTCGAACGCCGTTGGGAAGAACAAAGGTTCTAAACAATTAGACGTTGGCTTAATGCAGATCGGAACGGGTGGTGAGGCTGGTGATCGAGGTTCTGTTGCTTCTCTAAAAGACATTACCAATAATCTGACCTGGGCTGCGTCATTGCTGGCGGCTCACAAGGATGATCCGTCTATTCCGTGGGCAGCGTCAAAGCATAAATGGGGTCCGATGTATGACGCATATAAGCGTGGTGATAAAACACCGTATACAGATGCAGGTGCAGGTTCACCTGACAAGCCAGTTGGAGCATTGACAGATGAGCAAAAGACAGAACAGGATAATGCGAAGCGCGCAGCGGCACATGAGTTCACAATAGGCAGCAGCACCCATGACATCGAGAGCCTAAAACTTCAAGCGGAGTCCGTCAAACTGCGGCGACAGGAACGTGACATAGCTCTTACGTTTGATACGGATCGTGGTGGCGATGAGCAATTATCAACGAAGTCACGTTTAGCTGCGCTTGATGATGCGATTCTCAATACCACTCGTGAAATCGTAGCAACGGGCCATGAACAAGAAGTTCACAATGAGAAACTAGCAAAGCTTGAACTACAACGAGCGGACGTTCTCGAAACGCATCGTGAGCTAATGCAAGAGTCGGGTGCGAAGGCGGATCGAGCAAGTCAGAATGTCAATCTGGAAGCCGGGATCAGTGCGCGTGATATTACCGCTGCACACACGCCGGGTCGTGCTGGGGCAATTTCAGCCGCCAAGAATGCAGCGGCGGAAGCTGATGCCGCCGATAGGCTGACCGAAGCGCACAACAATCTCCTCGACGCGCAAAACGATGAACGTGACGCGTCCAATAGATTGACGCAAACAAAGCGTATCGAAGGCGTGACGGAAGATCAAATCCAGGCAAAGCGAAACGCGCTTCAAGCGGCCACCGATAAAGTCACGCAGTCAGCGACAGCGTTGGCAGTCGCCCAAGATCAATTGCGTCAGGCGTTACAGACAACGACAGTTGCGGTAACGGACGTGCGGTCGAAGCTGCTGTCAATGGCCCAGGCGGTCGCCGGTCCTGTGATCGACGCCCTCAATATGATTGGTGAAAACATCAATCCGCTCGTTGCAATCTTTTTGGCACTGTTTCAGAAGTCTAAGAGCTTCAACGACATCATGATTATCATGGGCAAGATCATTGATCAAGTTGCGCGCATCTTCGATGCGATGCGACCGGTGATCGACTTGCTGCTTGGTGTATTGGTCGGCGTCGTAAACGTATTTCTGTCGATGTATAACATTATTGTGACGCTGCTCGATGTGTTCGGGCTGGCAATTCAGAAGGTAAAGCTTGTTACCGATTCGCTCGACGGAATGAATCAAGCTGTTCCGATGTTGCAAATCACGCATGACATTCCAACCATGAATGAATTAAACTCGGGAAAGATTAGCGATCTTGTCGCGAAGCAAAACTCAACCAACGATCTATTGACGGGTTTTGACGCGCAGCTATCGCATCTTGGTGAGATCGCCGGAACTGCGCTTGGTATCTTTTCGCTGATGAAGATATTGGTCGCAATTGAATCCGGTAAGAGTATTGCGAGTGCGTTTGGGAGCGTTCTCAACTTCTTTGGGATCAAGAACACGCTTGGCGCTGCGAAGGATGTGATGGCGGCAAATGTTGTCGGCGGTCAAGCTGCACCGCTTGGCGGTGAAACGATCCTACCGAATAGTATGGCGGCAAACCTCCTCGGTGGTCAGGCTGCGCCCCTTGGTGGTGCTACAGTCGCAGCAAGTGATGTGTATTCCGGCGCGTCGATTAGCGCGATGTCGGGTGCTGACACTACCGATGCGGTTCAACAGGGGGTTGATGGCGCGCAGATCACGACGCAGATCGGGAGCGTGGCGAAGAACACGGGCGGCATCAACGCGATGAGCACCGGCATGAAGGATAGCCTCGCCGGGATCGCGGGCAACCTAGCAGGCGGTGCCATCAACAAGGCGCTCGGCGGCAACGCGCAGGATGCAGCGGCGCTCGGCTCTATCGGCGGAACAGTCGGCGCAATCTTCGGCGGCCCCATCGGTTCGGCAATCGGCTCATTCGCCGGTGAGATCATCGGCGGCATGTTTGGTCCGCACTACACAGACAATAAAAACCCTGACATAACAAACGCGCAGATCAATGGTGAAGACTACGGTCAAGCAATGGCGAATCTCCAAGGTTCCGGCATAAACGGAAGCGCCATGATGACTGCGAATAATAAGCAATACACTGCACAGGGAAGTGATGATTTCCTCCAACAGATTTCAGCGTATATTGCTCAAGGCGGTAAGGGCCTCAGTGCTGCATTGTTAAAAGAGTTCACGGGTGCAACCAGTATCACCGGCGGTAAGAATGGCATCCTTGATCTTGCGAACGGCGTCAATGAACAGTGGCAGCAGCTTGTGAATGATGCGAACACAGCAATGGCGGCTATCACAGCATCGGGCAGCAACACAGCAAACACAATGCAGTCGCTTCTCAGCGGCGCTACAAACTTTGATGTAACGCGACTGTTTGGCAATGGTCAAAGCGTAATGCCGGGTGGATCGACAAGCGTTTCGAGTCAAAACACGTCACTCGGCAACACGACGGCTGGTCTTGTCGTCAACATTGGGACAGTGAACGGCACGGATGCGCGCACGTTGCAGTCAGCGTTCCAACCGATCTTTGATGAGTTCGGACGACAATCGCAGATTACCGCCCGTACGCAGTCGTCGATGGTTGGACGGGGAGGACTGTAATGCCAATCGGTGCGTTCGGTGGCGGCGGGTTATCACCCGGCGCAGGCGTCACGGTTCAAGGACAAACGCCGCAGCTTGCGTTTGGATCATATCTATTTCCAATAACGTTCCAGGAAACGTCTCGTCTCGTCACGCTACCTTTCGATAAGAAACACATCCCGTTCAACTACGGTGATATGGTCGCGGTGAATACAAGTCCGAGTGCAAGAGACATTCAGATTAGCGGCCCAGTTGGTTCACTGATCGTCGGGAGTTCCGGCAACACGTTGGTCACCGCAGCGGACTTAGAAGCCGAACGCGGTTTGCTCGCTGGGCTGCAATTGCTAGGCCGTCAAGCATTATGGGTTGGCCCGCAGCAGTACATCTTCGCGTATTTGGAATCGTTTGAGCATAAGTTTTGGCAGGATGCTTACGGATGGCGCGTTGCTGATTGGGTGTTGAAGTTCTACTGCGACGATCCGCGCTATTATTCGTCGCTTCAAATCATGATGAGTGATACCGTTGGTGCGAATCTCGGTATGACGACAGTTGGGAATGTGCGCACTTATCCGACGTTTACGTTCTCACTTAGCAGTGGAAGCGGCATTGGTCCTTATGTTACTGCATCAGCTAGTACAGGGTCATTGATGGTACGGTTTTCACAGCTTATCATGGTCGCAGGATCGACGTTGGTAATTCAATGCGATCCGCGACCGAATACGCGCTCTGCTGCGGCACTATATACAGCCGCTGGTGTTACCGTCAACGCATTGCAGTACATCAGCGTGGCGAATAATGACCTGTCAAACAATTATGATGTTGGCGAATGGTTTCCGTTTATCGACCCGCATGATGGCGGAATAAACCTCATACACGGGTTTACGTCAGGATCACCAACTTGCACCTTTACCGCACAGTATAATGACCGATACTTATGAGTTCTCCAATTGTTCAATTCGTATGGCAGATCGCACCGGGGCTTGATCCATATATTACTCCTTGGACTACAGCGCTTCGAGTCCCACCAACTGTCGGCAATCGACTCGTTGCTGTTGCGAATGCGTTAGAGGGCGCACTCGTCAATGCAGCGGGTGGTTGGACATTAGAATGCAGTGCGCGGGTGGCGACCGGAGATAGTTACAGCACATGTGCAGTGTCGAAGATCGTGACGGCGGCAGACGCGCAAAGTAACTTGATTCAACCGTTCGTGATGGATATTTATGGTTATGTCATCAGCGTGTGGGAAGTTGCAGGCGGTGGTGCGGTTATCGGTGCGCAGACGGTTGTCGATGAAGTAGGACTGTCATATTCTGATGCCGCGATAACGGCGAGCAGCGCATGTGTAGCGTTATCAATTGGAACAACCAATGCTGCTCCACTAACGCTTGATATTACTGATACGTGGATCACTGATTCAAATGTCCCGCGCAATGCATCGTTTGATGGTGTTGCGTATGTGTGTGCTGCTCATTATCAATATGCGAGCGGCGCGAGTGTATCACGTACGGTAACATACAATGAATCCGGCAAGATGTCGTCAACGCTTATTCTTGTGTCAGGGACGTTCACGCCGGAAATCTATACACCAGTTATTCATGGAGTTGGGATCACGCCTTCGGCATCGGTCCCACAAGCGTTGCCCGAACAAGTAAACACATACAAGATTATCATTTACGATCATTATGGGCATATCGTGGACTTACCGCAGGATATTCAGTCGTTCAGCTTCGAGGACGTTGTGAACGGCGGAAGCGGTGCAGGATCGTTCTTCGTCAAGCGGCAGTATGTCGATCAGGGTTGGCTAGATTATCAATATCGTGTGCAACTCTATCTTAATGGGTCAACATACCCTTGGTACGACGGGCGGATTGTTGAGTTTGACCCACAGCAGTTTACAACGAATGATGAAGAAGGCATCACGGTAGTCTGCGAGGGATGGAGTACGCAGCTTGCTTATGCAATTGTGTCTGAGGTGTATACACCGACTACAGTTGGAACAACTGATGCGACACAAACGGTGCCGTTCATTCCGGCTGGTGCAACCAGTGTCGCAGGCGGAGTTCTCGACGCTGATGTGTATCTGAATCACATTCTCAGCACGTATGTAGATAATGCATCATTTCGGGCGTCAGTATGTCCATCGTTACCCATAATTCTTGATGCACTAAGTTTTGATGGCACAAATTTAGATAGTGTTATTGACCAGATCGTGAAGCAGGTTCTTGCTGACAGCACGTACTTGTACGAGTGGTGGGTTCGTGGTTCTAATGACGGCGGTTTGCCGGGTATTGTCATTCAACCGCAGCAGCTTCCGCCGACTACTGGTACGTCTGCTTCATACTTTGCACCGCCATCAACGGTCGGGCCATTGCGCGGATCAAAGCAAACGAATCTGATTGTCGAGTTCAAGAACTCAACGATCTATGAGGACATGAGTCAGAACGTATCACGCGGCTTATATAACATGATCGCGTTGTACGGCGGCGTCGTCAACAATGTGCAGATTTATGGTTCCTTCAAAGATTCCGTATCGATGGCGTGCTACGGAACGCGGCAACAAAAGGTAACGAACTCAAATCTGATGTCATCGCAAACGTTGGCAACCTACGCGGCAGCGTACCTACTGCAAAACGGCTATCCGCAACCGCAGGGCAGTTTCAAAAAGGTCTATATTGACGACTTTGCACGTGCTGGTCAGTGGTTTCAAATCCTAGAGGGCGGGGTTGGTCAAGGTGCGTCTGCGTACGATGGAAGGATGTATACAAGCGCGTATATCGGTGTGCCGCAAGCAGAGGGCTCATCAGTCACAACGGGTGCAAATGCGCCGTCAGAGTTATCGGGCGGCGGGACATTTACTCGCCCAGCTTACGGGTTTGTTCCTGACGATCAGATGTTCACTACAGCGGCAGCGAGCAGTAAGCCGTGCCGCGCAATTCGAGTTCTCGTCACGATGCAAGAACAGACACATCGCATTGAGCAACAGGTGTTCACTACAGCACCGCGTCCGTTCATTGATCATATCTTCTATGGTGCAATCAATTACACGCTTAATAGTCTTGCGAGTGCAGCCGGTGCGCAAAACCCGGCGCAACTGCTGAGCTACTTCATAACTGATGGAGCACCATCGATTGCACCTACTACTGGTGCAACATCATCGAACCTCATTCCCGATCCGTTGTTTAATAAGGGCACGGTTTGGGATACAAACGGCCACTCGAATAATTCATACAGTACGGTATGGTCATTTGGGTTGATTGACAATATCTCGTTTTGGATTCAGAACATTGGTACGGCTGCTGCGCCTATTGGTCAGCTACAGCTTGGAGGTGCATACGGCGGTCAAAGCTTAAACTGCACGGCACTCTCGAAAGCGTTCGCGTACGATCCTGGTACATATACGCTTTCATTCACAGTCAATCGCGCAACCGCAGATGGATTAAGTCCGTCATGGTCACTTGTAAAAGATAGAGGACAAGGTATATGGGCGTCAGCTTATGGTTCCGCTGATATAATTGCTGGCACGACGGCTATCGCAACGGTCGGTGCAACACACACGGTAACATTGACATGGACAAACACTGGTGTAGTGCCGTTGATTGCGCATGTGTTTTTTCAAAGTAACGGCGTACGGTTTATGACAACAGGAAATCCCGTCCTGGCGTTCACAGCATCATGAGCGCGCCCATTGTTCGCTACGGTGCGATGACAGGATATTTCGGTGTCTATGGGATGGCGACATATACACCACCAAGCACTTATACATTTCAAGGTGTCACCTACAATGGACTTCCACTGATCGATATTGGACTTGCACAGTTGTACGCTGCCGACACGACGCTGAGTGAAACTGGTCAAGGTGATGGCTCTTACACGGTGACGTTTGCTTGGAACGAACAAGCAGTATACGGTCCTGGCAATCCGCAATTCGACGGCGACACGGAAACGGTAGTTGGCCCAGCACTTCACGTATGCAAGCGAACGAAGAATAATGCAATCGCTTCGCCGTACGATCCGCGTGTGCATAAGCTGACGGAGTATCTTGTCGTCAATGGTTTAATCACTGGTCAGCGTGATGTGCGTATCATGGGCGCATCAAATTCCGATCTAACATCGACGGCATCGACGACGGCAACGGGTAATTCCACAGCATCTAACGTCACATCAGTTGGTGCAACGGCACCGCTTGCGAGCAGTGGCGGATTGACTCCGGTCATTTCCATTGCCTCTCCGATTCCGGTTGCGGACGGCGGTACGGGGACTGCAACTCCGGCGCTTGTTGCAGGGACCGGGATCACGATTGCAGGTGTGTGGCCCGACAACATGATCAGTTCGACGGGGTCGGGTGTTTCGGCAGTCACCGCAAGCGCGCCGCTCTCAAGCACGGGCGGCGGAACGCCAAACATCTCTCTTTCGATCCCACTGCCGATAGCTGATGGTGGCACCGGCACAGCAACACCAGCACTCGTAGCTGGGACCGGAATCACGCTGTCAGGTGCATGGCCCGACACGACGATTAGTGCATCAGCATCTGGCAGTACAACGCTTGGTACTCTCACCGATATTGATTTCACGACCCTTGGGCCGGGAAAAGTGCTTGCGGCTGTTGCGAGTAGCGGTAAGCCGTATTCATTCATCGCACTGACAGCAGCGAACATCAGCCTCGGTTTGACTGCTGAAGATGGAACACAGCTTACGGCAGAATCCGGTCTGCTTCTTTACTCGAACTAAGAAAGAACATGCATGGCAACCGAAGCTATCTCTGGACTCCCGACAGCAAGTTCCGTCAGCGGCAGCGACATTGCTGTAATCAATCAATCAGGTACGACTAAGACAGCGGCATTATCATTGATTGCCGGGTTGGCAACAGGCGGCGGTAGCGGAGGTATTACAGCAGCGGCAGGTGTGCCGCGTGGAGCGGGAACAGTTGGGCAGTTCGCTGCATCGTCCGATGGCGTTCCCGGTGCGTTGCTATTCGGTTATGTCACAAGCGGAGTGTTTCCCATACCGATAAATTGGGGTGTGTATGCCCTTGGTCTTGCGGCGGCAGGCGTTGCGACTGTCCCGATGATGCGCGGAACCACGTCCGGCTCACTACTGATTTCGTTTCTCACGCAGACATCAACAATTCAAGCAACGTTGAATACCGGGTGGACTTCGATCTATCTTAACAACGGCCCGACGCCGGTCATCGAAGCAGCTTGGGCGTGGGCAGTAGGCGGTGCGGCCGATACAAAGCCATACACACTAACATCAACGGAACCGGGATGTATTACCATTCTCGAAATTGCAAATGCGAATACATCGTCGCCGATTGCGTCAAGCTATAACGGTTACCAAGGCAATACGTTTGCACCTAGCGCAAATCAGTTAGTTGTCGCGTGCGTGTCGATGCTTTATCCAACGCCGCTTGCTACTCCGCCTGGGTGGATGAAAACGCAAATGGTCAATGCTAAGACGATAAACTCTTCTCAGCAACTTATAGCGGCGCCGTTTGTTGTTCCACTCATTGCAGCAAATACTAATGACGTGGCTACATTCGGACCAACCCTTAATCTGACAACCGGGTTTGTGGCAATCGCGCCCGGTTCGGCGACGGAAAACTATTGGGCACCAATTGGATAATAAGGAGACATCATGGCAAGACTGCGGCGGCGATTCACAATCATTGATCACGAGGACGCAAACTGCGTGGAGGTTGGCAAAGCATATGTGCTCAGCCCAGCAAAGAATCCGGCCGATCTTGCGGCGCTTCATACGCTTGCGGAGAACGTTGAACCGGAACTCGCAGCAGACATACGTGCGCACATTGCTGAAATCGAATCGTTTCCGCACCGGCAACTCGGCAGCTACGGTGCGAAATGTTTACCTCACGTTACACATCCAAAAGTAGTCGAGTTTGCACAGAACCGATTGAAGGGAACATAATGCAACACATCAACGACGCAGGATTATCATTGATCGAATCATTCGAGGGTGAAAGACTACGTGCTTACCCGGACCCTGGAACTGGTTCTGATCCTTGGACGATAGGGTTCGGACACACTGCACAAGTGCATCCGGGCGAGATCATCACCCATGCCCAAGCAATTGCATTTCTCAAAAGTGATGTTGCGAATGCCGAGAATGCAGTCAGCAACGCATGTAAAGTAACGCTGACGCCGAATCAGTTCAGTGCGTTGGTATCGTTCGAGTACAACACCGGTGCGTTTCAGAACGGTGCGCCAATTGTGAAGTGCATCAACGCGAAAGATTGGCACGGCGCGATGACGCATTTGAATCTGTACGTCTTTCCACCGGCTGCAACGCCAGGGCTTACACGTCGGCGTGCAGCAGAGACAAAGCTGTTTAACACACCATGAACGTTCCGGCAAATTGGTTCCAGGATGGGCAGCATTTACTAGTGCTTGGTGGCGGAGTGATTATCTTCGCCGGTCAAGCGGTTCAGTTTTGGCGGCAGAACGTCGGCAACGAACGGGTGCGCGAACTGCACAACATCGTGCAGTCGAACGACAAGGAAATCTTGGGCGAATTGTCAGCCGCGCAAAGGTCGCTTGATAAGGTCGTGACCGCTATCGTTGGCCGCGTAGATCGACGCAAAAGCCCGCCGGGGAAGCCGCCGATATGGGCTAACGGGGGCGCAGGAAGGCGCGCTGGCGATGCAGGGGGACCACCCCCTGCACCGGCTTAGCTGTCGTCTGTGCCGTCCTTCGTCAGTGTCAGCGACACATACTCGACTTGCGCGCCTTTGAGTGTCGCGGCAAATTCATCGAGCGTGATGTCACCGCGCTCGATCATCGCTGCAACGTATGTATGATCCGGCGCACGAGTGTAGGCAGCAAGTGGCGCTGATTTGCTGTCGAGCAGCACGAGCAGCTTACCGTCGTCGGGTTTGCGGCGATCCTGTTTGATGCGGCGCGCTACATAATGATAGCCGCTGCCTTCATCGAGCGTAAACGACTTCGCATCAACATCGGTCGGTATGATCATGTTGAGCTTTTTCTTTAATGCGGCCTTGTCTTTCTCTAATTGCTTTTCAAGAGCTTGAAGACGCGCATATTCGCGAACGATCTCGATTGGATCGTTCACATAGTCTTTCTGCCGTAACTTTGCGAAGGTTCGTTTCTCTGAAGCGTTCATGATAGCATCCTTTTCTGTCGTCCAATCAAACGGCGGCGCTTCGCAGCGAAGTCGCCCCAATGTGCGTTGTCGATTATCACTTTGATCTGTCGTGCTTCTTCGAGTGTGAATCGGCGAGTTGTTTTGACACCGAACTTAATCCGATGGCGCGGTTCCGGTAGCGTTCCTTCACTGAAATGCTTACGCATGACTTGTGGATGACGACCAACGAAGTCCGCGAGTTGATTCATATCGAGCAGCCGTATGTTGTCGCTCACTGTGCCTGCGCTTTCTGTGTCAAATTGTCCGCGTGAAGCTCCTTCTTGTCGAGTACCTTCTCAATGCCGTGGTCGATAGTAAACTCGCCGTCAGGATGTTTCGCTGTCGGCGGTAACATAGCGAGCAGCGTATACACATTGATGCCGGTGTGCGCCTCTGAACCGATCCTGCGGGCACGAGCTTCAAACTGATCGACGTACGCCTGTGACCATTCTTTGTCGATGTGGATGATCGCAGACGCGGCGGTAAGGTTGATTGCTTCCCGACAAGCAGCAACACTTGCAATCAGAACGCTGCACTCGGGATCGCTTTGGAACCGCGCAATTGCCTTGTCGCGATCCGACATTTTCATTGTGCCAGTGACTACAACCGGATCAAAACCTCCAAGCTCGCGTTGAAGCTCGCTGATCACTTCGAGAAATTGGGTACCAATCAGAACTTTCTTGCCGCTGGCTACAAGGTCTTCGACCAAGCTCAGTGCTGTCGCCGTCTTTGATGACACATAGTCGCGTTCGAGGAATTGCGCGATGCTTGACGTTATCTGTTTGAGCCGCATGACGACGGTCTGCTTGTCGATCCGTTCGCCATCCTCATCAACGAGCGTGTCGAGATAGAGCAATGACTGCTTCTCAGCAGCACGATAGCGCAGCGTTTCTTCGGGGTTGAGCATCACTTCAACATTAGTGCGAATGAACGGCGGCAGTCCCGGCATTTCCTCGTCTTTAACACGCCGGATCATGGAATTACCAATCATACCGCGCAGTTTCACGAGGCCGTCCGGTTTGTAGCCAACCACCATCTTGAGTCGCTTTACTCCACCGGGCGAGTACGTGATCGTCTTTAACGTTTGTTGCTCAAATGTCTTCCACGGTCGCCTGTCGATCTCAAGCCAATTCAGCACGTTCCATGAATCCTCTGCTGAGTTCACAATGAACGTTCCGGTCATTGCTGTTTTACGATTCGCTTGCAGTGCATGGATCGCGCTTGCCTGTCGCGCTTGATTATCATTCAGCGGCGTTGACTTCGCTAAGTGAGCTTCATCTAACACGATCCAATCCCAATGTCGGCGTCCGAGTTCGTCAATGTCGGCGCGCATGGTCTGCCATGACACAACGAAGTAGCGGAGTAAATGATTGGGATCGCTCGTGAGCAGCTTACGACGTTGCGCGACAGGTCCGCGAAGCAAATGAATGTCACACGGAATACTGAACATCTCAAGCTCGTTGCGCCAATTGCTAACGCTTGATGCTTTGGCGACAATCAACACGTTTCGCATGTTCGCGCAGCCATCTTGACGGCGACCTTCTTCGTGAACGTATGACACGGCGTCGATGAGTTGCTTGGACTTACCAAGGCCCATTTCATCGAGCAAGAGGGCATACTTGTGCTTGATCAGCCAAGACGTGCCGGTGGCTTGGTAGTCGGCGGCAGTGAGGCCGAGGAGCGTGTTCTGCTCGCCCCATGTCGGGCGCAGGGGCCGAAGGTCGCCCAGTACTTCCGTAGGCTTCGTATGCTCGAACGGATCGGCGGGAACGAGGTCGAGCAGCGTTGGGTCCTCGATCTTGATCGCGCCGGTACCCACAGCTAGGCAGAACGCGGGGAAGCCGTCACGGGGCACCATCCATCCCCCCGGCGCAAGGCGCGCACCAGGGACGCTCTTAGCGGCTGCTATGAGCCACGGATCATGCCCGAATTGAAGCTGCACGGTATCGCCCTGGGCGACGGCAACGACACGACTCATAGGTTACCGAGTTCCCCGCTCGGCGCGAACTCTTTCCCACAGTATGAACACACTTCGTCTACGGAAATAGGCTCGTAATCGCACAAGCATCTCGGACTTTGAGGCTCCTGTTGACCTTCATTGCAGTCAGACCCATGCCAAAGTCGCGAGCCGTTGGAGTGATAATGCCAGCGGGTTCCGCCAGCATATCTACGACACGTTATCGTCGGCTCGTTGTTCAACGGCTCAACCCCGGATCGACTCCACGAGCATGTTGTGAAAGGCAACAAGCTCATTGAAACAGGTATTGCGAGCAAGTTCCCAAGCCTGGGCGATTGCTGCATCGCCGTCATCTTCATCGATCTCGATCTCGACGTGTGCAGCAGGCTTTACGTTTGCGTACCGGTCAGCGTCGTTGCGCGTCAGCGGTTCGAGCGGTGTGGTCTTCTCAAGCGTGAATGCGATGGTTCTAATTTTCATTCGTTGCTAACTTCAATTGTGGATTGAGCAATGAGTTGAGTACATGACGTGATAGATCGTAACACAAACCCATTGCATTGACATCCACGGGGGCGTAGTATGACGGAACGCCTTTACGCAATGAAAAAAGCCCCGGAATCATCACCCCCGAGGCTCATTCATTGCTCACTAACTTGGAAAGGATCAGAACTCCGTTGCAACAACAGACTAACACGCGCAGCGTTGCGCGTCAACCTCGTATACGTTACGGCAGCATTAACGTTCTACAAGCGGCGCATTTAACGTCATACGCGCAGTTCAGAACATTCTACGTCCTGACAACGTACGCGAACGAACATGGCGTATGCTTTCCATCACTTGCAACGTTGATCGCGGAAACAAAGCTATCACGTCCAAGCGTGTACCGCGCACTAACGCATTTATTCAAGACCGGTCTTGTCACGCGCATGCAGCATGACAACCGGTTTTTTCAATTGCACGAGTCGCCGCTGGGCGACACGGAATGTCTCACTAATGAGACGGATTCGGCGCTTGAAAGTCTCACGGCTGATACATCAAAGTCTCATGGGCGAGACAGCCTTCCTTATAGCAACAAACCCAATGAACACCCCCAAGGGGGAGAGGCCGACGTGAGCAATCCCAAGATCACGAACATCACGAGCCGTCAGCCCAGCGCACCAACGCCAGTTCGCGAGTTCGGCAAATACAGCAAGCAGAAGCAATGGGCGGAAGCTCGCCCAGCTTCTAACGAATCACAACGCTTGGCAGAACACATACGCAAGCTCACCGGCATTGTGATCACCGACGCGCATAAGTTCGACACGGTGTCTTACGGTGAGCCTGTCTTACATCAGTACATCGACGAAGCGTGGGGCATTCGCGATGCGCTCAAGTCGGATCAGTTCGCGGTATTCAATGCTGCGAAGGTGTTGTATTACGCCGCCAATCGTGATCGTTTGCGTTTGAGCACTGGCGCGGATCGCAGGGAAGCGTACCTACGTGATCGCGTTGTTCATGTTGATCGCGTGTTGACCGAGATGTTAAAACTACCACGTGATCAACGACTCATCCAACTTGCCAAACTCATAGACGCGTTCCACGTCACGCGGCAAGAACTGTCAGGGCGTGTCGATCATGCCGAACTCGATGAGTTGTCTTCGTGCTTTGTCAATATCTGATCGTCTAGTGCTTGCAAACATACCGAAGCGTTATTTCACGCCGGATCGCGAACGTTTACTTCGCGCTGTTCCTGTGATTTACGATACTTACGTTAAGTTTGTTGATGAGTGGTTGCTGTATGGATCAAAACTCGTTGCAATCAGAGGTGCGGCGAAAGCTGGCAAAACGTCGGTTGCCACCGGCATTATGATCGAGATTATCACTCGTCATTATGATGCGAACGAGCGCGAAACGAATCCGTTCTTATATGTCAACGCACCGTCAGCGTTTGCCGAGATCGCGAGAACACGTTTCGTTGAGCCAAACCTTAATTCACGCATGGCGGAAGCTGGACTCTTGATCATAGACAACATCCACATGCTAGACGTACGCGACGTAGCGAAGTTGTGTGTGCTTGTAATGCAACGATGCGATGAGCAGAAGTCAACGATTGTAACGATGACTCCGACATTTGATACGAATGACGTGAGCTTTCAACAGAATGTATTAGAGGGAAGGATCGTATTATTGTGATCGCTGAGTTGCTTAGTCGTGTTGTGTCACATCACGAACTGATGCCGAACGACGCTCGCATGAAGAAAGTCTTCTTCGAGTCGTTCAACATCGAATGGGAGTATTTAGTCGATTATCATTCGCAGTTTCACGCGTTACCGAATGTAGCGACGTTCTGTGGTCAGTTTCCTGACTTTCCATACATTTCTACGGAACGCAATGCACAATGGCTGCTCGATGAAGTTGAGCAAACGTACATCGAGGGACTCAATCGTAAGATCACCGATGAGTATGCGGAACGCAACAAACTCAATCCGCGTGATGCTGCGAAGTGGCTTGGAAACGAGTGGCGCGCTACGCTGATGCCGTACGCTTCGATTAGCGTCGGCGTACCGGATGAGTTCACTCATGGTCTTGAATCGTTCACACGTTGGAAACATCGCGAAGGCGAAAGCACAACCGGCATTCCGAGTGGCTTTCACTTGCTCGATACGGAAACATCAGGAACGCAGCGTGGCGAGATCGAGATGTGGTTTGGTCGACCGGGTGAAGGTAAGTCGCTCTACTTACTTTATGGTGCGATTGCAGCTACACGAGCCGGATACAACGTCTCATATCTTTCGCCTGAGATGTCGATTACCGAAGTTCGCGCACGATACGATGCGTTCATGTTAAACGTATCAGCAAGAAAGCTCCTTGCGCGTAGCATGTCGCCGGATGAGTTTGAGAGTACGTTTGCGTTCGCGAGGACAGTATACTCATCGCTCGATTCATGGGGTGAGATGTATGTACGTGAAGCGCAGGGGCACGCGGGGCGATTCACCGTAGCGGACTGTGCGCGGATCATCGAACTCGATCATTGTGATCTTCTTGTCATCGACGGGTTGCTATTCATTGACCCAACCGACATGAACGTTGATGTCCGTAAACGACTCACGACGTTGATGGAAGAACTCAAAACACTATCGGTCAGTTCCGGCGTACCGATTCGGCTCGCACACCAAGCGAATCGTAAAGCAGACGAAGTTAAGGCGAAGCGCAAAGGCTGGCTCACAGATTACATTCCCGATCTCGGTAACTTCGCGGAAGCTGGCGCCGTCGAGCAATTTGCTAATAAGGCGATTGCCATTCGTCAAATCGGTAATCGTGTATTCCTCGCGCTTCGTAAGAATCGCAACGGTGAAGCCAAGTTGTTCATGTCATTCCACCATGACATAGATCGCGGAATTATCTCGGATGCTAAGGTCGAAGATGGTTTAGCTGAAGTTACGCGAGCGTTACCGCCTAATGTACCACCTCCTCCAAGCAATCAAGACCGTCCGTTCTGATGGCACGACCGCGCATCTATGATCGCATCGACAAGTTGGCGCGCTACACACCGGCTTGCGTCGAGCTTGGCTTACGTGAGATGGGCTGCGACATGAAGATAGGCCCGAAGGAAGCGGTGCTGCGATGCTGCTTTCACAACGACAAAGGCAAGCCGAACCTATACGTCAACCTCGACGACAAACCCGGCGTTTATCATTGCTTTGCATGCAACGCAGCCGGGAGCTTCGAGGGCTTCGTGATGGGTTACATGTCGTGGCCGATGTTCAAGGCCGTGATGCAGTGCCGCGAATGGGCGCGGCGGGTGGTGAACGAGCCGCCCCCGGAAACGCTGCCGAAGCTGGTGACATTGTCGGATGAGGATCGCCTAGCTCCATACCGCTACCGGCATGCTTACGTCTATGAGCGCGGGTTGACCGAGGCCACGGCCCAGCGATTCGACATCGGCTATGATCGCACAGCGAATGCGATCACGATCCCTTGGTTCTCGTCGAACGGCTCGCTCGTTGCGATTAAGCGGCGCAGTATTCTCTCGAAGTATTACATCTTCGAGGCCGGTTCCGATCTCAGTGCGACGTTGTTTGGCTTGAGTCATGTGCGTCAGCATGCGTATTTGTGGATCGTCGAAGGCGAGTTCGATGCGATGTTCATGGATCAATGCTTTCGCATCGCACACTTTGATAATCATCATGCGACTGCGCTCGGCGGCAAGTATCTTCATGATGAGCAAATCACCGCGTTGTGCCGACGTGAGCCGGTATCCATTGTTCTCATGTTAGACAACGACAGTGCTGGCAGGGAAGCGCAGGCACTTGTCAAGCGTCGGCTGCTGTCGAGAGCGGTCGTTGTTGATGCGCCGTATCCGTCCGAGGATACGCACGATCCAAACGGTTTATCATTCGAGCAAGTCATTCAACTTGCACACCTAACAGCGAAAGGCAAATAGCAAATGGCACGTGGTCTACAAGCAGCGATGCGTATGCACGAGGAGAACTCGGGCATGGGATATACACCTTTCAAGATCGAGAAAGACAAGGGTACCGAGCAGGTTCGCGTATTGCGCGTTCCTGATGAGTGGGTCAGTTTGTGGATTCACAACGTTTGGGAGAAAGTAAAACCAACGCGTTGCGCTGCTACCGAACAACAGATCGACGGCGAAACGAAGGAAGATCGCAAGACATGCCCATTGTGCATGATGGACATTCCGCGATCCGTGAAGACGTATATTCCGGTGCGTGTTCGTGGTGATGATCATTCTGATCGGGTGCAAATGATCGTGTATGGTCGCGATCACTTTGCACAGGTCGCAAACGTTCTTGACAACTTGCCGCAAGGTAAGGACATCACGATGTTTGACATCAAGATCGTTCGCAAAGGTGAGAAGCTGAACACGACGTACTTCTGGAACGTCGTCGCCGATCCTGATCTCGCTCGTCCGTTGAACGAAGCGGAGCTTGAGCTTGTCATACCGGACATGGAAGAACTCATCGAGGTAAAGGAGGAACACGAGTTGCTTCGACGCGCAAACGGATTCGCACAAGCCGAGGCAGCAACGCCGGTTGAAGCGGGGTCAAGTAACGGTAAGAAAACTCCGTTTTAATGCGGTGGTGTCGTGACTGTTGTGTTGTGCGTGTCAAGCTCAACACAACAGTCTGTTCCGGTTGCCGCAAGAAGCGGCGCAACTTTGCTAATAGTGTCTATGAAGAACGAGCGCACCGTGCAAACAATGGAACTATTCGAGTTCTTGCCAAAGCCTAAAGGCGACAAGAAGGTACTTCGCGAGCTAACGAAGCGCGAACGAACCGCAGTTGTCCCGCTAAACTTCACGTTTGTTCAGAACGTGGAGCAAATGCAAGCCTGTGTGCGAGCAATCGCTACTGCGCGCAAGTTTGTGTTCGATCTTGAAACGACCGGCGTTGATTGGGTTGATTGGTCGGTATGTATCGGTATAGCCGTTCGTGTCAACGCTAAGCAAGTCAGGGCGTGGATCATTCCGACGAGTATGCAGTATGCGGCGCGTAACTTCACGCCTGCCGAGATCAGAGACACGTTTCGGGAGTTCTTCGAGGACACTGGCATTACGAAGGTCGGACACAACATCAAGTTCGACATGCATAAGCTCTACAATACCTACGGCATCGAAACGTTGGGGCCAATCGAGGATGTCATGGTCGCCCAGCATCTACTCAACGAGAACGAGCGTCATGGCTTGGCAGCAATCGCAAAGAACTGGCTTAAGATCGACTCGTGGAAGTTCAAGCAAGACGGTCATTTCAATGTATGGCCGCTCAAGATGGCAACAACGTATCTCGGTTCCGATTGTGAACTAACATTGCGTGTTCATGAGTGGCAGAACTGTGAAGCGGAGGGCACGTTTCCGGTGCTGCCCGAACTCGCCAAGCTGTACTACGAAGTAGAGTTGCCAAACGTCGAGATCGCGTACGGCATGGAGCAGGCCGGTATCGGTTGGGATGGCGAGTATTTCGAGAAAGTCGTTAAGCCGGAAGTTCAAAGTAAACGTTCAGCAGCAAAACTCCGTGTGCAGGAAGTGATTGGGCCGGTGAATCTCGACAGTCCAAGTCAAGTTGCGAACGCGTTCTTCAATGGACTCGGACTAGATCGCATCGACGGCAACAGTCTCGACAAGAAGGTTCTCCGTAAGCTACGTGATTCACATCCGGTGATCGCACACTTCGAGGAGTATCGAAAGTATTCAACGTTGGATCGCATGTTTGTGAACGAGCTACCACTGCATGTTGTCAATGGTCGCATCCATCCAAGTTTCCGCACACTCGGCACAAAAACAGGACGATATTCTTGCAGTAAACCGAATCTTCAACAATTACCGAAAGCGTCCATTGGGCCGCTCATTCGTCGTGCATTTATTCCGTCACCCGGTTGTGTTCTCGTCACGATGGACTATGGGCAGATCGAGCTTCGCTGGCTCGCTGAGCTATCCGATGACGAACGGCTTAAAGCTGCGTTCGACTCCGGTGAAGACATTCATAGCGCGACGTGCGTGATGATGTTTCCCGGTCAAGTCACGATGGAAATGCTCAAGTTGAACAAAGATCACCCACTACGGGTGCGCGCAAAGACGATCAACTTCGGCATTCTCTACGGCATGGGTCCGGGGTTGCTCATGGATACGATCAACGCGCAAATTAGTGATATGTCGCAATGGGTTACGCTCGACGATTGCAAGGCGCTTATTGCGTTGTGGTTCGCGACGTTCCCGAACGTTAAGAAGTACGTCAATCGAATGAAGGCGCTTGTTTACCGGCAGGGCTTTGTAACAACAGTGCTCGGTCGTAAGCGTCGGTTGCCGGATGCAAAGTTGGATGATCGTATCAAGTCATCAATGGCCGAACGTCAAGCGGTCAACGCGCCGATTCAAGGCAGCGCAGCGGATATGCTCAAGGTCGCGTCGATCAAGATTCGCTCATTCCTTCGTAAGACACACTATCCGTTCACGCTGCTGCTTGCGATCCACGACGAACTTCTCATGGAAGTGCCGACTGAATGGTTGCGTCATCATCCCGGTTCGCTCAACGAGATTCGCGACGTGATGGCGAGCGCAATGCAGCTTCGCGTTCCTGTTGTCGTATCGGTGGATACGCTTTCGCGCTGGGGTGATAAAGTATTAGACGACGAGCTTGAGTTGAAAGAAGTTGTATGAAGCTCACGGAGTTCATTCATATTGAGCGGCATGAAGCGAAAGTTGGCATGTCGTGTGAAGTCACGCCCGGTCATGTCTCGAAGCATTATGTGAAGATATGGTTCGAGCGGGTTGGCATCGCTGATGGAAAGCCGCAAACAGCCCGGATCGAGCTTAATGCTTGTCCCGCATGCTTCGCGCAATTCGCACTTGATGTGTCTCAGATAGGCCGCGATGTCAGTACGGTACACTAAGCCGCTTAGTCCGCTCGCGAAGTTTACGGCGTCGATCAAAGCGGTCGATAAGGCGAAGCGTAATCCGGCAGAGTCGCTGGTAGCGATCATCGACGCGTACACCGAGAGCGGGCAATTCGATACTTACATCACCGAACACGCAGCCGATGTCGTCAAATACCTCAAGCCGGAAACGAAGCGCGCAGGGCGGTGGCGCGCATCGGCAGCGGGGAAGTGTCTGCAAGAGCAAGCCTTCAATGTCGTGGATCGTGAAAAGCCTGGGCGGTTTAAGCGCGGCCCAGCTATCACACCACGTCGCGTAGAAACGCTGCGGGCGCTTGCCAACGGCACCTTCACCCATATCCGCTGGCACATGCTGTTCGACGCTCTCGGAGCGAACGGCGAGGTTGAAACACTGTTTGCCGAAGACCTGCGGTACTACGAAGACGGCAAGCTCTCCGGTACCGTGGATCGCGTGATCGAGTTTCGTTTCGACGGCGAGATCATACGGGCCGTGATCGACTTCAAAAGCATGAAGACAACGTACTTCGATCCGCTGCTCGAACCAGCAGACGATCATGAAATGCAGCAAATGGCATATTCACTGTTTAAGTACGATGCATCATGGTGGATGATGTTGTATGAGTGCAAGAATACGCACAAGCTGAAAGTTTATGCGCGCAAGTACGATGAGCTAAAGATCGGCAAAGTGTACGACAACTTACGCAAGCTGAATAATTGGGTTGATCTCGTGGTCGTTGGTGCAATCAACGATCAGCTTCCACGACTCCCACTCATAACGACGTGGTGTCGCTATTGTCAGTGGAATGCACCGTGCAAGGCGCTCAATCCAGAGAGGGATTCATGATGGCGCGATCAGTCGCGTGGAAGGCGTTCGAGCGCGAAGTTGCAACGTTATTCGGCTCGTTTCGCGTACCGCTCAGTGGTATCAATTCTAGGCATAATGCCGGTGATGTTATTCTGCCTGATGATCTTTCGATGCTCATCGAGTGCAAGTGTCGTGCAACGAGCATTCACTTAACGATCTTCCGTGATGCATGCCGTGATGCGGTAAAGAACGGTGTTGATCCGATTCGTACGCTGTTGTTCTTTCGGCAGAAGTCACATAAGGGTTACATTGTCACTATGTCAGGTGAAGCGTTTGAGCATATTTGGAATGTACCGGGCGTCAGAGAGTTGTTTGCAAAATGAATGGTTCCGATATTGAACATATTCTTTCCATTGTCCAAGCTGAAGTTGATAGGCAGTTTGAACCGATATTCGCTGAAACTGCGGCAATGCAGCGCCGACTCGAAGACGTAATGAATCGAGTTGAAGAAGTAGTTTTACGTATCGATTCTAAGAGTAAAGCCGATGATTGATATTGTATCAAAAAACATCATTGACAAGTATGCGTTGGTGCGAACGAGCGCCGGTCGTGCTGAGGAAGTCATTGACATTATCGTGCAGCGTTATGCAAATGATCTCGATGAGTTTGTTAGCAACGCTGAAACGTATCTCAATGCAGTGCGTGATAGCGACACGCAATCGTTCGACGATGGCACATTACAGCGAATGGTGATGCGCTTACCCATCTTGCTATATCGCGTGTGTGAAGGTCTTGATCGGGCGTCGATTGACAGCGATGTGTCGAAGGCTGCGGTCGAGGCGGTTCGCTCGCAGAATTATCTCGATGCGCCGGAAGGTACGATACCGGAGCGTAAAGCGTACGCCGATCTCAAAACGCTCGATGAGTCGGCGATTGTCGATTTGACGAAACATGTTCATTCA
>Ga0182016_10000819_pt1 | contig 38521 bp, 41 predicted proteins | sample 712S2MmetaG_FD_120491 | JGI IMG/M metagenome (GOLD analysis project Ga0182016, IMG submission 120491) | Permafrost microbial communities from Stordalen Mire, Sweden - 712S2M metaG | ecosystem: Environmental > Terrestrial > Soil > Wetlands > Permafrost | place: Sweden: Stordalen | collected...
AGGTACTGGGGCATCGTGGTGACTCCCTCTCAGTGGCGGGTTGGAGTTGGTCGGTCGGCGTATCGGGCGAGCACGGGGACAATGATTGCCGCGGCGACCAGATGCAGTCCAACGAGCGCGAATTTGCTGGCCACTGTGTCCGCGAACGCCAGCGGTGCGACACACGAGAGCGCGGTGAGCCCAGCGGCGATCTGGACGAACCGCTGACGGGGAGCCGTGCTGCGACGAATGAGCAAGGCGACGAGCACTCCACCCATGACCGCTCCGATGAAGGTGAACTGGGCGAACGCAGCCAGTGGAATCTGGCCATGCACGGAGAGGGGGACTCCGGCGGCCCGCAGGATGGCCGCAAGTGCGGTCGTAGCCGCAGCGGCCAGGACACCGACCAGGGCGGTGGCTCGCGGCAGGGTACTGGTCAGCCGGGACTGACCGTGCTCGACGGCGATGACGGAGGAAGCAGTGGCGGTCGACATGGGAGGTTCCTTTCCTGGCGGCGGTGCCGTGTGCACCGCTCGCCATGACCACGAGTGACAAGCGACGAATCGACATCCCACCGCAAGGATCCTCGTCGAATCCCCGCGTACTTGGGCAAATCCAGGCGTCCGCTTCCATGGCTCCCGGGCGTACCGTCACCTCTCGGCGCCACAGATCAAATTGACACCGGATCGGGCGGCAGACCCTTCCGCTCGGGGCGGAGGATGCCAACGGGGCCACTTGAGGGCACGGGCGTTCCGAGTTGACATATTTCCATATCGGCATATGATTTCTGCGTGGCTCGCACACCGACGACGACCGATGCATTCAATGCCGTCGCAGAAGTCAGGCGGCGCGCACTGCTCGATGCTCTCGGCACCGAAGAGGCCACTGTCGGCGACCTCGTCGATCGGTTGGGCCTGAGTCAACCCCAGGTCTCGAAGCACCTTGCGGTGCTGCGGGCGGTTGCGTTGGTGTCCGTCCGAGTTGATGGTCGCCGTCGCTGGTACCGGGTCAATGGACCAGCGTTGCAACCCGTCTTCGAGTGGGTTCGCAACTTCGAGTCGACCTGGAACAACCGACTGGACCGGCTCGACGATGTTCTCGTCGAGCTTCAGACCAAGGAGGAATTGACATGAGCAACTCGATCGGCAGTCGCTATGGCTCTGCCGTCTTCACCCTGCCGTCCGACCAGGAGATCCTGGTCACCCGGGTATTCGATGCTCCAGCGGAGCTGGTGTTCGACGCGTGGACCACGTCCGACCTCGTCAAGCGCTGGTGGGCGGGCGACCGGGGTGAAGTGAGGGAGGCCCAGATCGATCTGCGGATCGGTGGGAGATGGCGGTGGGTCATGATCGCCAATGGTGGATTCGAGGTGGCTTTCCGCGGCGAGTACCGGGAGATCGACCGGCCGCACCGCCTGGTGAGGACCGAGGTGTTCGAGATGTTCCCCGACGCGGAGGCCCTCAGCACGATCACCTTCGAGGAGTCCCATGGCGTCACGACGCTGAGGATTCTCGGTTGGTACCCGACGAAGGACATTCGTGACGCGGCGATTGCCTCGGGAATGGAAGGCGGCCTCCAGACTTCGCTCGATGCGCTCGAAGGGCTGGTTCGGAACAGGGAATAGCTCAGCTGCCATGGGGACGGCTTCCATGAACCTTCCGTGGCGGCCGCCCCATCCGGCAACGGGCGCCGAACCCACCCACGCAGCGCGGTGTCCCTGGAATCCACCTGCCCCCGACCGTCTGCGAGTCGACGGGACACCGGATCGGCCTCGACCGACAACTCGAGAGCATGCTTCACCTCGTCGCCATCATTGGCAGTGCGGGATACCGGAAATCAGTCAGAATGGCGCCATGGCGGACGAACGCAAGCCGATCAACGTGTCCCGGAGAATCGAAGCACCAGCGGCCCTCATCTTCAAGATCCTGGCGAATCCGCAACGTCACGTGGATTTCGATGGATCCGGCATGCTCCGGGGAGTCGTCCTCGACCGTCCCATCTCCCAAGTAGGCGACACCTTCACCATGAGGATGCACCGGCTCGGTGACGACTACCTCATGATCAACTATGTGGTGGAGTTCGAGCCGGACCTCCGAATCTTTTGGGAACCGGCTCCCGGAGACCCTTCTCGGGCTGAGGGTGATGATCCGTCCAAAGTCGGCATTCCTGCGGGCTACCGCTGGGGCTACATACTCACTCCGGACGGCGAAGACTCGACCGTCGTCACCGAGGTCTTTGATTGCGGTCCGTTGCCTGAGGACCTCCTACGTGATGGCGGGGCCTGGATCAACGGGACCAATTCGGTACGTGAGTCCATGGCGGCGAGCCTGCAGAAGCTAGAGAAAATCAGTACCGAGTAGGCCTGCAGCCGGGGCACATCCAGGAATCGATCTTCAGGGCGTTCGAGTAGGCAGACCCCCCTATCCCAGACCCCCAGGGTGGAATCGGTCCCAGTACCCCGCCGACCCACACCATCGGCTGGTGCCGATCCGGCACGACTTCGGCGATCTGGGCGACGTCAGCCGGCGTGTGACGGCACGTCGGGGATGCCCGATCTTCCTATGGGGTGGCGACCGGTCTGGTCGAGCCGACGGTGCGGACGACACACCCGGTGGGCACCGAGGTCCCGGTGTGGGCACGCAACGTCCAGTTCCATGTATGTCCCGACGGGACGTCCCTGGTTACTGTCGGGCTCATCCCCACGATCTGTCTCGCTGCGTTCCGAACGGTGAGCACCAAGACGACGGTGGCTGGACCGGCCGAGTAGCCGGTAGCGGTCGTGGTGCCTCCCGACACGTTGCACAAGATGTTGGTCGGTACGACCGCTCCGACCAGAGGTTCCTCGGTGGTGACGCGGATCGGGTAGCCGGAGGAACAGGCCGCGAGCAGGAACGCTACGCCGCCGAGCAGGAGGAACGCTCGGGGGTCCCACTTCTGACGAGCCGCCATGGCCGACAGCATGTCAGACCTCATCACGCGGAGAGGTCTTCTGCCCACTGCGCAACAGGGCCGGGCGGGACCCCGGATGACGACTCCTGTCGTCGGCGTGAGGTCGGATACCAGCCTCTGTCCACAGGATCAGGGGTCGGCGAGGAGGACCTCCGGTGAGGTCTGCGCCGATGATGGCGGATGGTGCGCACCGGTCACTCGGAGACGGACCCGTAGGATCCCGGCCGCCAGCCCGGACGTCCGACCACGTTCGGTGGCAGTCGTCGCCACACTTCTCCCTGGTTGTGGTCGAAGCGATGGGAACCGTCACCAACCGTTGCCGCGATCGACGCAGGAAGATAGCGTCTGCGGGACGTCGCTGAGAACGCGCTCAGCGTCGCCCCGAATTCGAACAGCTCGGGCAGGTGATCGCGACGAATCATCGGCGGACGTCAAGAAGCACGGTCATCTTCCGGAGCATCGTGCTCCTGGCGCTGGCGGTCGCGGGTTCGGGGGCGGCGGGGGCGGAGGCCGGTGCCACCTCGGCACCCAAGATCACGGCCGTCACCCCCGGCTCACTTCCGGCCGGATCGGATGCCCAGGCGGTCACGCTGACGGGAACCGGCTTCGCGACGGGCGCCAGGGTGACCAGCCACAGCGGAATTACCCTGTCGACCACGTTCGTCAGTGCCGACGAACTCGAGCTGTCGGTGACCGTTTCCGACGTCGAGGCACCCGGCACCTACAACGTCATCGTCACGAACACCGATGGCGGCACGTCCAACTGCCAAGGTTGCCTGACCGTCGGTCCGGACACGTCGGGCGGCTCGAACTGGCCCTCCTTCCTGAACGGCTCCGGGCACGACTCGTACAGTCCGAGTGCGACGTCGATCACCCCTGCGAACGCCGGCCAACTGGCCCCCGACTGGAACTGGGTGGTTCCTCCATCCCCGAATGCGGGCGCTTCCAACCTCCTTGCGAGCCCGACCGTGGTCAACGGTGTCGTCTACATCGGCGCGATGGACGGGTACTTCTACGCGCTGAGTGAGACCACCCATCAGGTGCTGTGGTCGGAGTTCCTGGCCACCGTCACCATTCCGGCTGCATGCGGACCCGGCGTCCGGGGCGTCCTGGCGACCGCGGCGGTGTCCACCGATCCCGCAACGGGCAAGCTGACCGTGTACGTCAACTCTCCCGACGGGTACCTCTACGCACTCGATGCGGCCACGGGGGCCGTGGACTGGAAGGGTCTCATCGATCCTCCCAACTACCCGATCGGCGACTACTACTCCTACAGCTCACCCCTGGTGGCCAACGGCAACGTCTACGTCGGGATCTCGTCGTGCGGCGACAGCGTCGTCGTGGGCGGTCTGGTCGCCTTCAGCCAGTCCACCGGATCCACCGTCGCCACCTGGCTCGACCAGCCGGCCGGCCAACTCGGCGGGAGCATGTGGTCGAGCCCGGTAATGGCGGCCGACGGATCGATCATCGCCTCCACCGGCAACGGCGACGTCAACACCGACCAGCCGCTGTACGACGAGTCGATCGTGAAGCTCGACCCGACCACGCTGGCCCTCGAGAGCTTCTGGCAGGTGCCGGCCGACCAGCGGATCCGGGACAGCGACTTCGGCGGCTCCCCCACCGACTTCTCGGCGACGATCGATGGCGTCACGACACCCATGGTCGGCGACTGCAACAAGAACGGCTACTACTACGCCTTCGACCAGAACGACCTGGCCGCCGGGCCGGTGTGGAAGTACCGCATGACGGCTCCGTACGTGTCCGGTGCCACCGAGTGCGACTCCGCCGCGATCTGGAACGGCACCGACCTCATCGAGGGAGGTGGCAACGACACCACCATCGGTGGCACCACCTACATGGGGTCGGTCCAGGCACTCGATCCGGACACCGGTGCCGTGGTGTGGCAGACCGGGCTCAACGGAGCCATCGTCGGCAGTCCGACCGAGGACGGTAGCGGACTCGTCACGGCGCAGACCTATGCCGCATGTTCGCCGGCGACCATCCCCTGCGTCGACGGACCTGGTCTCGCCTCCGGGCTCGGTGTCTACCTGCTGTCGGCAGCCACCGGCGCCATCGTGGGTTTCGTCGCCACGCCGCAGTCGCCGTTGTTCGGACAGGCGGTCTTCGTCGGCGACGACATGATCCTGGGCGCCGGGCCGCACATCGGATTGACCGACTATGAGGTCTCGACGACGGGGCCGGCCCTCACCGGTGTGTCGCCCTCCACCATCGCCCCGGGTGCATCCGACGAGGTCACGATCACCGGCAGCGGCTTCACCCCACCAGCTGTCGCCACGGTCGGCGGCGGCGGGGTGACGAGCGGAAAGGTCAAGGTGCTCTCCTCCACCAAGCTGGAGGTCCTGCTCACCGCACTGGCCTCCGCCAGCCCTGGAGCGCGCGACGTCTCGATCGCCTTCGCCGGTTCCCCTCCGACAGTGGACTCCTGTACGGACTGCCTGACCGTCCACCAGCCGGTCGTCAATCCGACCCTGACCTCACTCGTCCCTGACTCACTCGCCATCAGCACCACTCGCCAGACGGTCACAGCCACCGGGACGGGATTCGAGTCCGGGCTGAAGGTGGTCAGCCAGGACGGCATCGCCATCGCCTCCACCGTCGTCAGTTCCACGCAGCTGGACCTGTCCGTCAAATTGCCGAGCACGATCGGCGCCGGGAGTTACAACGTGACGGTGAAGAATCCCGACGGCGGAAAGGTCGTCTGCTCGGGCTGCCTCACGGTGACGTAGCCGTTCGCCCTGTGCGGTGAGAAGCCCCGAACTCTGCGCGGCTCCGCCCCTCCTTCGGTCCCGTCCGGACACCATCGGTTCGACCGGGTGCGCAGCTGCTCCACGCCCCACCGCGGGGGAACCATCCCGGTGGTCCCGGGCGGGAGCAGCGACGCCGCCCCGGACCGCGTCGCCCGGTACGGCGATCGCTGGTACGGCTGCGATCTCCCGATGGACGAGGTCGGGGAACGGATCGACACGCTGTCCGAACTGTGTCGCCAGCCGGATCGGGACGCGGCGACGGCCGACACGGCCGTATCGACCCGGCACGGCACGCCCCAGGTCCCCACCGAGCTGGGACACTCGGGAGTCGACCAGTTGGTGGTGGTGGAGTCTCCCTCCGACGGGGTCGAGGACGCGGCCACCTGGGTCGTCGACCTGACCGGGCACGGGGGGATCCACTGAACCGGTTCGACCACACCCCCGGTGGTCGGCGGCACGGCTGCGCCCGTCACACAGGAGTCGGATGCACTCAGGAGTCCGGCGCCGCCCGGGGGTCGCGACCACGGGCGATGTCGACCAGGTCACGAGCGGAGATGTCCCGGGCCCGGCGTCGCTCGGCGGCCGTGAGGTTCCCCTCGGGGACGAGGAGCCGCAGACCACGCCCGTGGATCCGGAACTCGAGCGGCGTCTCGAGCTCGAGGGCCTCGCCGTCGATGCCGGCATACGCCTTCCCGGACCTCGACCGCACCTCGAACCGCTCGGCCGTGAACTCGTGCCAGTGCCGGCTCCGTCGCCGTTGGCCGATCGCCGACAGTGTGAACACCTCCGCGGCTTCGGCTCCCGTGCTGGCGGAGATGGCCACGACGCCGAGCGTGCCGCTGTCGAGCCGACGGCGCTGGGACGCGTCCAGTGTCGCGCCGAGCACATAGGGGTTGTTCGACACCTGGATCAGGAACGCGCCGTCGACCTCCCCCCGGTCCGGATCGGTGAACTGGAGGTCGAACGGCTCCGTCGTCCGTCCGAGCAGCTCCGGGAGCAGCGTCCTGGTCGTCTCCGACTTGGCCTCGCGGTAGCCCTCCTGCTGCACGATGGTGGCGTAGATGCCGAGCGACACGTTGTTGACGAACAGCCGGCCGCCCACCGTGGCGTAGTCGATGCGCCGCTCGATGCCGTCACGGAACGCGTGCAGGCTCCGTCGGGGGTCGTCACGGTCGATGCCCAGGTCGAGGGCGAAGTGGTTGCGGGTCCCCGCCGACACGCAGACGAACGGCAGGTCGTGCTCGATGGCGATGGAGGCGACCAGGGCCTGTGAGCCGTCTCCGCCGGCCATGCCCAGACAGTCGGCCCCGCGGGCGATGGCGTCGCGCGCCAGTGCCTCGAGGTCGAGGCCCCGCTCGAGCATGACGACCTCGACGCCCATCCCGCGGGCGAGGTCCGCCAGCCCGAACTTCTCCACCTTTCCCCCGCCCGACCAGGGATTGCAGAGGAGTACCGGGTGCTCGGGACGGGCGACGGGCACCGGCCGGAGTTCGTCGTGCGCATGGAGGTCCCGGGCGAGCGCCATGCGGCCCAGGCCCACGGCACCCCCGAGGAGCGCGACCAGCAGCGCCGCCCGGAGGCCGACCTGGTCGCCCGACGGAGTGGACCGGACCAGTGCGACGACGATCGTCGCGGCGCCCGCCACCGCCCCGGCGATCCCGACGGCCCGGCGGGGCAGCCGCTCGGTGATCGCCCACCACGCTCCGGCGACGGCCAGACCGAGCCCGGCGAGGGCGAGCACGAGGAAGCCGAGATTGCGCACGACGAGGCCGATGAGGAGGCCGAGGAGGACCAGTCCGCACGCCAACGCACCGAGGGCACAGGCGCGTTCACGCCAGCTGATCCGGTTGGGGGGTGCCTTCATCGCCTCGGGCACCACGCGGATGTGACCCACTCCACGCCCGGCAGTGTCTCACGACCGGTGGTCCCGATGCATCCCACCGTGGGGCCGGGTCCCTCCGGCCGCAGTTCCTGTGGACCAGCGGTGACATCCGGGAACGGGCGGCTGATCGACGCGGCACCGGGGCCGTGCGGCCCCGGCTCCCCCGACGGTCCGCATGCGATAGTGCACAGGTGCCGGTCGTCGTCCACCTGTCGGACATCCATTTCGGAGCCCACCGCCAGGGCCTGGTCGACGCACTGGTGGCCGACATCACCGCTATCGGACCCGACCTGGTGGTCATCTCGGGGGACCTGACCCAACGCGCCAGGCGGGCCCAGTTCGACCAGGCCCGCGGCTTCATCGACCAGCTCCCCGCCACCGTCCTCACCGTCGTGGGCAACCACGACCTCCCCCTGGTCAATGTTCCCCGGCGGCTGCTCGCGGGGGCCCGGGACTACGAGCGCACGATCACCGGCGACCTGGACCCGGTCGTCGCCATCGAGGGACTGGTCGCCGTCGGACTCGACACGATGCCCTCCTGGCGATGGAAGGCCGGCCATGTCTCCTCCCGCCAGGTGGCGCGGGTCCGGGACGTCCTGGGGAACGCTCCACCCGGGGCCTGGCGGCTGGTGGTCACCCACCATCCGGTGCTGCCGGCCCGACTGTCCGGATTCTCCGGACGTGACCGGTTGGTCGGCGCCTGTGCCGAGGCCGGGGTCGCCATCCTGCTGTCGGGCCACACGCATACACCGACCGCCCACGTCGTGGACCTCGACGCGCCCGGGGTCCATCGTCGGGCACTCGCCCTGGTGGCCGGTACCGCGATCAGCAGTCGGACCCGGGGGTCGGCGAACGCCTACGAGGTGGTGCGGCTGGACGGCCCGATGCTCGAGGGTGGCCGGATCACCGTCGAGGTGCGGGAGTCGAACCCGCCAGGCTGGTCGACGGTACGCACCAGTCCGTTCGGCTGGACCGCGGACGGGATCGCCACCGGACGGGTGCCCGACTGACCGGAGGCGCTCCCCGATCGGATCAGAACCAGTGCAGCCAGGGATGCCCGTCCCGCCACACGACCGCCGTGACCTTGCCGATGATGTTCCCGACCGGCACGGTCCCCCAGAAGCGGCTGTCCGCCGAGTCCCCACGACAGTCCCCCATCACGTAGTACTGGCCCGGTGGGATCTTCGTTGTCGCCACCGCCTTGGACGGCAGCGCACAGTCGCCCGTCGGGTGCGGCAGCCACGGTTGCGCCAGGGGGACGCCGTCGATGGTGATCGTCGACCCCTGTTGGGAGATCGTCTCGCCGGGCAGTCCGATCACCCGCTTCACCAGCACCGGATACTGCGGATCGTGATCACCCGGGGCACGGCGGAACACGATGATGTCCCCCCGTTGCACGGCCGAGGCCAGCTTGTTGACGACGATGCGGTCCCCGACCTGCAGGGTCGGTGTCATCGATGGCGAGGGGACGACGTAGGCCTGGACGGCGTAGGCCCGCAGGCTGGTCGTCATGATCCCGACGACGACGACCGTCACCAGCAGCGTCAACGCGCTCCGGAGCGTGGGCCGTCGCGGCATCCAAGTCGGCATGGGGCAACTCTACGACGCCGCCGCGGCGCCGACGCGGTCGCGCCGGTCCCGTGGTGCCCGTCGGCACGTGCACGCCCGCGCGTGCCCCTCGGCCGGTGCCCCTCGCCCTCTGCTCACGGACGGGCGACGACGGTGCCGTACATGTCGTCCAGGGGATAGCTCAGCAGCTCCAGGCGTTCGCCGTCCGGGCCCGGGAAGTAGGCCGAGTCGCCGTTGACCACGTGGACGTCGATGCCGGCGCCGCGGACCTTCGCCACCAGCCGGTCGAACTGCTCGGGCGTCACGCTGATGGCGATGTGGTGGAGGCCGCCCAGGACCTCGGCGTACCCGCCCAGGTCGAGTCCCGGGAAGTCGAAGTAGGCCAGGTAGTTGCCGTTCCCGACGTCGAAGAAGAAGTGGGTCGAGCCCCGGTAGTCCCGGTTCTCGAACAGCTCGGCCAGGGGGAACTCCAGCAGGTCCTGGTAGAAGGCGATCGTGCGCTCGACGTCGCTCGAGATCACCGCGAAGTGGTGGAGGCCCCGGGCCGACGGGGCGGGTCGCTCCCCCGGCGGCCGCAGGTAGCGGGCCCGCAGTTCGTCCCATTCCGCCGAACGGTCGACGTCGCTCCCGTGCCCGGTCATCCGCCGACCTTCGCCCGGCACGCGGCGCACCGACCGAGGATGGCGAAGTGCCGGGTGTCGATCTCGAAGCCGTAGCGGGCACGGGCGGCCTCGGCCAGTCCCACGAAGAGCTCGTCGGGTGCCTCGACCGCCGTGCCGCAGTCCTGGCAGACGAAGTGGCAGTGGGCCCCTTCCGCCAGGTGGTACGTGGCCGGTCCGTGGCCGAGGTGGGAGTGGACCACCACACCCAGCCGCTCCAGCTCGTCGAGGTTGCGGTAGACGGTCGACAGGGCGACGTCGGGGGCGTCGGACTGGACCTTTTCGGCCAATTCCTCGGCGGTCCGGTGGCCCGGACCCTCGAACAGGGCCTCGAGCAGGAGCCGCCGCGTCGTGGTGACCCGCCCACCGTGCTCGCGGACCAGGGCCAGTACGTCCTCGACCGTGTGGACCTCGTGGAGATGATCGCGGACCGGTGACCTGCTCACAGGTCCACCGTAGGACGCGCCCCGGCGGACCGCAACGGGCTCATCCGGAGGCGCGTGCCGCCGAGGCGAAGGCGCCGATCACCTCGTCCCGCCAGGCCCGGAGCACCGGCGACCGCTCGGCACCGGTCCGTCCCATCCGGACGAGCACCAGGTCGAGGGCCGGGCAGATGTCGATGTACTGCCCTTCGTGCCCGGCCGCCCAGAACGTGCCGAGCGGTTCGTCGCGGGTCCACCAGTGGGCGCCGTACAGGTGGCCGTCGTCGGGGTCGACCGAGCGGGGCGTGCGCCCGGCGTCCACCCAGCCCTCGGGCAGCAGTCGCCGGCCGTCCCAGGTGCCGTCGCGCAGGTACAGCAGGCCGAACCGGGCGTAGTCGCGGGCGGTGGCGTGCACGTACGAACCGGCCACCCACGAGCCGGCGTCGTCGAAGCCCGGTGCGGCCGACACCATGCCGATCGGGGCGAACAGCCGCTCAGCGAGGTAGGAGCGGTACGGATCACCCGCGCCGAGCAGGCGGGCCACGATCCCGGACACCACCATGCTCGTACCCGTGGAGTAGTTGAACCGGCGGCCCGGTGCGGCCGCCAGCGGTCGGTCGGCGGCGAAGGTCGCCATGTCGGCCTGGCCGCGCCCGAAGAGCATCTGGATCACATCCGACTCCCCGGGGTCCTCGTACTCCTCGGCGAAGGCCAGCCCGTCCCGCATCCGGAGCAGGTCCCCGAGGGTGATGCGCCGGCGGGGATCGTCCGCGGCCGCCCACCGCGGCACGTCGGCGGGCGCGTCCGGGTCCAGGCGCCCGTCGCCCACCAGCATGCCGACCACGGCATGGAGCATCGACTTCGCCACCGACCAGGAGAGCAGCGGGGTCCCGGCCTCGACGGACCGGCCCGGGCCGTCGAAGCGCGGGAGCGTTCCGTCGTAGCGCTCGTAGACGAGTCGGCCACCCTGGACGGCGACCACCGCGTAGGTGTCGTGGAGGGGCCCGTCGGGGTCGAACGCCGCCTCCATGAGGTCGGCCAGGTCCACCCCGGGGGCCAGGTCGCCGGTGGGCCACCGGTCCGTCGGCCAGGGCACCCCCGCCGGCTGGGGAGGCAGGGCGACGAGAGGTCGGGACGGTAGGGGTGCGTCGGTCACCGGGCAAGCTTCGCGCGGGCCGTTCGAGCGGCGGACGGCATCGACACCCGGCATGTGGCGACGGGCCAGCCTCTAGGATGCCCACGGATCGCGTCCGACACCTCGGACTGGACACCAAGGGAGCCACCATGGAGATGGAGTACCGACGCCTCGGCGGCACGGGCCTCAAGGTCAGCGTGCTGTCGTTCGGCTCATGGGTCACGTTCGGACCGCAGCTCGCCGGCAACCTCGCCGAGGACTGCCTGGCCGCCGCCTACGACGCCGGGGTCAACTTCTTCGACAATGCCGAGGCCTACGCCGGCGGCGAGTCCGAGCAGATCATGGGCGAGGCGATCCGGGCCCTCGGGTGGCCGCGCCGCAGTTACGTCCTCTCCACCAAGCTGTTCTGGGGCCTCCACTCCGACGTCAACATGCGGAACACCCTCAACCGCAAGTACCTGTCGCAGGCCATCGACGGCTCACTCGAGCGCCTCGGCCTCGACTTCGTGGACATCGTCTACTGCCACCGGCCCGACCCCGAGACCCCGGTCGAGGAGACCGTGTGGGCGATGTCCGACATGATCTCGTCGGGCAAGGCCCTCTACTGGGGGACGTCGGAGTGGTCCGCCGAGGCCCTCCGCGAGGCGTGGGACGTGGCGGACCGCCACCACCTCCACAAGCCCGTGGTGGAGCAGCCCCAGTACAACCTGCTGTGGCGCGACCGTGTCGAGAAGGAGTACGCCCCCCTCTACGACAGCATCGGCCTCGGCCTCACGACGTGGAGCCCGCTCAGCTCGGGCCTGCTCACGGGCAAGTACCTCGACGGGGTGCCCGACGGCTCCCGGGCCACGCTGCCCGGCTACGAGTGGCTGCGCAACCTGCTGACCGACCCGGACCGCAACCAGAAGGTGGCCGGACTGCGGTCGATCGCCGAGGAGCTCGACTGCACGCTCGCCCAGATGGCCATCGCCTGGTGCGTCAAGAACCCCCACGTCTCGACCGTGATCACCGGGGCCAGCCGGGTCGAGCAGGTCCACGAGAACCTGGCCGCCCTCGACGTCGTGCCCCGCCTGGATGACGGCGTCATGGCCCGCATCGCCGCCGTCATCGACTGACCGCGGGCGCCTCCGGCTCAGCCGCCTGGGTCGCGTCGATCGAAGTCGTGCTGGTGCGCGGCGATCACCCAGGCGTTGCGGTTGACCCGCCGGGCCAGGTACAGCGAGAAGAGCGCGGCCGGGATCTCGATGCAGATCGCCATGAGCACCGCCTCGTAGATGTTGGTCCGTCGCCCCGCCGTCATCACGTCGAACCAGGCGTCGACGATGAGCAGGGTGGCCGTGGCCGTGGCCGGCAGCTGGACACGGTCGTCCATCCGGTAGGCGTAGTAGGCCGTCAACAGGATGGCCATCACGAGCAGGATGTCGAAGCCGACCCAGGCCCCCCGGTAGTGGGTGTCGATGTCGCGCCTCGGGAGCGTCACCGCCAGGTACACGGTCCACGGAATGAGCAGCACGGCGGCGGCGGCGTAGGCCAGGGCCATCCGGCGTGACCGGGCACGGATCGCTCCGAGCAGTTCGCGGTGGCGCCGCTCCTCGTCATCGGTGGCGACGTCGTCGACCATGGCCTCAGGCCCGCGTCGACCGGGGGTGGTCGAGGAGGTCGCCGCGCTTGAGTGCCGCCTCCTCCAGTGAGGCCTGGGTGGCGATGCCCAGGACGGTGGGGATGCGGTGCCAGGTGCCGTCGGACGCCAGCGACCACGACTGCACGTCGTCGGCCAGGTTGAATTCGAGGATCTCCTCCAGGCGTCCCACGGCGTCGGGGTCCTCCACCGGGATCATGGCCTCGACCCGCCGGTCCAGGTTCCGTCGACGGAGGTCCGCCGAGCCGATGTAGTACGTCGCCGGCCGGCCGGCCGCTCCCCCGAAGCGGAGGATCCGTGAGTGCTCGAGGAAGCGCCCGACGATGGACCGCACGTGGACCGTCTCGGACAGTCCGGGGACCCCGGGGCGCAGGCAGCAGATGCCACGGATGATGAGTTCGATCGGCACCCCGGCCCGGGAGGCCCGGTAGAGGGCGTCGATGACCGCCACGTCGTCGAGGCCGTTCACCTTGATGGCGATGCGGCCGTCGGGGCCCGCCCGGGTCTCCTCGTCGATGAGCTCCACCACGCGGTCCCGGATGCCACCCGGCGACGTCACCAGCTCCTGGTAGTGCGGAGGCTGGCTGAACCCGGTGATGTAGTTGAAGAACCGGGTCACGTCGGCGCCCAGCTCGGGACGGCACGACAGGACCCCCAGGTCCTCGTACATGCGCGCCGTCTTGGGGTTGTAGTTGCCCGTACCTACGTGGCAGTAGAGGCGGACGGCGTCGCCCTCCTGGCGCACCACCAGGGTCGTCTTGGCATGGGTCTTCAGCCCCATGAGGCCGTAGATCACGTGGGCGCCGGCCTCCTCGAGGGCGCGGGCCCAGCCGATGTTGGCCTCCTCGTCGAACCGGGCCGTCACCTCGACCAGCACGGCCACCTGCTTGCCCCGTTCCGCGGCCCGCACCAGCGCGGCCACGATGGCACTGTCGCCCGAGGTCCGGTAGAGGCACTGCTTGATGGCGAGGACGTGCGGGTCCTCGGCGGCCTCGTTGAGCATCTCCTCCACCGAAGCCGAGAACGAGTCGTAGGGATGGTGGACGAGGACGTCCTGCCGGTCGAGGACCGTGAAGATGCTGGCGCCCTCGTCGCGTTCCACCGAGGTGAAAGCCGGCGGGACCAGCGGGGTCCATGGGCGGTCATGGAGGTCCGGGCGGTCGAGGCCGTAGATGGCCCACAGGCAGCCGAGGCCGAGCGGGCCGGCGAACCGGTAGACGTCGTCGGCGCCGAGGCCGAGCTCCTCGGTCAGCCTCTCCACGGTGGCCTCCGAGGTCCGCGAGTCGATCTCGAGGCGGACCACCGGCAGGAAGCGGCGGCGGCGCAACTCCTCCTGGAGAGCCAGGAGGAGGTCGTCGGCGGCATCGTCGTCGAGGGCCAGGTCGGCGTCGCGGGTGACCCGGAAGACGCAGGCCTCGCCGACCTCCATGCCGGGGAACAGCTCATCGAGGAACGCCATCATGACCTGCTCGAGGGGGACGAAGCGCTCGCCGCCGGGCAGGGGGAGCAGGCGGTCGACGTTCGGTGGGATCTTCACCCGGGCGAAGCGGGACGAGTCGTCCGTCCGGCTGCGCACCTCCACACCGATGTTGAGCGAGAGGTTCGAGATGTACGGGAACGGGTGGCTCGGGTCGACGGTGAGCGGCGTCACCACCGGGAGGATCAGCCGGTCGAACAGTTCGTGCAGATAGCTGCGGTCGCCGTCACCGAGGTCCTCCCAGTGGCACAACTCGATCCCCGCGCCCGCCAGCGCCGGGGACAGCGTCCCGAGGAGGAGGGTCTCCTGGCGACGGACCATCCGCTCGAGCGAGGCCCGGACGTCGGCCAGGAGCTGCTCGGGCGGGCTGCCGTTGAGGGCCCGACTGGTGATGCCGGCCACCACCTGGCGGCGCAGGCCGGCCACCTGGACCTGGAAGAACTCGTCGATGCGCTCGGAGAAGAGGATCAGGAACTTCACGCGCTCGAGGAGCGGGAGGTCCGCCTCCGCCACCAGGTCGAGGAGGCGGTCGTTGAAGTCCAGGTCGGAGAGCTGTCGGGCGAAGTACTGCGACTCCGGCCCCGCCTCCGTCCCGGCCGCTGTGCCAGTCAGGGGGTCGGTGCTCACACCACAACGATAGCAAGGCACCTCTGGACCTCCGGGGGCGCAGGCCGCCGCGGCGGCCCGTCGGTGGCACCGTCGTCATGCGCCACAATGGGTGCGCCGCTTCACCGACGAAAGGGCAGGCGCATGGACACGGATCGCACGATCGACGTCATGGTGGAGATCCCCCGAGGGAGCCGCAACAAGTACGAGTTCGACCACGAGGCCCATGTGTTCCGCCTCGATCGGCGCCTGTTCTCCGCGACCTTCTACCCCGCCGACTACGGATTCGTGCCCGACACCCTGGCCGAGGACGGCGATCCGCTCGATGCACTCGTGCTCCTCGACGAGCCCACCTTCCCGGGCTGCATGGTCGAGAGCCGACCGGTAGGCGTGTTCTGGATGACGGACGAGAAGGGCCCGGACGCCAAGATCATCTGCGTGGCGTGCGGCGACCCGATGTGGGAGCGGGTACGCAACCTCGACGAGCTGCCCCCGCACCTGACCTTCGAGATCGCCCACTTCTTCGAGGTCTACAAGGACCTCGAGCCCCACAAGCGGACCGAGGTCCGCGGCTTCGACGGGGTGGAGGCGGCCTGGGAGGAGATCGCCCGCTCCTACGAACGGGCGAAGTCCCAGGTCTGAACGACAGGGTCAGGCGGCGGCCGTGGCACCTTCCGTGACGACGGCTTCCTCCTCCAGCGCGTCGAGGATGACCGAGGCGGCCCGCTGGATCCTCGTCCCCGAGGACTTGATCCGGGCGACCGCCTCCGGGCCGCCACCGGCCCAGCACGCCACGTAGCCGAAGGTGTACCCGGACGTGTCGAGGCCGAGCGTGTGGCAGACGACGAACGCCGTCGACTCGGCCTCGAGCTCGGCCAGCGGCCGGTCGTCGGTGCCCTCGTGGAGGAGTGCGTGGGCGAGCTCGTGGGCCAGCGTCTTGACCTGCTGGGCCGGATCGTTCCGGCGCTCGACCCGGATCCTCCGCCGGGCGAAGGAGCAGTCACCGTTGGTGGTGCCCGGGAGCTCGGTGACGTCGACCGCGTAGCCGAGGCGGGACGCCCGGTCGGCGAGGCGCCCGAACAGGGCGGCGGGGTCGTCACCCTCGAGGGTCCGGCAGACCTCGGGAAGTGGCTCGCCGTCGGTCTGGGCCACGTCGAAGACGGCGACGGGCCGGAACCCGAGGATGGGCCGGTGCTCCTCACCGTCGGCCATCCTCGTCCGCCGACCCGTCATCGGGGCGAGGATCCAGATGGCCCGTTCGCCCTTGCGGACGGCCCGGCCCAATGACTTCCACGTGGCGAAGCCGGCGACCCGGCTGGCGCCCGGGTCCTGGCGGACGATGAGGAGGGTGTTGGAGAAGCTGTAGCGGTGGAACCGGCCCTGGACCTCGAGGTGGGACCGCCAGGCCGCCGAGCTCGTAAGCGCTTCGATGCCTTCGGTGAGTGCGTCGAGGAGATGGTCACGATCGGTGGAAGCCACAGGAGGCTCCTTCCGTTGCGTGGGGACCCGGTCAGCGGGCGCCCCGTGGGAGGAGGCTCCGGTCGGGAGCGAGTGCGGATGGCTCCGTCCGGGGTCCCGATGGGGCCGGAACTCGGCGGATCACCTGCGTGGTGCGACCGTACCGGGGCGCTGTGACGGCGGTCCCCCGGACCGGGGCGGCAGGGTACCGGGGGTCGACTGCTACGGTTGGCTCGTCCGACGGGCCCGTCCGTCAGCCCTCGGGGGCGTAACTCAGTTGGCTAGAGTGCGACCTTTGCAAGGTCGAAGTCGTGGGTTCGAGTCCCATCGCCTCCACCGATGTTGCGCTTGACCCCACAGGCCGGGCCACCGACTGGGGTGACTCGGCACTCCGGAGGGTCTCGCCCCAGATCCGTGCCGAACCAGCTACGTGACCGGGTTCGTCGCGACCGACGCCGATCCGGTAACGATCGGATTGCGAGCCTCGACGACGATGGTGTGACTGGCTCCAGGTCGGATCCCCGAGACGACGCTGCTGGTGGCCGGCGGAGCCCGCTGTGACGCCTGCGCAGCCGCAGCCGGGGCCGGCCACGATCACATACGCCGTGCCCGGCTCACCGCCGTCCGATCTCGGCGGACCCCACGAGGGACACCCGATCCGTCCACCACCGGGGAGGGCGTGAGCGACGCCTACGGCGGCGAGTTCGCCGACGTCACGATCGAGACGACCGGACTGACGATGCTCGGCGAGAAATCGGCGACACCGACGTTGCGGACAGGAGCAAAGGAACCCGTGACCGAGGAACCGTCGATGACCGGGAACGATGTTCCGGTGTCGGGTCGACTCCCGTTGGAGAGCACCGTCAATGTTCCCCGTATCGCCACCGCTCCCGACACCCAGAGTGCACCCGCGCTCGGAGTACCGGACGGGTTGCTCACCGTGTCCTCGAACGTGCCGGCCGTCTGTGTGTAACTTCCGTCGAGCCAGAAGGACGCCGGAGCGCCGTCCAGTGTCGGCGTGAAGAGCGCTCTGCCCGAGACCGCCACCGCGCCGGTGAGCATGCCGAACCCGGACATGGTTCCGCCGGTGATCGTGAAGGCCCGGCTGCCGACATTGATGCAGGCGTTCGGATCGAGGAAGGTGAACGAGCCTCCGGTCATGGTGAATGTTCCGGAGTCCTGCCAGTTGACAGCATCGCCCGGGTCTCCGGCCGTGCCGAGAATGACGGTGCCCGCCGACCTGACGCTCCCGGTCCCGAGGTACACACTGTCGTCGAGCGCGAGCGTGCCCGTGGCCTTGATGGTCGAGAGCGAATCGACGGCGTTGGAGCCGTCGGTCGAGTTCTCGATCTCGCCTGCACCGGAAAGTGTCACGTCCGCTGCGAGCGTGGTGATCTCGCCAGGAAGGCTGAGGGTGCCGGCCGCCGTCCATGCTCCACCGGTCAGCTTCGTTCCCCTCAGGTTCGCCGGCGGGTTCGTGAGCTGCAGTGTCGTGCCTTCGCCCGCCTCCACCGATCCGTGGTTGACGAGGTGCGGGGCCTCGATCACGGCCGAGCCCCCACTGGCTACGGTGATCGTGCTCCCATTGGTGAAGGTCCCCGGAGCGCACAGCACTTCGCCATCCGCGAGCTGGAGCGGCGCGTTCTCCGTCGAGCCCCAGGCCAACGTGACCGTACACGCGGGGAGCGCACGGGAGGTCGCCGCGGCGCCGGGGACCGCCGCCGACCAGGGAACGACCAGACCAACTGCCACAAGGGCCACCCCGGCAACCGCTCTCCTCATCATCGTGTGGCACCTCTCACTCGACGGCCCGACCGTGAACCCACCTCACCACCATCTCACGCCTCTCTGGGTGTCATGTCAACGGGGTACGACGACAGGAGGCCCGACCGACCACACCTCCCCCGCGGGGCGACCGGACGACCCCGTGGTCCGTCCGGTCCCGCCGACCGATGGAGCAGCGACTCCCGGTCTGAAGTGAGGGCATCAGGTGTCGTCGCTCGTCTGCGTGACCCCTGGGCTGACGTTCATCGCCAGGCCGATGAACCGCTCGAACGCTCGTTGCACCCCTTCTCGATCCCCCGTCGCCAGGAGGTCCAGGAGAAGGCCGCGCACCACGGCGAGGCCGAGCCGGGCATCCGCGCGAGCGTCACCCGGGTCTGCACCGTCGGCCACCAACGAGTCCGTGGCGGGTCCGAGCCAGGACTCCATGGCTCTGTCCAGGAACCCCTCCAGCCCCGGTCGGTCTCGTAGCGCCAGCGAGTACAGCTCGAAGAACAGTCGCTCCTGGGGCCAGAGACTCGGATCGCTCACCCGCTCCCAGGTCTTCGTGAAGCCGTCGAGGTCGACGTCATCCCCGAACGTCGCTTCCCGCTGGCGCTCCTCGACGGCATCGGTGACCGCGAGGAGCAGTCCTTCGCGGCTGCCGAAGTGGTACAGGAGCATGCGGTGGCTGGTCCCGATCGCCGCGGCGAGCTCGCGCAGACTGAGGTCGGCGATGCCCTGGTGCATGGCGTGCGAGACCGCCAGGTCCAGCAGTCGGGAGCGAGCTTGCGAAGTGGTCACGACAAAACGTACCATCTGGTACATGTTCCAATTGGTACAGACTGGAGGTCAGATGGGTACCCAGCTGCGCGTCGAGGCGAAGGCGGTGACCAGAGCCTCCCGAGAACTGGTGTGGTCCATGGTGAGCGACGCATCGGCGTACGCACGATGGGGCCCGTGGGATGCGAGTGGCGAGGAGACGTCAGACGACGGCGGCGGAGGACAAGGCGTCGGGTCCGTCCGCTGGATGAGGTTGGGCAGAACACGGACCGTGGAGAGGATTCTCGAGATCGAGCCCGCCCATCGGCTGGTCTACACCGTCGTCCGCGGCGTCCCGGTTCGCAACTATCGGGCCGAGGTCGTACTGGATCCGCTCGACTCCGGAACCGCGATCAGATGGATCGCCACGTGGGATCGCACGATCCTGGGTCGAATCGTCCACCGCCGCCTGGCGACGTTCTACCCGGAGATGGTGAACCAGTTGGTGGCGAGTGCGGATGCGGCCACCGCAACCGGTGGCGGTGGTGCCTGAGCCTGCTGGCTGCTCGAACGACGTTCGGGTGTGCCGATCAGTCCCGGCCCGGATCGCCGGCGATCACCGTCGACATCGGCTCAGCTGATGTCGGGTGCCGGTGCTCCGTGCCGCGCGTACGGGAAGAGGCCCTCGGGGTCGTACCGGGCGCGGATCGGGTCGAGACGGTCGTGCTGCTCGGCTGTCCACGACTGCGCAACCGCGTCCGCGCCGTTGGCCCGCCCCACGAAATTGACGAGGGTCACGGGTGCACACCACGGTTCCACCGCAGCCAGTGCGCCTCGGACAGCATCGATCCGGTCCGAATCGGTGAGCGTGGGGACAGGAGCGCCATAGACGTTGAACAGGTGAGGGGTGGAACGGCCTCCCACCGCATCTCCCTCCGACGGCCCGAGCCGCGTTGCCCGGCCCAGGGTCCTGATCTCGACCGACGCCAATGGGCGATCGGCCTCCAGATCAGCTGCGCCGAGCACGGCATCGACGGTGCCCGCGTCGAGCGTGGCCAACGACTTCGTGCCACTCACCACGGCCATCGGGTCCCGTGGATCGCCGTGGATGGTACCGAGCTGGCCATACGGGAGGTCACCGACGGTGTCGAGCACCGGCTGGGCCACACCTCGGATCTCGTCGATCTGAGCCTGCGCGGCATCGCCCCGGTCCAGGCTGGCGAACCGGACATGTACGACGTGCCGACCACGGATCGCGTCGGGAAGCTCGGCCACGGGTGGCAGGCGGAGCAGTGCGATCGACGCGGTCGACGATCCGGGAAGCGACGGTGCCCAGTCCGCGTACGAGGTGAGGACTTCGGATGCGTCCTCGGCCGAGAAGTACAGCCCGCCGCCGTACACGTGGGTCATCTCGCGCAGGTCGATGGTCACCGAGGTGACGACGCCGAATCCACCCTTTCCGCCTCGCAGCGCCCAGAACAGATCAGCGTGGTCGTCTTCGCAAGCGGTGATGGGCCCGTGCGCAGGTGTCACGATGTCGAAGGAGCGGACGTGGTCGCTGCTGAACCCCGCGGACCTCGCCAGGGGACCGAGCCCGCCTCCGAGGAGGTAGCCGACCACACCTACACCTGGCGCCGAGCCGCAGGGAGGGGCGAGACCGTGTGGGACCGTTGCCGCCAGGACGGGTTCCCACGTCGAACCGGCCCCCACCCGAGCGGTGCGGTCGGTCACGGTGACGTCGACAGCATCAAGATGCCGCAGAGTGATGGCCACTCCGTCGCGCACACCGTGGAGCCGGCCATGCCCCGCTCCCATCACGGTGAGGGTCTCGCCGCGATCGGCCACCACCTCGATCGCGATCGAGACATCGGCAGGCGTCTGAGCGTCGATCACGATGTCCGGTGCGAACAGGACTGAACGGTCGAACCCGGCCACAGCCGTCTCATATCCCTCATCGCCAGGCTCCAGCACGGACGACACCCCCGCTCGAGTCAGCGCAGTTGCGATGTCCATCTTCCTGGACCTCCCTTTCGTCTGCAGTTCACGGGGACCCGGGACGAGCGGTGGGTGGCCCTTTCGAAGCCGACGGCACCCCCGTCCTGGTCCTGCGCACCCGACCCATGGTGGACACGAGCGTTCAAGCGTCCACCGGGGCGGGTGCGGGACGGAGCGACAAGGTGCAGATCACGTCGGTCCCGTTGGCGACCCCGACGGTCAGCATGGAGACCATGACGATCGCCTGGCCGAGCGCGTTCACCGCGGGGCCTCAGCGCCACCGAGATCGAGTGGAGGCAGCATCCCCACGGCCTGGAACACCTCGAGAAGGTTGATCTCGTCCCAATGCTCCACGAACTCACCGTTCTCGACCCTCCAGATGTCGATGGATCGCATCTCGATCGGGTTTCCGGTCGCCGGCATGCCCCAGAGAGGCCCGAGGTGGGTTCCCCGATAGACGAAACGACCGACCACACGGTCACCGTTCACCACCAGGTCCTCCATCGTGCCGACGACGTCGGGGAATGCCGCGAAGAAGTCGGCCCAGAAGACTCGATTGCCTTCGCGTCCATCGTCCACGAACGCGTTGTGGTTGATGTAGTCGACAGAGACGAAGTCGTCGACAGCATCGGCGTCGTGGTCGTTCAACATACCGAGGAAGCGCTCAGCGAGGACGGTCCCGTCGACATGGCTCTCTGACATGGCAATTCTCCTTCCGGCACTCACCCTGAGCGCTCTGCTTGCTAGCAATGCTAACTATTCTAGCGTTATTTGTCAACATTGCTAGATGTTCTAGCGATGATAGGATCGCGGCATGACCAGACGAGACCGTCGCGAGCGAGAACTGGCCGAGCGGCGCCAGGAGATCGTCAACGCCGCCCGGCAGCTGGCCGAAGCGGAAGGCTGGGAGTCGGTGACCACCCGCCGGTTGGCTGACCGCATCGAGTACAGCCAACCGGTCCTCTACAGCCACTTCGACGGGAAAGTGGCCATCGTGACCGCGGTGGCTCTCGAGGGATACGACGAACTGGGGACTCTGTTGCACACCGCCCGCCAGCAGGCCGGTTCGGCCGAGGCCGAACCTCGAGCGGTGGCCTCCGCCTACTTGGAGTTTGCCCGTGCGAACCCGGCACTCTACGAGGCCATGTTCGCCATGCACATCGATCTGCGGTTCGCAGAGGCCGACACAGCTGCTCCGGTACGGCAGTGCTTCGTCGAGCTGCGGGACGCACTGGCGCCTGTGGCCGGCGTCCGCGACGTGGAGACGTTCACCGAGATCGCCTGGAGTGGTCTCCACGGACTGGCAACACTCTCCCGGGCCGGCAGATTGCGGCCCGACTTCTACGACCAGCGCCTGTCCATGCTCATGGATCAACTCTCCCCTACGCACAGCTGAAGGGGAACGTCCCGTCCGACCCGCCCGTCCACGGTGCCGGGGTCATCGCCGCCCGGACCCGGTATGCCAACGCTCAGGCCAGGCGCCAGCTGAGTCGTCCGGGTTGACGTGGCGCCCGTGACCTGACGGCTCACCCAGTTCGTCCCCCTGGGCAAGATCGGAATCGGCCTTCTCCCACCGGTCGTCAGGAACACACAGCTCCGCGTCGCCCCGCAGCCGATCAGTCTCGGAAGTAGTGGCCCTCGTTGAGGTCGTCGACGATCCCGGAATGGGTCGGATGCCAGTCCAGCAGCTCCTGGGTGAGCGTGCTCGACGCCGGGTTGTCCAAGGAGATGAAGAAGGTCAGGAAGTCGAAGTAGTCGACGATCTCCTCCGGCGGAATGCTGAGTGCCGGCACACCCAGATTGCCCCCGATCGCTTCGGCGATCTCTTTGAGTCGCACACCCTCATCGCCGACGGCGTGAAGTCGGGTCCCAGCCGGGGCACCTTCGAGCGCGAGGCGGTAGAGGCGCGCGGCGTCGACCGAGTGCACGGCGGGCCAACGATTCGAGCCGTCACCGGGGTAGCCGGCCTTGCCCTTGGCCCGGGCGAACGAGATCAGGGCCGGCGTATAGCCAGTGTGGTCGAACTGACTGTGCACCAGGGGAGGTGGCCGCACGACGAACGACCGGATACCGCGGTCGGCAAAGGCGATCACGGCATTCTCGGCGTCGATGCCAGGGCCGGCGGGCGGGATGTCGATTTCGGTTCCCACTCCCTCCACGCCCCCGAAGGCCAGAGGAATGGTTCCCGATGTCCCGACGAACGGGTTTCCCGTCCCGGCCAACACCTCACCCATCGCCTCGATGGCCGACAGATCGGCGCCCAACGGCTCATCGAGTCCTCGAGTGACCTCCAGGAGCGCGAGATGATCAAGATGGCCGCCCTGAAGGACGCCATAGGAGTGGCACTGCAATCGCGGAGTGTCCCGGGATCGGGGGCGGGCCTGACCGCGCGGGTAGGGGTAGCGGTATTCCAGACGGCGTTTGAACGCTGGGCCCATACGGACGGGTCAGCCGACTTTCCGTCCCTCATCTACGCAGCACTCGATGATCTGCGTGCGGCAATCAACCCCGTGGCCCGCCCCGCGTCGCCACCCTCACCGGGAACGAGTTGAGTCTCCGGAACACTCCGGCCGGTTCGAACAGTCGACTCCTGACCGCGGTACGGGCACGGGCGACGACGGCGTGATCTTCGTGAAGGACGCTCACGATGTTCGTCCCGGCATGAATGGCACCGAGATCGAATGCGAGCTGCCCGGGGTCGGTGCCTGGCGGCAGATCACCCTTCTCGACCGCAACATTGGCTTCGCTCCCGAGAAGGTCTCGCCACCGCTGGTGGATTCGGGCCACTCCGCGCCCGGGGCGTGCCCCGACCTCAGCGGAAGCGACCGAGCGGACCGTGTCGTCGCGCCGAACTGCAGAAGTGCTGGATGTGGTCGGCCATGGCGATGGCCAGTTCGAGCGTGGTCCGCCACTTCCGCCGGTCGAGCAGCTCGATCCGCATCGAGCCCCGGGACGACTCCACCGGGGCGTCGTCGTAGCCGTCGCCGGCAGTGATCAGGGAGCCTGTGGGTGGATCGTCTCGCCTCGGGCCAGCATCTCGACGAACTGGTCGATGCGCCTGGAGCGGGTTTCGGGTTTCTTGGCGTTTCCGATCCTGTAGAGGATGGCGTACCGATTCGCACTCGTGAGCGTCTCGAACATCGCCCGGGCGCGAGGATCGGCACTCAGCGCGCTGGCGAGATCCTCCGGCACCTCGATGCTGGCTTGCCCGGCGTAGGCGGCCTCCCATCGACCGTCCGCTTTCGCCTGCCGCACCTCGTCTTCGCCGGATCGATGCATCCGGCCGGTGGCGATCAGCCGTTCGGCGATGGCAGCGTTCCGTCGTGACCACGGGCTGCGAGCTTTCCGAGGCGTGAACCGTCGTCGGAACGTGACGCCGTCCCGACGCCCCAGTTGACCATCGATCCAGCCGAAGCAGATCGCCTCGTCGAGCGCCTCGTCGTACGAGACGGTCGTCGGATCGACCGTTCCCTTCTTGGCCAGTACCAGCCAGACACCCGGTGCATCGGCGTGATGGTCGCTCAACCACCTTCGCCATTCGCCGGCGTCCCCGACCAGGAGCTCTGGGAGATCCACGGCGTTCACCGTATCCCTCCGGCGTCGGGCCGAGACCTCCGGGCCGACGCTCCGCCCTGTTCGTGGTGCTCGGAGGTCCGGTCCTCGATCCAGCACCATCCCGACGTCGCGTGCCCGCCCGTCGGATCAACGGGTCCCGTAGGCACTCGTGAACGCCGCAGCTGCCGCCCGGGCCACCGGAACAAGATCGTGGGTCACCGCGTAGTCGTCGTCACCGGTGAACATGGCCTTGTTGACCGGAATCCAGAACAACATGCCGACGAAGTGCTCCGCCGCCGCAGTCGCGTCGTCGACGGCGAGCACGTGGCGATCCGCCAGTGCCCGGAAGCTGCTGGCGAGCGCCGCCAGGACCCGTTCGAACCCCTCCTCGTACCAGGCGCTCGAGATCTCGGGGAAACGATCCGCCGAGGAGATCACCAGGCGCCGGAGTCGCAGCACGCGTGGCTGCATCAACGCCACGAGGAACGTCTCGGCCAGGTGCTCGATGTCCCGGGAGAGATCGGTGGTCGCCGGCAGCTGCTCGGCGATCATGCCGATCAGGGCACTCATGTCGTCCGTCGTCGACAGCACGATGTCGGCGAAGAGGTGCTGCTTGTCGGTGAAGTGCTTGTAGACGGTCTGCTTGGAGACCCCGGCACGTGCCGCGATCTCCTCCATCGTGGTTCCTTCGTAGCCACGGGCGAGGAACGCGCCGACGGCTGCCTCACGGATCTCGCGGTGGCGTCGGTCCGAACTGCGCTCTGTCGGCTCCGGTGGAGTGGTGGCCGTCATCTCCGAGATAGTACTAGACGGACCAGTACTGATGAAGTACTATACGGTCCAGTTCCCACAAACCATCGTAGGAGGTCAGTCATGAATCTCGAGGCATACCTGTTCTTTCCGGGCAACACCGAAGAAGCGATGCACCACTACCAGGGCATCCTCGGAGGCGACCTGTCGATCACCCGTCGCGGCGATGTCGACCCGACGGCGTCCGAGGACGAGAAGCCCCTGGTCATCAACGCGGCGCTGGACGCCGGAACGTTCACACTGCGGGCGAGCGACCGGGACGACGCGACGAACGACGTCCAGACCAGGATCGAACTGACCATCGTCGGGACCGATGAAGCCGGCCTGCGCAGGATCTTCGATGGTCTGGGTGAGGGCGGGACCGTGAAGGCCCCCCTCGAGAAGATGTTCTGGGGTGACATCTTCGGCGCCGTCATCGACAGGTTCGGGATCGGCTGGCAGGTCAACATCAGCGCCGGCTGAGGAACCTGGACGACACCGACCACGGGGCGCCCCCGCCCTGGCCCGAGGAGGACACGACATGCCCGACCAGACTGCACCATGGCCGAAGCAGGGACCCGCGTCGTACTTTCCTTCGATCGAGACGAAGTACGGTCGCTCGATCGCGGCGTGGCAGAAGATCATCGCCGACTGCGGCCTCGAGAAGCACATGGCGATCGTCGGCCACCTCAAGTCCGAGCACGGGATGGGTCACGGTCACGCCAACGCCCTCGTCGGATGGACGCTCGCGGGAAACACCGCGGCCCCGTGAGTGCCCTCGGAGGCGGATGACCCACCGCGGGCGGTCACCTGCCGTACCGACTGCCCGCGGGCCGGGAGGACTCCGGTCGCAACCCGCGCGACACTTCGAGGATGCAACGATTCCGCGACAAGGTCGCCATCGTGACGGGTGCCGGCTCGGGCATCGGACGAGCGACGGCACGACGCCTCGCTGCCGAGGGTGCCGCGGTCACCGTCGCCGACATCGATGAGGCCGCCGCCGGCTCGACCGTCGAGGTGATCCGCGCCGACGGAGGCGACGCCCGCGTACAGGTCACCGACGTCGCCGAGCCCGACGAAGTCGAGCGCATGGTCGCCGACACCCTCGCCGCCTACGGCGGACTCGACCTGCTGCACAACAACGCCGCCGCGATCAAGCTCAACCTCACCGACCAGGACGTCGTCACCATGCCCCTCGACACCTGGCGCACCGTGATGCGGGTCAACCTCGACGGCGTCATGCTCGGCTGCCGCTTCGCGATCCCGGCCATGCTGGAACGCGGCGGCGGTGCGATCGTCAACACCGCCTCCGTCGCGGCGACCTACGGCAGTCGTTCCCTGGCCGCCTACGGCACCAGCAAGGCCGGCGTCGTCGCCCTCACGCGCTATGTGGCCACCGGCTACGCCGACCGCAACATCCGCGTCAACGCTGTCGCTCCCGGAGTCGTCGTCGACCGTGCTCTCCAGGACAGCCTCGGCGGTCCCCTCGGCGACACCCTGGCGCCGATCACCGCCGGTCACCTCGTCGGTCGGCTCGGCTACCCCGAGGAGATCGCCACGGCGGTCACGTACCTCCTGTCCGACGACGCCGCATTCGTCACCGGCCAGACGTTCACCATCGACGGCGGGTACACCGCGCACCGCTGAATCGGAACGCCGGGCCCGGCGGGACCGGGGTTCCCCGGACGGTGGCCCGACGCGCCGGTCGGAGGACCGTGGCCGGCGGTGCGACCGGCGGATAGGCCGAGCACCGATCGCCGCGGTCGACGCTGCCCTACACCGGCGCGCCGGACGTCATGCCGGCCAGCAACGACTCGAGTGCGGCCTGGTCGGGCCCGGCGAACGGCGCACGGGCGGGCACGGACGCCAGCGTGTCCAGCATCCGCCCGGTGAGGGCGGGCGACGCCGCCGGCAGGTGACTGCTCAGGATCATCGACGGGTCGAGGCGTCGGATCGCGTCGAGCCGGTCGGCGAACGTTTCGGCGTCGACCGAATGGAGCCAGGGGGAGTCGATGGTGGCCCACAGGGCCTGGCCCTCCCGCAGCTCGGTCTCGGTCAGGTCTTCCGCCGACCGGGGAACATCAGCCAGCAGGGCACCGAAGGAGTCGGCACTGAACAGGGCGCCGGAGCGCTCGTCGTGGAAGCCCGTGGTGCACGGGTTGTCGAAGGTCGGTGGGCGCAGGGCGGTCAACGTCCGGCCACCGGCCACCAGTTGTTGGCCGGGATTGACCAGGTGCACCCGGTCGAGCGGCAACGGATCGGCCAGGCTCATGGCGCCCACCCCCAGGAACGTCGTCACGACCTCCAGGTCGACGTTCTCGTCGAGCAGCGCGTGCAGCGCACCGATGTGGTCGGCGTCGGTGTGGGTGAGCCAGATCCACCTGAGGGCGGCCACGTCGACGACCGTGCGCAGGACCTCCAGGAATTCGTCACGTTCGACCACGGCGCCGGCGTCGACCAGGACGGGCTCGTCGCCGTGCAGGACGAAGGCGTTGATCGGGACGGAACCCAGTCCCGGGATGGGGAAGGCGGACGTCAGGACGTCGATGCCGGGTGCGGCCTCGTAGGTGGTGATCATCTCGGTGCTCCTTGTGGTCGGTGGTCGGTGGTCGGTGGTCAGTCGGAGGTGGTCGGTGGTCGTGGCCCGGGCGTGGAGCCGGGGTGCGTGGGGCGCCGACCCGCGTCGGGCCGCGCGCTCCCAAGGGGTGGGGCCCGGGTGGGCGGATGATGGTCGGTGGGAGGTGGAGCTGGAGAGGGCCGGCTCAGCCCGTCGACGGGACGAGCCCGGCGACCGGGGCGGCCGCGTCGGGGCCGTCGGTCACGCCACTGTTCCGGGCACGGTCGGCGATTCGGCGGCGGCCTTCAGCTGACCGAGGGTGTGCTCCATGGCCTCGGCCAGTTCCTTGCACCGGTTGGTCGGGACGTCGACGATCCGGGCCCATGTCGGGATCCACCGCACGTGGTAGGACTCGGTCACGAGGGTGCCGCCCTCGACCGGTTCGAAGTCGTAGCGCCACTCGGTCGACTCGCGGCCGCCCTCCTCGGTGACGAAGGCGAACGAGCGTCCCCGCTCGGCGACCAGGACCCGCCCACGGCGTGACCAGCGCATGAGCCCGGCCGGGCCACCCTTGTTGTGGCCCACGAAGGTGGCGCCCACCACCGGGGCCGTCGAACCGTCGGTCCACTCGACCGTCTGGCACTCCGGGCTCCACTCCCCCATGCGGGGCAGGTCGGCCACGAGGCCGTAGACCTCGTCGGCCGTGGCCTGGATCGTGGTCTGGCGACGGTCCGTCGTCAGCCACCAGCGTCCGTTCTTGGGGGGCATGGCGTCCTCCATCCTCTCCGGTCGTCCGGATGGGACGACCGGGCCGTTGTTCTCTGCGTTGCTTAAGTTATTACTATTAGCTAATGGTGTCAAGCACATGATATGCTACTATGCAGAAATGCTCGATGAACAGGTGGAACGCATTCCGACCGGACCACCACCCGGCGACCGTCGTGCCCGACGGCGCCAGGAGACCATCACGGAGATCCTCGACATCGCGCTGGACGTGATGACCGAGGAGGGGGTCAACGGACTCAGCCTGGCCGAGGTGGCGCGCCGGCTGGGAGTCCAGCCCCCGTCCATCTACAAGTACTTCGCGTCGATCATGGCCGTCTACGACGCGCTCTTCCTACGGGGCCAGGTCGAGCACCTCGAGGTCCTCCGGGCCGGCATGGCCGACGGCGGGACCGGCCTCGAAGCACTGACCGGCGGCCTGGAGGCGAGTGGCCGCTGGCTGCTCGAGCACCGCGCCCTCGCCCAGCTGCTGTTCTGGCGACCGGTGCCGAACTTCGTCCCGTCACCGGAGGCGTTCGCGCCGAGCCAGGAGATGGTGCGCATCCAGCGGGAGGCACTGGCCGCTGCCGTCGCCGCCGGCCAGCTCGGTCCCGCCGCCGACAGCGACGAGGCCGTCTTCCTGGTGTCGATCCTCATCACGGGTGCACTCACCCAGTCCATGGCCAACGAGCCCGAACTCCCCTGGGGCGAAGGCCGCTTCACCCCCCTGTTCCCCCGACTCATGGGACATCTGGTGGACATCTACCCTCCCGGCTGATCTCGCCCCCGGTACGGTCCCCGCTGCCTCCACGCCGCCGCCATCGGCCCGGCCGCCGGCCCGGGTGCGATCACCGTCCCATCGCCCCGCCACCGTCATGGGGGTCACCACCGTCCCCGCCGACGTCGCCGGTCAGGGCGTGGCCACCGACAGGCCTCCCCAGGTGGGATCGGGTCGACCCGTCTCGTAGGCGGACCGCAGATTGTCGAGCCAGGCCACGCTGTCGACCAGTCCGCCGGGACGGTTCCGCTCCAGCCAGAGGGCGCGGTACCGGTCGGTGAGGTCGCGGAGGTCGTTCGCCAGCTCCAGGCGGTCCGACGCCGCGATCGAACCGAGGGTGCCGTCGCCGCGCAGTCGCCACCGGGCGTCGCGCACGAGGAGCTCGACCAGGTCGATGCTGAAGATCGTCTCGGCCACCAGTCGGTCACCGTCGGGTCGGCCGGAGTCCGCTGACCCGGCGGCCCGGCGCGCCTCGCCGAGATGCCGGTCGACGACGTCGAGTTCCTCGGCGGTGAGCCCCGCGGTCAGGCCCCTTCCCACCGACAGCTGCGGGTAGTAGAGGTTCGTGACGATGGTGGCCAGGTTCGGGAACTGGGGCGTGACCAGGCGGTGCGCGTCACCGAGGGCGAGGACGGCGTCCGCCAGTCGGCCCGTCGGGTCGTCGAACACGTGGGTGCTCAGGGCCGCCGCGAGGTCCAGGTCGGCGTTCGACGCCAGACACCAGGACACCGCGGCGCCGTAGGCCAGCGCGGGCTCACTGATGATCGGCTGCTGGAGGTGCCCCTGGTCCCCCCAGTCGGTGATGAGGAATCCGGTCGCCCCGTAGGTGACGGCGGCCTCCACCGCGTTGCGGCAGTTGGTGCGGGCGTTCGTCAGCCGGCCGAGGATGCTCAGCCAGCTCGAGGTCCCCGGTGCCACCCAGAACGGGATGCCGGCCGATGCCAACGCGGCGCAGCGGTCGTCGAAGGGATGCCAGTCGTCGTAGCCCCACTCGCAGATGGTGACGCCGGGTGGCAGTGCGGCCAGTGCGTCGGGGTCGCCCGCCACCATGTCACCCCACATGAGCATCTCCCGCCCGTCCAGCTCGGGGAGGGCACGCAGGTCGGACACCCAGGTGATGAAGTCGTCCATCCGCGCGCGGGGCAGCTCCCAGGCCTCGTCGAGACCCACGTGGACCCGGCGGCTCGTGAACAGCGGCAGGAGCTCGGCCAGCAGGTTCCGGACGAGGGCGATCGAACCCGGGTCGGTGGGTTCGATGGTCATCGGCGCACGGGAGATGCCGAAGGGGTCGACGAATCCGTCACCGGCGATGGCCAGCGGGCGGTAGCGCGCATGGGCCAACCAGCGGTTCATGTGGCCCAGACAATTCTGGTTGGGCACCAGTTCGACGTGGTGCTCGGAACAGAAGGCGTCCAGGTCGAGGATCTCCTCCGCCGTGAACGGGCTCGCCGCCCGGTGCACGTCGGGATGGTCCCGGTAGGCGAAGGTGTGCTCGGTGTACAGCTGTACCTGGTTGATCTTCCACGACGCCAACCGGGCGATCAGGGCGCGCAGGGTGGGCATCGTCGGGACCTTGTCCCGGGAGACGTCCAGCATGACCCCGCGCACCTCGAGGTCGGGATGGTCCCGGACCGTGCCCACCGGAAGTGCGCCCTGATGGAGGTGGGCGAGTTGGGCGAGCGTCGCGTCCCCGTAGAAGGTGCCGGCCGCATCGGCGGCGGCCAGGTCGACGCCGGAGTCGTCGATCCGCAGCACGTAGCCCTGGGGCGGCAGCGAGGGGTCGAGTCGCTTGCGGGGTGCCCGGAAGGGGACCACGTCACCCGTCAGGTCGAGACTCCGCGGCACCGGCAGCAGGTTCACGTGAGCTCCCTCCGGTAGACGAAGTACGTTTCCGCCACCACTCCGCCCACCACGGCGTACGGGACGACCGGACCGACCCAGGTCACCGCCACCTCGTCGCGCCCCCGTCGACGCAGTTCGTGCAGGGCGCCCAGGAGCACGGCCCGGCCGGCACCCCGCCCGATCAGGTCGGGGCGCACCGCCACCGGCCCCAGCTGTCCCCGGCGGTTCACCTCGAACGCACAGAACGCCACCACGGCGCCGTGGTCCCCGGCCTCCCGGGCCAGGACCAGGTTGCCCTTGTCGGCCGCCCTCGACACCTCCTGGCGCCAGTCGGGCCAGTGGGTCGCCATCCAGTCGTCGATCTCGGCCCGCTCGCCCGACCGGGCCCGCGCGTGACCTCCGGGATCGGAGGGGATCGCCCGCAGGTCCACCCGCATGTCGAAGTTCGTCTCCGTCCGGAAGTAGTGGTGGCCCTCGAGGAGACACAGGAGGGCCGTCTCGGTGGTGGGGACGCCCGGCCACAGGTGGTACGGAGGATCGGCTCCGGTCACCAGGCTGTGGTGACCGGCCGCGGCCGCCCATCCCTCGGCCGACCGAAGGAGGGTCCGACCGATGCCCTGCCGACGCACCGACGGGTCGACGGCCAGCAGCCGGATGTGCGGTCCGTCGGCGCACTCGGCGACGGCCACCACGCCGACACCCGGATCACCGAGCAGCACGACCGGCTGGTCGGGCGCGAAGAGGGCGTCGTCGAGCTCGGCGGACGACGGTGCATGGACGATGGCCCGTCGGCACAGTCGGGAGACCTGCTCGAGCGCGGTCCTGTCGAGGTGGTCGACCGAGATGCTCATGGCGCGGGGTCCGGCGTGGACGTCAGGAATGCCCGGAGGCTCCGGGCCCGATCGAGGATCTCACCGGGGGCCGACGGCGCGCCACGTCCCGCCGGGTCCTCGGCGGGCAGCGGTCGTCCGACCATCACGTCAAGCGGATCGTCAGCGTCCTCTGTGCACGTGCTCGTGACTCGGACGGTCCGGATGGCTCCATCCATCCACTGAACCACAGTGGGCGTCGGGTGGAGGCCATGCCCCGGTGGCCGGCACCCGGCGACCGGGGCACGCGTCGAGGTTCGAACCCCCGGTGACACCAGGGTGCACAATGGACGGCGTTGACCGCTAGGCACGTGGTGCGGGCGACCGTCCGGTGCCGGACCGACGTGAGCGGGTAGGGAGGGAGGACGAGACCATGGCGGTGCTGTTGGCCTTCCTCGCCTCCCTCCTCTTCGCGTTCGGCCTCGTGCTGCAGCAGCGGGGGACGATGAGGGCGCCCGAGTCCAGCAAGGGGCTGGCGTTCATCGTGCAGCTCTTCCGCCATCCGGTGTGGCTGCTCGGCGGCCTGCTGTCGGGAGCGGGGTTCGCACTGCAGATCACCGCCTTGTCGATCGGGTCGCTCGTCGTCGTGCAGGCCATCGTGATCTCGAGCTTCGTCTTCGCCCTGCCGATCGGGGTGTGGCTCACCGCCCAGCGGTACGGACGCTGGGATGTGGTCGGGGCCTCGATGACGATGGTCGGGCTGATCCTCTTCCTGCTCGGTGGCGATCCGACGGGGGGCACGAACACCGTGGCCCCGGAGTCGTGGGCCATCTGCCTGGTCATCACCGCGCTCCTGCTCGCCGCGCTCGACCTGGCCGCCCGACGGACGCGGCCAGCGGTCACGGCGGCGCTCCTCGGCGGCGCCGGCGGCCTCTCGGTCGCCGTCCAGTCCGGGATGGCGAAGGCCCTCACCCACGCCCACGGCGGCCGGGCCGGCGTGTTCGGCACCTGGCAGTTGTACGTGCTGGTCGGCGCCGTTGCCGCCACGTTCGTCTACCAGCAGCGCTCGCTCCGGGTGGGGGTGCTCGCTCCGGCACTGGCGGCGAGCAATGCCGCCAACCTGGTCGGCAGTGTGATCCTCGGGCTCTGCCTCTTCGCCGAACGGCTGGGTCAGGGACCGGTGGGCACGATGTCCGCCGTCATCGGCCTCGTGCTGGTCCTGGCCGGCATCGTCACCTTGGTGACCCGTGGCCATCCCCCGGCGATGGCGGTCGGCGTGACCCCGTCGATCGAAGGGGCGCTCGAGCCCACGATCGAACAGGCGACCGGGCACCAGCGCCCCCCGGAGACGTCCCCGGAGTAGCTGTCCGGCCCGTCGCTCCCACGGGTGCGGAACGTATCCCTCCGGCCCCCGGGCGGGAGGGCACCCGGGACTCCCCGATCGCCGGGCGCGGATCCCGGTACGACCGCATGCCGTCGGGATCTGTCGCACCGATGGTGCTCACCCGAACAGCGGGCCCGCCGAGGAGACCTCGAACTTCGTGAAGTCCACCGTGCCGTCGACCGCCCGCAGGATCACGTCGGCGAACGCCCGGAAGTGCGGTGGGGCGAAGTGGGCCTCGAGGGCGGCGGCCGACTCCCACCGTTCGAAGTTCCGGACGACCGGTGGATCGTCGATGTCGATCGCGAACCGGTAGTCGGCACAGCCCGGTTCGTCCCGGCTGGTCGCGGCCATCCCGGAGCCGGCCGGGACTCGTCACGGCGCCGCGCTGAGGGACCGCCGGGGGGCTCAGCCGCGTTCCGGCCACCCCAGGGCATCGAACACCGCCAGCGGATCGAGGTAGTCCCGCCAGTGGGTGATCCGGCGATCGGTGATCGTGATCACGGAGATGAAGCGGTTGAGGTAGGGCGCACCGGTCGCCACGGCGTGCCCCTCGGACGCGTACTCGAGGACCACGACGCCGGCGTCCCGGTCGTGGTACCTCACGAGGTCGAAGCAGCGGTGGAGCATCATGGCCCCGCTGTAGGGCCGGTACAGGTCGATCAGCGCCGGACGCCCCACGATCCGCCGGGGGTAGCCGGGGACGGTGTGGATGAATTCGACGACTACGTCGTCGGCGTGGAGGTCGAAGAAGTGGTCCCCGTCGACCAGGCCACGGAGGCCCTCCTCGATGATCCGGAAGAAGGGTCCGAGCCCCACGAAGTCGTCCGGGTCCGCCATGGCGGTCACCCTCCACCACCTCCCGGCCCGACCGCCGACGTCAGCCGCACCGGGCCGGTGGCGTTCGTCGACCGTGTCACCCTCACGGCTCCCGTCGAGGTCCGGCGTCGCACGATCGCGATGCTAGAGGCGGGCCCGGTGCCGGCTGGTACCGGTGCGCCGGGGTCAGTGCGGGGCCCGCTCCGTCGATCCGGTCGCGACGCCGACGGACGGACCCGGGCGGTCACCGTCGGCCCGTGGCACGACGTGGACGAACCGCGCCGCCCGCCGGCGGATGTGACGCTGGTGCCGCTGTTCGGGCGAGATGGCCGGTGCGGTCGTGCGGACCCGGGGGGACCGGTAGAACCTGGTCTTGGCCAGCTCTACCAGCACCAGGTACGCCACCACCATGCCGAAGAGGATCAGGAAGAACGTCGTGGGGAGCGGCGTGAACCCGAGCAGGGTGGCGAGCCCCGTGTACGGGAGTACCGCCCCCACCAGGGCCGCGCCGGTGGGCACGAGCAGCATCGGCAGGCTCGGCCGGCTGGTGAAGAACGGGACACGCCGGGTCCGGATGACGTAGATGACCAGTGTCTGGGTGGCGATCGACTCGACGAACCAGCCGGTCCGGAACTCGGTGTGCCCGGCATCGAGCACGGACAGCATCACCCAGAAGGTGAGGAAGTCGAAGATCGAGCTGATGGGGCCGAACACCGACATGAAGCGCCGGATGAAGCGCATGTCCCACGCCGCCGGACGGGCCAGCGCCTCGGGGTCGACCCGGTCGGTCGGGATCGCCAGCTGTCCCGAGTTGTAGAGCAGGTTGTTGAGGAGGATCTGCGACGGCAGCATCGGGAGGAAGGTCAGGAACACGGAGGCCCCGGCGGCACTGAACATGTTGCCGAAGTTGGACGACGTCGCCATCAGGACGTACTTCATGGTGTTGGCGAAGATGCGTCGTCCCTCCATGACGCCGTCGGCCAGCACGCCCAGGTCCTTGTCGAGCAGCACGACGTCCGCCGCGTCCTTGGCGACGTCGGTCCCGGAGTCCACCGAGATCCCGACGTCGGCGTGGTGCAGGGCCACGGCGTCGTTGACCCCGTCGCCGAGGAACGCCACGTCGCGTCCCGTACGGCGCGCCACCTTGATGATCCTCGACTTCTGGGCCGGACCGATCCGGGCGAAGATGGTCGTCGTGGCGATCGCCGCCTCGAGCTGGTCGTCGTCGAGCGACTCGAGCTCGGGACCACTGAGCACACCCGACGACACGACCCCGATGTCCGTGCACAGCTTGGTGGCCACCAGCCCGTTGTCCCCGGTGATGATCTTGACGGCCACCCCGAGTGCTTCGAGGCGGACGATCGACGACCCGGCGTCGGCCTTCGGTCGGTCGGCGAAGGTCAGGAATCCGACGAGGGCCAGGCCCACCTCATCGGCCGCGGCCAACGTGGTGACGCCCGAGCCGTCGCGGACGGCCACGGCGACCACCCGCGACCCCTCGGCGAACAGCCCCTCCAATGCGTCGTGCGCCGCGACCGGGACGTCGTCGCACCGGGCCATGACCGCCTCCGGCGCACCCTTGACGACGACCAGGGGATGGCCGTCGGGATCGTCGACCAGGACCGACGCCAGTTGGCGGTCGTGGTCGAACGGCACGATGCCCCGGCGCCGGTAGCGGGCGACGGCCGAGGCGACCTCGCCACCCGACCCGGCGACCGGAGCCGCCCACAGGGCCTGGTCCAACGCATTGCCGCCGACGGGGCCGTCGGTCGACGGGCTGGCCTCGTTGCACACCAGGCCGAGCTCGAGTGGCCGGCCCCCTTCGCCTCCGGCAGGGTCGAGGGAGCGGGCGAACGTGATCCGACCGTCGGTGAGCGTGCCCGTCTTGTCGGTGAACAGGATCTCGATGTTCCCGAGGTCCTCGATGGCCACCAGCCGCTTGACCAGCACCTTTCTGGCCGCCAGCGCCCGCGACCCGGTGGAGAGGCTGACGGTCACGATGGCCGGCATCATCTCGGGAGCGATGCCCACGGCGATGGCCAGGGAGAAGAGCAGCGCCTCGATGAGCGGGCGCGACAGGGCGACGTTGACGACGAAGATGAACACGGTCAGCACCGCGGCGACCCCGAAGAGGAACCGCGAGAACCGCGACAGCCCGACCTCGAACGCGGTCTGCGCCTGCTTCTCGCCCAGTCCGGCGGCGATCCGTCCGAATGCGGTCCGCGTGCCGGTGCTGACGACGATCCCCCGTCCGGCGCCCTGGTGGACGACGGTACCCATGAAGGCACAGTTCGCCAGCCCCGGCGAGTCCGCCGCGTCGGACGCCGCGACCGACTTCGCCACCGGCAGCGACTCCCCGGTGAGCACACCCTCGTCGCACTCGAGTTCCTCGACGTCCAGGAGCCGGAGGTCGGCGGGGACGATCACGCCGATCCGGAGACCGACGACGTCGCCGGGCACCAGGTCCCCCACCGGGACGCGGACGGCCACCCCGTCGCGGACGGCCTCGGCGTCATGGTGGATCTTGGCCCGGAGCGAGGACATCGCCGCCTCGGCGCGGTACTCGTTGACGAAGCCGAGCCCCACGCTCAACGCCACGATGACGGCGATGATCACCGCGTTGGTGCCACCGCCGGTCAGTCCGGACACCAGCGCCGCCCCCAACAGCAGGACGAGAATCGGGTTCCGGACCTGGCGCAGCAGCACCGCCCCGGCCCGCACCTGATGGGTGGCCAGGACGTTGTGGCCGAACCGGCGGAGCCGCGCCGAGGCCTCGACGGACGTCAGGCCCGCCCCGCTCCCGCCCAGGGCCTCGACGGCGTCGCCGGGCGCCATCCGGGCCGTCGCGGCCAGGTCGAGCTCGACGGCGGGGGCACCACCGCCCGTCGACGGCGGGCGGACCGGCCGGCCCGTTCCGGCCCCGGTGGCGGGTCCGACGGGGGGCGCGGTCACGACCCGATGATCGTTCCCCGGGTCCCCTCGAGCAGCTCGACGGCATCCTGGAGTCGGCCGATCATGGCCCGGCGTCCCGTGGCTTCGACGAAGCGGCAGGCGGCGTCCACCTTCGGACCCATGGAGCCGGCGGGGAAGGACCCGGCGCGCAGCTCGGCCGCGGTCGTGTGCCGGATCGGTGTGGCCTGCGGCGTGCCGAACCCGACCTCGACGCCGTCCACGTCGGTCAGGAGCAGCAGGGCGTCGGCGTCGAGTTCGCGGGCCAGGAGGGCGGCGGCCAGGTCCTTGTCGACCACCGCCTCGGCACCGTGCAGGGTGCCGTCGTCCCCCCGGACCACCGGGATGCCGCCACCCCCGGAGCAGATCACGACGGCACCGTCCCCCACCAGCACCCGGATCACCGCCAGCTCGACGATCACCCGGGGCTCGGGTGAGGGCACCACCCGCCGCCACGCCCTCCCGTCCTGTCGGATCTGCCAGCCGCGCTCGGCCGCCAGGCCTGCGGCGACCGACCTGGTGTACACCGGGCCGACGAACTTGGTCGGGTCCGCGAACGCCGGGTCGTCGGCGTCCACCTCGGTCTGGCCGATGAGGCTGACGACGTGCCGGCCGGGGAGGGCGTTCTCGAGCGCCTGGAGGAAGAAGTAACCGATCATCCCCTGGGACTCGGCACCGAGGACGTCCAGGGGATACGGACCGGGGAGGTCGGGGTCGACGGCGCTCTCGTTGGCCAGGAGCCCGACCTGGGGGCCGTTCCCGTGGGTGACGACGAGCTCGTTGTCCGACGCCAGTCGGGCCAGGGCGGCGACGGCCACCGCCACGTGGCCCTCCTGGATCTCGGCGACGGGGACCTCGCCCCGCTCGAGGAGCGCATTGCCACCGACCGCCACCACCAACCGCATCGCTTCCACCCCGGGGACGGCGACCGCTCAGGCCGGCGTCGACGCCTCGGCGTCAGCCCCGGCGGGCACGGACACGTCGTCGGGGAGGTCGACCGGCTCCGCCGATTCACCGAGGCGCTGGCGCCGGGCGTTGAGGAAGGCGTAGAGGACCAGCCCGGCGAGGATGACGACCAGGGCCTGGTAGACGACCTGGTAGCCCGAGGCGAAGGTCACCCACATGGAGAACAGGACACTTGCCCCGGCGACGCAAAGGTCGCGGGCCAACTGCCAACCCTGCACCTTGCGGCGACGGGACACCAGGAAGGTGAGCTGGG
>Ga0182016_10000821_pt1 | contig 38496 bp, 23 predicted proteins | sample 712S2MmetaG_FD_120491 | JGI IMG/M metagenome (GOLD analysis project Ga0182016, IMG submission 120491) | Permafrost microbial communities from Stordalen Mire, Sweden - 712S2M metaG | ecosystem: Environmental > Terrestrial > Soil > Wetlands > Permafrost | place: Sweden: Stordalen | collected...
CAAAGTACCGCTTTCGCTGTACGTGGGCGCGGGATAGCCGGTCGCCATCACAGTGAACGATCCCGCGGTTCCCACGGTGAATGTGCTGCTGGCGGCGCTGGTGATGACCGGAGCCTGATCCACCGTCAGCGTGAAACTTTGCATCGCGTTTGAACTAACTCCGTTCGACGCGGTGATGGCTATCGGATAAGTCCCGCCCGTCCCCGACCCCGGCGTGCCGCTCAGCAACCCAGCGCTGGTGAGCGTAACGCCGCTGGGCAAAGTACCGCTTTCGCTGTACGTGGGCGCGGGATAGCCGGTCGCCATCACAGTGAACGATCCCGCGGTTCCCACGGTGAATGTGGTGCTGCTCGCGCTTGTGATGGCGGGCGGTGTGACGATGTCAATGTTCGTGCTCACGGTTTCGTTATCGACCGTAGCCGTGCCCGTACCTGTGCCGGTCGAACCGCCCGCCGTGTAAGTGGAAGTCCCCGTCCCGCTGCTAAGGGTGGTGCTGGTGGGATTGATGCTGCTGTCCAGCGTGCCGCCGAACGTCACCTGCGTGCCATTGGGGACACTGAATCCCCCCGTGCCGCTCGAGTTGTGCGTCAGGTCCGCAGTCAGCGTGGACGTCGCATAAGTCGCGATGCTCGTCGGATTCGCGCTCACGCTCAGCTCCAGCCACGGATTGAAGGTAAAACCCGAGCCGCCATCTGCCGTATCGAAGAAGACCGTATCGCAGCCGCTGAATCCGGGACCGGCGTTACAGCCCCACCAGTTGTTGGTAATGGCGTTGGTCAGGCCATACGAATAGTAGCCGCTGGCGACAGCGGAAGACGCGCTAACGCTATTACCGACGATACGCGAGTTACTCAGTGAGAATGTGGACGCACCTCCTCCGGCATTGATGCCACCCCCGGTTGCAGCGCCGGTTGAAGCAGATGAAAAGGCCGTGTTTCCACTGAAGGTCGAGCCCGTGACCGAGGCGTTGAAGCCGGCGCCTGCTTCGAAATAGAGGCCGCCGCCGTTGGCGTTTCCGTTATTGCCACTCATGGCGGAATTGCCGCTAAAAGTCGAATCGGTAATGGTCACCGAGCCCGCCACCTGGCTCCCGTTAATGACATCGGCTACCTGGACGGCCCCTCCCTGGGCGCCCCCGGTGCCTTCGGCGGCGTTTTGGGAGAAGGTGGAACCTGAAATCGACAACGAGGATCCTGTATATTCAACGGCGCCGCCCACCGTGCCCGCGGAGCTCTGCGTGAGGTTGTGGTTGAAAGCCACGTTGGTGATGGTGAGTGTGTCACCGGTCACCCCCCCGGCGAGAATTGCGCCGCCGCCATTGTCGGGGCAGTCAAGGCCGGAATCGCTGCAAATGCCAAGTTGCAGACTTAGGTTTTCGATGGCCAGCGGTTGGTTCCCATTCAGTTCCTGATCGGCTTCGATGATGCGGCTTCCCATAACGTTCTGCTGGATGATGGTGCTGCCGGCTCCGGCTCCGGAAATCGTGATGTTATTGCCGGACTCGATCCCGACCTGCAGTTCTGGCGAGGAGGAAGCCGAATCTTTGCCGCCAAAGCTGCTGATGGCCAGATCGTAAGTCCCCGCCGGCAAATTGATCACGCTGGTGGCCGCGCCGTTGTTGTTGGCTTCGCACACCGCCTCGCGCAGGCTCAGGGTTCCCGTACTGCTCGTGACGGTCGAGTTCGTCGCGCACGCGCCGACGGTATCGATATCCGCGGTCGTGTTGACGTTGAACGTAGGATCCGGCGCATCTTCCGCCACCACCAGCGGCGTCGCCCCCGTGGTCAGCACCACCACATCCCGCGCTGCATTGATCTTCTGCGGCAGCGCCACCGCCGCCACCGGCGTTCCGGAAAATGACATCGCCGCGCTCGCATTCGCCGTCTCGCCCGACGTGTCCAGAATGCTCAGCCGATTCTTCACCCCATCCAGCACCATCACGTCATACGTCTTCGACGCCGCCAGCCGCGGCGAGCTGAAACCCGTGACAGCCACCGGCCCCGTCATCGCCGAACCCGCGTAGGCCAGCGTCTTCGCCACGCTCCACGGTCCCAGAGCCATCGCATTCGGCGTGCCGCTCGGCCTCGCCCGCAGCGCAGCCCTCCGCCCCGCCGCATCCGCCGCCGTCACCGGCCGTGTGTCCAGCGTCCCGTGCTGCAAAATCCGCACCTGGCCATCGCCGCCCAGCACCGCAATCTCCTGCCGCCCATCGCGATCCCAGATGTAATCGCCCACCGCCACCGCCGCCACGCTGAACCCCAGGCCCACCGTCTCTGTCTGCGGATGCTGCCCCAGCGCGCCGTAGATCAGCATCACGCTGTCGCCCGCGCCAATCGCCAGATCGACACCGCTGCCGAGCATCCCCCACGCCAAAGACGTTGCCACTGCAGACGCCGGGAAAGCCGCCACCGTTGTCATCCCCGCCGTTCCCGGAGCGAGGATCACGACCTCCGGACCAGACGGCCCTTCGACGCTGACCGCCGCGTGCCCGTCCGGCAGAACATCCAGGGCCCGCACCGCGCCCGTCAGCGCCACCGCCCGCGCCTTGCCCAGATTTCCGTGCCCGTCCCCCGCCAGCAAATACAGCCCGCCGCCATTCGTTCCCACCAGCAGGTCCCGGTATCCGTCGCGATTGAAATCCCCCGTGGCCAAAAAATCCGGCGACGCGGGTATGCCATACGCCGCCGCATTCGGCATAAACGTCGCCGGCATCTGACCCTGCATAGCCTTCTGGTACATGCTGGTGTCCGTGGGCGCAAAGGCATCCGGATTGCCCCGGGTCAGCGTGACCACCCCACCCTCCGCCGTGCGGTACCCGGCCACCAGGTCCGGCGCCCCGTCGGCATCAAAGTCGCCTGTCGCCAGCGAGACCGGCTTTGCTCCGGCTCCCAATGCGGCTACCGCACGGGCGTCCCCCACGTAGTTCGGCTCAAGAACACGCGTACTCTGCCAATTGACAATCGGCTTGGCGCCCGCGCGGGCCTCGACCAGGGGAGCTCTCGAAGCCGCTCGGGTTCTCGCTATCGGAACGTAAGCCAGACCCAGCACAAGGAGAGGAAGAATGACTGAGGCGGGGCGGTTGAAGAGAACAGCGGAGCGGCACTTCATGGATAAGTCTCCCAACTCAAACGTCGGCTTTGTGGCGTACGGAAGCTGTCGCTGCAACCGAGGGCAATCCAGGATCGCAGCCCAGCAGGCGTGTCAAGAGCAGTGATCGCGAGGGAAGGCTGCGGAATTGTCTCTTGAACAGCTGCCCGTGTCAACATGATTAACCGTTGGGTACTGCCTCAGTTTGAAATCCACAGCCCCAGTAGGTTGGATCGTTTGACCCCTTCAGTGGGGGACTCCAGCAGCCAAATTCAAATCTCAAACTGAGAAACTACCAACCGTTGAATCCCGAGGCTGCCGCAGATCCGTCCGGCATCGCCTTTCCTCAACATTCCGCGAACAGTTTGGCGCCGCTCCTCCTGAACGAAGCCCTGATAGCTAAACGCGGCTGTTTGTCAACTTTCCACCACTTACCCAAAGTAACAATCGTTGATTAACGGAGCCTTTCACGCCAACAAAGTTGGCAGGTTTTCCCTCCCAACCTGCTATTCTGAACTTAGGATAGAAAAAGAAAAATGCCGCCATAGCAGGTGGCATTTTTCTTTGAAAGAGAGGAGGTGGGAAGCCATGCTGCACCAGGTCTTGGTACAAGATGCTTATGCCGCGAAAACCAGCCCTGTCCGGCAAGATACCCCCTCTGCGCAGCAACCTACCCTCCCGCACCACCCGAGCTGTGCCCGGAGCTCTGCGCTCTGTGCCCTGCCATCTGCGAATGACTCATTCGCGCTCGCGAGCCAACTGACCTGTTTTCAGGGGCTCCCTGGTACCCTAAGAAAAACGTTACTGCGGAACTCCAGCAAAACAAAGGGCCAGCGGAAACAGCCCCCCCAGGGGGTGCCAACCCCGCCATCCCTTGTGGGCTTCGACTGCGATTCGGATACACTAAATGCCTCCGCCCATGAACCCGCTCTCCATGCACTTCGACAACCTCGCGACGACCAAAGACGACATGGTCGCATTCATCGCGGGCCATGGCATCCGCCGCGTTCCCGCTCACGCCGGCGAAGATATTCCTTCCATCCTCTGGGAAGATGAAGCCAATCCCGACAGCTGGAAAGACTTCGTCGAAACCGCCAAGGCCGCCGGCGCAACCTTCATCACCATGAGCGACGTCGTCCTCGAAAAAGAAGACGTCGAGCTGCTCATCGAAGAAGTCCAGGAGCAGGAGTATCACGTCGAGATGGTCACCGGTGCATCCGACCTCGACGAAGCACAAACCCTCGTCACCCACATCGGCAAAGTCGGCCACCTGCAGCTCGGCTTCCCGCATCAGGGCATCATGTTTCTCTACGAGGCCTCTACCGAATGGTACGACCGCTACCAGCAGCTTCTCGATTCGGTCGGCGATCTCGGCGATATCGTCTTCGAAGACGACGATGAAGACGAACAACCCTGAGCCAAACCTTGCCCGCCTCGGATGAAGTTGACGTAGTCGCCGCCTCGGAATCCGCTCGAGGACCAGCCCACCAAAGCGCGCCGCGGCCGCGCCAGCGCTGGCTGCTCGGCGCCTGCCGAACCGAAGAAGCCAGGGCCCTCGCCGGCGAAGCGAAGATTCCGCAACTGATCGCCGAGCTGTTGCTCAGCCGCGGCATCCGCACCGCGGCCGAAGCCGAACAGTTTCTCCACCCGCGCATCGAACACCTCCTCGATCCCTTCTCCATGCTCGGCATGGATCGCGCCGTCGAGCGCATCCGCCGCGCCATCGCCGCCCACGAACCGATCCTCATCTATGGCGACTACGACGTCGACGGCACCACCGCAACCGTCCTGCTCAAGACCGCCATCGAATTGCTCGGCGGCGACGCGCGCTTCCACATCCCGCACCGCCTCCGCGAAGGCTACGGAATGCAGCGCGAGATTCTCGAAATCGCCGCCCGCGAGGGCGTTCGCCTCATCATCAGCGTCGACACAGGCATCCGCGCCTTTGCCGCCGCCGAAGCCGCCGTGGAGCTCAGCCTCGACCTCATCGTCACCGACCATCATCTGCCCGAGCCGCAGCTCGGCGTCCCGCGCGCCCTCGCGGTTCTCAACCCCAACCAGCAAGGCTGCGGATACGCCTGCCGCCATCTTTGCGGCGCCGGCGTGGCGTTCAAGCTCTCGCAGGCGCTGCTCGAAGCCTGGGATCTCCAGCGCGCCCGGACGAAGATTCTGCCGTCGTTCCTCAAGATGCTGGCCATCGCCACCATCGCCGACGCCGTCCCGCTGCTCGGCGAGAACCGCGTCTTCGTCGCGCTCGGCCTTGCCGAACTCCGCCGCCCTGTCGGCCTCGGGCTGCGAGCGCTGATGCGGGAGGCCCAGATCGACACGGCTCGCCGCCCGCTCACACCCATCGATGTCGCTTTCCGCCTCGCGCCCCGCATCAATGCCGCCGGACGCATGGACATTGCCGCCGAGGTCATCGAACTCTTCACCACCCGCGACGCCGCCCGCGCCAACGACCTCGCCGCTAAGCTGGAACGGCTCAATCAGGAGCGCCGCGCCACCGAAGCCGCAACACTCGCCGAAATCACCACCCGCCTCGACGAGCCCTGCTTTCGCGACTCCCGGTGCATCGTCATGGACGGCGACGGCTGGCACCGCGGCGTCATCGGCATTCTCGCCTCGCGCATCGTGGACCAGACCGGCAAGCCAGCGGTGGTCGTCTCCAGCGAGGATGGCGAAGCGTATGGCTCAGGCCGATCCATCGCCGGCTTTCATCTGCTGGAAGCCATCGAAAGCTGTCACGAAATCTTCACCCGCTTTGGCGGACACGCGCATGCCGTCGGCTTTTCTCTGCCGTCGGATCGCGTCGATGAATTGCGCACGCGCCTCGGACACTACGCCGCCGAGCATCTGCAGGAAGAAGACCTCGGCAATCCGCTGGAGTGCCATTCCGAGTTACAGCTCAGCCAGATCACGCCCGCACTTTTTTCCTGGCTCCGCCGTCTCGAACCTTTTGGCATGGGCAACGAAGAGCCGGTCTTTATTGCCCGCGACGTACGCGTCCTTGCTCCTCCATTGTGGATGAAGGAAAAACACGTCCGCCTGCGCGTCTCTCAAGGTATGACCTTTTCCGCGGTGGGCTGGAACCTCGCCGAGCGGATACGCGAGCTGCAGCTCGCCCCGGACTCGAACGTCGACCTCGCATGCCGCCTGCGGGAGAACGATCACCCGGAGTTTGGTGGTCTGGAATTGGAGATTGCCGGAATCGAGCCGGCGGAAGCCGCCCCCGCTCGCCCGTGAACGTCTCGTAAATTCACACGCCGCGCCTCGACACTCCGTCGCGCCGCATCATACTGTTATCCATAGAGCCTTTCCGTCCCTACGGAGGAATCGAGGTCCCTCATGACCGCGTCTGTGGCTACGCTCCCTGAAATCCTTTCCGCCGAAGAACTCCAGCAGATGGACGCTTACTGGCGCGCCTGCAACTATCTCAGCGCCGGCATGATTTACCTCTATGACAATCCTCTGCTGCGCGAACCTCTTAAGCCCGAGCACATCAAGCGGCGCCTGCTTGGCCACTGGGGTTCCGATCCAGGGCAGACATTTCTGTGGGTGCACCTCAATCGCCTCATCCGCAAGTACGACCTCAACATGATCTACATCGCCGGCCCCGGCCATGGCGCTCCCGCGATGCTGTCGAACGCATGGATGGAAGGCACCTACTCCGAAATCTATCCCGACAAAAGTCAGGACCTCGAAGGGCTGCGCAAGTTTTTCCGGCAGTTCTCTTTCCCCGGTGGCATCGGCAGCCACTGCACGCCCGAGCTGCCAGGGTCGATCCACGAAGGCGGCGAGCTCGGCTACAGCCTCTCCCACGCATTCGGCGCAGCTTTCAACAATCCGGATCTCATCGTTAATTGCGTTGTTGGCGACGGCGAAGCGGAAACCGGTCCGCTGGCTACCTCCTGGCACAGCAACAAATTTCTCAACCCCGTGCGCGACGGAGCGGTGTTGCCCGTCCTGCATCTCAACGGCTACAAGATCGCCAATCCCACAATTCTGGCGCGCATCCCGCATGAGGAGCTCGAATGGCTCTTCCGCGGCTACGGATGGGATCCACACTTCGTCGAAGGCGACGACCCGCACCTGATGCATCAGACGATGGCGGCAACACTGGAACACTGCGTCGAGCACATTCGTTCCATCCAGCGCGAAGCGCGCGACCACGGCAGGCTCACTGGTGGCAACGCCGGATGGCCGCGCTGGCCCATGATCGTTCTGCGTACGCCAAAGGGATGGACCTGCCCGAAAGAAGTCGATGGCCACAAGGTCGAAGGATTCTGGCGCGCGCATCAGGTTCCCATCCTCGAAGTGGCGGAGAATCCCGAGCACCTGCGCATCCTGGAAGGCTGGCTGCGCAGCTATCGCATCGAGGAGCTCTTCGACGAAGGTGGCCACCCGCACCCCGAACTTCGCGCACTGGCGCCGGAAGGCAATCGCCGCATGACCGCGAACCCGCATGCCAACGGAGGACTGCTGCGGCAGCCGCTCCACATGCCGGACTTCCGCGACTACGCCTTCGACGTAAAGAAGCCCGGCGGCGAATACGCGGGCCCGACGGAGATTCTGGCGCATTTCCTGCGCGATGTGATGCGGAAAAACCCCAATAACTTCCGCGTCTTTGGTCCCGACGAAACGGCCTCCAATCGGCTCCAGGCGATCTATGAAGCCAGCCCGAAAACATGGATGGAAGAAATTCTTCCCGAAGACGCCGACGGCACCGAGATCGCTCCCGATGGCCGCGTGATGGAGATGCTCAGCGAACACACCCTTGAAGGATGGTTCGAGGGCTACGTACTCACCGGCCGCCATGGCTTCTTCTCCACCTATGAGGCCTTCGTTCACGTCATCGACTCGATGATCAACCAGCACGCGAAGTGGCTGGAAGAATCGAAAAAGGAGTTGCGCTGGCGGCGCGCGATCTCTTCGATCAATCTGCTCATCACCTCCGTTGTCTGGCGGCAGGATCACAATGGCTTCTCGCATCAGGATCCTGGTTTTCTCGACGTGGTCGCCAACAAGAGCGCCGAGGTCACGCGCATCTATCTGCCACCCGATGCCAACTGCCTGCTGAGCGTGGCCGACCATTGCCTGCGGTCGAGCGACTACATCAACGTTATCGTTGCGGATAAGCAGCCGCACCTGCAGTATCTCGATATGAACAGCGCCATCCTCCACTGCACCAAAGGCATCGGCATCTGGAATTGGGCCAGCACCGACAGCGGCGTCGAACCGGATGTCGTATTGGCCTGTGCCGGCGACATCGCCACCATGGAGGCCCTTGCCGCGGCTGCTATCCTGCGCCAGCATTTCCCCGAACTGAAACTGCGGTTCGTCAACGTGGTCGATCTCTTCCGGCTCCAGCCATCGAGCGAACATCCGCACGGCCTGACCGATGCCGAATTTGACTCGCTCTTCACCTCCGACAAGCCGGTCATCTTCAACTTCCACGGCTATCCGTTGCTCATTCACCGGCTGACTTACCGGCGGCACAATCACGACAACTTCCACGTCCGCGGCTATAAAGAGAAAGGCAACATCAACACGCCGCTCGAACTCGCCATCCTGAATAATGTCGATCGCTTCAACCTTGCCATGGACATCATCGACCGCGTGCCGCGCCTGCACGGCATCGGTGCCCATACCCAGGAGTGGTTGCGCGATCAGATCACGGAAAGTCTCCAGTACGCGCATACCAACGGCATCGACAAACCGGAAATCCGCAACTGGGTTTGGCCGAATTGAGCGCCGCAGTGACCGCGACCCAGGAATTAATCCTTGCCGTCAACAGTGGATCGTCGTCGCTGAAGTTTGGTCTCTACCGGCAGCCGCCGGGCGACTGCAATCCGGAGCTGCTGCTCGCCGGCGGGGCCAGCGGCATTGGGCATCCCAACGGCCGCCTGCAGATCAAGGACGCCGGCGGAACTTCGAAGCTCGATGAGGCATATCAGCTCAACTCCCAGGGCCATGCGCTCAAAGAAATTCTCGACGCCATGGAGCGCTTTGGCTACGGGCATCCGGCGAGGATCGGGCATCGCGTGGTGCACGGCGGCCCGCATCTGCGGGAGCACCAGGCCATCACCGATGCGCTGCTCGAAAAGCTGGTGGCGGCAACGCAGTTTGCTCCGATTCATATTCCGGCGGCGGTCAAGCTGATCCGCGAAACGGAAAAGTTGCTGCCGGATGCCAAACAGTACGCCTGCTTCGACACGGCGTTTCACAGCACGATGCCGGAGGTGGCCTGCCACTACCCTTTGCCGCAGCGGCTCTACGACATGGGCATTGAGCGCTACGGCTTTCATGGACTCTCGTACGAATCGATCGTCACGCGCCTGGGGGCTTCGCTGCCGGAGCGCGTAGTCTGCGCGCATCTCGGCGCCGGAGCCAGTCTCGCAGCGCTGCGCAACGGCAAGTCCATCGACACGAGCATGGGGATGACGCCGGTTGGCGGCATTCCGATGGCGACCCGCAGCGGAGACTTCGATCCCGGCGTCGTGCTGTTCCTGATGCGGACCGAGCAGCTGTCTGCCGATCAGCTGGAATCGCTGCTCAATCACGATTCCGGGCTGGGCGCGCTTTCCGGTGGCGAGTCCGACATGCGGCTGCTCGAAGAATGTGCCGCGAAGGGTGACAAAAAGGCTCGACTGGCGATCGATGTCTTCGCGCACGGCGTTCGCAAGATGATTGGCGCGTATGCGGCGGAGCTGGGCGGGCTCGATCTGCTGGTCTTCACGGGCGGAATCGGCGAGCACAGCGCCGCGGTGCGGAACTGGATCTGCGACGGGCTCGCTTTCATGGGCATTACCAGCGGCGACCCAGCTCTGTGCGCGAAGGTGAAGGTGGTGATCAGCGAGGAAGAACTGCAGATTGCGCGGATCACCTGCCGGTTGAGAGGCAGGCAGTAGGCAACAGGCAATAGGCAATAGGCAATAGGCAACAGGCAGTAGAAAAACGGCCGGGGGGTACCCCCCCCTTATCTCGTTTTTGCAAGTATTTGAAAAATTGTGCCCTTGTGGGTGTTATCGAGCTTGATAACACCTCTCCAGGGTCAGCTTTCGGCGTTCAGGGTCCAGAGTTGAGCGGTCGGCGTTCAGCGTTCAGCGTTCAGCGATCAGGAAAGGCGCAGTTGCGGCTATCCGACCGAGCAAGGGCTATGGCTGACGGCTATCCGGCAGCAGCGGCGATGAGAAAGAGCTGGGTTGCGCGGGTTTTGATCGCGCGGGAGGTCCTGGGACCTCGATGCTCGAAAAGAAAAGGACCCGCGATGGCGAGTCCTTCTGATTCAGGCTTCATTTCCAGCTTGCGGGGCGGAGTGGGGTATTGCAAGGGGAATCGCCAGGGGAGCGAAACCGAGGTAATTGGGAGGTGACAGCTCCGGCAGATTGAGACCGGTTGAAGGTCACGCTCGATCTACCGCAGCGGCGGACGGATCCGTCAAAGGGCTATCTCTGGGTCTGGAGCGCGGAAGAGAACGGCAAGGAAAAAAGATTGAGCTTCGATCCGGAGAGAATGGCCAGCTGGGAGCCATCGGATGAGAGGGCAAATCCGCCGCGACTGGGCGGAGGCGTCCCCAAATGGATCGCGGTGATTCTCCTGCCATCTTCAGATCGGTAGAGCCGCACTTCGGTGTAGTCGAGATCGGATCCATGGAAGACGGAGCCTTCCACCACAGCGCGCGTTGAGTGAAGGATTTTGACCGCGAACGTCTGGCCGTTACCGAGGACCGCTGGTCCCAGATCCTGGGGATCGGACCTGCCATGCATAAGCACAACCCCGTTCGGACGGAGAACACGGTAATCATGCGTGCCCGAGAGCGGGGCGCACGTCGCGACAAACAAAAGATCAGGCGCAAAGCTCGATACTGACGGAAGGCAGGATGATTGGAAACTGGCCAGAGAGACGCTGTCGCCTTGCCAGGGAAGCATCAGCAAACGGTAATGCTTTTCGGCCGTGACCACCAATTGCACCTGTCCTTCGTTGAGCAGGATGGGCGGCATTATGGCGAGGGACGACGTAGCCTGCGCGACCGTCTGGAAGTTTTTGTCGAGGATGCGAATCTGGACGTCCTCATCGGGCCCGCGCCCGAGGGCCTCGCGAAGCTTCGCATGCAGTTCGGGCGAATGGCGTTCATGGATGACTGCAATAGCGATCCAATCGCCGTTGGGCGAGATACGCACAAACGCGAGAGGCCCGTCCAGCGGAACCCGCTTTTCGACATTCATGCCCTCGCTCAGAACACGCAGTTCGGTCCCCACATGAACGAGGAGCCGATTATCGGAAAGTTGCCAGAGATACGCCTCCTGATCCTGTAGATCCCAGTCCGCGGAGCTCACTACTTTTTGTGAAGAGAGATCGAGGACAACGGCATGAATCCTTCGCACGGTGTCCCCAGTGGGACCGGCTCGCTCCCTTGGAACAAGAGGGTGCGGATTGAACGCGACAATCAGTTGGTGGGATCCGAGCCACCCCACGGCATCATCGTTTTTCAGGTCATCGATCTCTCGTTGCGGGCGCGGTGCGTACCCCAGAGGACCCATCGCGATGGACTGTGACGCAGGGCCGGAACGATCATTGCTGGTCGAGGGGAGGTCGACGCTGCAGTCAGGTGGTTCGCACGGCAGGAATTCCTGCCGAGGCGGAAGGGCCGCCGTCGCTGCGGGTGGCGTATCGGGAGCGGTGGCGCCGGAATGGACCTCGGCCAGTTCGGTCACAGCAGGTTTCTCGGTGGACAATTCGACCCTGGCATCGGGGGAGGAAGGCTGCAGAAAAGCAACCGATGCCGGCACCAGCAGGAAGACAGATTCCTTCTCGATCCACACATTCCTTGTCGATGACTCGAGAACGGAGCTTTTGCCGGGCCCCGCACCGATGCGGAGGGTGACCCCCCGAATTCCAACAACATCCCCCGGCTTGAGAGGGCTGTGATTTCCCGGCTTCCCATTCAGGGCCATCATGTCGATCCCATTAACCATGAAGCTGCCCTGCATGGTGGTCACGGATCCGGTTTGCATCGCGGAGTAACGTACGATGGGAAATTGCGCGTGCGGCAAATTGCTCTCCCCCGAGTTCCAGACCGCTGCGGCGAGCACCAGATCGATGGTCGAGTTGTTGTATACGCAGGGGACGTTGGCGAAGGACACAGCGAGCTGCGAGGGGCTCGATGGCTTGCCGCGGCGCGACGCCGCCTCGACTTTGGCTTCCAGGAGCTGGCCGGTTCGGAAATAGCAACCCAGCCCAGCCCAGTCATTGGCAACCTTGACGAAAAAGGAGGAACCGGCGTGCAGATGGCGAACATCCAGGTAATTGACGAGTTCTACCTGAACAGGCCTGTGGTACGAGGTTGGGATGGTCTCTGCCCGCAGTGCGGGGCAACCGAGTGGACCCAGGAGAAAAGCGAGAGCCAACAACCGTGCCCCTATGCCCAATTCAAGTGACCGAAGCTGAGTCGTGAGCGCCCGCATTGAGATCATGACGCAGACCAGCATTTTAGCCATGATTGTCGCTTCTTCCCTGGGTAATTTCAGAGATTCTACTCGCAGGCGTCCGAATGCAGAACTCTTATGCGCGAAATCTCAATACGGTTCGGACATAGAAGCGATCGTCGAAAGGCACAAGGTCATCGTCCTTTGCAGGCAGAGAGACGCACCCAGCCACTGTTGTGCAAGGATGGCGTTGGGAAGCGCAGTGCCCTTCAGGGAGAAAGCGATGCTTCGGCTTCGTTCCGCCCTTAAGAGATTGATGCTTGTCGCACGTGGGGTCGCTTGGCCAGGCTCCTGTGCAGGGGTTGAATATCCGATGAGCGGGATCACTCGGCGTTTGTTCGTTTCGGGTCTGATGAATGGAGTATCGAGTCTATTCACGTCTCACGCCGGAATCCTGCGCCTGGTCAGCGAGGTGAGCCCACCCACGCCACTGGCCGGGATTCATCCTCGAGCCTGGCATTGGGAAGCCGATACATCGATTGCTCCGGGAAAAGGCTGGTTCACGGACATCGCCGCCAGTTCTGACGTCGCCTGGCGAGTCAACAACGGTTACACGGGGAGAAAATTCTTCCCCCAGCCTATGTGCGGGGGAGTCGCGGCGATCGATTACAACAGCGACGGCCTGATGGACCTTTTCTTCACCAACGGCGCTGCTCTGCCTGAGCTGCAGAAATCATCCTCCGTGTTTTGCAACTGTCTGCTGCGCAACAACGGCAACGGCACATTCACCGATGTGACCCGAGAGGCAGGACTGCTGGGCACGGACTTGGGCTTTTGCTTCGGCGTCGCAGTCGCTGACTACAACAACGACGGCCACCAGGACATTTTCATCTGCAACGCTGGAAGAAATGCTTTGTACCGCAACAACGGTGACGGCACTTTTACCGATGTCACCGCCGGTTCGGGTCTTGCTCACAAGCCGCAGAACCTGTTGAGCGTGGGCGCTGCATGGTTCGACTACAACAATGACGGCCTCCTCGATCTTATCGTCACCAACTACACCGTGTGGACACCGCAAACCGACCGCCGGTGTCCCATCGACGCCGAACGTGAACAATACTGCAGTCCGACCTTGTACAAGAGCGTGTCTTCGAGGCTGTACCGGAATCTGGGAAATGGCAGGTTCGAAGATGTTACGGAGGCGAGTGGAATTGGGAAATCCCTGGGAAAGGGCATGGGGATCTCGATCGCAGACTTCAACGGCGATGGATGGATGGACATTTTTGTCGCCAACGATACCGAACCCAATTTCCTGTTCGTGAACCAGGGCAACGGAACCTTCAAAGAGAGCGCGCTGATGTTGGGCGCAGCCTATAACATGCAGGGCGACACCGTCTCCGGCATGGGTTCCGACGCCAAAGACTTCAACAACGATGGCTGGGTGGATATCGTCTACAACGATCTCGCCGGTCAGGTTTACGGATTGCTGCGGAATGACGCGGGAAAGTCCTTTACGGACCTGACATGGACGAGCAGGCTCGGGACGCTGAGCCGCAATCTGTCCGGATGGAGCATCGGCTTTGTGGATTACAACAACGACGGTTGGAAAGATATCTACTCCGCGAATGGAGACGTCGACAATCTGACGGCGGCCTCGAAGCAGCATGACACCATGTTTCAGAACCTCGATGGAGGGTCTTTGCAGGATGTCACGGATCAGATGGGTTCAGACTTCGCCGTCCCCGGATACCAGCGTGGCGCTGCATTGGTTGATCTGAACAACGACGGCTTTATGGATCTGGTGGTTACATCGCTGGGAGAAAAGCCCCGCATCCTGATGAACAATGCGCGGGTGCGCAATCACTGGATCCTTTTCGACCTCGAAGGGACGCGGAGCAACCGCGATGGAATCGGCGCGGTGATCGAGGTAGAAACCGGATCGGGACGAAAGCTGTACAACCATGCCACCACCAGCATCGGGTTCATGTCCTCGAGCGATCGACGCGTCCACTTCGGGCTCGGTACGGAAGCGGAAATCAGCCACGTCGAGATTCGCTGGCCGAGCGGAATCGTACAGCGGATCGAACGTCCCGCAATCGATCAGATCTTAAAAGTGAAAGAATCGGGCACTCCCGGTTCACGGTCCAAATGACTGGACTCAGAGCCGATGGTTGCCGCCGCCGCTGAGACTCACTTTTTCAGGCACATTGAAGCGCAGATCGCGTGCGCAACATATCCGGCGGCGGTGGCAAAGGCGCGGCCCGCCTGATCCATGTTCGCGGATGCGGGATCGACACCTTCGGTCACGATGCCTCCGTCCCAGTCGCTGGCCCGCAGGATCCTGAGCGCCTGATCGCGGCCGGCAGCCAACTGAAGGTGATCGGCCACACTCCAGGAAGTGGTGAATTGCAAGCGATAACTGCCTGGAAGCCCGTAGGGCTGGTCGCTGTAGGAGTACTTGTAATTCGGCGAATGCAGCCAGCGGTAGGTGCGCGAGAAGACTGGGTCGGATTCGGGAACGAAACCCAGCGTCGCCAGCTTCATCATGGAGCCGGGTGGAATTTCCGTGAAGATAGCTTTGCTGCCATCGGTGGCCGACGCAAAGATCGGCCCATCGGCGCCGGGTGCATCGCTCCATTCACAGTGGCCGAGGATGGCGGCATGCAGAGCCGAGGCGCGGTCGCGCAAATTCTGTCCGGTCGGCGCGTCCCCCATGTCGGAAAACAGCTCGCCGAGGTCGAGCAGGCCGCGCCAGACCAGCGCATTGTCGTAGGTGATGAACGGCAGAATTTGAAACTCATCCTGAGCATCCTGGAGCGAGGAGAAGAGGCCCGTTTGTGAATCGAATCGCGCCAGGATCCGATCGCGCAGAGTCCTGACCGCCTCGCGATGAGCCATCAGAAAGCCAATGTCTCCGGTGGTGCGCACATAGGCAGCCAGGGCGATCACCGGAGCAACTGCCTCATCGAGCTCAAAACCATCCTCCAGCACAACGCCATCGATGAAGCGGCTGTGCGTGCCGGTGTTCCGCAACTGCAGGGTCAGGGCGTAATCGAGCGCCTGCGCCGCCATGGCGGGATCGACATCGAGCAGAGCTGGAAAACTCCAATGCATCGCGTCGCGGTCCCAGTAGGCGGCGGAGACGTAATAACGCGGACTGCGTGAAGTCACCCCAACCACTTGCTCCGTGTCGATGGTTTTTCCCCATGCGTAAGACTCCGTGAAGAGAAAATTACGGTTCATGAGAAGATCGAGATCGGCTTTGCCGGTCGTGCGGGTACGGCTGCGGCACCACGCCGCCGCGTCTTCGATCACGGCGTCAGCTCCTTTCCGCTCAAGAAGCTCTTTGAGCGCTTTGGCGTTGTGGGAAGCGCTGAACTCCTCAATCCCCACGCCGAGGATGAAGAGCGCTTCAGCGGATTCGCCCGGATTGAGTTCAACCGATCGGCTCGCGTCCACCGTCGGAACGGGAGTGGTCGGAGGAATATTGATCTGCGCGATCGAACCGGGATGAATCAGCGACCAGGCAAACTGGGTGTCGTTGGTGAGGTAACTGAAGACTTCCGCCGAGTCCACCCAGGGAGCTGCGCCGACCGTGCGCTCCCCTCGCAGCTCGGCGGGGTTGTAGGTAACGCGGCTGAGTCTTCCCCAAAAAACCCGTACCCCGAGCCCAACGGTCGTCTTGCTGGTTCGCCGGTTGGTGGCCGTCATGCGCAGGAACGCCGCGCGTGAGCCTGGAGGTGCACACCAGGTCAGTGTCATTTCGATTCCGTTCTGCGCGACCCGAGCCTGCGGAATCCAGTATTCGATGACTTCCCAGGACGGATTGTGGAAGGCCAGAACCTTCCCATCGGCCGTGAAAACCGGCTGAAGAACGGGTCCGCCATTGTCGCCGCTAACCTGCAGCAGTCCCCGGTTGCGCATGGAAATCGCGTTGAAGGTGGTCAGCGCGCCATCGCTGGCCCGGATATCCGGCAGTGAAATCCACTCGTTGCCGGTTGGCAGCACATCATCGGGCCCCAGGGAAAGCGGAATATGCCGGGAATCGGCGCGAGCGCTGAGCACGCCTGCAGAAGCAAAGAGGAGCAGGGTTGCCACCCGCCCCCAAGGGCAACGAGGGAACCACCGAAAATTCACGGTAAATGTCCGTGAGCTTTCCAGGAGGCTTCGCATGGCTAATACATAATCACAGAACTTCGCCGCGCACCATCGAAATCCCGTTTCGGTGCATGCCGCCGGGAAAAATTGTGATCTGCGGCACTGGCTGTTGCCTGCCCGCTCCGCTACCCTCCATCGAATAGCTTCCGGGAAGGACCCAACGACGACAGCTTGAGGCTGCTGGTCGGTCGCATCGAGCGCCCGGCATGAAAAACTATTGACAGGCCAACACGCTGAGTGATAACTAATTGCGGTTGCACAATCGATTGCGCTAAGGAAATCAAAAGCAGCCGGCGATTTCCCCAAAGCTCAACATTTCAATGGCGCCCAGCCGCAACGTGATTTTTCAGGAGAAAGTGATGCAAGCGTACGATCTGGAAAAACCTGCACCGACCCCGTGGGACCGCACAATATCCGCGCTCTCGAAGAACGCATCGTGGCTGACTGCGTCGCTGCTGCTGCTGACCTTGTCGGTTGTTCCTGCACACGCGCAATACAGCGCGAGCCTGCAGGGTGCGGTGACTGATCCCCAGGGCGCAATGATCTCTGGAGCGCAACTGACTCTCACCGACACCGAAACCAACCACTCTTTCACCACCGCGAGCAATGCATCGGGAGACTTTACCTTCAACGAACTCTCGCCCAGCACCTATACCCTTGTGGTGACCCGTAACGGGTTCAAGAAAAAAGTCCTCGACGGTATCCAGATTCTGGCCGAGCAAGCCAACGCACTGAACGTGGTTCTGGACGTCGGCGGAAGCGCGGAGACGGTCACGGTCGACGCCTCGCAGACGCCGGTCATCGATACGGAGACCGGAAACATCAGCGGCACGATTACCCAGAACGATCTCGCCAAGATGCCGGACTTCGGACGCGATCCGCTGCAACTGGCTCAACTGGCTCCTGGCATGTTCGGAGATGGTTCGCAGAGTGCCGGCGGGGGTGCGTTCAGTCTCCCGGGCAACCAGGGCGACAGCAGCGTGGGAGCCAGTTCCGGTCCGTACCAGACCGAGAACAAACCACAGGTATTCGGCAACGGCGGGCGGAATGACACCAATGGCATCACCATTGACGGCGTCCAGGCCACCAGCGTGACCTGGGGCTCGGCTGCCGTGGTCACACCGAACCCGGACACCATCAAAGAGATCAAAGTCGACACGAATCCCTATGACGCCGAGCTGGGCCGCTTCAGCGGAGCTCAGATTCAGCTCATCTCGCAGAACGGCACCAACACCTTTCATGGCACCGCGTTATTCAAGCTGGATCGCCCCGGCCTGAATGCTTATCCACGCTATGATCCCAACGGCAACATCCTGGGGGATCGGGACACCGCTCGTTACAACGAGTATGGCGGAACATTGGGCGGCCCAATCTGGCGCAATAAGGTCTTCTTCTTTTTCGGATATGACACGATCCGCAACAACGGTACGGCGACCGGTGGTGGCTGGTATGACACAGCCAGTTTCGATAGCCAGTCCACTTCCGGCACCATCGCCAGCAAGTTCCTGACTATCAAAGGGGCAAGTGTGGTCGGCACGGTCCTCGAGGGAGCGAACGACCACCATATGTGCTCTGACATCGGCCTCGTGCAGGGAGTGAACTGCAACTGGATTTCGGGCCAGGGCCTCGACCTCGGCAAGCCCCTTACCATCGGCGTGGGCAAGCACGACCCCTCCTACGCTCCTCCTGACAAAACAACCGGCGCCTATACTCCCGGGCTTGGCGGAGATGGGACCGGTAATTACGCCACCAACATGGACGGCAAAGCCGACATGGCCTATTACTCCACCACAGGTCCGAACAACAACGTCAACACGCAGTACAACGGGCGCCTTGACTATCAGGTCACCGACAAGGATTTGGTAGCCTACAACATCTACTACGTACCGGTGAATAACACCAGCTACAACGGACCGCAGCGCGCATCGAACATCTTCTACCACAATGCGCTGAACTACTCGACCGGGTTGCTCTATAACCACACCTTCAACGCTACGTTGCTGAACGAAGCGCGCGCTGACATGGCGGGCTGGAAGTGGAATGAGCTGGCCGATAACCCGCAATCGCCCCTCGGCCTGCCGACAGACTACATAGCGCTCAATAACCAAACGTCGTTCTCGAACGTTACCTTCAACGGCAACAACGGGCCGTCTTGGTTCGGACCCAGCATCGGCAGCATCTTCGATCAGTGGACGCTCAACTTCAAAGATGTTGTTACCAAGGTCTACAAGAGCCATAACCTCAAGTTCGGCGGCCAGTACACGCGCCTGGCTTACCTGGATTCAGCTACCTGGGCGGCCAGCGAGAACTTCTACTTTAATAATTATTGGGATTTCCTGAACGATGCTCCGACCACAGAGTCCATTAACGGCGCCAACCCGCTCACCGGCGTCCCCACGGATTCGCGCAAGGATGATCGGCAATACATTCCGTCGGTGTTTGTTCAGGACGACTGGAAGCTCAGGCCCAACCTGACCGTTAACCTTGGCCTGCGCTGGGAATATTTCGCTGGAATGACGGAAAAGAGCGGCAATGATCCCCGTGTGAATCTCGGCACCGGAGCTGCGACCTTCACGGACCTCGCCATCGTCCTCAACCAGCCGCAGGTGGACGCGCAGAAGGGGAACTTCGGGCCACAGATCGGCTTTGCGTGGAGTCCAACGCAAACCGATGGAAAGTTTGTGGTGCGAGGAGGCTTCGGGCTAGGGTACAACGGTCTGGAAGAGGCGATCACCACCAACACGCGCTTCAACCCTCCTTTCCTTACCAATAGCAACACGCTCACCGGATCGCAAATTGTCTACGGCGTTAACTCCGTCTACACCTACGGGTCGCTGCCTGCCAACCCTGCGTTGATTTCTCAATTCAACTCGGCCAATCTGCCCACTAGCGGCGTGGCTATCGGCATCACCGGCATCGATCCCCACCTGAAAACTACCTACGTGATGCGCTACTCGCTCGAAGGCCAGTACAACCTGGGACACGAATGGGTGGCTACACTGGGATACTCCGGCAGCGACGGACGGCACCTGCCCCTCCAGTACAACCTCTATGACAAGTATGCTCCGGCGATTCTCGCCGGAAACGTGGCATTGAATCCCGCAGTCAACTCTATCGACTGGTACGAGGACAGCGGTACATCCAGCTTTAACTCATTCCTTGCCGAAGGCCGTCACCAGTTCGCGCATACCTTCGAAGCCGATGCGGAGTATCGCTGGAGCCACTCCTTCGACAATGGATCGGGACCTTACACAGAGCCCGACTACCAGTTCCTGCCCGGATATAACTGGGGATCGTCGGACTACGACTCTCGCAACATGATCAAGCTGTTCGGCGTTTGGTCGCCGGTTCTCTTCCATGGCAACCTATGGGCCGAAAGGTTGGCCGGTGGCTGGACCTTCAGCCCCATCTTCAACTATCACTCCGGCTTCCCCTATAACCCAAACTACGGCGGACTTGGATGCAATGCGTTCTACCCCAACAGCGGGAATTGCAATTTGCGGCCCGCCTCGTATAAGGGCGGCGCGAGTTCAAGCCAGTCGACCGATACGTTCAAGACCAGCGCAGGACACTTCCCCAACGGTGGATCGTCCTACTTCACCCCTCCGAGTGAGATGGACAATCCGGGGGCGGCAACCGGCGGGTGGAGTTCCACGTCCACGGTTCCCACGCCCTCAGCGCTGCCCGGCGTTCCAGGGGTTAGCCGAAATGCGTTCATCGGACCTCACTACAACGACCTCGATCTGGCTGCGACCAAGGCCTTTGGTTTGCCCAGCACGAAAATACTGGGTGAGGGAGCCCGCATCGAGATTCGCGCCAACGCCTTCAACCTGTTCAACAAACTGAATCTCGCTAATATCGACACGAACATTACAGATAGTAACTTTGGCCGTGCCCAAACGGTGCTCGGTTCCCGCACGATCGAAGGCGAGTTTCACTTCAAGTTTTAACGCCTTAGCCGGCTTGTCCTGCATTCGAAATCAGTTTCCACGGATGCAGGGCGAACGGCCTTTGACTGGCCTCCCTTGCCGCAGCGATGTGCCATGTTGCACGGCGCATCGCTGTCGGCTTTTTCTTTTATCATGAAGGCCGAGCCCATCTCTGGATCCGGAGTCCCCTTGTCCCCGTTATGATGTCCGTCTTGAAAATCGGGAACTTCGTACGCCAGCTTTTGTGCATTACGGCCTTAACTCTCCCGGCGATCCTGTGTTCGACGGCCGCCGCCCAGAACGCGCAGTCCAGCGGAGCCTCAGCTCGACAGTCGCGGCCATCCCCCGCCTCTTTTTCCGGCCTCTCCGCGCGCGCGATGGCCGCCGTGGAGGCTGACCGTCTCGACGAAGCGATCCCGTTGCTCCGCAAAGCGCTGGCGTTGAACCCGAAGTGGGCGGAAGGCTGGTGGTCTCTGGGCACCACATTTTACGACCAGGATCGGTACGCAGACGCTGCGGCCGCCTTTCAAAAAGTGATCGCGCTCGATCCGAAGCATGGCACGGCGCACGCTCTGCTGGGCCTCTGTCAGTTCCAGTTGGGTGACGATGCCGCCGCGTTAGGCAACATTGAAGCCAGCAAAGAGCTCGGCACCGATCCGCAACTGCGCGACGTCGTCTTCTATCACGAAGGACTGTTGCTCCAGCGGGCGGGCCGGTTCATCGGGGCTCAGGCTGCCTTCGCCTCGCTCTGCCGCGGTGCAACGCAGAGCGAGGAAGTGCTTCGCGGCTTCGGGATGGCCGCACTGCACATGCGCGACCGTTCCCTGCCGCCAGACAGCGATGTCGCTGTCGTAGTCGGGTCCATCGGACGCGCGGAGTGCCTGGCGGCGCAGAAGAATTTCGATGCCGCGAGGCAGGAGTTTGCTCACGCCATCGCAGCCGATCCACGGTTTCCCTGGGTTCACTACGCTCTCGGCAGGGTACTGATTGACGAGCACGATATTCCCGGCGCTGTGGACGAGTTCAAGAGCGAGCTGGAGCACAACCAGGACCGGATCCCCGTGCTGCTCCAGATTGCCGCGGCCGAGTACAAGGTCGATTCTGCAGCAGGACTGCCCTATGCCGAAGAGGCTGTACAGCAAGCTCCCCGGGTGGCGTTCGGTCACTTCCTGCTCGGACTGCTCCTGCTGAACACCGACGCCCACGACAAAGCTGTGCCTGAGCTGGAGATCGCGAGCAGGGGAATGCCACGCGATCCGAAGGTTTTTTGGGCCCTCAGTTCGGCCTACCAGCAGGCAGGGCGCCCGCAGGATGCGGCCAAAGCTCGCGCCGAATTCGCCCGCCTGAAGCAGCTCGATGAGAAGCAAACACAGAGTGCCGAGGGAAGCGAATCGCAGGGCATCGTGATCAACGTCGCTGACGGGTCGGGCGCAACCCCCTGAAACTGATGCGATGATGAAACAGCGCTAGCTGCGCGGCTCTTCAATCGTCAGGATGCGATCGGCTCCAACGTTGTGCAGAACCTGGCGGGTACGGCTTGGCCAGATGATTTCCAGCTCCCGGATCAGGCGGCTTGTGCCAAGGCCAAAGTGCACGCGGCAGTCGCTGGAGCAGGCATAGCCCACCGCGGTCGTCACTTCATTCCATTGCAATCGGCCGTCGTCGGTCGTGATGCGGAGTTTCGCTCCGATCGCCATGCGATTGCTGCGGGTACCAGTCAGCCGAAGCAGGATCCAGTGATTGCCGGTGTTCGAGACGTTGTGAAAGAGCTTGACCGCGCCGTTGAGCGTCGTCACAACGGCATCGATGCGTCCGTCATTGTCGAGGTCGCCGAAAGCCACGCCCCGATGAGCGCCGGGCACCAGAAAGTCGGCGCCCGCCCGATCTCCGGCTTCTTCGAATTTTCCGTTGCCGAGATTGCGGAAGATCGAATTCCGTTCGAAATAGGTTTCGCTGGGAATGGCCTCCTGGATGTTATCCATCACATTCGACCGGGCAACGAAGAGATCCTTCCATCCGTCATTGTCGAAATCGAAGATGCCGTTCCCCCAGCCGGTCATATGATTGGTGAGTTCGCCAAGCCCTGAAGCCGCAGTCGCATCCACAAACTGTCCGCGCCCCTGATTGAGAAACAGGGGAAAGTCTTCGTGCTCGACCGCCGTGTGCCACAGATCGGGCAGACCGTCGTTATTAACATCGCGAAAGTCCGATCCCATCCCGGAGAGCGCATTGCCGTCGGGTGAGAAAGCTACGCCCGCGGCAAACGCCACCTCTTCAAACCGCTTGCCTCCGATGTTGTGAAAGAGGAAATTGGGCGTGGTGTCGTTCGCCACAAAGGCGTCCATGTATCCGTCCCCGTCATAGTCGGCAAAACTAACGCTCATTCCTTTGCCGAGCGCAGCGGCAATTCCGGTCTCCAGCGACACGTCGGTGAACGTGCCGTCACCGTTGTTGCGGTAGAGAGTATTGTGCAGGGGATGGTACTGATTGGGGTGGCAGTAGGCGCGGAGGCCCTCCTTCAGCGGACAATAAGGGTCTTTGTTGACCTCCCACTGGCAGTAGTTCACGACAAACAGATCGAGCAGGCCGTCGTTGTTGTAATCGAACCAGCCCGCACTCACCGACCACATCTTCTTGCCATTGAACCGGGCCCCCGCAACACCGGCTTTCGCCGTCACGTCCGTGAAAGTGCCGTCACCATTGTTATGCAGCAATTGATTTCCTGTGACGCTGGCGAGGAACAGGTCGGGGCGGCCGTCATTGTCGTAATCGCCCACGGCCACACCCATGCCGTAGCCGGCGCCTGCCACGCCCGCCTTTTCCGTCACGTCGGTGAAGGTGCCGTCGCCGTTGTTGTGGAACAGGCGATTCCAGTAATCCGGAGATGTTTTCTCGAGCGAAGGGATCTCCGCGCCGTTCACCAGGTAGATGTCGAGAAATCCGTCGCCATCGTAATCGAACAGTGCCGCTCCGGCGACCATCGTCTCGATCTGGTTCTTGTTCGGAGTGGCACAATTGCGTGTGGTGAAGTGCAGTCCTGATTTGGCCGCGGTCTCTTCGAAGCGAATGGGCGACTCCGTCGGCGGAGTTCCTGTTTCCGGCGGCCTGAAACTGCCGATTGCCCGAGCCAGGCCTTGCGGCACGAGAGGATACGCGGCTGTGGCTGCGAGAGAAGCCAGAAGACGACGGCGGCTCAGAATCCTCGAAGGCGGCTTTCTCTGCATCCGTTCGCACACTCAGACGCCGCTATGGCGTGATATCAAAATCCGCGTGTTCGCCGGCCAGCGAACTGCCCCCGATCCATACGGTGTAGTGCGTGGGCTCCATCACGGCTTGGCCGGCATTGTTATAGAAGGATAATTCCGGGAACCCAAGGTCAAACGAGACTTCCCTGGATTCACCCGGTTGCAGGGTCACGCGCGCAAAGCCCTGGAGGCTCCGCACCGGCTGCTCCAGACTCGCACCCAGGTTGCGGACATAGCATTGGACAACCTCAGTTGCAGTACGGTCCCCCGTGTTCTTCACGGTTGTGGTTGCGGTCATCAGGCTGCGCGCGCCCGTGGGCCTCGCTTCGCGCAGGGGAAAAGAGTTTCGCGAAAGGTGGACTGGCGCGTAGTCAATGTTGGTGTACGTCAACCCATAGCCGAATGGAAACAGGGCATCGTTTGAGACGTCGATATACCGCGAGAAAAAGCGGGAATCGCCATCGGGAGGTTTGGATAAATCGAGATGGATGGGTGGCCGCCCGGTGGGGAGCTGATTGTAGTAAAGGGGCTCCTGGCCGACTGCTCGTGGAAAGCTCATCGGCAGTTTGCCGCTCGGCGCCACGTCGCCGTAGAGGATGTTGACGATGGCCGCACCGGCTTCGCTGCCAGGAAACCACGTTGCGACGATGGCCTGCACATGTTCGGCAGCCCAGTTCAGAACCAGCGGCCGGCCGGAGAAGACCAGCAACACGATGGGCTTGCCCGCAGAGGCCACCGATTCAAGCAACTGCTCCTGATTGCCGGGCAAATCAAGATGAGCACGGGAGCCTCCTTCGCCGCTCATCGCGGTCGATTCACCCAGCGCCATGACCACCAGATCGGATTTTCTGGCCGCATCCACGGCCGCGGCAAAGCCCTCCTGAGAAGTGCTGTCGATCTCCGTTCCTCTCGCATACAAAACTGCGCCGCCAGCCTGTTTCTCCCGGGCCTCCATTGCGTCTTTCACCGTGACCACATCGGAAAGACGATGACCATCGCCCCATGAGCCAATCATCTCCTCCGTATCATCCGCCAGCGGTCCGATCAGCGCAATTCTGTGGGGTCCGTGTGTCAACGGAAGTATGGAACTTTTTCCCTCCGCGGGCTTGTTCTGGAGAAGCACCAGGGACTCTTCGGCAGCCTTCCGTACCAGCGGACGGTTCTCCGGCGCCGCTGCGGTGACCTCCCTGCCCTGCGCGTAAGGATGCTCGAACAGCCCCAGGGCGAATTTCACGCGCAGCACACGCCGCACCGCCTCATCCACATCGGACATGGGTACCCGGCCAGAGTGAATCAGCGCGGGCAGCTGCGTGTCGTAGTAGTGCGACATCATGTCCACGTCCACGCCGGCCAGAAAGGCCTTGCGCGTGGCGGTTGCCGCGTCCAGCGCGACGCCGTGATTCCGTAATTCCATCACCGCGGTGTAGTCGCTGACGACGAAGCCGTCAAATCCCCACTGGCCGCGTAAAACATCGCGAAGCAGGAAGGGATTGGCCGTCGACGGAACTCCGTTCAGCGCATTGAACGCACTCATGATCGTGGCTGCTCCAGCTTCGACGGCCGCCTTGTATGGCGGCAGATAGTCCTGCAGCAGCCGGCTCAGCGACATGTCGGTCGTGTTGTATTCCCGGCCTGCTTCGGCGGCGCCATAGGCGGCAAAGTGCTTCACGCTCGCCGCCACGCTGTCAGGACGCGATAGATCGGTTCCCTGGTAGCCCCGAATGTAGGCTCGCGCCATCGCCGCTCCCAGATACGCATCTTCGCCCGCACCCTCCTGCGTTCGGCCCCACCGCGGATCGCGCGAGATATCGACCATGGGTGAGTAAAACCAACGAACGCCGGCGGTGGTGGCTTCCCTGGCTGAAAGGCGCGAAACCGAGGCAACCAGCTCAGGATCGAAGGTGGCCGCCAGACCCAGAGGAATCGGATAGATAGTGCGATAGCCGTGCAGAATGTCCGCTCCAAAGAGCAGGGGGATTTGGAGGCGGCTCTTCTCCACCGCGGCGCGCTGGAAGGCGTTGGTGCGCTCGGCTCCGACGACGTTGAGCATCGAGCCAAGGCGGCCCGTCGTTGCCAGTTCCATCGGATCGACCCGGATATGCGTCTCTGGATTCTTGCCGGGCCCCTGCGCATCGTCCGCCAGCGCCGTGTTAGCCGCATCCCCGGTGTCGCCGTATTGCACAAGCTGTCCCAGTTTCTCTTCAACGGTCATCTGCCGCAGCAAAGCATCGACGCGGCGCTCGATCCCGCGAGATACAAGTTGTCCATTGGACGGCCTCGCTGCGGTTTGGCCCGCGGCGGGAGCGGCGTATGGCAATCCATTCTGCGCAGGCGATGAAAGCGGAGCGCACAGACAAAACAGCGCAATCGAATACCTGGCAAAGCGGGATTCTTTGCCCTTTTCAAAACCGGGGAGCTGCTCGCAGCTTCTTGAGAAGTCCGGCATATGACCCAAAGAATACAAGAATCCCATTGCGCAATCGTTTGTGCCTGGCATACGATTGCACCGGGTGCGAGTCTTGTCAAGCATCATATTTGTTTGGCGTTTCCGTAGACCCGGGCCTGTGCCGCGTTGATGGTCAGGACAAAAGTGGAGCTGCCCGCCCAGCAAATCTGGCTTGCCATCCCTGTGTTTTCTCAATCGTGTTAGCGGAGTGTATCCATGAGTCTCATCCAGGGCTGGGGATCACGCGCTTTTGGCGCATTTCTGATCATTCTGGCCGGCAGCGTGTTCACCTCCACCGGGTGGGCGGACCAGAACTATTCTCAGCAGGTCTTCTTTGAGAACAGCCTTTCCCCACAAAACTACTTCTACAGCTTTGGAAAGGTCAGCTATCCCAGCAGCCTCGAGCTCATCGACGATCGTCTGCCGATCGAAACCGATTCGTTCATCAGCGCGCCCAACGCCCTTCGCCTGAGCTGGACATCCCAACCGGAAGGAGGCTGGTCGGCGGAGATCCATCTGTATGCGTGGCGCAATCGTAACGTCGAATTCCCGGGCCACTTCCTCTGGATCTGGATGTGCGCGCCCGGCGGGCTCAAGGCTCGTGAACTGCCGCGCATGACTCTGCGTGACCAGGCCAACAACTTCTCCTATCCCATCGAGACTGCATCCTTCGCATCGAACCTGCCGCCCGGCAAATGGGTTCGGTTGCGAATCCCGCTGGACGCCTTTCGATCCGCATCCGTACATCCCTTTGAGGTCCACCACCTGAACGCCATTGTGCTCACGCAAAGTGTCGCCGATGGCGCCGCGCACACCCTGCTCCTCGACGACATTCGGATCGAAGACGCGCCTCACGCAGCACACGCGCCTCCCGCGACGCAGAACGTGCAGGCCAAAGGCTACGAACGTCACGTCGACGTTACATGGAGTCCAGTCGAGGATGCCGGTCTTGCACAGTACGTCGTGTACCGGTCGAAAAATGGCGGGCCTTTTGAGCCCATCGGCGTGCAAAGGCCTGGCGTCAACCGCTTCTGTGACTACATCGGCGATCCCCACGCAACCGCCTCGTACCGCGTAACCGCCCGAACCTCGTCCCTGCTGGAATCTGCCGCGTCTGCCCCAGCCACGGCCTCGACCCACCCCATGACCGACGACGAGCTGCTGACGATGGTGCAGGAAGCCTCATTCCGCTACTACTGGGAAGCGGCGGAGCCGCATTCCGGGATGGCACGCGAGAGTACGCCGGGCAACGACGACATCATTGCCCTCGGGGCCAGCGGCTTTGGGGTCATGGCGATTGTCGTTGGAACTGAACGTGGCTTTATCACGCGGCCCCAGGCCATCGATCGCCTCCTGCAGATCACGGCATTTCTTGAGAAGGCCGACCGCTTTCACGGCGTGTGGCCCCATTTCCTCAGCGGCAGCACCGGGCACGTCCTGCCAGTCTTCGATATGTACGACAACGGCGCGGACCTCGTGGAAACGTCCTTCCTGATGGAAGGCCTGCTCACCGCGCGCCAATACTTCAAAGCCGATGGCGCCCAGGGAAAAGAGCTGTACGACCGCATCACCCGGTTGTGGCAGGGAGTCGAATGGAATTGGTTTGCCTCCATGCCCACCCACGATGCCCTCTGGTGGCATTGGTCACCCGCGTACTCCTTCTATATCGCCAATCGCCTCACCGGTTGGAACGAAGTCATGATCACCTATCTGGAGGCGATTGCCTCGCCCACGCACTCCATTCCCGCTAACGACTACTACACCGGATGGACAGGATCGAGCGTAGGAACTCCCTATGCCAACGATGCCACTTACTTTGGAATCAAACCGGCGGTGGGCGGCGGTACTGGCGGGCCCCTCTTCTTCACGCACTATTCCTACATGGGCTTCGACCCGCATGTGTTCAGCGACCGGTTTACGAATTACTTCGATCACAATCGGAGCCAGGCTCTCATCAATCAGGCGTACTGCATGCACGACCCGAATCACTGGAAAGGGTACGGCGCGAATACATGGGGACTAACCGCCGTGGACGGCCCCGATGGTTATGTTCCCTACGAACCCACCGAACAACTGGATGATGGAACCATTGCGCCCACCGGTGCGATCGCCTCTATGGCCTACACTCCCGAACAATCGATGCTCGCGCTGCGCCATTTCTACCGCGATCTGGGTGCGCAGATCTGGAGCATTTACGGCTTTCGCGACTCGTTCAACTTGCAGAAAAACTGGTATTCGGGTATCACCATGGGACTCAATCAGGCACCGATGGCTGTGATGATCGAAAACTACCGTTCCGGAGTGATCTGGAAGAGCTACATGGCCAATCCGGAAATCCAGCCCATGGTGCATCAGATCGAGAGTCTGTCCGCGCCCTGACGAGCCTGCGCTCTGACAGGCAAACTCAACGCCTGGGCAGCCCGGCCTTCACCTGCTCCCGCGGTGTCTCCATGGGACGGTTCTTCTCGTATGCGGCAATGTGCCGGTCGAGTTCTTCCGCTTGCTCCGCACTGAGGGCGGATGCATGAGATTCAAGGTTTCCCCAAAGCATCGGAGCAACTTGTTTGTTCTTAGTTGATTTTATGAAACGGGGAGTTTCAGGGAAGTGCGAGGAAGTGCGTGATTGGCTGCCCCCCAGGGATTCGAACCCCGATATGCTGATCCAGAGTCAGCTGTCCTACCATTGAACGAGGGGGCAGTAAAAGAGGCCGGTTCGCTGCAAGCCGCCGCTTTTCATACTATCGGCCCTGCCCAGCACGGTCAATAACACTGCGCCCTCACCGGACGTTTTCGCCGCCCTCTTCCGCTCCTGTCCCCTCGCTGACGCACCCTATTGCCAACTCCCCTATTCACTCCTTCTTCACTCTTCCCGCAGAACCTCCAGCGGCTTCTGTCCCAGAATGTGAAAACTCGCAATCCATCCCGTCGCCACCGCCAGCACCGCCGTTCCCAAAACCGCCGTCAGCGATCCCCGCACATCGCGCTGGAAAACCACATCCATCCGGTGCAGCAGAATTCTTGACAGCACATTCGCAAACAGCGCGCCCACCGCGCCCGCCAGCAACCCCAGCACAACAAACTCCACACTGAACACAGTCGCAATCCGGTTGCGTGTCGCACCCAGCGTCTTCAGCACCACCACCTCGCGAATCCGCCTGAACCGTGTGCTCGCAATACTCGAAGCCAGAATAATCAACCCCGACAAAATGGAAAATCCCGCGAGAAACCGGATCACAATCGTGATCTGATCCACCACTCCCGTGATGGTCTGCAGTATGTCCGCAATGTTGATCACCGTCACCGTAGGATAGGTCGCGAACAAAGCCCGCTCGATCTCCGGAATTGCCACAGGCCGCGCGTGAATGTCTCCGTACCACACCGTCGGCTGATCATCGAGCAACGCCTTCGGCAAAATAAATTCGCTGCGCGCAAAAGCATGCTCGCCAACAATCTTATAAATCGCTGCCACCTTAACCGGAATCTCCTTATCTCCCGCGATGAAAACCACTCGCGATCCCACCTTCAGGTTCAACCGCTTCGCCACCCGATCCACAACGGCAAAGTCGCTGTCCCCCGCGCCAGTCCACCACTTCCCTTCCGCAACTTTGGTTCCCTCCGGCGCAACATCGGCCCACGACAGCGTCACATTCCGCAACATCCGCTTCGGATAATTCTTCACCTTCAGATCATCGACCCCAACCCCGTCAATCGACTCCACCCGCGCAGAGATAATCGGAATCGCCTCCAGATCGCCAATCGCCCCCGCCTGCTTTTTCAACTCCGCTCGAATCCCCGGCAACTCCTGCGTGCTCATGTCGATCAGAAACAGATTCGGCGTGTCCGGCTTCACATCCTCATGCAGCGCATTCACAATCGATCTCTGCATCAGAAACACGCTCAGGATCAGCATCACCCCCGTCCCCAGCGCTGCCAGCACTGCCGACGACTGGTTCCCCGGCCGATACAGATTCGCCAGCCCGTGACGCAGCGCCGACGGAAAATGTAACCGCGTCCGTGACAAAAATGCCCGCAGCAGCCGCAGCGTCAAAGCCGAAAGCCCCAAAATAAACACCAGCAGTCCCGCAAGACACGCTGCGAACCACTTGCCCACCAGCCACGAGTCCGCCAGCGCCGCCGCAATCCCGCCTAGTCCAGCCAAAATCACCACCATCGATGCCAACTGCAGCTTGTGCTCCTTCAGCCATACCAGCCAGCCCGCACCGTCTCCCGACTCCACCACCCTCCGCAACACCAGGCTCGGCCGCACATGGCGCACATCCAGCAGCGGCGGCAAACAGAACAACAGGGTCGTCAGAATCCCCGTCCCCAGCGCCGCCAGCACCGGACCCAGCGGCAGCCGCAACTCCGGCCGCAGCGGCAACAGCTTCCCCAGCACCGAAGGAAACACATACTCCACCCCCAGCCCCAGCACCACTCCGATCAGCGCCCCCGCCACTCCAAGGAACAGTGTCTGTAACAAATAGATCCGCAAAATATCCGCGGACCGCGCTCCGATCGACTTCATGATCGCCAGAATCTCGATCCGCTGCTGCAGGTGCGCCCGCATTGCCATCGCCACGCCGATCGCCCCCAGCACCATCGCCACTAAACAAATCAAACTCAATAATCCCGTCGCGCGATCCACGCCCTGCGTCAGCGTCGGGCTGGTCTCGCGAAAATCCGTCACCTGCGCGTCCGGCAAAATCTTCTCAATCTGCGAGCGCACATCGGCCACCTTCAGCTTGTCCCCCAGCGCAAACAGATACCTCTCCGTCGCCCGGCTCCCCGGCTGCAGCAGCTCCGTGTCCTCCATCGCCTGGCGCGTCATCATCACGCGCGGCCCCAGTCCCACGCCCGCAGTCATCCGGTCCGGCTCCTTCGCAATCACCGCCGCAATCCGGAACCACCGCCCGCCAATCTTCAGTTGATCGCCCACCTTCGCGCGCAACCGCACCAGCAGATTGTCATCCACCACCACGGTCGAATCCGTAAGGGCGCTCCGCAAATCTCCCGCAGGTGAAAGCGTCACCGTCCCATAAAACGGATACTCCGCCGGATCCACCGCTTTCAGCGACACCAGCAGTGGCACAGGATCTCCCTGCACCATCGCCATCGAAACGGTCTCCGTCACAACCGTGCGTCGCACGCCCAGGGCCGCCGCAGGCCCAGCCAGCGCATCCAGTTGCTTCGACTCCTCCGCCGTCGCCTGACGAAACATCCGCGCCGATAAATCTCCCGCCATGATGCTGCGCGCCTGCTCCAGCAGCGTCCGCGCAAACGACTGGCTGAACCCGCGCACTCCCGTCAGCGCCGCAACGCCAATCGCCACCGACAGCAACACGAAGAAGAACTTCGCCTTTCCCGCGCGCAGCTCGCGCCACGCAATCCGAACCGCGGTCGACCACGGCAGTGCAGGCTTCATCGGATGCTCTCCGCAGCCGCGGCCCCCGCCGCAGCGTTCTGCAACTGGTCCGCCACCACCAAACCATCCCGCAGCTGAATACGCCGGTCCGCGCGTTCCGCGACCTGCATATCGTGCGTCACCAGCACCAGCGTCGTCTGCGATTCGCGCTGCCGCTGCCCCAGCAGCTCCAGCACATGCTGCCCATTCACTGAGTCCAGATTCCCCGTCGGCTCATCCGCCAGCACAATCGGCGGCTCCAGCACAAACGCCCGCGCCAGCGCCACCCTCTGCTGCTCCCCACCGGAAAGCTGCACCGGATAATGATGCAGCCGGTCTTCCAGTCCCACCGCCACCAGCAACGGCTCCGCCTTCTTCCGCGCATCCCCGCGCGCATTCAGCTCATACGGCAGCATCACGTTTTCGAGCGCCGTCAGCGTCGGTATCAGTTGGTACGACTGAAACACGAACCCAATGCGCCTCCCCCGCACCTCCGCCAGCTTGTCCTCTTCAAGACGGCCGATCGAAATGCCATCGAGAATCACTTCCCCTTCGGTCGGTGAATCGAGCCCCGCCAGCAATCCCAGCAGCGTGCTCTTGCCGCTCCCGCTCGCCCCCATAATCGCCGCAAACTGCCCCTTCGGAATCATCAGATCGATCCCCCGCAATATCTCGACCGTCCGCGTCCCATTCCGAATCGACTTCTTCAGCCCTCGAACCTCAATCATCCGTTCTCCTCAACAGCGTCCTGGCTACTCTTGTTAGGGTAAAAATAGAAATGTCACCCTGAGCGAAGGTTGACGCGTGAGCGTCAAGGGAAGTCGAAGGATCTGCGGTTTCTTTCCCGCCTATAACCCCCATGCATGCCCGCCAAAAATCCTGCCTTGCGGCTCTGACAACCATGCTCATCCTCTCTCTACCTTTGTACGCTGCTCCATCTCGCCCCGTTCCAGTCTCTTCACAAACCATTCCCATCATCGCCTGCTTCGGTGACAGCATCACCGCCGGCTACGGCGTCGAGCCCGGCCACGCGTACCCCGACGACCTCCAGGCCGACCTCACTAGCCGCGGCTACCACTACAAAATCGTCAACTCCGGCATCAGCGGCAACACCACCAAAGACGGAGTCGACCGCTTACAGGAAGTCCTCCGCCTGCACCCCGCCATCGTCATCGTCGAATTCGGCGGCAACGACGGATTGCGCGGCATCCCCATCGCCGACACGCGCCGCAACCTGGACACCATCGTCTCCACCCTGATCCACGCGGGCAGCAAGGTCGTCCTTGCCGGCATCACCCTCCCGCCCAACTACGGCGCCGACTATATCCATCAGTTTGACGAAACCTATCGCCTCACCGCGTCAAAATTCCACGTCCCGCTCCTGCCTGAACTCTACGCGAACGTCTACACCATCCCCGGCGCCATTCAGGACGACGGCATTCACCCCACCGCAAAAGGCGCACAACTCCTCGCCGACAACTTCCTTCCGCTCCTGCTGCCTCTCCTCCACAAATAGCGACCGCGAAATTGCGGTGTAGGCGCACGCGCAAAGCTACTGGCTACCGGCCATCGGCTACTGGCTACTGGCTACTGGCTACTGGCTACTGGCTACTGGCTACTGGCTACTGGCTACTGGCTACTGGCTACCCGCTACCCGCTGTTTAGTTGCGCCCATTTCCCAGCAACAAATCCCGCCCCGCGTGTTTTCACCGTGCGTAAGGCGAATGACAAAGCACGATCGCAGCAAGTCATCCGTCCCCAGGAGCCCACGCCATGAAACTCACATTGGTTGCAACCGCACTTCTTGCCCTCACCACCACGGGTGCCTTCGCCCAGACCATCAACCAGCGCAAAGTCGACCAGCAGGACCGCATCGCCCAGGGCATTCGCTCCGGCCAGCTCACCGCACGCGAAACCACCAACCTCGAATCCCGTGAAGCCTCCATCAATCGCGAAGAGTACCGGATGCGCCGTGCCGACGATGGTCGCCTTACCGGCCGCGACCGTGCCGCTCTCACCTGCCGCCAGAACCGCGTCTCCCGCGCCATCTATCGCGACAAGCACAACGCCTTTCACCGCGGATAACGAATCGCGGTGCCTCATAGCCTGGCCTGAGCAATTCTGAGTGCCCCTGAAAAATCGCAGGGGCACTCAGACAGCTCAGCCTCTCACTCGCTTAGACCGGGAAATCCCGCAAGCACACAAGCTCAAGGCTGTTCGCTACTCCCTATTCCCTACTCCCTACTCCCTATTCCCTATTCCCTACTCCCTACTCCCTACTCCCTGTTTCTTCACACCAACACCACAAACGGCTGAAACAGCGTCCCCGCCACCCTCCGCCCCACCGCCACCAACTCCCGCTGCCCCTCGAAAATCTTCACCAGCGCCGCCCCCGAATACTCCGGCAGATTCACCTGCATCCCGTTCCGAACCCGCCCCACCGTCTGCTCGTCCGCCGTCACCGCCGGCATCTCCGGCAGCAGCGTTCGCGGATGCGGCATCCGCTCCTCCAGCCTTCCCTCCGCTCCCAGAGCTTCGACCTCCTCCAGGGTCAGCGCCTGCTCCAGCGTAAACACCCCCGCCGCCGTCCTCCGCAGGCTCGCTAAATGCGCCCCACATCCCAGACCCTGCCCCATCGCGTGCGCGATCGCTCGCACATATCCGCCTGCTGAAATCTGCATGGTGAACCGCGCCGTATCGCCATCGACGCTTTCAATGGCAAATGCGTCGACCGTGATCTTCACCGGCTTCAGCTCCGGTGTCTTTCCTTGCCGCGCCAGCTTGTACGCCGGTTTCCCGTCAACCTTCTTCGCGGAAAACGGCGGTGGCATCTGCTCAATCTCGCCTGCGAATTTCGCCGCTTCGCCCCGCACCGCATCGAGTGTGAGCACAACGGACCGCACTTCGCCGACGGCCTGCCCCTCGGCGTCATAAGTATCCGTCGCGGTTCCAAATCGAATCGTCCCCGCATACGTCTTCGCGCTTGTGCCAAAGAATTGTGCCAGCCGCGTGTACTTTCCCAACAGAAGCGGCAGCACACCGGTCGCCATCGGATCCAGCGTCCCAAGATGCCCCACCGACTGCTCATCGGTCGCGCGCCGCACGCGCGCCACCACATCGTGCGACGTCATCCCGCCCGGCTTATCGACAATCAGGAGCCCATTCACTCAACTACGATAATCGCTTCCTCTCGCCTTCGGGGAAAACGAGCCTGCTGCAGGGTGAAGTCGATAGTGCGGCCAAAGCCAGGATCGAAAGGTGCGATGGCCGAATCATTCTCAGAAGTCTAAACACTACCCGCTGTGCGCTGCCCCACGTTCTCTAATCCCTAAGCCCTAAACTCTGATCCCTGTTCCATCCCGAATTAACGACAGAAACTCCGCGCGCGTGTTCTGCTTCTGAAACACACCCAGCATCGCCGAAGTCACCGTCGACGAATTCTGCTTCTCCACCCCCCGCATCATCATGCACAGGTGCCGCGCCTCAATCACCACCCCCACTCCCTGCGGATGGATCGCCTCCTGGATCGCCTCAGCAATCTGCCGCGTCAGCCGCTCCTGCACCTGCAGCCGCCGCGCAAACACGTCCACCAATCGCGGAGCCTTGCTCAGACCAATCACCTTCCCATCCGGGATATACGCCACGTGAACCTTCCCGAAAAACGGCAGCATATGATGCTCGCACAGCGAATACATCTCGATGTCCTTCACGATCACCATCTCGTCGTAAGCCACATCGAATAACGCCCCGTGCAGGATCTCCATCGGATCCTCCCGGTACCCCTTCGTCAGAAACTCCAGCGACCGCTCCACCCGCTCCGGCGTCTTCTCCAGCCCATCCCGCGTCGGATCGCCGTCGTACCGCCGAATGATCTCCCGAAACATCTCCTGCGTTGTTACATTTTCGAGGCCCGTTGTCCCGATGATCTCCGCATCCAGCTTCTCCCGATCCTCATCCACCGCCATTCGCGTCACGCTTTCTTCCTCCTCGAGAATCCGCAAAGAACCCGGCTCTCATCTCTAATCCCTAAAACGCCGCTCTCATCAAATCGGATCTTCGCAGTACTCGAAAAAATTGTTCGACGTCTCCTCCACTCGCACCGCCAGCGTCATCGCCCGCGGCAATACCAGCGCCAGCCCCCGGTGTATCTCGATAAGCAGGTTTTCCGTCGTCGGCACAACTTCGCGAAACACCTCCAGCGTATTCAGATTCTGATGGTCGAACGGCTCCAGCACCTCGCGCCGAACCCAGCCATCCAGCTCCGCCAGATCGCACACCATGCCTGTCCGCCTGTCGATCTCTCCCCCCACAATCACTTCCACCGTGTAGTTGTGCCCATGCCCATGCGGATTCGCGCACTTCCCATAAACGTTCTGATTCTCCGCTTCGCTCAAGGACGCAGAGAACAATCGATGCGAAGCGCTCAGCACATACCGCCGCCCCAGATGCGCTCTGGCCGTCGTTGCCCATAGATGCGGGCCGTCCTGGTCCAACCGTCCATCCTCCATAAAAGAATCGCCTCATCCCGAAAGCAGCGGCCTTGGGTCAGGCCGCGTAGCAGTCGGCGAATAAATCCGGCATCTCATACACCCGCACCCGATGCAACCGCGCCCCGGGAATCTTGCCCTGCAGTCTCCGAAAAATCGCCACCGCGATATTCTCCGTCGTCGGGATCGTCGTCTTGAACTCCGGCACCTCCAGATTCAGGTGCCGATGATCGTAAGCGGCCACCACTTCCTTCTCCATCACATCCTTCAGTTGCTTCAGATCGACCACGAACCCCGTCACCGGATCGGCTTCGCCCGCCACCGTCACCTCCAGCGTGTAATTGTGACCGTGACCGTTACGATTAGAGCACTTCCCGAAAACGCGAGCGTTCTCCTCCGCGCTCCACGCCTCGTTCCAGTAATAATGCGAAGCCGAAAACTCCGCCTTCCTCGTCAATAAGATCATGGGTTTGCTCTGTGTAACTCGCTGCTTTTCGCTCGCCTTTTGCTCGTTTTATGCTAAAAGTCTTTTGCTAAACGCTCTTCGCCGATAGCTTCCTGGCCGGCTTCTTCTTCGCTCCTCGCATTCTCCCGGCTGCGAGCTACCGCCTGTCGGCTACTCCCTGTTCCCTGCCCTTCCAGACTACCTGCTTCAACACCCTCACGCGAAACCAGCTCCGCCACAGCAACACCGCATACAGCGGAATCCCCACCGGAGCCAGCACCCAATCCCTGAATGGAAAATTCGACTTCGCTGCCCGCCCATACAGCCCCCACAAAGCCCGCAACCACACCACCACCAGCGCAGCCAGGGCCAGCGGAGTTCCCAAAACTCCACGCGGTATCAGCGGATGATCCGCCATCATCCACCCAAAGAAAAAAATCAGCGCCAGCACCCCCACCACCACCGCCAGCTCCAGCAGCCGCATTCCCGCCAGCATCGGAGCATTCCCAAACAGGAGCGCCAGGTTCTTCGTCCACCCCTCCCACATCGCCCCAAAGCTGCGATACATCCGCGCGGACACCGCCTCCGGCGCATAGCGAAACCGCAGCCCCAGCTTTCGCCGCTTCACCAGCGATGCCAGCTCCACATCCTCAAGAATCGAACCCTTCACTGCCGCGTGCCCGCCGATCTTCTCGTAGACGTCGCGCCGCACCAGCAAAAACTGCCCATTCGCCGCCGCCACCAGACGCGCCGGATCGTTCACCTTCGCCGGCGCATACGTCACCGCCAGATCGCTGAACACCAGCGGCATCAGCGCCCGCTGCGCCAGCCCCCGCACAATCTGCCGCGGTGAATACGACAGCATCCCCACCTCATGCCGCTCCGCCTCAATCATCGCCAGCCGCACATGCCCAGGCTCATGCACGGTGTCAGCATCCGTAAACAGCAGCCATTTTCCCTGCGTAGCCTGCGCCCCAGCCCAGCAGGCATTCGCCTTCCCCGTCCATCCGCGCTCCAGTTTCGGAGCATCCATCACCCTCACGCCCGCGTGCTCATGGGCGAGGCTCCCGGCAATCTCCCGCGTCCCATCCGTCGACCCATCGTTCACAACGACGATCTCCCAATCCACGCCGAGCCGCCAGCCATCCTCCTCCTGCGCCACCAGCGAACGCAGACACTCCCCCAGACAATCTTCCTCATTGCGAGCGGGAATGACGACAGAGAGAATCGGCGGAGATGCGTCCACGGTAGCTGCACCTTATTATAGAAACGTGCCCGCCCCACCTGTTCTTAGGCGTCGCCTCACCCGCCGCTCTGTCGCGGATGCCATCCTCTGCACCCTGCACACTGTACCCTGTACCCTGCTTTTCCGCGTTTTGCTTTTCTGCTGCCTGTTGCCTGTTGCCTGCTGCCTGCTTTCCTGCGACCGCGGCAGCCACCCCGCCCAGGTCGGCGAGCAAGCCCCCAACGTTGTCATCCGCAACGGCGCGCAAACCGTCCGCCTCAGCGATTACCGAGGCAAAACCGTCGTCCTCAACTTCTGGGCCAGCTGGTGCCCGCCCTGCGTCGAAGAGTTCCCCTACCTCATCGACCTCCAGCGCCGCATGCCCAACATCGTCGTCCTCGCCGTCAGCTTCGATACCGACCCCAATGCCTACCGCCAATACCTCATCGATAACCACATCGCCGGCATCACAACCATCCTCGACTTATCCCAGCAATCCAACCACGCCTTCGATACCACCCGTCCCCCCGAAACCTACATCATCGACCCCCACGGCATCATCCGCCGCAAATTCATCGGTGCCCAGGATTTCACCAGCCCCGAAATCATGAACTACATCAGGAACCTTTAGGATGTCATCCTGAGCGG
>Ga0182016_10000826_pt1 | contig 38270 bp, 32 predicted proteins | sample 712S2MmetaG_FD_120491 | JGI IMG/M metagenome (GOLD analysis project Ga0182016, IMG submission 120491) | Permafrost microbial communities from Stordalen Mire, Sweden - 712S2M metaG | ecosystem: Environmental > Terrestrial > Soil > Wetlands > Permafrost | place: Sweden: Stordalen | collected...
TGCAGTTAGGGGATGATGGTATTCGGCAACGATAAATCGATTGTCGAGCACCATAACTGCTTGCAGTGGCAATAGGTTATTATAGTCTGGTTGCAGTGGCAATCGCTTAATTTTCTTGCCAGTGTGCAGATCCCATAACGTAATATAATTAGTATAACTATCGATAGCCACCAAGGTTGTCTTATTGAGTAGTGCGGCGGCTGCACTGCCTTTAATTTTGTCCTCCAGTGGTATACAGCGATAACTATCGGTTTTATTGTTCCAGATTTTTATTTCAGTGGTGCTCAAAGAGATAAAACGATCATCATCCAATGGTATTACTTGTTTTAGATCGGCATGATAATCTTCTTGGATACATTTACCGGATGCAAGATTATAAACTCGAACCATATTATCAGTATGAGCAGCGACAAATTGGTTTTTCATAACAAGAGGAGCATTCGCATTCATGATCGGTTGCTTACAATCAAGAGTAAGTTTTCGTGTTTCTTTTGTTTTAGGATTAACAAACGTGATGATATTTTTATAACCATTAACTATCAATAATTCATCACCATGGCTTAAGGTGACAAAGGCATTATCATAATCAACTTGTATGGTGGTATTTTTTATAATGATTGATTCTAAATGCTTTCGCAGTGGTTCATGAATCAATTTCATGCTTTCTTGATCTATGAATTTACTAAAATGAGGGTGCAGTTTAACTATTTGGGTGAGATTGTCGCTTATAAATCTCGCATAGGTGTCCAGGCGATTTTGTAACTTTGGAAACCCTCCGAGGAAACCTAAGCCGCCGCACTCTTTAAAAATATAGTCAATAAGTGCTTGCAACTGTATGGTAATTATTTCAGCATGCGGTGTTTCAATTAGGTTGGGCATAAACAGGCTATAGCAATCTATTGGTAAACTTTCAAACAGTGCTTTGAGCATTCCCGGTTCTTTGCGGGCCTGATCAAACATATAAATGCCAAGTATCTCTTGGTTCGGGATGTCCCATGTATGGGCGAGCATCAGCGCCTCATTAGGAATTGTTTCAAGGCTATCAAAGAAAGCCTTAAGAGCATCAGTTAAATGGGGTGATTGATTTTTCTCTAAAGCAGTTTGAAACATATTTTTAAACACTTGTATCTGTCCAGGGTTTTCATACATAAAATAGAGCAGCTTTTTAATTATCTGCACCGTCTCCGCATCAAAATTAACCGATGCAATTTTTGCTTGCGCTTCTTTTAATGAGCCGGTAAACATTGCTTTTAATACCGGGGATTGGAATGCTATTTCTTGTGGCAAAATGATGATTTTTTGATCGGTGGTGGTGAGGGCAACACATGCTAATTCCTGCAGATCGATAGGCAAATTTTCCCACTCTTCCTGGCATAAAGGATCGATCAAATTAGCAAGAATAACGCAAATATACTGTGCCAATTCTTTATACTCTCCTTGTTGCGCATGTGCCAAGAGTGAAAAGAGGTATGTTTTTTGTTCCTGCCGTGATTTATTGGCCAGCCGCTGTTCAAGCTGTTGTTTTATGATGCGAACTTTTGTATTGGGTTGAGATTTTCCAGATTGCACGTAGGGTAGTAAGGATACTATATCAGCAATTTCTGCCGCATGCATTGGACTGATGGTGAGTTTTTTATTTGATCCTATTGTGTTTTGAATCCGTGCATGTAATATGGCGATTAAATCTTGTAGGGAATATGTTTCTAAAACGTCATGAAGGTTAATAAAGCCCATTGTATTTGCACCAAAACTTTGTCCACTGAGCATTAAATGATTATCATATTTCTCTACGACTTTGGTAAAAATTTCGTCGGGGGTTCGTAGTGCATTATCATGGAATATTTGTAGATTGTCGTTGTTTGCCAATATATCAACGCGATCATTGGTATCATCTGAAAGATAGGTGAGTTGTTTGCCATACCCATCCAATCCTGACATAAGAATTGCTGGATCCATTTTCAAAAGATTATCAATTATTTTTGCTTCATCCAGGCTTGATTGGCTATTTGGCTCTTGGGTGAGCTCAAACGGATTCATGGGATGATCAGAAAAATCAATCACGGTTACTTTTTCTTCAATCTGATTATCGATAGTTTCTTGCGTGACAACACACAACTGGTTTGGCACGTGGCTCACAAGCTTAAGTACTTTGTTTGACGGTATGATATTTACGAGTTCATTAGTCTGAACGTTATAAATATCTATTATTTTAGACTGATGATTTGTGCAGGCGACAAGATTCTCATTGATTGTACATATTATCAGTTTTGCGCTGTGGCGATTGCGTATGTAGATTTTATTAGTTTCGCTTGTTTGGACATTAACAATGAATAGAAAACAACCATCGGTTGCTATTGTTTTATGCTCAGATAATTTTTTTATAGCTATAATGGGATTGTTGATTAATTTAATCTCTTTTATAATCGTTGCTTTATTCAAATCAGCAATCACGATTGATCCATTATCAAGTCCTGCGGCAATAAGCCCTTTTTCTTTATCAAGAACGGTTAAGGAGCATACGCCACTTTTGCACATAATGGACATGAGCAAATCGCCAAAAACGCCGGTGGCAATAAGCTTCTTTTTGAGCAAAGAATGGCGATCTTTAGGAATTTTTGTAAGTATTTCGGGGTTGGTGAGTAAGTAATAATTTATATTTTTGATGAGGGCATCAATTGATTTTTCAGCAAGTGAAGGAATCTCTTGAGCTGTAGCGGGCTGATTATTTTCTGATTCATCAAGCACTATTTCTTCTTGATTATTGGCAGGTGGCATTTCCATGGGGACAGAATTGCTTGCTGCTAAAAGTGCTAGTAAAGAGCCTAAAAAGTATTTAAAAATTGATTTCATATAACCTCCAAAAAATTACAACTATTCTTTAATGAGGATAGCATTAATTATGTATTTGTCAAAAATGGATGTAAAAGTGGAGAAGATTTGGCAATATTGTTTCTATTAGAAATGTTACAGGTTCAGATACTTTGGAAGGGTTCACAAGAATCCCTCCAGTTATCTTTTATTTTTCTGTGCAATAGCTATAAAAAGTGGCAATAATGGTATTTTTTCAGAATTAATTATTTGCCGTACGTGAATAGATCTATCCCGTTTATCATCACTTTTGGTGAGAAATTTACCGTCGGAAGACATCAAACTGATTATTTCTCTTTTAAAAGGCGACCACTTATAATTATTCCTAATAGGTATTGTTGTTCCCGTTTTTATATTAAGTATGTGCTTAACTTTATCAGATTTGGTGAGAAAATAATGATCATTATCGAGAGTATAATATAGTTCTCTCACTTCCTTCGGTACTGTGAGTGATTTTTTTTCAATACCGTTGCCCTCTATGAGTATACTTGTTGCTTTTTTTTGTTCGTCGTAATCAAGAGTAATGGTCGCATCAAGATTCTTGCTGATAAAACTGTTGTTTGCCGTATCTAAGATTTTATGCTCAACGGTGTCGATTTGTGAGCCATTTTTGAGATCAAAAACAGTATCACGGTTCGAGTTATAACTAACAATCTTGCTGCTATCGCTATTAAAAGTGGCATAAAATGCCATGCGACTGATTTTTAATTTTTGGAGAATATTCCATGCGCGGTTATAGATGGCAAGTGTGTTATCATTTTCTACCGCCATACAATTTCCATCCCCGCTAAAACACCTTATCTTTCCGGGAATTGTTTTTATTATTTGTAATGTTTGCGCATCATAAAAGATACTTTCCCAGTGCATTGCGCTGCTATTGGTAATGATCCATTGCCCGGTAGGATCTTGTGCCCATATTGTATACTGCCCACTGGGCTCTTCCAATTCAGCGCGAACAGTGCCTGTTTGCGCATCCCGAATGATCCATGGTTTTTTGTTTTGTTTGATGATCCAATTTTTTTCATCCGCAGTGCATTTAATTGCTGTGCATGGTTCATACCCAAATGCATAGAGAAAGTTTCCGGTATCTGCGTGCCATGCATATTGTTGATAGGGATAAGAGGGACTCTCAACTGCAAATATATAGCTGCCACGGGGGCTCCAGTTTGCTTTTTCCAACCATAACTCTTTTGAACTGGGTGGATTTGGCAGTGTTGTGAGTAGTTTTCCTGATAGTGCATCATAGATATGCAGTGCATTGTCATGGCCAATCAATAATTTGCTTCCATCAGGGTTGAATTTTCCGTTGGCCGGCACCGTGCATAGATGAAGAGTTGCTTGCGGAATTTGTCCATGTTTAATCAAGCTTTGTGCCAAAACTGTCCGGTTTTTTGGCGCCAACCATTCTTCAAGTGTTGTAATTTCCTCGGCCGTCTCGGGAGTTATTTCATCGATATTTTTCGCATAATACTTACCGAGCTCGGTGCAGCATAAATCGGCTAAAGAAGGAACGGGCCGTTGCATGCTGATGAGCATCGGTGTTATCAAGAGTATAATGAGGGTATATTTTTTCATTCTGATCCTTTGATGTAATAGAATTCTATTTTAAAGAATGATTTTTTTTTGTATAATTTTTTTTAATTCTAAAAAGCGCGGCGGTATGCCATTTTCTTTAAAAAATTTTATCAATTTGCATTATTTTTTTTAGTATGTCACACCGGAACGTTTTATCGCACCGGAAAACCATTCGCGGGTATTGCTTTAGGTGCTCATTATCGCGCTTCATTTGCAAACCACTCGTAGCCTAGCAACTCATCAGAATCATAATCGGCATATTCTGCCAGACTAAAATTAGTTTTTTTAAAACCGAGTGCTTCATAAAAGTGGGGCGAAATGGGATTAATGCTCCGAGTCACACTCGGGGATCAATACACAAAATTTCTAAAACTGTGCTTGTGCCATCTTTGAGAAATAGTGCCCATCCTACAATATCAGATTCTTGATGAGCCGTGACCAGCGTCATGTCGCGGCATTTTTCTAGTTTTTGCATATATTCTGCGAAAATTTTTGCTATTTTATCTTCTAAATTGGGTGATAAGTCACGAGCATATACGATTTTAAACGCATTAAGATAAACAGCTTCTAAAGCAGTTTGCATTGCCTTATTTATGCAAGCCGGATGTATTTTTATTGAAAATTCTGATCCATAACTGGAGAGTGATCCACCGAATAATAATAATCCAAAAAGTTTTAATGTATTCATTCAAGCACTATACGTACTTTAAAGGATATAATTCAGGATGCTTAAGAGCCTCAATATCAATGTCAATGTCCAAATCGGGCCAATGAAGATGATGGCCATGTAATAATTTTAGATTATAGATTTCTTTAATTGTGGCTTTTAAGAACCATGGAAATTCTTCGAAAGGCATAAAGAATTCTTTTTCATGAACTAAGATCCAAATGCCTTGATTAGAAATATTTTGAATTTCAGCTTTTGAAATGTTTTTTCTCGATGGACTCATCGCAATCTCTTTTTTATCTACTTTTATTTTGAATCTTTATTCAATTTTATCTCAACATAAATAATTGTATATTTCAATACAGTCTTAACAGCACGCTATTTTAATGTCCGGATTCCCATTAAAGAATCGAACACGGCGTCAGCGCCCATGCGGCATCATACGCCACTATTTCATACGCAATTTTTTTGGCAATCGGCAACGGAATTTTGCCAAATGGCCCGCGTTGCGATGCGCGCCATTCCGGGTTTTTTGGATCAACATATCCAAAAGTAGCCATGACATCAAAATATTTTTTTATGAATTTTGGACACTCGTATTTGTATCGCGCAGAATAAACGAGCGCTTGCTTAATATCCGCAAGAGCAATATGTGGCGATGCCAATAAAGATGGGATGTAATAAATGTTTTTGGTGACGCCGAGTGTTAACGGGCTTACTTTATCTTTGGTCCAAATCATTTTTGCATTTGCATCGATAAGGCAATCTATTATGTCAACGGGGACTTGTTGCCGCATTGCGTTTATCAAGGGAGTATCCCCATATCCATCGGGCATATTCGTATCCGCTTTCAGTTCGAGTACCCTTTTTAAAATAGCTAATCGAGCTGATTCTGCTTCTTTAGTGTCAGCATCATTATTTTTACTAATTCTTAAGCACAGCCGATGGAGCAAAGTAGGTCCCATAAAGCCCGTTTTTGTTTTAATATCAACATCAATTTTAGGCTGATTCAAAAGCAAGGAGGCAGCTTGCCAGTGCTGATGATACACTGCATTATAAAGCGCTGTTTCGCCGTGCTCGTCGGCTGTATTTATTGCTACCTTTTCATCAATACAGTGTTGAATAATTTCAACATCCCCATCAATTGCCGCACGGATGAATTTTTTTTCCAGTTGAGAAAGCTGTGGCTTCTGATCTTTTTCCATTGCGCAAAGCGGTGCAATAATTGCGCAGAGGGCGAGAATTATAAAAAGCTTTTTCATAAAAATCATTTTTTGTCTTTTTTCTTTAATGCATTATCAATAAGTCTTAAACATCGTGGCATATTTCTCACAAAATGGTCGCCCATAACGGCACATTCTTCCGGAGGCATTGAGGCAAAATGGCGCGTTGAAAGCCCCTCTTGCGGTATAATGAGCGGGCCTTTTACACAATATGCCGGATCTGCTCCTGCATTTAGAAGTAACGCTACTATGCTGGGCAAGCCTGCCGATGCGGCACGTATTAATGGTGTTATTCCCGGGAGATAATGATCTTGTTCGTGCGTATCAACGGGGCATCTGTAGTCGATTAAGAGTTTTATGCACTCGGTATATTTGGCAATTGGGCATTCATATTCATCCCAAATTAAATGATGCGCCCGTTTAAGCGCGATGGATATCGCAGTTGCGCCCGACGGTGTAATTTCATCTGCTTTTTCCCCATTCTTTAACAAAGTGGTTAACGTTTGCACATCTGCCACCTCAGCAACATGACTGAGATAATTATAATCTTCAGCATGGGTGATAAAGGCGTTATCGCCTCGAATTTTTCTGCAATGAACGCAGGCTTCTTTTAAGAGTTTCTCGGATTCGTTATCGTAATATTTTGCTGATCTCTCAATGTCTGCAAGAGTCATCGCCTGTAATTGCCCCGATAACAAAATTAACATGCTCAAAAATAATAATTTTTTCATAAATTCTTCCGTTTATAAAGACCAATTAATGTTACTTTATCTAAAATATGCCCTTTCATTGGCTTCTACGGGGCTTGTTTGTTAATTGGACCTGCTAAAAAATTGATGCTGATGAGCCAGAGAATGATGAATTGATTTTTCATATGAGATACATACTCTTTATTTTTTATTTACCTGAATATCAGTACTCATTGCTTGCTCATAATATCTTTCTAACTTTTTCAATTCGACATGATGAAATGCTGAAAACAAATATCTAATTTCTTGATCGTTTAGTTTTGTAATTTCGTTGACAAATGCTGCTTTGCGTTTAGGTTCATCATCAAATTTATACAATGTTTCAGTTGCTTGAATTAAAGGAGTAAGTATTGCATCAACTCTATGATAATCTTCAAGTTCAAGCAGTTCTTGATCGGAGGTAATATGAACACCGCATATTTTAACTTCAATTGAAGGTTCACCTTTGATTTTTTGTAGTTCTTGGTGAGCATTGGCAAGGGTTATCATAGAATACGCGGGCAGCAGACAGAGTGTTTCATGAAGATTTGGCAATCCATAAGCAACAAAGACATTAAGTAATTTTAGCCGACCATCTTGAGCAGCCAGATGAGCGGGAGTAATATCGCCAATTCCTTTGATAGAAAGCAGTCGAGGGCCGAATTTTTTCAAAATCTCTTTTGCATTTTGTGCGTGCGTATCTTCAGATCCGCTATTAACGGGATTGAGCCACGTTGCCAGCTCGTGGAGTGGAGTACTTCCAGCATAATATGTTTTAAGGTCAGCGCGCGCACCGAGATCCAGCAGTTGTTTAACGCGAGCCGCTCCGGCATAACGTGCTGCAACATGCAATGGTGTACGCCCTTGCGGCTCATTGATATTTGCGCCTGCGGCAAGCAAGAGCTGTATTGCTTCATCATGTCCCGATGGTGCAGCGGCAGCATGCCATAATGGTGTTTGACCAAATTTGTCTTTTACATCAACGGATTTTCCTGATTGTTGGTTTTCTTCGATGAGCTTTTTCAGTAATGTTGCATCGTTTTTGCTTGCTGCGTCATGAAGCGGTGTCCATTCTCCACTATTTTTGCGCAATATATCATCCAAATCCGGTGTTAATAACATGGGTTGGTGCATGGCGAGTGTGATCGTTGTGCTCATGCCAAAAATGAATGATGCAAATAATTTGATATTCATAAGATTCCTTTTTTTTAGGGTAGGTTTTGGTATATCTTTACTCAATGGTAAAATTAAAATAGCTACTATCCTGATCGGCCGGATGCGGTTCATTTTTCAAGGTAAAATGCCACCATTCATTCGCGTAATTTTTAAATCCATGTTTTTCCATAACATCTTTTAAATAGGCGCGGCGCTTTTTAAACGTTTCTTCAATAAGATTATTCTCAAAATGTGACGCAGGATCAAATAAATCAAATGATGAGCCCATATCCACGGTGCCATCATCAAGAAATTGTATTTTAAAACCATCGAGCAAGGTGCGTTTTGTTGCTTGGACTTTGTGCAGTGCTTTGCCATATTCTATGAGAGTAAGATCCACGGTGCTTCCTCTGCTGTGCCCTGATCGTTTGCCGACATATCCTAACTCAAAAACCTTGGCTTTATCAACGCGGGGGAAATAATATTCTTTTTTTAATTGGTCGTTGGCATTTTCGCTCCAACGAACAAAATGATCAACCGCTTGTTGTGGGCGATAGGCATCGTAAATAACCAAAGAATAGCCATCTTTTTTAACATCTTCTTGCACTTTTTTTAAGGCTTGGGCCGCTTGCTTAGTTAAAATCACGGCCGGTTTTTTATAGCCATCCACCGGTGTGCCCAAAAAATTTTCATTGCTGATATACCGTAATGAAACAAGAATTGTTGGATCCACTTCTGCAAGATAGACAAAATCTTTTGCTTTGACCGCGTGCTCCATTGCAGGGCAATATTCAAAAGCGGCAAAACAATTAATTAAAAGTAATAGTATGTTTTTTTTGTGAATATAATTCATATTATTTCCTCTTGTTGAGCACCATCGGCACTACATTGCCAAAATTTTTGTCAAAGCCCAGCTCTTGGTAAAATGATACTTTATCATCACGGCACTGCAGTTCAATGTAAGGGACTTTTTGGAGTTTTGGATGATTAATTAAGGAATTTACCAAAAGTCTCCCCAATCCTTTGCCCTGATATGCTTCATCGATTATGACATCAAAGATGCTCGCATTGCGGACAAAATCGGAAACGGCCCGTATAAAGCCGATAATTTTTTGATTTTCACTATCAATGAGCGCGAAATACAATGAGTGCCGTAATATAATGTCCAATTCTTGACGACTACGTTCTTTTGCCCACCAGGTTTGATGGCAGAGATCAAGAACCCGATCAATTTGGGTATCATCAAGATCATTGGTGAGTGTGTATTCATGATTTTGGTGAATAATTATTCTGTGTTCTTTTAATGTTTGTCCGGTTACCAAGAGGTCCACATGCATTCCGGCGGGGTTGGAATGCTCATTATGAACAAAAAGAACAGTATCAAATACTTTTTTATAGAGCTCATCCCACTCTTTCCCTGCCGGATAGGTGTAACATTCTTTGATGAGTGTATCAACGGCAGTGGCGATTTTGAGCCATTTTTCCATGTCTACTTTGCGTTTATCTAAATCCCGTTGGCATTTAAACGTTATTTCTACCGTGTCGGCATTGAGCAGATGTTCCACGCTTGGCGCGTCAGTGGCGTGGATTTGCGAGAGAATAACGGTGGTGATGGTAAGTGAGTATAAAAGATATATTTTTTTGTTCAATTTTGTTTCCTTTTCATTAATTTTTTTCATACAATGGCATCTTCGTTATTAGTATCTAGTAATCCATTTTGGGCTGATTGTAGAAGTTCAACTATTTTGTTTTAAAATTGAACACTTCATTAATTTCGTTAATGAGGCCATTGTCATTACAAATCAGCTTTTTCATTACCACAATAGTGCCTTTTTTTTGCGTTGGTATCTGAAAATGAGCGATAACCATATTTTCTTCGACGCTGGCAATTGGTATATCTTCTTCAATAACAGACCAGATACCTACCTCGTTTTTTGCTGAACTAATCTGTGCGTAGAGTTCTTTTATTGTTGTTGCCACCGGTTTTCTTCCCTCAAGATTATGACAGTCATTTACGAATTTCTTAATGTCGGGTGCAAAAAGCGCCTTCATGGTGGGCAGCAAATCGCCGGTTTCCTCTTGGCCGAATTGACTTAAAAACTTTTGGTAGCGTTCTGCAACTGCTTTTAAATAATGAGCTTTCGCAACATATTCTTCATATGATGCAGGCCTTTTGCTTTCCATTGAAAAGCATGATCCGTGCAAAAAAACTATACTCAATAGTGATAAAATTATTTTATTCATTGTATTCCTTAGTGTACATAAAATAATCAACGAGCATAGAGCGAGCGCGACAGATTTCCTTGAGACGTTTCTATTTCTTTCATAAAATCCTTACTTCTTCTTCTCTGGTTTTTGATAATTTTTTTGATTGTTTCGGGCCAAGTGCTATGCAGAATAACCTTAATCCCGCATTCTGCCGCGGCCTCCACATTTTTTTTACTATCATCAATAAAGTAACATTCTTCCGGATTCACTTTAAGAGTATCAAGAATTAACTGATAAATTCTTTTATCAGGTTTGGTATATCCGGCCGTTGCAGGGATAAAAATATCTGATTCAGCAAAATGTGAAAATAATTCCGGATATTTCTGCTTGATTAAGACAAATGATAGCGGATCCCAGTTAGAAAGAATGAGTATGCGGGTGCCATTTTCTTTGCATTGTTCGATAAATTCTAGCGCTTCTTGATTGAGCAGTGTCCAGGCAGTAAGTTGTTCAGGATCGAACATCATGTATGCCCCATGTTTTATGAGCAAACGTTCCTGTTCACTGGTAAAGAAAGTTGTATGAGCGGGGTTATCGATATGATCAAGAATATGTTGAGCAATTTCAGTGCCCGAAATGGTGCCAAAGAGCCATGGCATTTTAAAGTCTTGATTGCCTACTTGATCGGCAAAATCAAAAGCACGTAAAAAGATGCGAGGAGATTTGAAATCACTCGGAAATTGAGCCTGTATTTCTAAGGGCAGATTATCAAATACAAAATGCTCGGGCTCTTTAAATACAACGCCGCCTAAATCAAAAATAATCACCGGATCTCCAAAACAAGATAAGAACGAGAGTATAAATAACCATATTTTGTTAGTAATGGCTTTCATCCTAAATACAATCAAGCCGTTTTTTAAATAACCATAAACCGTGTGCAATAAATAATGCGATAAATATAACAAGCGCGAGTAAGCAGAGCCAATAATTAAGATAAACTGTTGGCCCCAGAATGGTCACCCGCACACCTTCATACGCATAAATCCAGGGGGTAAAGAGCATCAGCATACCCATGATTGGTGAAATGCCATAAAGCACGGCCCAAGAAAAGCTGTAACCGCAAATAAAAAAGAGCGGTCCGGTGATGCGCAATTCTAAATTCATAAATTTATCTACTGCGCCCGCAAGCGAAGCTGCCCAGACGGCAAAAGCGCTAAAAAAGAGACAGGCGATGCAATAAATAACGGTAAACGCAATAAGATTAAAGTTGGCAAAACTAAATGCATTCAGGAGAATAATTTTGCCAACGAGTAATGACATCAGGCTAAAAAGCGCTGCTTTAAAAGCAAAGGCCAGAATGAGTTTTACATAAACCATCCAATAGGGCAGCGGCAAGGTGAGTTCATAGTTAATGGAGCGTGTTGTTTCAAAATCGGCAGCCAAAACATTCGCGGCGCTCCACGCGGTAAAGGATGCCATAATAATAAGCATGCTGATCGCCACAAATGCGCCATAATCTGCCGGCATGCCCATTTTGGGCAACACATAGCCGTTGGCCAGGATAAGTACAACCGGCCAAAAGATAGAATTAAGCGTATTGTTCCACCAATCTTTTAAAATTAGTTGTATATCGCACCATAAAAGCCATGCGGCAACGCGGAGTGAGGTAATAAGTGAGGCGGTATTCATTATAATTCCTTATCGGTAGGAGATTGCATTTCATCGGTCCCTTCATTCATCAGTTGTAAAAAGACTGCTTCAAGATTTGCTTTGCTGTAGGAAGACATCAAGTTTGCCGGCGTATCGATCAAACGGATGCTGCCCTTATCGAGCACGCAAACCCGATCGGATAGCACTTCCGCTTCATCAATATAATGGGTGGTAAGCAAGACAGTAACACCATCAGCTTTGAGTTGACGAATCAGATCCCAAAGTTGACGCCGAATGTGCGGATCAAGGGCCACTGTTGGCTCATCGAGAATAAGCAGCAACGGTTTATGCACCAATGATCGCGCAATTAAAAGACGCTGCTTATACCCGCCCGAAAGAATGGCGGGCGATTTATCAGCATAGGTTTGCAATTCAAAACGGTGCAACAGTTCATCAACGCGCGCATTGATTGTTTTTGCATCCATCAAGAAAAATCTGCCGGCAAACACCAAATGTTCGCGTACCGTTAACGCGGAAGCAAAATTTGGTTTTTGGGGACAAAATCCAATATTTTGCCGAAAGCCTATGAGATCTTGGTAAATTGAGGTGCCGTTCATTAGAATGTCGCCGGAAGTTGGCGGATGCAGGGTTGCCACAATTGAGGAAAGGGTGGTTTTACCCGCGCCGTTGGCGCCCAAAAGCCCAAACACTTCGCCTCGATAAATATCAAGACTCACCCCTTTGAGTGCCTCAATAGGTTTTTCTTTAGAAGTATAGGTTTTTTTAATGTTAAGAATGCGCAATAAAAGATCAGCCATACATGACTCCGGAAAAACAAATAATGAAAGATAAAATAAAAATTTGGCTCAAAGAGCCGAAATAAAAGTTGGGAAGAGAAGAACGAGCCTACACTCGAGCGGTGATGGTTTTCATAATACAATTCCTCGAATTGAGGTGTAGTCAATAAACCTTAATTATAGGTAGAAATTGTAAAAAAGCAACTGTTTACCTTGCCCTGAGGGCAGCTGTAAACGTGGGGTAGTGGTGAAGCGTTCACCCAAGCGGGACCGTGGGGATCCCCTGCTTGTCCGCCGTAGCTTTAGCGTAGGAGGATGCGATTAAACTCTTTTATCCCTTTCTTCAAGCTGACTACTGCTTCACTATTTTAAACGAATATCTACCGGCAGCCTTTCAATTTGGTTTTCACGTGGTAAAAAATGATGGTTTATATATTCAGATGAAGCATTTGGTTTACCCGGATAAAATTCAAAGCGGTACGCTTTTTTGGATGCAACAAATACATAGATACTCTGTTCTAATAAATCTTGGATAGTTTTGGTGATAAATATATCTTTATCAGGCGCTGCTTGTGCTCGATCCGGGGTATAACTCTTAAGTGCATCTTGATAGAGCAGTTCTTGGAAATAAGTATCTGTTGTATAGATATCCATAACCAGATCATGATAGCTCTGATAATCTGGATCTTGGCTAATAAATTCTTCCCAAGAAACAACCGCGCAACCTTCAAAATCTGTTGCAAATCTACTTTTTAATAGTTGAGCATCCTGGATGCATTGCGCGTATGCTTTTTGCGCGTCACCATCAAAGGTTAAGCTTAATGCATTAATGTGAACTTTATCAGTTATTAAAATGGTAACATTGCCTTCAACGTTTTCTTTAATATTTCTGACCAGGGTATTAACTTTAAGCGCACCAACTGTTCCATGATGAAACAGTGAATGAACACTAAATAGAATGATAACCGGTTCTTGGGTTCCTACCCAATCAGACGAACTGGTTCTGAATATTATTTTATTCTTGTTGTTAAATACATTCGGATCGATTTTAGTTTTTTTGATCCAGGCAGATGAATTCATAAAATATCTCCATTTATTATTCTAGCGGCACCCATCTTTACTGAGCAATGAAAGATGTGGCCCTGATTCCATGGCGCATAGTGCGGATGAAATGAGGATGGTTAATAATCCAAATGTGCCATATTTCAAAATCATACTTGTTAGCCTTACATTATTCCGCACGAAGATTGTTCATTCGCTCTCTGCTCTTTTCTTTTTTGGATTATTTCTTCGATTGGCAAGAGTTCATTGAATTGTTTAATAACAATCTTGTGTGTGCCCATGCAATCTGAGGCCATAACCACGTGGCTCGCATCAAGAGCAAGGGCGTTGAGAGTGCGTTCTTTGCGGCCATACTGGGTTTGGGCCAAGTTATACCAAATGTTTTCACGCGCGGTTACATTTTTTAATTCTTTATTTTTCTCATAATTGTATAAGAGCGCGCACTCATCAGCTATCAGCAAAAGATGTTTATCGTCAATTCTAGAAATTATTGATCCCTCAGCAATTTGACGGGTATTAATCACCTGCCGGCAGGTGTGTGTTGTGGTGTTCCATATTTCAGACGGTCCTTGTATTGGGTCAAAGAATATATGATTATCATCGAGTTTAGAAAGACTCAAACATTTTCCCGGCGCCTTTTTTAAAATAGTTTTTGTGTTATCGGTAACATCGAGGAGTGCGAGTGTATAATTTTTAGGATCATCCTGCGTGCAGGTGGCAACAAGACTTTTGCCCAAACAAGCAACTTTGCCGGCAGTAAAATCAGCTTCACGCAATTCATTGCGCTCAACATCCCAGATCATGTGGCCATCCTTAAAGGTGAGCAGTACTTTCTTTTTATCCAGTGTTTGAAGACGGACTAATGGTCCGCCTGAGTGTGCTTTAGTTTTGATACAGGTGCCCACGCTGTCCCATTGTTTTAGGTATAGATTGTTATCAGGTGTCCATAAGCCCTTGCAATATGATGCGGTAAAAATATGGCCGTTTTTAGGGTTAACGGTCAGGCCCTCTAATCTTTCAAGGAGTCCGAGCCGCACGGTGGCCAGATGTTTGCCGGTGCTATCATAAATCTTTGGATTTTCATTTGCGGCAGCAACTACAAATTTATTATTATTAATTTTATGGAGCGCCATGAGGGATATGGGATCCATATATGGTTGAAATATGATCGGCGCATCTTCTTTGATCTTCTTTTTGGCCAATAACTGAGAATTTAACATCACTAACATATCCTGCATTTTGGGCTCTTTAAAAACTGAAAGATCGTTAGCGGTTGCTATATACTCATCGATATTTTCAGCGATAAATTCGATGAGCTTTTGTGCCAATTCTTCTTGGCTTTTTTCAAAGAAATTATTTTTTTGAGCATCGGCGATCCATTCCAAATATAAAAGTGCGTGTTCTTTTAAGCGATTTGCATCATCAGCATTAAAAGGGGGTATATATTTATGAAAGTGATCGGGAATAAGACTGATAGATTCCGGTTTTTTTTTCAGGAGAACTTGAGTAAAAATATGGGCCAGTTCCGGCATCTGCCAAAGATCTGCTATGGCGATTGTTTCAACACAAAGATCTTTAAAATCTCCGGCCATTTGTGCCAAAGTAGGTTTAATTTTTGAAACATCGTGATTTTTTATCTGATTGCGGTGCATACATTCAATAATTTGTTTTATGAATTGCACCGTTGAGGTAGGATAGAACGTTGGTAATCGTATGATGCGTTCTCGTGATTCTTTAAATGAAGAATTAAGCATGGCGGCAAGATGAGGGCATGTGCGCGCAACTTCTTGGGGGAGAATAAACACCCGATCATTTGTTTGCAGCGCGCATAATTGTGCGTACCTCAGATCAAGTTTTCCCAGCTTTTCAAACTCTTGCAATGAAAATTCCGGCTGTGTTGTATAGATATGCTGCGCAACAGCCTTGGTGATTCCCGGTAGTTGTAACTTGGTTGATTCACGCATGAGCGCCACAGAGTCGGCAATTGATATTTTTTCTTTACGGTTTTTTAGTATGGTAGCTAACTGGCTTTCTATCGCAGTAGCTAAATTAGTGCCCGGAATTTTTGCCGAAAGTAAGGATTGTTGTTTTTCATGCTGCGCATCAATAAGATCTTTAAGCAGACGTAATGTTGCTTCATTAAGATTTGTTCTAATGAATTTATGAGTTGCCAATTCCTGTTGCAATTCCTCTGATTGTGAACACTGAGTAACTGCTTCGGGCGCTATCCAAAAGCGGCGTCCATCATTGCTCAGTAATGAAAGATATTCCGGATTTTTCTCTGTTTTGAGGGATAAATGATTGCTCTGCTCCATTGCTTGGCCAGATAATGCTAGGGCAAGAAGGGGTAACAGATAGTGAGCTTTGTTCAAAATAAACTTCATATAACCTCTATTTTTGTATTTTTAACCAATAAATTGTTCTAAAATGGGACAAAAAATAGCTTAAAAGCTGATAATAATCCCACATAACAATATTTACAATAGCAATTATTAAAGAAAAGTAAAGGGGAGGCTCATAGCCAAATAATGGCTTATTTTAAACTATAATCGCCTAAAAATTTTACAAATAGAAAATATATAAGATCTGCTTGCCAAATGGTGAAAAATTGCTATTATGAAATATGTGAAGGTGAAATGAGCTATCAATTTGGAGGTTAATATGAATTTAGAAATCATTTCGGGTGCTCTTGCCGCTCTTTGTGTGGTAACTGCATGGAGCATGCAAAAATCTGATTTTTTTATGGGAAAAAGTGCTCAAAGCGCGCCTGCTCAAGCTAATAAGAAAATAGCAGTTTTGACATTTAAAAGGTCGGCAGAACTATGTATTGATAAGCAATACCTGGAATCGCTCTTTACGCAGGAGGGTCTGATATACCAAGAGGTTATTTGGGATACGCCCGGTGTAGATTGGCATCAATACGATGCCGTAATTATTCGTTCGGCATGCGATTATTTTGATGGCAAATATGAGCAATTTATTAATACTCTTCAACATATTGAAAAGCTTGGCATTCCGCTTTACAATCCCTTAGACACTGTACGTTGGAATAGCAAAAAAACATATTTGAGCGATTTAAAAGAACGAGGCATTAATGTTATTGAAACAATTTTTGGTAATTCATCGCAGATAAAAAACCTTGCAGAAATAATGAAAGAAAATAACTGGCACGCATGTGTTGTTAAGCCGGTAATTTCAGCTGCTGCGTATAAAACTTTTTTTATTAAACTACACGATGCACAAGAATTCGATTTTTCCGCCCATTTCTCTCCCAATGAGTTTTTTCTTATTCAACCCTTTGCTCAAGAAATAATTGATGAAGGAGAATGGTCGTTTATCTTCTTTGATAAAAAATTTTCTCATGCAATGTTGAGCAAACCAAAACAGTGGGATTTTCGTGTGCAATTTTTTCATGGCGGCCGTTTGCTGCCAGTAAAGCCCGAACCTTGGATGGTTCAAGAAGCGCAAAGAATTTTGCAAGCCGCACCATTTGAAAAGATTCTCTATGCCCGGGTTGATGCAATCAAAAGAGACAATAAGCTTTTTGTTATGGAGCTCGAAATGATTGAGCCATACCTTTATTTTGATTATTATCCTGATTCAGCAAAAACATTTGTTAAAACCATTAAGCAGTATCTTGCTTATTAATTTTGGAGGTTTATATGAAATTGTTCAATTATTCAGTACTCGTCTTAGGCATGAGCATATGCGCAAATCTTTATCCCATGGAAAAACTTATGCCTCAAGATTCAGCACCAAATACCAATAAAATCCCCTCGCTCAAATTTTTAACGGCTCATGCAATAGCGCAAGCCTATAAGCCTGCTCACATAAAAAAATCAAAACTGCCCAAAGATTTAAAAGAATATGCTCTTACCATCGAGCCGCATGATGAACCGCTGAGCCGCCAACTTGCGCAAGATATTCTTATTGAAGCGGTAAGAAAAGATCAATTAAATGAAGATCTTTTTAATGATCTTTGTTCAATCAATCCTGATCTTGATGTTAATGCTGCTGATGATTTTGGACCTGCCATGCTCCATGCGGCAAAGGCGCAAAATTATAATGCAATCTATTTTTTAATGAATCGTGGCGCACGGATTGATGTAGCAACAAAAGATGAAAGGCAAGATACTCCTTTGACTCTTTTGATTGAAAATCTTTCTAAGGAACAAAATAAAGCGCAAGAAAATATTATACAGTTTATTCTTAGTCAAGAGAGCAACCTCGTTAATACACCGAATGCGAAAAATGAAACGCCGTTGATTTTATCTAGTTATAGAAATAATTTACCGGTCATAAAAATCCTTCTTGCGCATAATGCGGTAGTTGATTGTATAGACAATCATGGATATACGCCACTCAATGTGGCCATTCGGCTTGTTGATAATTATAGTCTGGTTAAACTATTACTTTCGCATAAGCCTAATTTAGAATTAAAACGGGAACATGGCGATACTGCATTTTGGATTGCCATTACACAACAGTCAAAGAACTATGAGATTATTTCGCTTTTAATAGAAGCAGGGGCCAATATCAATGTTCAAGACTACTTAGGAAGTGCGTTGGATTATGCGATTAAAACGGATGAATTGGAGTTGGCGGAGTTTTTGCTTGCGAATGGTATTAATCCTGAACTTCAGGAAGAAAATTCTTGGCAAAAATACGGATTGGCACTTGCGGTTAAAGAAAGTAAGCCAAAATTCATAGATTTACTTATTAAATATGGCGCGAAAAAAACACCAAAAGTTTTGATGGCTGCTATAGAAAAAAATGATATGTCATTACTTTCATTATTAGCAAAAAATAATCCTCATTTAGATGATGGTGATGCCCAAAAAGATGACAATCTTTTTGTTAAAGCGGTGAAAGAAAAAAAATTGAACGTTATGCAACTATTAAAAGAGGCCGGCGCCAATATTAATATTAAATCAAATTTTGGCTATTATGGCACACGCTCTGCATTACATTATGCTGTGTTGCAAGATCAAAATGATCTACTGTTATTTTTACTTAAATTAGGGTGCGATACAAAAGCAACCGATACTGATCATCAGCAAACGCCCTTACATCTGGCAGTTGGCGGCAATAATTTAAATGCTGTTCAACTATTAATCGATTTCGGCGCTGACGCGAATGCAAAAGTTAAAGATGATACTGCCTTAGATATGGCATTGCAAAAGTCTGATTTTAATATGGATATCATTAACCTGCTCATTACTAAAACAGATACTATTTCCAGTGAAGTTTATCATATGTATAAGTTCTTGAGCTATTTAATGAGCACTGATAACGTAAAACTTTTAGAGCAACTTTTGGCCAAAGGACTATATAAAAAATATGAAGAACGTTTACATTGGAAGAATAGTCTCTTGAATGAAGAATCGGCAAAGCCGGCAATGAGAAAATTGTTACTCAATTATCGGCCGCAAGAATATTACGCACAGCCGTGGTATCAGCGGGCAGTGAGCGCATTGCTGCAAAAGAATATGAATCTAAGCGAAGAAGAATAATTTGGAGATTATTATGAAATTTAACTATTCACTTATTATTGCATCACTATTCTCTCTTTCACCGCTCAACGGCATGGAGATGATAAAGCAGGTTTCTGCGCGGCAGCATATCTATAAGCTTATCAGCGCTGACGGGCATGAAATGGTGATTAATGAAAAATTACTGGCGCTTTCCCAACCGCTCAAAACAATGTTTACCGGTAGTTTTAAAGAGACACAAGAAAAAAAAGCTTTTATACCTCTTAATGCCCCGGAGCTTGAATTATTGCTTGGCATGATGTATCACATAACGTGCATACAAGATGAAAAAGCATTGGAAAAAGCGTTAACCGCTTGCATAGCATCAGCGGATACTACCAATCTATTTGAGGTATTAGATGCGGCTCAAGAATGGCAATTGCCGGAGGTTATTCAACGGAGTTTAGGTTCGTATATACTTAATGAAATTTTATTGGATGAAGATCAGCTCGCACAATTCAAAACAATTATTTCTCGTGATGATCAATTGAAGTTATTACGGCAACTCAAACTCAATTTAAAAAACTGTATACCTGCTTTGCAATTATTTGATTCTACTTGTGATTTAAAAAAAGAGGCTGATGTGAATGCTAATTTTAATTTAATGTGTGAATTAAGGCAGTTTATTCTAGGCAATATTCATGCGCTTCTTTTGCGTTATAAGCCGATTGAGCTGGCCAAACTTTTAGAAAAATCGGGGCTTGATTTCAAGGATGGTTTGCATAAAGAAAATGATGTCAAAACATTATGGAACTATGAACCGGTGTTTGGGGAAAATTATTATCCCACGGCTATCACTATGCTCGATAATGCCACCATAGTAGCCGGCTATAAATATGGGATGATTGCCGTTCGGGACCGTTTTGGTAATGAAATAAGTAGATTTTTTACTCCGGAGCGGACCTGTGTTGCAAAAATTATTCAACTTGATGCTCAGCATATCGGTGTTTGGGCTGATGATGGAAAATTGCACATTTTTGATTGGAAAACGAGCCAACAAAAATCAAAGATTCCGGGCTATAAAAATAAGATCCATACGCTGTGCAGAACCCTGGGTGAACAGCATAAAATATTTATTTGGGATATATCATCCGGCTTAAGCATACAAGAAATTAATGATCCTCGAATGAATTGTGATTCGGAGTTGATAGTTCTTAATTATTCAGAATATATCACTGCTGATGGCGAAAAAATTCATTTATGGAAAAATAATAGAATAGATCAAGTAATTCCGGCGCCCCATTATTGGGGCTGCCACATTTATGCTTTGGCACATCACCAGGGTAAAATTGCTACCGGTTGCGCGAACGGCACTATTTATATTCGCAGTCTGGCCGAGCCCAAAAAGATAACACATACCTTTCATCACAAAGAAGGCAAAAGTATATTTTGTCTCACCTTCCTTAATGAGCGGTATTTAGCCTCATGCGGTGAAGATAAAATGGTACGCATTTGGGATTTAAAAGAAAATAAAGAATTACTAAACCTTAAGGTGGGTTATTCCTATTGTATATGGGCAAAGCAATCCAAATTAATTTTAGGATGTAGCGATGGCCAGATAAAAGAATTATTTATTCCCCAACTGGCAAACGTGCAGGAATTGCTTGAAGAATTAGACCGCAATTCGCCACTCAATTATTTGCGCATGCCGGATCAGATGATTCGGATGGGCTTAATGAGCAAATGCATCAAAAGGCTTGATGTGCAAAAATTAATTACCGCATTAAAAAAATAACAATAAACATTAGCCATTTTCTTTTCTTTGTATTTTCTCATTCATAAGTGAGCCCACCGTTTCAAACATTGATGCATAATGCCCGAATTTTTTTGTTGCATGAGAAATCCAATCTGCCGTATTTTTTTCTTCGGTTTTTTGCGCCTCTTCCGCTTTTTTGTGCCATTTGGTGAGTTTATTGAGAACAATGCCGGTTGCGGGTAAAAATTCTTCATGTTCAATTGGCAACGCATTAAAAAGATCGAATAATCTATCTTCATTCTGTTTCACGCAATAGCTGAGGGAATTTTCTATTTGATTGCCCTTGAATACCGATGCGCCATTATCAATCAGAAATGAAATAAAGGCCGATGGGGCGTTACGCTTGAGTGCGGTTAGTAGGAGAGTACTACCATCAGATGAAATTTTGTTAATGTCGGCCCCGAGTGCGAGCAACCGTAGGATAATTTCTTTCTCGTGGTCGTCGTCATCAAAGCGGTCACAGGAATTATAAAGTAAGTCATTTTTGTTTACATCAATATCATCATGTTTTTTTGCTGCTTTTAATAATATTTTTGTAATGGTAAATTCTCCTCTGCGGATACTGGTACGAAGCGCTTCTTGAATATCTTTTGATTCAATGCTTTCATCATTTGCCAGGATAGCCAAAATTTCAGCATAATTTCCTGTCGATGCTTCAAAAAATAATGTCTGTATATCTTGCGCGCTGCAATAGGGTAAAATTAATCTAATAATTTCAGATTCGCTGGGGTACAGCTTTTGGGCCCAACGCTCAAAATAACGCTGCATATATCGTTGAATAGTTTCTTTGAGCAGAGTTTTATTAATGATGGCCGGGCATTGCACGCATTCTTCTATCACCGCACGATCATTTTCCCAGATTGCCCTGCCAAAAAGAGATTGTTTGCAATCTTTTATTGTTTCCCATAATTTTTTGTAATCTGCTGCATCTACCGGATCAGAATCTGCAGTCATCATAGTAAATTCATGCTCAAGCGCTACAACTTTTCCTTTAAGCCGTGAGACTTCATACGCGGCTTGCGTTTTGAGGCAAAAAAGTTTTTGATTCTCGGATTTGAACCCTTCATTTTCGGTGATGATTTTGTCAAAAAGTTCCAATGCGAATTTATTTTTATCGGGGTGTGGTTTTTCTTCAATGATGCGTAATCGAGTTGAAATTGGCGAATGAGATCGGGTTGATGGTGGAGTACTGTTTCCTGATCGAGCACCATTGTTTTTTTCGCAAGGGGGAATGGTATGATGCCAAATCTTTTCCATATCACCCAATTGCGCATCATTTGCTTTGTTTTCCAGATAAAAGTCAACTGCTTTTGTTTCATCATTTTTTGCATTTGCTTGGGGATCATTATGAGAAAGCGGCCCGGCATAATCATCGCTCGCGCCATCGAATCTGGTGACAGGTTCGTGGAACAAGGGGTTATTTTGATTATCCAATAAATCTTTTCCTGGTTCCATTGCGGATAGAGAGGCGCAAAAAAATAATGAGATGGCTATCGATTTCATTTTTTCTCCTTTATCTGGTTGAAGAGTATTTTATACCATCTCCCTTTGAGTGCAAGTTATTTAATAAAATATTTCGATTCTTTTTGCGCAGCATAATAGGGCAACGTGCGTAAGATTTCCGGCGGTAATCGTGAAAGTTTATTGCCTTGTTTGATGGTGCTTAATAAACGGCGGGTGCGATAATAAGAAAAAAGTGTGCGGTGCGCTTCTTGAAGTGCATCTATTTCCTTGAGGTCATTTATGGTCTGAAAAAAATTATAAATACCTTCCGGCAGTAAAAATTTTTTTGCATAATATATTTTTATATCATCATTTATATCATCAAGTGTTTTGTAGTAGAAAAGTATGCTTGCATTTGAGATGAGTTTTTCGGGCGGTGTTTTTGCAATAAGTAACAGTTTCTCAAGGAGTCCCGTAACATAACTAGAAATTCGATTGTTATGCAGCTGTCTATTGATTATATCGTTAATTGTTACTAGTCTTAGCATCCGGTTTTCCCGATTGTGCTTGAGAGCCACTTGTACATTTTCCTGGGTGATGTCTGCTGATTTGAGTAATGCTCGAATAGCATCACTATTGGCACACATTTGATGCCACGCAAGCAGCGGTTTTTGATAGAGCGGTCTGTTTGTCTGAGCGCCGGCATCAATTAAAAGTTCGATTGCTTGAGGTGCAGGAGATTCTACTAATTCATGCAGAGGCGTATGGTTGTAATAATCTTTTGCATTGGGATCGGCACCGGCGCGCAATAACAGTGAAATTAAATTAATCTTGCGATCAGGTGGTATAGCATTTTCCTGTGCGGAACATACAAAATGCAAGGGTGTTCTTTTTGAAAGTGCAGTGGGGCTTACGGTATTGGGATCAATATTTTTTTGTTGTGCCAAATATTCAGCAACATCGATACTGTCCCAATGACAGGCAATAAAGAGTGCTGTTTCTCCATGCTTATCCCTCTCATTGAGTAGATTGATGTCTGTTTCGAGGCATTGTTTAACCATTGCCAAATTATTGTTGTGTGCGGCCCTTAAATATTTTTCCAGAAGCTCGGGATCCGGTTGATATTTTTTTGGCTTTTCCATGCCGGTTGCGCTAAAAATGAGGATGGCGGTACCTAAAAATAATTTTTTCATAAATTTTTTTTCCGATTATCCGTTACTCGTCTTTTGCCGATTTTTCTTCACGATGAATGCTCAAAGCGCCATGGCTTTTTAACCGGGCAATTATCTTTTTGTTTTTTTCTTTGGCAAAATAGTCGTAGAGTCTTAGATCTTCTAATTTATATAAAACCGTCTTTCCTGTTTGATCCAATTCATTAATCTGTTTGCCCTTGGTGAGAAAAATGATTCTTTTCATAGTGTTACCTAGTCTTTACCATGAAAATTAGAAATCTGATTTCTATTTTTCATGGTTGGGATTTGCCCCTAAAACAACATTTTAATGAATATCCATAATGAATTAGTTGCATAAACCCCCGACCAAAATGGATACTGCTCTTCTTTTTCTTTCACCAAATAGGTTGATAAGCCGCCGGCAATAAGCATGAGCGATGTATCAAGCCCCATTAATAAGCCGCCAAAGACCAGTGTGGGATTCACGCCACTATATTTTAAACAATAGCTAAAGATAAAGCCAAGAATCATCACGAGATAATCAAAATGGAAGGCATTCACCAAAACGGCACGGCTTTGCGCGCGCGATGCAATAAGTTCCGGGCTGCCTAGGCCAAAATGGGTTATCAAGAGCCAAAAAATAGCTCCGACGCTTACCGCGCTGGCAGCAAGGCCAATCCATTGATATGCGTGCATGGTGCGCCGGTTAATATTTGCCAGCTGCGCCACCTTTTGGCCAAACATCATGTCAACGGCAACCACGCCTGCCAGCTCCACAAATGTTGCCAGGATGGTAACTTGAATTGCATTAAACCCAAAAAGCAAAAGCCCCGGGATCATTACAAAAGTGGCAAATCTACCCAGCGGCGCGATGCCTAATTTGCCCGCGATCACCAGAAGTTGGTAGCCGCACACTGCGGTGGCGGCAAGCAGGTAACATTGCGCGAGGACGGAAAAGGAGAAATAGGTTAAAAAGGCGATCGGGATAAGGATTAAACAACTTTTTTTATTGTGTTTAGATGGTTCGACAGGCTCACCACGAACGGTTTCTTTATTTTTCCGTTCGCCCTGAGCTTGTCGAAGGGTGCCAAGAGATTTTCCGAGACTTTGTACAGAAAAATTTTTAAATATTTTCCCCAATCCCTTAGGAATATCAATCAAACTTAACAGCGCACCTTGAATAGCCATGCCCGCGCCAAAAGCCAAAACGTAATCAGAATGGGAAAGATACCTAAAAAAAAGTGTGTGCACCGGATCAATCAGCGCAAGCCGCGCAACAACTGCTACCAAAAGAGGCAACGCAATTACATGGCCGGTGGTAAAGCCGATTGCCCAAAACATTGGAATCATATCGGTGCGGGTGGTCACCAGCGGCAGGGAAAATATGTTCCATGAGAGCGCGGGCAAGAGGGTGAGCCGGGCCGGAAGCAGGGTGGTAACTGTTTGCAGTATGCCATACCCAAGCGATAGCGCCCCGCCCAGGGCCAATTGGTGTGCCTTTTTTAACTGATTTTGTGCGGCGATCATCGTATACACCATCCGGCCGATAGGAAAAACCATGGTGTCATCGGCAAGTAATTTCTTTTCAAGGTATCCGGCAATAAGAAAACCAAAGCTGCCGGCTGCAAAAACAAGAGCGGCCAGTAGGGAGCAAAAAATAAAAGGTGTGCCCATCCAGGAATTAAAGAGTGTTTGATCCAAAAAATAAAGAGTGGGGAACGAGAATGCGCAGGCCATGGCAACTGCGCCGCCAATGCCGCCGGCTGCCGTTGCAAGGGCGATGGAACGCATTTGTGTTGTGATGGCAAGATTATACGCAACAAGTTTAATACTAATAATGCCCATTAAAACAAGTGTCATCTCCATCCATGGGCCAATGGGCGTTGCCAAGGCAACATAGCTGATAACTAATGTTGCAAAGAGAGAAAAAAGAAAAGCGAGGATTGTGGTAAATAAAATGATTATCATAATTTTTAGGGATTTTTATCAAGGCGCCATGAAGCGCTTTCGAGTCTCAGTAGTTTTTCTTGTATATTGAATGAACACTTTTTTTTGCCTTGTTCATACTCAAGCAGTGTACCCTCATCACAAAATTGTGGATGAGCGTCATCCATTTCTTGGGTAAAACTGGTGAGTAGTGAGCCATATTTAACCGCAAACAGATAAAACAATTTTGCATTGAACTCATGGAGCGTATGTTTTAATAACATCGTTTCATTTTTTTCATCAAAGGCGATGGTGCTGCACGGCACGCTGTTGCTGCTATAGTTTATCCATGGACATCCGGTATTTTCTACGCTCCACACTACAATGTCATATTTGTTTTGTAAGGGAAACGGTGTCATTTTTTGGATTTCGATCTGATAATTTCTGGTAGGGTTTTTACAAGGGTTGGTCAGATGCATTGCATTAATTGACATGGTGATAACTAATGCAGCATACATAAATTTACCGAATTCCATACATTCCCCTTTTGTATTAAAGATTCACGAATCATTACAGTAGTAATAAAATTTTGTCTTTTTGTCGATAGGAATTAGCATACGGGCTCATGGCGCATTATTTACATAAAATATGATAATGGATTTATCTGTTTACCATGCGCGTAGACTTCAAAATGCAAATGTGATGCATCTCTTCCTTTTCTCTTGCGGACCGCGCCGGTGGCGCCGACTTTACCAATGAGTTGTCCTTGCTCAACTTTTTGACCTACTGAAACATGCATTTTGTCAAGATGCGCATAGCGCGTTTTATATTTATTGGAATGGGATATCAAAATAGTGTTGCCGTAGCCCGAATGAAAGTGAGCCTCAATAACAATGCCATCAGCGGCACTTACTACCGGTGTGCCTTTGCAGGCTGCCATGTCGATACCGTAATGGAAGCCCCACGAGCGATCCGGTTTGCGGCGCGGACCAAAAAATGAACTTAACCAAAAGTCAGAACGTTTAATGGGCCACACAAAATTAATATCTTTTGCCGCGGTGATAATGCCATCATTATAAAATTTAGGAAAACTCTGCACGTTATTGGTGCGGATTGCCCGTGAACGTTTTTTCCGTTTTTTACCGGTTGTGGTAGGTTTGCGTTTAATTTGATCTGAATAATCGGCCCATTCGTTAAAGTCAACCGCTTTTAAAAGAAATTCAAGGTTTTCTGTGCGTGCGTGGCTTATGGTTGATTGCTTAAGATAACTTGGCTCGCGGTTAACTAAAATAAAGGAATCCTTTTCTTCTTCTTGTTCAGAAGCATCGGCATCGGATGATCCTTCGGCCTGTTCTTTCATTGCGTTATATTCATTTAAGATTTTCTTTACCGCCAAGGTATAGGTGCGATATTCTTCTTTGAGTTCCAGCATTTTTTGTGCCTGATCATGAAAGAATCGGTATTCAATAATAAGAAGGGTGCTCAAGCCCAGCAAACCGATCCCTATGCTTCCGATTATTATTTTGCCTAAATGTTTCATTCGATACTTAATGGTTTTACTCCGCAATTTTTCTTAAATTATTTCTATTGCCGTAGTGGGCACCCACCCGGTATATGTTTCGCCGGTTATCTTTGACCATGTTTGGCGCTGCTCCTTCACCGTTACTTTCTGAGCGCACGCAATGGTGCCCAGCGCATGATACTCAGTGCCCGGCCCGGCATGCACCGTTACCTTTTCTTGCATTGTCAGTGCTTTTTTGGTTAATGATGATGCATACAATGCATAATTTAAAGAGCCAACAAGAATTACGAGCGTATTCAAACATATCAATGCTGCCCGTTGCTTTGCGCGTACCATTTTACGGACAAGAAACAAAAGTACACCAATTAAACAAAAAAATAAAATCTGGGCAAAAAGAATGGTGCGCGGTTCATTATTTAATGCGCGTTGCCAGTAAAGGGTGGCCCGGGCTTGATCATTTTTTTGAAAGGCACAGTTGCCCATGTTATACCAGACTGCCGCGCCCTTGGGAGAAATTTTTTGATAGGTTGCAAGGGCGGTGTCAAAATCGCCGGCGCGATACTGTTCATTTGCCCTTAAAAAAAGTTCTTGCGCGGTCTGCGCTGATAAGGTGCGCGCGAATATCATGCACAGTAATAAATATCTCTTCATTTGGTTATTTCCTGCGGGTTTTTAATTCTTCCAAGTATGCTTTGAACATGGTTCGATACACTGCGCTTCGCGCAGCACTCACCCCGAACGGGCTCCGAGTCCGTTCGGGGTGAGTAGAAATCGAAGATTTCGTATCGAAGGATATCTCTATATTTTGCGATGGTAATTTATATGTTCAAAAATATCAATCCAATAGATCACTTGCTTTACCAGCCGTTGCCATGCCCGTTGACTCGAATCGGTATGTGCAAATCGAGCCATTGTTAATTGCTCAAAAAAAGTGCGCCATTCTTCGAGTATATTCTCTTTAAAACCTTTTTGCTGCAAGAGCTGTTCAATTGTTTCGGCCGATAGTGATGCGCCCAATTTTGTTGCCAGAATTTCCATAAACAAAGGATACAATTGGTGATACTCGCCGGTTTTTTCTATCTGCCGTAACCGGTGATACAGGCTACTATTTCGTTTTTTAACCAGTGGTGCAAATAAGTTATAAAAGTAATGGCGCACCATGAAAAGAATCTGCGCGCAATAGAGCATGCTCAAAAGTATCGTGAGCGCCCAAAAAATGTGCCACGGCACCATTAATGGCGCTTGTGGTGACCAGGGCCCTTCTTCACGCAGCGGACGCATAACAGTATTTATTTGTTTTCCCGGCTTTTCCTCTCCCGGTGTGGCCGCCGATCCGCGCGCTTGTTTGGGGTTGGCAAATATTTGCAGCGTCAAAGGAAATGATTGCACCGTTTTATATGCCCGTTGCGCGACATCAAAATAGGTAATTTTTTGTGCCGGAACGGTGAATGAACCCGGTTGCAGCGCTTGAATAATATATTCAATACTGTATCGGTGCGCGCCGTTTGGCACGGGTTCTTGATATCTTTTTGATTCATACACTTTCAAGTTTTCCGGTATGCCAGTGAGTGCAAATGAAGAGAGCCGATCAAAATTTCCTTGCCCGGTAAGCGTGAGCGTGAACGTGATGCCATTGCCCACCTTGGCATGATTCGGTTCTAATTTTCCGGTTAATTCTTGAATGGTGCCAATAAAGGGGTTGGGGAAATTACTATCAACCGGGAGTGGCTCAACCTCCAGGCTCACGGTGTTGGAATAGGCCCGTTTGGTTTCACTGCGCGAAAAGAATGAAAAAAATGGTGTTTTGGTTTGCGTTGTGTAATCAAGCGCGTATGCCGGAATTACTTGTGTGCCTGCTTTTTTTGGGCACATGTCCCACTCCCATTGAGCATAGCGATGGTGGGTGCCATTAATCATTTTTGTGCCGGTGACGGGCCCTTCCTTTTTGCAGCACTCAAATTGGCTGGCGCAGTTATCAGGATCAAGTTGCTGTTGTAACGTTGCCAAGGGATCATCAGTGTAAAACGTAAGCGTGCAATGGGCCTTTTGGCCGACATATAATTTTTGCGTGTCACAGGTGAGGCGCGCAAAACTCTTACTGCCATTGGTTTGTTTACCCGATTGATGTACTTTTTGGCTATCACTGACGGTGATGGTTAACGGTGGTGATTCAACGGTGCCACTTGGTTCCATTATTTGAGCCGGCCCGATGGTATGGGTGCCCGGCGTATCAATGCGAACGTGGTAATGATAGCTGATCGATGTGGCGCCGTTCACCATATTCATCTGGAACCCGCTTTGTTGGATCTTGGTGTCACCATCAACTTTAACCACCGGATATTGCGCGGTATTATGCACATTGGAAAGTGATACATGTAGTAAAAATGGCTGCCCCGCGCCTGCTTCTTGTAAGGGTTGGCCATCGGTAGATGTTGTTTTGAGGGTTATGGCAGCAGGATTGGATATGCATAGATTTGCTAAAAATAATAATCCCACAATGTATCGGCTAATAGGCATGTTCATCATTGCCTGCTCCTCCGCCTTGATTAACCATTACTTGTATCATTTTTTTATTTAATGCCGCATCTTTTTTTTCATGCTGTTCCAAAATGCGCGCGAGTGATGCGGATAATTTTTTTTCTGCTGCTGATTTTTGCGCGCCCTCTTTTTGATCGGCGCCAGCTTGCTTTTGGACAGATTGTTGAGCAGCTTGTTCATCCTTTTGTTGTTGCTGTTGTTGTTGGGAGTCCTTTGATGAATTTTGTTCTTTTTGATCTGATGTATTAGTTGAGTTTTGTTGCTGATTTTGTTCTTGCTGCTGTTGTTGCTGTTTTTTATTTTCTTCTTTTTGTTGCTCCGATTGTTGATTATTTTTTTGTTCCTGATTTTGCTCTTGTTCTTTTTTTTGTTGCTCGGAAGATTTTTTCTCCTGGTCCTCCTCTTGATTTTGATCTTTTTCTTGATTCTTTTTATCTTGATTATTTTCCTTATTCTTCTGCTGTTGTTGTTGCTTTTCTTGCTCCATCATTTTTTTTACTATTTCTTTATTGTGGAGGGCCCGTTCATTGTTGGGATTAAGATCGAGCACTTTGTCATAGGTGGCAAGAGCCTCGGGCAATTTTTTTAATTTTACCAAGCTATTGCCGGCATTACATAACGATTGTTCTTGAAGAATGCGATCGGTACTTTTTTGTTCCGCTTTAGTAAAATAAGAAAGCGCCTGCTCATAGTCGCCGGCCTTAAATGAACTCACGCCCGCATCATATAAAATAGTGGGGGATTCGGGGTTATCAACGAGCACTTTTTTCATCAGCTCTTTTGAGCTGTTCCAATCATTATTGTTTCCTTTGAGAATGGCCCGATCATAATCGAATAGGCCGTGAAGATTAATAGTGAACAAGCAAAAGAGTATTACAAGCATCATAGTAACCACTCAAGGGCAAAAAGAATAAAACTAACAAACAAAAAAATCGGATATTGTTCTTCCAATTGTGCGATTGACCGCTGCTCAATCTGTTCTTTTTCCCGCATTTCTACCAGCCGAATTAGTGAGCGCAAATCATCCGCATTTGGTGTGGCATGAATATAAATGCCGCCTAAATCGGTAGCAAGTGCTTGGAGTGTTTGATCATTGAGTGATGAAATTATTACCGTTCCATTTTTATCCCGTAAATGGCCCGTTTGTTTGCCCTGCGCATTGAATAGTGGTATTGGTGCGCCTTCACTTGTTCCGATGCCGATAGTGAAGATGGTGAGCCCTTCTTGGCGGGCTTTATCTTTGAGTGATGCCAGATCATGAGAAAAATCTTCACCGTCGGTTACAATGATGAGCAACTTATTTTTTTTGGTGCCGCTCTCTTCAAAGGCGCGCAATGCATGAGAAATTGCCTCTTGTACGGCGGTTTTTCCTGAGCCAACGGTATCGGTGTCAATTTGATTAAGATAGAGCAAAAATGCTGAAATATCTTTGGTTAAGGGGCATTGGATAAAGCTTGACCCGGAAAAAAGAATGAGCCCGAGCCGTTCCGATGCCAATGCGTGCACCAATGAAGTAATCTTTTCTTTGGCAAACGTAAGTCTATTGGGTGTAACATCTTGGGCGAGCATGCTGCGAGAAATATCGAGTGCGATAAAAACATCGCGGCCCTCTTGCGTCACCGCGTGCTCTTTTTTGTTCCAGCAGGGGCGCAGCAACACACTAAACAACAGCAAAAGCCCCAGGCCCCACAAGCAATTTTTTATGGTAATGCGGAGCATGGAAACGTTATACAAAAAACGCTTATTGCCCACCGGTTTGCCAAGTTGGCGTAGGAGCGCGTAAAATCGGTGCCAGCGGTATGCAAGTACCAGCAGTGCCACTCCAAAGAGAATAAAAAAAATTGAATTGCTCGGTGCCATCCAGGTAATGCGGTTCCAATCCATACTTATATTCCAAACCAAATGGTAGCAGAGGTTATCAGCTCAACAAATAATAGAATAATAAGTCCCCACACAAAGGGAATAAAAATATCACAATATTTGTTAAAAATCGGTGTTTCGTGCGAGTTTTTTTCCAATGCATCGATAGTTGAGTAAATGGTACGCATATCTTTTGAGTTACGCGCCAGAAAAAACTTGCCCCCCGTTTGGTGCGCGATTTTAGTTAAAAGCGCTTTATTGATGCGCGGCTTTGCAATCATGCCCAAAACCGGATGCATGATCAATTGATCATCATCGCTGCCGATGCCCACCGTGTAAATCTTGATGCCGAGTTTTTGCGCAAGTTCAATGGCGAGTGCCGGATCCACATCAGTTTCGCTGGGCGCGCCGTCTGTCAAGACGATCATGATCTTACTTTTTGCATCCGATTTTTTGAGCCGATTGGCGGCGGTGATTATGGCAGTTGATAACACGGTGCCGTCCGGATCTAAAATGCCAATGTATAAACTGCCAATGAGATTGTTAATAATTTTTTTATCGAGGGTGAGCGGGATACGAGAAACGGCATCCTTTGCAAAAATCACCAACCCTATGGCATCATTGGTACGTTTGTTAACAAAGTGAAGCGCCTCATCTTTGGCAACTTCGATGCGCGATCGTTTATCATCGTCATAATCTTGAAATTGCATACTGCCGGAAATATCAAGCACCAGCATGATATCAATGCCGTCAAAAATAACATTTGATTTAGTGTCAACAAGCTGCGGTTTGGCTATCAAGAAAATAAGAATGGCCAGCACCAAGAGCCGTAATCCCGCAAATATTTTTTTGTGCGTGGGTGCATAGGTGCTCTTGCGCTTTATTAATGCGGCAACCAGTGGATACTGATAAAACGGCGTTCGCTTTAACCAATAGCGTGCGGCAATAATAATAAGAGCAGCGGGAATGAGCCAGTAAAAAATATTGCTATTGGCAAAATGAAGAAAATAATCCATTTACTCCTCATGCGGGTGCAAGAACCATGCGTGTACTCTCTCTTTAAATTCTTGGTCCGTTTCATGGGGCCCAATGTGCATCGGGCCACCGATTATTACGGTTATGGGGTGAAAGTGGATCCAAAATGTTTTTGGTGGATACACTTTGTTCACACCAATTATTTTAATCGGTATAACCGGCCGGTCAATTTTTTTTGCAATTACAGAAAAACCGCCAAGAAATTCATGCACCTTGCCATCGGTGTGGCGCGCTCCTTCAGGAAATATAATCAGATCCCACGGCTTTGCCTTTACCAGATTAATTGCTTCCACCAGCGTGCGCATGCCTTTTATGGGGCTGGAAGTATCTACCAAAACGGAATTGCGGGGTAGAATTAATTTAAGTAATGGTGATTTGGTTAATTCGGTCCATGCCAACCAAACATGCGTTTTATTTTTAAGCGCGTTGCCAATTAAGGGAATATCAAATGATGATTGATGATTGGCAACAATAATGCACGGCTCTTTGGGAATATTATGCATGCCTTTAAAGGTAATGGGCAAAAGTGAAAACTTAAGGCAGAACCAATAAAAAATCTCTGATATTGTTTTAAAAAGAGGATTTGCAACCAAAAAACGTTGCGGCATCAAGAGGCATAATGCTAAAGGGATCGCCAAAAAAATAAGAAGAATAATGAGTAACGATCGCGTGAACAATGTAAAAATAACGGTACGGGGTGACACCATGTTTTATTCCTTTATTGATTGCGGATAGTAGAGGCCAAATTGCTCATGAATTCGTTTGGTATAAAAAATGGTAAATATGCTGAGTGGTATGGGCAACAAAAGATTGTAAATGAACGGGAGATAAAAAAAACTTGATGCGCCAAACAACCAAACAATGAGTATATCTAAGCCGTACCATAGTAAGCACAGAAGACTAAACATAATAAAACAGAAGGGATAATTATACCATACCATTTTGCAACCCCGCACTATTGATTGCCATAGTGCTCTTATGCCACCATTACTATCGAGCATAAAAAGTATCCAGAACGTTAAAAGAGGGGCTATGTATATGGGTATATTGGCAAAGGGAAGTGAAAATAAGAAAGTTGCCGTTAATAGACGCAAAAGTACTAAGTAGCCAATTATCAAAAACTCGGGAAGAGGCTGACCTTTGAATAGGAAGAGCACAAGCCATTTACTTGCATGGGCTAAAAGTTTGCCAAAAAGAACTGCTAAAATAAAAAAGAGAACACTAAGTATGATAAATGAAAGAAAGTGCTTTTTGTAATCTTTATAATAATTGAAACTTTTACGTTTGATTGAGGGACGAATTATTAGATACATAAGAAAAAAAACTGAGAACCATCCAAGTAAGGGGATTATCAAAAAATAGCTCTGGCCATGTATCATGCTATAGCGGTTATACCAAACCTCTGCTGCAATAGTGAGTAGTATGAGCCACCCCACATGGAGTAGTATAAACTTGTATGATTCTAAGATTCTCTTTATAGTTACTAAAAAAAATAATTTTACATTTTTTGGCGCAAATACCGATAATGATTCTTTCCAAGATTGAAAAAGAGCGGGCATGCTTGTTCCTTAGTTTTATATTCAGTCTGATTTCCTCAAGTGAGTATATGAAACATGCTTCGACAAGCTCAGCACGAACGGAGGGAAATCCGCTCGCCCTGAGGAGCACCGCCTCGGTGCGTCTCGAAGGGTCATTCTAATTTATTGTGTGCAAAACTAGCACAAACTGAGCTCTCTTACAAGAGAGCTCCCGAGATTATTTGACATTTAGTAAATAATTTGATTACTATAAAAGAGATAATAAGATGAAAAATGGTAATTCTTATAGCAATATGTATTTTGTTTTCCTAATATAAGATACATACTAAAGATGAGAAAAAAGGTATGAAAAAGCTGTTAATTGTAGAGTCGCCAGCCAAGATTAAAACGATCAGTAAATTTTTGGGAAAAGATTTTAAGATCATGTCCACAATGGGGCATGTTAAAGATCTGCCAACCAAAAAGACCGGTGTTACTATTAATGGCTCTATAGATATTGAATATGTTCCTATTGAAAATAAAGATAAAACAATTGCAGAGTTATGCAAAGCAGCCTCTGCATCTGATGAAATTTATTTGGCGCCCGATCCGGATCGTGAAGGTGAAATCATTGCATGGCACGTGGAACAAGAGATAAAAAAGGTTGCCAAAAAAGCAAAAATTCATCGCATCACGTTTAATGAAATTACTAAGTCTGCTATTCAAGAAGCAATCGAGCATCCGGGTGATGTTGATATGGACAAAGTTGCTGCGCAACAAGCGCGCCGTGTGCTTGATCGGTGGGTGGGTTATGAAGTTTCTCCTATTTTATGGGTCAAAATTGCTCCCGGACTTTCAGCCGGCCGTGTGCAATCGGTTGCATTGCGATTAATTTGTGATCGCGAAGAAGCAATCCGAGCTTTTAAGCCCGAAGAATATTGGTCGATTACCGGGCTTTTTAAACATAAAGATGGCACTATCGAGGCAGCGCTCACGCTGATTGGTAAAGAGAAAGCAGAAATTACCAATAAAAAAGATGCTGATGATATTGTTGCCAAGATAAAAAAAGCTGAATACGCAATTGAATCAATAACTGATAAAGAACGCACCAGAAATCCATTGCCTCCTTTTATGACGAGCACGTTGCAACAAGCTGCCTTTAATCAGTTGGGTAATTCGGTGAAAAAAACGATGCAATTGGCGCAGCAATTATATGAAGGTGTGCCACTGGAAGATGCATCAACGCCGGTTGCATTAATCACGTATATGCGTACCGATTCATTACGCTTATCCGATACAGCCCTTAATCAAGCGCGTGAATTTATTAGCAAAAATTTTTACAAGGAATATTTGCCGGCGACTGCCAATCAGTATGCAAAATCAAAGGCAAAAGAAGGCAGCACGCAAGATGCGCACGAAGCGGTGCGGCCCATTGATGTAACTATTACTCCTGAAAAAGCACGTAAATTTTTACCAAAAGATTTAGCAAATCTTTATGAACTTATTTGGAAACGATTTGTTGCTTCACAAATGAAGCCCGCTCTTTATGCGCAGCGCCACGTTGTTATTAAGGGTGGACAGTTTACGTTTAAAGTAACCGGTTCCACGCTGATCTTTGATGGCTTTTTAAAAGTGTATAACATTGCCGAAGATGAAGATGAAAAAGAAGGCAAGGTTGTTTTACCAAAAAGTATCAAAAAAGATGATGCATTGGCTTTACAAAAAACAAGTCCAAAGCAGCACTTTACTCAGCCGCCGCCGCGCTTTACTGAGGCATCATTGGTAAAAGATTTGGAAAAAGAGGGCATCGGCCGACCAAGTACTTATGCCACGATTATGAACACCATTCGCGCACGGCAATATACCACCGTTGACACCAAAAAGCGCTTTAATCCAACTGAATTGGGCATGACCGTTACCAAAATGCTCGTGGAAAATCTGCCAAAAATAATGGACATTAAATTTACTGCTCACATGGAAGAGCATTTGGATAAAGTTGCCCAGGGTGAATTGGAGCGTGACACTTTGTTGCGTGGTTTTTATGAACCATTTACTGCGGATGTGCAGACCTTTAAAGGGCAAGATGGCAAACGCGTTGCAGAGCCAACTGAGATTACCTGTCCTGAATGCAAGAAAAATAAATTGGCTATTCGCTTTGGTAAAGCAGGGGAATTCCTTGGTTGTTTAGGCTACCCAAAATGCAGTTTTACCACTAATTTTAAGCGTAATGAGCAGGGGCAAATAGAGCTGGTAAAAGCAGCTGAACCTGAGATGCTCTCTGAAAAGTGTCCTCAATGTGGCAAGGCGTTACGTCGCCTTGTGGGTAAATTTGGCCCCTTTGTGGCCTGTTCTGGCTATCCTGAGTGTAAGTATATTCATCATGTAAAAGCTGGCTTTCCCTGCCCATTTGATGGGGGAGAAGTGGTCCAAAGAAAATGGCGAGGGGGCACCTTTTGGGGTTGTAACAACTATCCAAAGTGTAAATTTGCCGTTTTTGGGGACATTGAAGAAACCCCATGCCCTCACTGTAAACTGCCTTTCCTGGTTAAAAAGACTGATAAAGAGGGTAGAGTTACCCTGTTTTGCTCTGACAAAAAATGTGGCTATATCAAGGAATAGCTGTCCTTAAATTACGATATCTTTCAGGTTCAAGCGCTCGTTCATGGTGACCCTTCGAGATGCAGCTTCGCTGCTCCTCAGGATGAGCCGGAAGGACGCGTTTACTCCCGAGCGCTAGTCGAGGGGTTTAGCGAAGGCTGGGTCGAATTATTATTTGACAAACAGATAATATTTGCTATCATGAAATTATAATAATGCTAAATATCATATGGAGGTTTATATGAAAAAGCACAGTACATTTATTCTGGCCGGATTGGTTTTCTTGCCTGTATTTCCAATGGAAAATACATCTAAAACTGAACTGCATACTGCTGCAGCAAATAGCTCATTAAAAAATAAAGTACAAAAAATAATTGAGTCGAATCCAGTGCAAATACATCAAAAAGATGGCGATGGCAATACCCCATTGCACGAGGCTGCTTATTATGGTTGTACAGAAAATGCTGATCTTTTACTGCGATACGGGGCTCAGGTTAATTCGCTGAACTATAAGGGCGAAACGCCGTTGGATAAAGCACATTATAAGTGCCAGTATGCGCTGGAGAAATTACTCAAAAAACATGGTGGCCAGTATTCAAAATATAAAGATTCTCTCAAAGAACTTGATATCTTATTATGGCAAGCAAGTGGAAATTTTGATTATGAAAAAATGCTTGATCTTCTCAAGCGTGGCGCTAATCCCAATGCAATGCATGATGATGGCAGTGGTGTTAAAATGACGCCTCTTGCTAGAATTGCGCGATCTGCCGATTACACAACACCACATAAGGTTATGCAGGTTTTATTAGATTATGGTGCTAACATAAATCTAGAAGATAGTGCAGGCTGGACCCCTTATGGAAGAACATCGCAAGGTGCAGATAGCCAAACCGGTGACTCTATTGGAAAATTCTTTAGTCAAAGGAATGCAAGATTTAAAAAAGGAAGCATTTAGCACATACACTCAAAAAAAATATAAATGTATAAAATTGGAGGAATTATGAAATTACATAAATCAGTAATATTAATAACGAGTTTGATTTCCGCAATGCATGCAAACGGCATGCAGCTACAGCAAAATAATATAAGCAGTGAGCAGGAGCAATTACCATCCATGATCGAGCTGATAAGCGCGCAAGATAGATCAGTATTTGTGCCCAGAGAGAGCGCATTGCAAGCAGCCACTCTTGCAACTATCTTAAACACAATGCAAGGGACATTTGAAGAAGCACAGACAAAAAGTGTCATGTTGAAAGAAATTGCTACTGCAACGCTGGAGATTATTGGGGAGATTATGAAATTGGCCGATCGCCATGGCCAGTTGAAAGGAAAGGCATTTTTAGATGCGATTAATAAAGAAATTACCATTAACGATGAACAAATTATTCCTGTATTAAATGCATGTAATTTTCTTGATTATGCTCCGGGAATCAGATTAA